>ERZ1023848.90-NODE-90-length-38859-cov-73.913694_pt1 | contig 38859 bp, 34 predicted proteins | sample MGYA00380385_ERZ1023848 | MGnify/ENA primary metagenome ERZ1023848 (study PRJEB33179, sample SAMN07449069) | human gut metagenome | biome: Human-gut; feature: Human associated habitat; material: Faeces | host: Homo sapiens | place: India:Kasaragod | collected...
ATCGCTAAATACGATTGGTTAATCTAAAAACACAAAATTCTTGACATCCCCGGAACACAGGGCTTTTCAACGCCTTCCATCTCAGCCGCTTCGCGGCAAATGCACCCCCTCAGCCTTCGGCAGCTCCCCCGATGGGGGAGCCAAGTTTTAACGGCGCAGTCTGGACCTTAATTTTCTTCACTCAAATCTCAATTCTTTCTTTTTACACCGGCACCCCTCCACCGCAAGCGGTCCCCCTCCCCTCTAAAGAGGGGAGGTTGGGTGCCTTCTGCGGCGAAGCCGCGGGAACTCAACTCTCAACTCTCAAATCTCAACTCTCAACTCTTTCTTTTCAATGCTCCCATACGTTTGTATGCTCACTCAGCCACCAGGACAAAAAGAGCCCCCCATCAAGGGGAGCTCTTTTTGTAGTTACAGACCTTATTTGATATGGCTTTTCAGTTCTTCCAGTGCTTTTTTCAGTTCCTGGATTTCCTTTTCCTGGTTCTGGATCTTCTGGTCCTGGGCTGCGTCGTTTGCTTTCAGCTTCTGGTTTTCTTCTGCCAGTTCTGCCTTGCTCACGCCGGCATAGGAGCTGCCCTGGCCCAGCTTGAAGCTTACACCTGCGTTCACCATGTTTTCTCCGTTGCCGAAGTTGGTGCCTACGCTGACCATGGTATCCTCATTGGGCCGATAGAAAGCGCCTACAGCTACGCTGTTGGCATTGCGGTAGTTGCCGTAGCCTACGGCGAAGTTCCACTTGTCGGAGGGGTCAAAGTCCAGCGGATGGAGACCGGCCAGTGCGGCTGCACCAGCGCCGACTTTGTTGATCCGGTTGTCCAGGCGGTTCACGTGGCTATTGATGTTCGTGATGGCCTGGCTGTTGCCGTCCACCTTGGACTCCACATCCTTCAACTGGCCATAGTTCACGGCGTCCGTGGTTTCTGTGCCAGCAGCCACATGGGTAATCTTCTTGCCCGCTGCATCAATGCCGTCCTTCGTCATGGACGGGCCATCCTTGATGCCGATGGAATCTGTTGCATTGACTGTCTTGACGCTGATATCATCGTTGAGTTTCACAGAAATGGCGTTGCCGTCGACCTTCGTAGCAATATTTGTCTTATCGCCATTGATAGTGAGCGTTTCAGACGGTTTCACTGCAGCAGCCGTACCTTCGTCAGCAGCAAACTTCGTCGGATTCGTTTCTGTCGTTACGACCAGTCCCTTGCCGTTACCGGAAGTATCTGTATTTCCTTTGTCTGTGCTGGCAGAATCGCCGGAAGTACCGGAATTCGAATCTTTAGGCGTTACGGTAGTCGTATCCGTAGCCGTTGTACCGCCCGTAATATTGGCACTAATCGTATAGGTACCGTTATTCGTATCAATCTTGATACCGTCTCCAGCGACGAGATTGATGTTCGAGCCAGCATTGCTCATGGCTGCCTTCAACTGTGCTACGTTGACTGCATCAGTCGAATCGATACCAGCAGCAACGTTTGTCATGCGACGCGTATATCCAGCACTGCCCACGGAGACAGAGGCCAGATTCGACTGCCAAACATAATCCGCATCAGACGCATTACGTTTAGCATAGCCAAATCCATATTTATTTAGATCTTTCCCTGATTTATCGCTGTCCCCAACTGCGGAGTCACTGCCCAAAGCTACGCCGCCATCTACACTGGCATTAGCGTTATAGCCGAGAACGGTGACATTCTTATTCGTCGTGGCCATTGTTTCCTTGGCAGAACCCACGATGACAGAGTTATCCGCGCCATCTACATCCCGGTTATCGCCCAACAGCTGGGCTTTGGCCGTATTTTTCAAGCTGTTTTTGGAACCCAGGATGGAGACATTAGTAGCGTTATCGACGATGTTGCCGTTACCTACAACAGCCGCCGCACCGCCGCCGTTTTGTGCCTTGATGGCCGTACGCATAGCATCTGACAAAGAATTAGGATTATCAAATCCCGTCGTTTTCTGAAAGTCTGTTGCATCAAAATCCTTAATGGAGTTGGTCACCACGTTACCAGCACCGACCATAACCGTACCATTAGCATTTTTCGTCTGGTTAGCAGAGCCCAAAATACTATCAGCCATACCAGAAGATTTATACTCTTTACTTGACAGACCTTGCACACTATTCAAAGAACCCACGACAGCAGCCCCTAGGTTCTGAATTCCATGTGGATTTTCGCCCCATTTGGCATTTTTATATATACCGGATACAGCCGTATAACTGCCCAGAACAGTAGAAAAGGTACCGTTGTTATAGCTGTTATTGCCAATCGTAGTAGCATTAATACTTGCCTGATAATTACCAATACCAGAAGGGCCTTCACTCTTGCCTTTCGTAAAATCGATATCTATATCACCTAATTGTCCATGATAATCATGGACACCAATCATAGTACTACCAGAGCGGGCATAGGAATTTTCACCAATAGCAATACTGCCATAATAATCCTTGCCTTCCGCTGTACCAAAAGCAAAATTATTTTCTAAAGTACCAGCCATATTAGCAACTGTAGCCTTCTTGCCAATAGCTATACTGTCGCTCTGATTAACATAACTATTGATATATGCCTGGCTGCCTATGGCCACATTGCCTGTACCAAATCCATAATTCCCGGATCCATCGCGCTTAATGATAACATTATTACCGATAGCAACACTTTCATTTGAACGATGGACCAAATTGCTGTCGCCAATACTGACGACTTTGTCCTGATCATATAAATATCCGTATCCATCTTTGATAGTTCTACCATTTCCAATGATGACAGAATTCTTAGTTCCATGGATATAGCTTGGACCGCTGTGATTATCGCCAATCACGATGGTATTTTGGGTATTATCGATTTTGTTATTAGCTCCGACCACATAAGTATTCTGTACTTTATCTACATTATTTTGGAACCCATCCACCAGGTTGTACTTGCTGGCGGCATCCTTTGTCCCCTTCAGGATATTGCTGACACCCATCACCTGGGAAGCCTGGGCATAATCTACGGTGTTGCCACCACCCATAACCATGACCTGACCACCACTATTGGGAACAGCTTTCTGCAGGATTTCCGTTACTTTATCCATCTGTCCTTTCTGATAATAGCCCATTATTTTATTGATGGTAGCCTCGTCCAACCCAGATACATCCCGATAGGAATTGGTGACCTTGTTGCCGGCGCCCATGATGATAGCGGCGTTGGCATTCTTCGTATAGTTTACCTGACCGATTACACTGCTGGCTGCTCCATCAAACGGTGCATTGGCATCCGCGTCGACGATATTCAGCGTCCCTACAGCCAGAGACGTTGCTCCCTGAAAACGGTTCGCATCGGTATTGGAAGAAACGACATGATCACCAACACCAACGGCAATGCTGGCAATCCCATCCGCCTTACTGGCTGGACCATGTTCAGTGGCTGCCGGACCTGCAGCACCAACGGTTCCACCAATTCCCAGTGTAAAGATTACAGCCGCCAGCAGGGCTGCTTTCTTACCCCCCCATTTTTCTGACGGGGACTTCTTACCGTGTCCCTTTGCGATTTCAGACACCGCCACGTAGCAGTTTCTGACCTTACTCCATACCACCTTATAAATATGATTCATTGCAATTCCCCTTTACTATGAACGAACATATGAAACAGGAATGCGGCCCCTTCATACCTCCTTACCAGAAAAAGTATGCCATTGCCGCCGGATAAAGAGATGGCATACCTGTATATATAATTAAATCAATAATTGAATTACTAAGGTATTTTTATTATACCCCTCGTTCTAAAATAGTGCCAATGCATTAATGTAAACGTTAAAGGAATCTGTATGAGAAAATGTCATAGCATGTGATTGTTACAGTCTTTTGGCAGTAACAGGAACCTCGCCGCCACTTCATAAGACGGCCTTCTCGCTCCTGTAGAAAGCAGGAAAGAATGACCGCCACGACAGGGTACACTATTTCTATAGCACAGTATCTGTGACTTGATTACACGCATAGTTCCCTTTGGCAAATAAATATAATAGAGTACAGAAAAATCGAGAGTTGAATTGAGGCAATCCCGCCCCCGTCATTTCGAGCGGTGGTATCATGCTGCATGAGAATATCGTCAAAGCCGCTACAGCTTCGAGGAGTCGAGAAATCTTTCTTGGGCTTGGGAATACAGGGCTTCGCCCCTCAGCTGCTTTGCAGCTCCCGCCTCTTCGAGGCGGATCCATCCCCCGGCCTTTGGCCTGCCCCCTTCTCTAAGGGGGCACGTACTTACCGATTTCCTCAATACTTGAGATAACCAATAGCATGCAGCTTTTTGCGGCTCTGCCGCTGGACCTCAATTCTCTTACCTCAATTCTCAATTCTCTTCTTTCTGCTATAATGACAATATATTGACTGAAAGAAAGGAACTTCCATGGCCCTGTCCCATAACTTTACGTCCGGTCCCATTGCGGGGCCCCTTTTCCGGTTTGCCCTGCCTGTCATGGGGGCCCTGCTGCTGCAGTCCCTCTACGGGGCGGTGGATCTTTTCATCGTGGGCCATTTTGCCAGTTCCGCCGATGTGTCCGCCGTGTCCACGGGGTCCCAGATTCTCCAGACCTTTACCATGCTCACCGCCAGCTTCTCCATGGGCATCACCATCCTTCTGGGCCAGTACATAGGGGCGGGCCGGGGAAAGGAGGGCGGCACCATTGCGGGAAGCGGCATCTGTCTCTGCCTGCTGCTGGGCCTGTTCTTCACATTCTGCCTCACCGTCTTCGCCCCCACCTTCGCGGGATGGATGAATGCGCCTGCCGAGGCTTTTGAAAAGACGGTGTCCTACATCCGCATCTGTGGCGGCGGTATGGTGGTCATCATCTGCTACAACCTCATCGGCAGCCTGTTCCGGGGCATCGGGGACTCGAAGACGCCCCTCATGACCGTGGCCATTGCTTCGGTTTTCAATACTTTCGGCGACCTCCTGCTGGTGGCTTTCTTCCACCAGGGCGCCGCCGGGGCAGCCCTCGCCACCGTGGCTGCACAAACCCTGTCGGTGGTGATTTCCTATGTCATTATTAAAAAGAGGGGCCTTCCCTTCCCCTTCTCCCTGTCCATGGTCCGCCTCCATGGGGCCACGGCCCTCCGTATCGTGAAACTGGGTCTCCCCATCGCCCTGCAGGACCTGCTGGTGGGGCTGTCATTCCTCCTCATCATGTCCATCGTAAACCGCATCGGCCTCACGGCGTCTGCTTCCATCGGGGTGTCGGAAAAAATCTGCGGCTTCATCATGCTCATTCCCGGCTCCTTCATGCAGTCCATGAGCGCCTTCGTCGCCCAGAACGTGGGAGCCCGGCGGTTCGACCGGGCGGAGAAAGCCCTTTTCTCCGGCATCGCCATGGGCCTGGCCGCGGGGGTATGCATGTTCACCATTTCCTTCTTCTACGGCACCCACCTCACCGCCCTCTTCACCTCCGACGAGGCGGTGGTACTGGGAGCGGCGGATTATCTCAAGGCCTACGCCATCGACTGCCTCCTCACGTCGGTTCTCTTCTCATCCATCGGTTTCTTCAATGGCCTCGGCATGACGAGGTTCGTCATGGTCCAGGGTATTGTGGGAGCCTTCTGCGTACGGGTACCGGTGTCCTACCTCATGAGCCTGGAAGTACCGCCCCGGCTCTTCCACATCGGCCTCGCCACGCCAGCGTCGTCGGCGGTACAGATTCTGCTCTGTGTGATCGCTTTTCTTTCTGTGAAGAAGAAAAACAAGAATTGAGATTTGAGTGAAGAGAATTGAGGTCCCGCGGCTGCGCCGCAGGCTGACGTTTTATCTCTCGGGGTGCATTGGCGGTAAAGCTGCTTCCTGTCTGATATCTGACTGTCGGAGCCGTCTGACGTCCCAGCCGTGGAGTGGCTGGATTTCAACTCTTTCGGAGAAAATGTCATAGCCATCTACCAGAAAGATTTCTCGGCTCATCGAAGCTGTAGCGATTTTTAATTTTGCAATCATTCAGCCTGCAGCCACCCGAGGGGAAGCGTGTCACTGGATTCTCAGTCGCCTGACGGCTCCTTATGAATCCAGTTCCCTTGCCACCGCTCGAGATGACGGGGACTGGTCGGTGTTATCAGGGAAGGTGACGAAGTCACTGGACCTCAACTCTCTTTCCTCAACTCTCAACTCTATTTCCCCAACTCTCAAATCTCAACTCTATTTTTTCCCAAAAGCAGTATAATAAGGTTACCTTACATCAAAAAGGAGGGGAGGCTATGAAAAATTGGAAGTCCATCGTGTACCTGGTCTGCGCCATCCAGGTGGGCGCCGGCATATCCATGGTGGGAGTCATGTCATTCCTCCCCCTTTTCCTGTCGGAGCTGGGACTGACGGACCCCGGGGAAGCGGCATTCTGGGCGGGCCTCATTACCGGGGTGACTCCCTTCATGATTGCCCTGTCCGCTCCTTTCTGGTCCATCCAGGCGGACCGGCGGGGGCCAAAAGTGGTGATGACTATCGTCCTCTCTGCGGTGATGCTGTCCTCCCTGGCCTCCGGCTTTTCCACCGCCCCCTGGCAGATTCTCATTTTCCGCACCCTCCAGGGCCTGGTGGGAGGCTTTGTCCCCATCGGCCTTTCTATCGTAGCCACGGTGACACCGGAGCATAAAACCTCCTGGGCCATGGGCTATTTCCAGGCCGCCATGGTGATGGGCATCATGTTTGGTCCTCTCCTGGGTGGGTCCATTGCCGATACCTTCGGCTATCGGACGCCTTTCTTCTTCTTTGCCTTTCTCGCTTTCCTCTGCCTCCTTTCGGTGCAGTTCTTCCTGCCTCCCATCCATCGGAAAGGGGCCAGTAAAGACCGGTCTTCCACCTTCAGCCAGATCCTGTACTTCATGAAGATTCCCCGGGTCCGGATCATGACGTTCATGCAGTTCCTCTGCAACTTCGGCATCACCGGCATCGGACCTATCCTTCCCCTGTACCTGAAGCAGATGATCGGCACCAGCTCGGACCTAGTAGCCACTATCGTGGGATTCATCATCTTTATTTCCGGAGGCTGCAGCGCCTTCATGTCCCTGAACGTGGGCCGCCTCACAGAGCGGATCCGTCCCCACCGCCTCCTCATCGGCGCCACGATTTTTGTGGGATTTACTTTCTTCATGCAGTACCATATGCATACCGTAGAAAGCCTCGGCTTCTGGCGGGCCATTACCGGCATGGGCATGGGACTCATTGCCCCCTGCACGAATACCATCATCGCCAAGTCCGTACCGCCGGAAAAGCGGTCCATCGTCTTCGGCGTGGTGTCCAGCATATTCCTCATGGGCAACGTGGCGGGTCCGGTGTGCTCCGGCGCCCTGGCCCGGTGGCTGGGCTACCCCTCGGTATTCTGGTCCACGGCCATAGCCTTCTGGCTCGCCGCCTGCGTGATTCTGTGGAATTTCCGGAAGGAATGATCGAGGCCCTGTGGCCAGGCAGCGTGTAAACAGGCGAGGGCTCCTAGCTGCTAGCGGCTAGCTTTCAGGAAAGATGGTCCGCCTGCGGCGCAGATCCCACCTCTGCGAGGCGGATCCATCCCCTGCCCTTCGGGCTGCCGCCGTTTGGCCTAAAAGGAAGGCGCTTTGATGGGCAGGCTAAGCGCCTTTTGTATTTCAGGCCAAACTTGGAGGTCCTATGCAGGACCTCCATCTCTAAGGGGGCACGGGTAGACGGTTTCTTTCACAAAAGTAAGAGTCTCCATGTTAGACAGTCCCCAGCATGCAGCCCCTTAGAGAAGGGGCGCGCCAAAGGCGCAGGATGGATGCGGCGCAGCCGCGGAATCTTGACTCTCAATTTTCCCAATAGCTTTTATTACAACTATAGAGGGAGGGTAAATCATGCGTATCTGTAAGAACACCGATTTAAAAAAGCGGGCCAGGGAATTGCGTAACCATATGACGCCCCAGGAAACGCTCCTGTGGAATGCCTGCCTCAAACGGCTTCCCGTACAGATTTACAGACAATACATCATAGAGAACTACATCGTCGATTTCTTCTGCCGAAAGGCGAAACTCGTCATCGAAGTCGACGGACTGCAGCACTACTCTATGGAAGGCATGAAGTATGATGAACGTCGCAGCAGCCGGATAGAGAAATATGGCATCCTTGTCCTTCGTTGTTCAAACCTGGATATCGACCATAACCTGAAGAATGTGGGGCAGTATATCGATAATATCATTCGGGAACGCATGGAGCGTCTGGATGATGAATCGGATGAATAATCAAGAAATTCCCCTGCTTCGCAGGTACCGCCTCTTCGAGGCGGATCCATCCCCCGCCCTTTGGGCTGCCGCCTTCTCTAAGGGGGCGCGCTTTTAACGGTTGCCTCGATAGAAGGGCTAACGTTCCATGTGAGACAATCCGTACCCATGCAGGCCCTTGGAGAGGGGCCGCGGCAAAGCCGCAGGATGGATTGATGGGATTTGTACGAATCCCCTGCTTCGCAGATCCTGCCTCTGCGCGGCAACCCACCCACCGCTGACGCGGTCCCCCCTCCCTTGCGAGCAAGGGAGGGTTAACTTCTGCGGCGAAGCCGCTGGACCTCAACGCTCAACTCTTTCTTTTTCAATTCAAAAAAGCCGTGAAAAAGTTTTCTTACTTTTTCACGGCTTTTCCTGTGCACTCAGTACAGGATATGGGCGATGACGAATCCTGCCACGCAGGCGGTGAAGACGCCGGTAAGACCGGGGAGCATGAAGGAGTGGTTCAGTACGAATTTCCCGATTCTCGTGGTACCGCTCCGGTCAAATCCGATGCACGCCAGGTCCGACGGATAGGTGGGCAGGAAGAAGTAGCCGTAGCAGGCGGGAATGAAGGACAGGACCATCACCGGGTCCATGCCCAGTTTCAGCGCCATCGGCATGACGATAGCCACGGCGGCACCCTGGGAATTGACCAGTTTCGACGTAAAGAAGAGGACCAGTGCGTAGGCCCAGGGGTAGTTGGTCACCACGGTGCCCAGGAAGCCCTTCAGCACCCCCATCTGGCTGGCGAAGTAGGTATCCGCCATCCAGGCTACGCCGTATACGGAGACCAGAGCCACGATGCCGGCACGGAAGACCTGGCTGTTTCCCACTTCCTTCGCCTTCGTGTGGCAGGCGAAGAGGATGATGGAAGAAACGAAGAGCATCACCATCTGGATGACGGTGGTCATGGAAATGGCCTTCATCTTACCCTTGGCGTCGGCAAAGTGAGGCAGGAGATCCGGGAAGTTGCCGAGGATGGCAATGCATACGATACCCAGGAGGAAAATGATGGTGGCCCGGTAATAGGAGGCGGGCAGCTTTTTCCCCTGCAGGGATTCCTGTTCCCCGTATACGTAGTCCCGCTGTTCCGGGTCCTGGATCATTTTCTGGAAATTTTCATCATCCGCCAGGTCCTTGCCCCGGTGGTAGCTGATGAGGGCCGCGCAGAGGACGCCGATGAGGGTAGCCGGCACGGAAACCGCCAGGATCTGGAGCAGGGAATACTGGTATCCCGCTGCCGCCATGAAGCCTACGATGGACACTACAGCCACCGATACGGGAGAAGCGGAAATGCCCATCTGAGAAGCGATGGAAGAAACCGCCATGGGCCGTTCGGGACGAATATTTTCTTTGATGGAAATATCATAAATAATGGGGAACATGGTGTATACCACGTGACCCGTACCGCAGAGCACCGTCAGGAACCAGGTAGTCACCGGTGCCAGTATGGTAATATGCTTCGGATTGTTCCGCAGGAACCGTTCCGCCGCCTTCAGCATCACCGTGAGACCACCGGAGGTCTGCAGGAAGCCGGCACAGGTCACCACGGCGAGAATGGTCAGCATGACGCCGATAGGCGGAGAACCGGGCTTGAAGTGAAAAATAAAAGTGTACACCATGAGGCCGATGCCGGAAATCACAGCCAGCCCGATGCCTCCGTGCTTGATGCCCATAAACAGGCAGGCAAGCAGCACAATAAACCCCAGAATCAATTCCATTCGAATCCCTCCATAAATAATATACTTTTATCCCCATCAGATGAGATTAAGTATACTATATTATGGAATTTTATCAAATATCTATTACGCATAGCAAACCTATTATCGTATGCTATATAATCATGCATGGAAAAAGAAGAACAGAGGAGCAAGAGGGAAGAGAATGGTCTGGCAGGGACGCCGGGTCTCAATGTTTCACTCAATTCTCAATTCTTTCCCAATCATGCAGCCCCTTAGAGAAGGGGCGCACCAAAGGTGCAGGATGGATTGATGGGATTTGTACGAATCCCCTGCTTCGCAGGTCCCACCTCTGCGAGGCGGATCCATCCCCCGGCCTTTGGCCGCCGCCGTTTGACTTAAAAGAATAGAGTCAAACTTTAGCCGCTGCGCGGCAACCCACCCACCGCTGACGCGGTCCCCCCTCCCTTGCAAGCAAGGGAGGGTTAATTTTTGCGGCGAAGCTGCGGGGCCTCAACTCTCAAATCTCAATGTTACTCTTCTACGTCCCATGGAGCCGTCGGTTTCGTCATATGCATAAAAAATAAGAGTGCCACCCATTGGATGCAGCACTCTTATACGCGGCGAAGCCGCTGTAGATCTAGACCTAGACCTAGACCCTATACACTATGCGGACCCTTCCATACTTTCCCGGTCATGAGATACCGTACCGCTTCTTCCAGCCGTTCGGCGCCGTGGACGAAGTGGTTGCCCCGGTTGGCCTGGTAGAGGACTTCCTTACCTTCTTTTGCGATGATATCCCGCACCGCCAGGGTATCTTCTTCTACCTTCGCCATTCGGGGGTTGCGGACTCTTTTTTCTTTGTCCCCCAAGGATAGGTAGATTTTCTTTATGCCGGAAGAAAGGGGATGGGCTTTCAGGTAATCCACAAACCCATCGAACCAGAGGGAGCCGGAAATGGAGGCGATGGCCTCAAGGCTGTCCTTTTTCGTACCCATGTAGAGGGCAAAGAGGCCGGACATGGAAATGCCTGCCATCATGCGATGGAGCGGCCTGCCGGAAAAGGTGCTCTCCTTCAGAAATACTTCCTGCTCCAGGAAATCGGCAAACCGGTCTGCGCCGCCGGAGAAGTCCTCTTCCCCCCTGAATACCTTCGGCGCCGGCCAGGGGGAAAGGTCCCCGTTCCAGTCCGTGCCGTCGATCGAGGCAAGGAGCACCGGGAATTCATCGGTGAGGAAGGACACCTTCTCTGTCACCGGTTCCGGCTGGGGAATATAAATGATGGACTCCGCGTCCCTCTTTCCATACACCCCGATGGAAAGGGGGCCGGCCGTAAAGGATGTGAGATGGTTCATGGTGGGCTCCTGAAAGGGAATAGAATTGAGATTTGAAATTTGAGGTCCAGCGGCTTCGCCGCGGTTTGTCATGCAGATGGACAGAGTCAATTGTGCGGGGGCTTCTAGCTTCTAGCGTCTAGCAGCTAGGAAAGCTGATTCGCCTATGGCGCCAGGCCTGCTGGTTCGATGGCTTCTCATGCCATAGGCTGTCCAGTTTTTCCTAACAGCTAGAAGCTAGCAGCTAGCTGCCCCGTGCTGATGACTCTGCCCATCAGCATGCTCCCCATTACTTTCCCTTAAACTCAGCCTTCCTCTTTTCCAGGAATGCCGTGATGCCTTCTTTGAAGTCTTCGCTGCCGGAGCACTGAGCCAGGTACACCGCTTCCGCCTTCATATAGTCTTCAAAGCCCTTGTACATGCTTTCAAACATAAGCCGTTTCATATTGCCATAGGCCAGAAGAGGACCCTCCGTCAGTTTCTCTGCGAAACCCATCACCACGGGCATCAGTTCTTCCCGGGATGTGACCTGCTTCACCAGCCCCATTTCCCGTGCTTCCTCCGCCTTCACCGGGCGGCCGGTGACGAACATATCGAAGGCCCTGTGGCTTCCCACCATGCGGGGCAGGAAATAGACGCCGCCGGTATCGGGACAGAGGCCGATGCCTACGAAGGCCTGCAGAAATTTCGCATCGTCGGCAGCGAAAATGAAATCACAGGCAAAGGCCAGGTTGGCAGCCCCGCCGGCTGCGGCACCTGCCACAGCGCAGATAATGATTTTCCTCATTTTCTTCATGTACAGCACGATTTCCGACAGCTTCCCTGCCAGAGGCGCCATGGACTTCTTCGAAAAATCCGGTTCATCGCAGTGGGCCTTCATATACCGGATATCGCCGCCGGCGGAAAAGGCCCGGCCGGCACCGGCAAGCACCAGTACCTTCACCTCCGGATTTCCTTCCGCTTCCTCCAGAGCCTCTGCCAGCTCTCCTGCCATCACCATGTCCAGCGCATTCAGAGTAGGCCCGTAATCCAATGTAATAGTTTCGATGCCTTTTGAAAGGGATGTATGAATTCTTTCGTAAGCCATGACTGCCTCCTTCGGGAAACAACGGGAACATCTTTATATATTATATCATTCATATAAGGACCTTTTACAGAAATATCTTTTCCGCCAGAAAGGCCCCCAGGGCCACCAGCAGCAGGCCGCAGGCCAGCTGGGCGAACAGGTACCCCAGCCCCTCCAGCCATCGCCCGGAAGCCCAAAGCTGCATAGTTTCATTCATAAAGGAGGAAAAAGTGGTGAGTCCTCCCAGAAATCCGGTGATAAGAAAAGCCGCCGCCCCCGGCAGAGGATACACCCGGGAAAAAAGGACCCCCAGTATGCCTATCAGGAAGGACCCGGCACCGTTCACTGCCAGGGTGCCGTAAGGGAAAGACGTCCCCATCCAGCCTGCCATAACAAGGGTAGTCATATACCGGCACAGGGCGCCCAGAGCCCCGCCGGCAGCCACCAGCAAAGGATATACATAGTTCATCATCATGCCTCCATAAAAAAATCTCCTGCCCCCTTGGGAGATTCTCAAAAGAATCCGATTCCAGGGGACAGGAGTCATCAGCTCAAAGAGCATTCGGCCTACGCCCGGCGAACTCCATCGCCGTTTGCGGGTTTTATTGTATCACAGGGAAAGGGGATTTGAAAAGGATGCTATAAAGATGGTGCGAAAAGCAAGACGTACAACGTCACGATCAAGAGCGGACTTCACAAAAAACAGGCAGAGTTCCAAGAAACAGAATCCTTCAAAGAACTTGCGCGGACACGATACAAGATCGAAGCGAAAAACAGCGAGCTCAAGCACAGGCACGGGTACGACGTCGCGTTGTCCTCGGGCCTCGTTGGCATGCAGTTGCAAGGCGCGACGACGATATTCGTTACAAATCTGAAAAGGATCATCGCACTGGGGGGCTGAAAGGCCTCCTATTTCGCCCCTTTTCGCACATCAAAAACAAAAAGCGCATCAGAAGATGAGAATATTCATCAACTGATGCGCTTTTTTCTGCCTGTGGATAACTCCTCCTCAGAGAATCACAGCTTTTTCAGCGGCCTCGGTCGAATTCGAGCATTTCTGCGAGGCGTGGAGCAAATACCCTGGTGCCGTGCGCTTATTAACAACCTGTACCGTCGATATTACAGGCAACGGGCGTATTGTATCCATCATTGAGGATCCCGCCCTTTTCCTTAATGATATTCATATTTTCCTCTAAATCATTGAGGGTAATTGCACTTCCTTTTAAGTCATAATACTTCCCGTTTATTTCAAGAAACAGCGTCGGAAAGGATGTGACTCCTATTTTTCTTGCCTCATAAAAGTCCGGATGGTAATTGACTTCTTTAGAAATACGGATGAACTCCTCTGCAATCTTTGCTTATGTGTGATAAAGAAGCAATAGAAGTGCAAAAAATTTTGCCGTTCCTATCCGACACTTGGCCATTGTGTCGGATAGGTCGGGCGGTTATTCGGGCAAGTCAATCTTGCCGACAAAGCTGTAATAAATCTCAATGTCCTGCCTGCGGGTGCCGTTCTCATCATAGCTGCACTCATGCACCACAATTTTCTCGATCATTTCCCGCAAGAGAGTGGGGGTCAGTTCTTCAAAGGCAAGGTGCTTGCGGACAATGCCCATAAATTTCTCGGCGTTGACGGTAGCTGCCTGTGACTTGTCCAGTTCGGCTTGCAGGGCGGCGGCTCTCTTTTTCAGCTCCGCTTGCTCGGCTTCGTAGTCAGCCGACAGTTCCATGAAACGCTCATCGCTGATTTTGCCGTTTACATTGTCCTCATACAGCCGCTTGATAATGCGGCTGATTTCAGAAATGCGTTCCTGCGCCTGTTCAAGCTGCTTGATGGCTGCGGCGGTCTTTCGCTTGCCGCCGATCTCGTTCTGCTGGACAAGTAGTTTCACAAACCGGCTCTCATGCTTGGCTGCGTATTCGGTCACTTGCCGGAGATTTGCCAGGACACCAGCGGTCAACAGATCGGTGCGGATAAAGTGCGCCGTACAGTTGCGGGTGCGCTTCTTGTAGCTGCCGCAGATGTAGCAGTCCTGTTTGCGGTCTTTGTTCTGATACCGCTGCTGATACAGCACATGGCCGCAGTCGGCGCAGAACAAAATCCCGGAGAACAGCCCCACTTCATCGTAGCGGTTCGGGCGTTTGCGCTGTTTGCGTAACTCCTGCACCCGTTCCCATGTTTCCTTGTCGATGATCGGCTCATGGTGGTTCTCGAAAATGGCCTGCTTCTCGACGGGGTTCTCTATGCTGTGCTTGACCTTATAAGAAGGCTTTTCCGTTTTGAAGTTCACCAGACATCCGGTGTACTCTCGGTTTTCGAGGATATGAACGACGGTGTTGGTCGCCCATTTGCACTCATAGCCTGGGTGATAACGGCGGGTGCTGCCTGTCCGCTGATATTCCAGCGTCCCCGGCGTGGGGATTTGCTGCTCCGTCAGCATACGGGCAATCTTGGTCGGGCCGTTCCCGGCAAGGCAAAGCTGGTAAATCTGCTGCACCACCGGGGCGGCTTCCTCGTCTATAATAAAATTCTCGTCCTCGTCCATCACATAGCCGTAAACCGGCTTGCTGGTAACAGGCTTGCCGCTCATGCCTTTTGACTTTTTCACTGCCTTGATTTTCTTGCTCGTATCTCTCACCAGCCATTCATTGAACAGATTTCGCAGCGGGGTAAAATCGTTGTCCATGCCCTCGCTGGCACTGTCCACATTATCGTTGACAGCGATAAAACGCACACCCTTTTGAGGGAACAGCATTTCCGTGTAAAACCCTACCTGCAAGTAGTTTCGCCCTAACCGGCTCATGTCCTTGACGATGACCGTACCCACTTTCCCGGCTTCAATGTCCGCAAGCATGGCTTGAAATCCGGGCCGCTGGAAGTTCGCGCCGGAAAAACCGTCGTCGGTGTACCAGCGCAGATTGGTAAAGCCGTTCTGTTTTGCGTAGGTTTCGAGTATCCTTTTTTGGTTCGATATGGAATTACTCTCGCCTTGCAATTCATCCTCGTGGGACAATCTCGGATAAAGGGCGGTAATGAGGTTTTGGGTGGCTTGTCTTAACATAAAATCCTCCGTTTCCGACAGCCAGCCCCACTATTCCGTGGTTTCATTGTACCACGGAACGGCGGGGGCTGTACAGCGGCAAAAGCGTTAAATTTGCTTCTTTACAGCTTTTCAATTTTCCGATTTTTATGGTATGGGTTGTCGTCCCATATTTGCAGTAGAAAAGTTCATAACTCCGTGGTATACTCTGATTTAACAAAAAAATCAGAAGTTAAAGGAGAAAACATGAAGTATACAATAGATGAATTAACCGCGGCCAAAAGGCAAATTGATTCAACTCTGCACAAGCTAAGAGAAACAGTAAAAACATTTGAATCAAAGGATAATTCCGAGCGTTATAAATCACAAATCACATTGGCAAAGAGAAGAATAAAAGCCTTTGAAATTGCAAATTATTTTATAGAGAATGAGATTAAGAATTGCTAAAGCACTTCCGATTTTCGTTCCAGCGGTCATGCTCCCTGGCATGGCCGCTTTTCCATGCCCCGGTTCACGCCGGATAAGTCGGCTCCTGTGTAGCAGCGGCTTCCGCTTCCAGTACCCGCGCCATTTTGTCGGCGGCTGTGGTTGTGGTGTCTTTCTTGAAATAGCCGGACACGACAAGGACGGAATTGCCCATGCGGATTTCCGTCACACAGTCAGGGCGGCGGGTGGTGCGGGTGTCGTGCTGCTTGTTATCTGCCATAGGCAATACTCCTTTCAGTCGGTAATCAGTTTCTTCATGCTCTCCATTTTCCGCTTGGCGGTTTCCTGCCGGAAGTTGTCGCCGGTAAAGCGTACCGGGACGCACATGGAAAGCAGGCGGTCATAAATCCGGGAATGGGCGGTGTCCTCCGGGTTGTGCAGGTCGTCCAGCGTAAGGTTGGTCGTGACGATCAGCGGCTTGCCGCTGCGGTAACGGCTGTCAATCACATTGAACACCTGTTCCAGCCCGTATTCCGTCCCGCGTTCCATGCCGAAGTCGTCAAGGATCAGCAGCGGATAACGACAAAGGCGGGAAATGTACTCGTTGCGCCCCTCAAAGCTGGCGGCAAGGTCATTGAGGATAAGAGCAAAGTTCGTCATGCGGACGGGGATTTCTTTCTCCATGAGGGCGTTTGCGATACAGCCTGCAAGGTAGCTTTTGCCGGTGCCTACGCCGCCCCAGAACAGGCAGCCGATATTGTCTGTCCGCATATCTTCCCAATGCTCCACATACCGGCGGGCAAGCCCGGTCTGCGGGTTCCTGCCGTTGTCGTTCTCGAAAGTCCAGTCCCGCATGGTGGGGTCGGTAAAGCCCCGGCGTTTCAGTTCTTCCACGGTGTCAAGGTGTCTGCGCCGCTTTTCGGCGGCTTCCCGTTCCTCGCGGGCGGTTCTCTGGCAGTCGCACTCTGCCGGGTGGCGGTCGCGCCCGAAGATAGCGGCCTTATCCGGCGCAAAATAGGCTTCTTTCGGCTTGCGGCACTTGCCGCAGTACAGTAAACCGTCCTCGCCGGTGTAGTCCTCCGGCTCCGGGATGGTGGTCGTCATATTCTCCAAAACCGCGTTGATTTCATTCTTCATAAACTCTCGCCCTCCTTGCATGAGTAGTCTGGTATGCCCTTTTTAGGGGCTTCCTTTTTGTCGTTCCCCGCCCATATCCGCAGGGCGGCGGCATAGTTCTGGTAGCTTTTCCCGTTGGCGGCAAGGTAGCGGCTCATTTCCTCGATGAACCGTTCCAGCCTGTCAGGGTACTCTGCCTGCAACTCGTCGTATTCGGTCTGTGACAGAAAAATATTTCCATATCGGCCATAGGGCGCGGACGGCCCCCCACTCACTCCCTTTGTTTGGCTCTCTGTAAGGTTGTTTATAGTAGTTTGGTTAGGGGACGGTTTTCCGACCATCATAAGGTCGGTTTTCTGACCATCAGTAGGACGGTTTTCCGGCTCTATGAGGGGCGGACTTCCGGCCATCAGTTGGTCTGAAAACTGTACCTGTGGCACTGGCGGTACTTTGACATAAAGCCGGTTCGGTGCGGAGAAGCCGCCCCGTTCCCGTTCCAACAGCCCCGCCGTGTCCAGTTCATTAAGCGCCCCCTTGATGGTGGTGCTGCCTTTATCCAGTATTTCTGCTATCTCCGCGATGGGATAGATAATATAAATCCTGCCCTCGTCGTCCAGCCACTTGTTTTTCTGGGAGAGGGTGGAACGGTCTAACAGCAGCGAATACAGCAGCTTGGCGGTCTGTGAAATCTCCATTTTCAGCAGGAAACGGGGATACGGCAGATAGGCGGGCAGCCGCGTGTCTGCCCTGATATAATCAGCGATAGGATCACCTCCCTGTGTTCGGGTTGATTTTGGCGTATTGTCACGCATTAAAACGCCGTTTCCGGGGGAAAAGGATAAATGTATCGCGTACCCTTTGACACCCACGAAAAAAGCCTTGATTTATGCGGGTTTGAAAGGCTCTAAAGCGTGACATCTCTGCCTTTGTTTCCGCTTTCTCTCGGCGGCTTTGATTTTCTTCATGCGCCCGGCGCAGTCGGGGCAGTATTTTCCCCGGTTGGATTTGGGGACAAAGGCCGCCCCGCAGACGGCACACCGTTTCCGGCTTCCCCGGCACAAGAGGGCTGCGGCCAGCTCCCCGTCAAGGGGCAGGACAGCCACACGGAACCAGTGGCACATGAGGGAAAAGGAAATGCTCTGGACGCACACGCAAGGCTCCCCGTCGTCCAATAGCAGGCAGTTCCCCTCATCGTAGTTACAGCACTCATGTACCAGCCGCCGCGCCCGCCGGTGCTGGCGGTAGTCCATGTGGGGCAGGTTATCGCTCATGGCTCTGCTCCTTTCTGCGGTGCGGCTCGTCCCGGCGCAAAATCTGGTCGATGTTCCGCTTGACGGTCTGCAACTCCTTGAACCGCTGTTTCTGTTCGTGATAGGTGTTATACAGGCCGTCTTTCTCGGAGATAAGCTGCTCGATCTCGGCCTGCAACGCTTTCCGGGCGGGCAGCTTGGTAATGCCATGCGCCTTGAAATACCGGGCTGCTGCGTCGGCTATGATAAAATCGCTCTCATGGGCCTGCCGGTATGCGGCGCGGGCTTTCTCGGATTTCTGTGCCCGCAGCCCGTCGCGGGCGGCCTTGGTCTGGGCGTAGGCCAACACCTGCCGCTGCAACTTCTTTTTCCCTTGCAGCTTCGTTTCCAGTGCTTTCAGTTCGCCGCTGGTCTGGCGCATTTTCTGATAGGCGGTGTCAACGGCGGCTTCTAACTGCTCCGGGGAAGTAAAGCCGTATTGCTGGTAGACGGACAGCGTTTTGGCGGCCTGCTTCAGATTGTGTATCTTCGCCCAGCGTTCATAGCCCCGGCCTTTGCCCTCGGCCATTTTCTGCTCAATGTCCACAAGCCGCTGCACTCCGTCCTGTTTCGGGGCGGCTATCTCGGCTCTGGCAACCTGCAAGCGGTCTTTTATGGTGCGTGGGGGATCGGGGGATCTGGCTGGCGCTTCGGCTGCTCTGGCGGCGTTTTGCTCTAAAACGGCAAAGACAGCGGCGCGGTCAAAATCGTCGCCCAGCTTCCGGGCGGTAATTGGCTTTGTCCTGTCCGGCGTGAGGTAGGAAAGCCGCCCCCGGCTCTCCTTGACGGTCACACCCTCCTGCAGCAACAGAGAGGAAAACTCGTCAAAGCTGGCGGCGGTGGCAAGGGCTTTCCGTAGGGTCTGCCGCAGCTTCTCCTTGTTCGTTTCAAACTTGGTCTGCCGGGGCGTGATACTATCGGCAATCATGGGGGCGTTCTGCTTGTCCAGCGCGGCCTGTCCCTTTTTCTGCGCCCAATACTCCCGGTCGGTGACGCGGTTCTTGCTGCCGTTCAAGAGGTCGATTTGATAAAGCCCCTCCCGGTGGCACATCTCCATGACTTCGGATTTGAAGTAGCGCAGGGCAGCGTCGGTACATCGGTGCTTGCAGCCGACTTTCGTATCGGCCGGCCTGTCCATGTAGGGCAGGAACGGCACTTCCTCAATCCGCAGGCTGTTTATGACGATATGCACATGAATGTTGCCGCTGTGGTTATGCCCGTCCGGGTGGGTGCAGACAAGGGCCTGGTGGCCGGGAAAATGCTCTTTACAGAATTGTTCCCCCAACGCCTGCGCCCGGTCTACGGTCAGGCCGTTGTCCGGCCCGTCCCGCGGGTCAAAGCTGATGATGTAGTGGTGGCTTTTCACATCTTCCCGCCGCTGGTTTTTCTGATAGCGGAGATTGGCCCGCATACACGCAACGGCAAAATCCTCCCCGTCGCAGTTCAGCGTGGACAGCCGGTAGTCCTCGCGGGGGATAAGCCTGCCGGTTTCATCAAGGACGGGCTTCATGGTAAACTCGTCATGCTCAAAGAGAAGATATTGCTCGGCGGCTCCGTAGTCGGCGTTTTTAGAGTTGATATGCTTGAGTGTTGCCAACCGCGTCACCTACTTTCTTGAGGACTTCATACTTGAGGACGGCAAGGTCGGATATGGCGGCGCGTACCTCGCCGGAAAGGGTGTTGTAGGGTACGCCGTATTCGTTCAGATACCGGGCAATCTGATTGAGGTTGCCGCCGATCCTGCCGTACTCGGCTGTCAGCTTCCCGACAGCGGAAAGCAACTCGTCATTGACCGACGACACATGGACAACCGGGCGTATGGTCGCCCGCCGTATCGCCTGCCGGAGAAATTCGGACTGGCTGATACCATAGGGCGCAAGCCGCGCTGTGAAGTCGGCATACTCATCTTCGGACAGCCGGGTTTTCACAACGCGGCTGCGGTGGGGCGTGTTGTATTTCTTTCGCATGGTGTGACCTCCTTTCTCGCCCGTAAGGGCGCATGAGCAGGGTTTGGGGAAGGCACTCCCCAACAAGTTTCCCGCGAGGGGCAAAACTGCAGAATTGCGGATTTTGGCACCGTGGTAGAAACTTGCTCTCCGTGACTGCAAACTTTCTCTCACTTCCGTCCGCCACTTTTTTGGAAAACTGCAACCACAAAAGTTTGTTTCTCTTTTTCTGCTACTACTAATCCTGTAAAGGGCATTCCTGCCCGCTTTCGCTAAAATGACACCGGACGCAGTGGTTTCTACCCGGTGTTGGAGAAATCCTTTCTCTTTGCCCTCTACTACGGGTAAATGCTCCAAATGCCAAACACCAGGGCAGAAAAATTCCCTCCTCGCTTACTACTACAACCGGCAGGGGGCAAAATGGCCGGGAGCGGAGCCGGACAACAAAAAAAGCAGTAAATCTTTTTCAAGACTTACTGCTTTCGCTGGCCGCGTCGGTGGCGGCTGGTATTCAGTTTTTATGACTTGTCCGGTGGTTCGTCAAGCCGGAACTTGAATTGACAGTCAATTAACCGCTGCTTTACATAGTCCTCCACCTCGGCGTTGACCTGCCCGTTCACTTTTGAGAAATAGCGGATATATCCGGCGTAGTGGAGCAGGACAGCGTTCACGGCTTCTGGGTCGCCCTCACGGGCTTTGAGGATTGTTTCATAGGGGAGAAGTCTACTCATACCGGCTCACCCCCATTTCTTCGCGTAGCCGCTGCAAGGCAAGCTGGATATGCCGCCCCGCTGTGCTGCGTGACCGGCCAATACACGCGCCGATCACGCGCTGCGGCTGGCGCAGAAAGTAATAGCGCAGGATTTCTTCCCGCGTCTGCTCCGGCAAAACAGAGATCGCGTCGGCAAGGGCGGCGTTGCAGAGCAGGACGGTCTGACCGCAGACGGTAAATGGGTATTCCTCGTCCGGCTCCGACGCGGCAAACTGGACAAACTTCTCGTTCATCAGATAGTCAAGGGAAACTTGCCGTTCCCATTGCCGTTTAAGCTTCAAAATCTTGTCCAAGGCGGCACAGCGGATAACAGTCTTGCAAAAGGCGTTGTACCTGCGCTGGATATATTCTTGATAGGCTATCTGGTCGGTCATGGAAATTCCCCTTTCTGAATAATAGTGCGGGGCGGTGGCACTTCTTGCTGTCGCCCCTTGATTGCCTACCAGCAAAGGCGGGCGGGGCTGTCAACGGCTGCGCATATGCGCCGTTCATCTTGACCGTTGACTGGCTCGGCTGGGTTTGCTATTTACCCGACAAACTTGAATTTATTTTAAGCTATCACGTTTTACCTTCTTAAGCCTTACTATCATTACCATAGGAATTTCTTTGTTGGTTTTAAAACATTCTTCATAAAATCCATCAATGACAAATCCAGCTCTAAAACAAAGGTTAAAAATATCTTGTATGGAACGATGATAATAAATCTGCTCTTTCGGTTGCCCTTCAATCGCTATATCATAGTAACTGTGCGGTGTCATATATTTTTCAGTCAACGTGACAAAACAAGGGTGTTGCGTTGCAAAGACAAAAATTCCGCTTTCCTGCAACAGTTCATAAACAGCCATAAGAAGTGGTTCAATATCCGTAATATCCATAATTGCCATATTAGAAACTGCTTTCGTAAAGGCTCGATTTCTTTTTAATTCTAATATACTTTTTCTATCGGTCGCATCCGCCACACAAAATTCAATTTGTTTTGCATATTGTGATTGCCGTCTTTTAGCCAATTCTATCATTTTTTTGCTGTAATCAAAAGCGACAACCGAAGCGCCTCTTTGTGCAAGATACGAAGAATAATTTCCATTGCCACACGCAATATCCAAAATGTAATCCGCAGGATTAGGAGATAGAAGTTCCGTTACTTTGGGACGCACTACCTCTCTGTGAAATTCATTAGATTCGTCACCCATTGCATTATCCCAAAATTGTGCGTTCTCCTCCCAGATTTTTTTACTTTCCTCTGTTCCCATGTTCTCTCCCACTCCCCAAATTTGCTTTTTTGCTTCCATTAAATCTTCCTTACTATATTCCATTGTTACCCTCCATAACTTCTGATTGTTGCCGTCTTGACGATTATGTATCTTTACATTACCTTCTGAAACATATGGCGCACCTTGTCCAGGCGGCTGTTTGGACGGCGGGGCTGGATGACCGGCTGACCGACAGCGGCCTGATATCCTTTCAGCTCTGTAAGGCATACGCTCCGCCCGTTGGTGTAAAAGGCCAGATCAGTACGGTATGCCTGTATACAGCGGGCGGGAATCTCGCCAGTAAAGACAACTTCATCCTTTTTTACCTGGGCCGTTTCGATGGTGGCACAGTATTTCGGTGCATCATGATAAGCCCTGGAAAGGTATTCCTGGGGCGCATAGAGGATGAAGGAGAGATAAGGTTCCAGCAGTTGCGTCCCTGATTCCTTCAATGCCTGTTCCAATACAATCGGGGCCAATGAGCGGAAGTCCGCCGGCGTGCTGACCGGACTGTAATAAAGCCCGTATTCAAAGCAAATCTTACAGTCCGTTACGTTCCAGCCGAACAAGCCCTGCTCCAGCCCGTAACGGATACCATCCCTGACAGCGTTTTGAAAACTCTGGTTCAAGTATCCCAGCGAAACCCGGCTCTCGTATTGTACACCGGAGCCAAGCGGGAGTGGTGTAACAGACAGTCCGATGGATGCCCAAAACGGGTTGGGCGGCACCTCGATATGGATGGTGTGGCTGGCTGCTTTGAGCGGCCGCTCCATATAAATGACGGTGGGTTCCTTTACCACTGTTTCAAGCTTGTATTTTTCCGACAGCAAAGCGGAAACAACCTCCAACTGCACCCGGCCCAAAAAAGAAAGAATGATCTCATGGGTGATGGAATCCACCTCGCAGCGCAAAAGCGGGTCAGTATCCGCAAGTTGCGTAAGAGCGTCCAGCAGCCGTTCTCTTTGCGCTGCCGTTTTCGGCGCAATCGACGTCCGCAGCATGGGGAGGGGGTCCTCACGCCACCTTTTACGAGGGAGCCGGGTTGGGTCCCCTAATACATCGTTTAACCTCACGCTGTCGCTGGGAAGGATAACAATTTCACCCGGATAAGCGGTGTCTGTCCGAACAATTTCCCCTTTGGATGGAATACGCATCTCTGTGATTTTCAGCTTTTCTCTCCCGGCCAGGGCCACCGTATCCCGCAGGCGCAGCGTTCCGCTGTATAGCCGTAGATAGACACGCCGCTGGCCGCAATCTGTATACTCCACCTTGAAAACGCTGCCGCATAGGGCGGCGCTCCCCTGTTCCCCAATCGGTTGGAACAGCCCTGTCACCGCATCCATCAACGGTTGAATGCCAAGGCCCTTTTTGGCGCTGCCATAATAGACCGGGAACAGGGAGGCGTCTTGAACCCGCCGCTGTTCCTCCCGCACAAGTTTTTCCCGGCTGATTGGTTCTCCTGCGATATACTTTTCCAATAATTTATCGTTATTTTCGATGACCGCATCCCATGCTTCTATGTCGGTATTTTCCTCCAGGACTATTTCCGGGGACAGCGACACCGTCTGCTTGATGATAATATCGGCGGAGAGCTTATCCCGAACAGACTGAACCACGCTCTGCAAATCAACGCCAGCCTGGTCGATCTTGTTGATAAAGATAACGGTGGGAATGTTCATTTTCCGCAGGGCATGGAACAGAATACGGGTCTGGGCCTGCACGCCATCTTTAGCGGAGATCACCAAGATGGCCCCATCTAAAACAGCCAAAGAGCGGTACACCTCCGCCAAAAAATCCATGTGGCCGGGCGTATCCACAATGTTGACTTTACATCTGTGCCACTGGAAGGAAGTGACTGCCGCTTGAATGGTAATCCCACGCTGCCGCTCCAAAAACATGGTGTCCGTCCTCGTTGTCCCTTTTTCGACGCTCCCCGGTTCTGAAATGGCTCCGCTGGCATATAGCAGGCTCTCCGTCAAGGTCGTCTTTCCAGCGTCTACATGGGCAAGAATTCCAATATTGATTATTTTCATGTGATTGTCCTCCCTTTACAGCCCCGAAGGGCATAAAAATCCCCAGCAGTAAAATACTTTTACCACTGGGGATGATAATTTGCGGACATACACATATACAGCATACACCTGTTTGTGAGTGCTGTTTTTGGGGATATGTCAAAATTGATAAGGCAAAAGTATTCTTAAATTGGGTACAAAAAACTAAGCCCCTACAAAAGGGACTATCATAATCCTTTGTTCCCACTATTTGATTATAGTTTTATTTAAGAATACCTTGCCGCATATTTTTTACTCCTTTTCTGGATTAAATCATTGTATCACATCAGTTTTAGGAAAGCAAGTACCTAAAAGAAATTTTTCTTCCCCTTATATGTAACAATCATACCGGCTTCCTAGCGTTCAGAATGTTTTCTGCTGTCTGCTGTGGTGTTTGGTTGGAATTGTCCAACCAAAAGCCGATCCGTGGTGTTGTCTGCATTTTACTAAATACAAATTCAATGTATACAGAAAGATATAAGGAGTGGGAGGGATTCCGCCGTAGTTGGCATTGTAGGAAAATCCAAAAGTTTAGATTTTCCCACAATGCTTATCTTTTGGTCTTTGGTTCGGAATAGTGTAGTGCTGGCGGTCTATCTCTTGTTTTCGGTTGCTTGCTTCCTTACCGTACATGAGCATTGTCTGCAGGAAGGTCATAGGATTTGGCAATTGATTCAATCGTCTCCACGTCAGAAAGTGATTTGCCATCCAAATAGAATGCTTCATGCATCTTTGACGCAAGATTAACATGTTCTCCTTTGGGTAAGAAGCTCCTGAGAACTCCAAATCCTATGGCGGCATCATTCGAGTCAGGAACCATACTTCCCGTCTCTAACAGGTTCAGATACGGCTTGCCGAATTCCACTCCAAACATATCCGCAATTCTTTTATTCGTATCACTCATATACGGAAATGCCGAAAGCGAATGTCCGTCCATAAATAATCCACCTGATAGCACCGTTACTTCCAATTCCGGATGTGCTTCAATAAACGGTTTAAGAATTGTCTCAAACCCATAGCACCATCCACAATAGCTGTCAAAAATATAATACGCCTTCATCTAAATACCGCTTTTCTGATTTTTGTCCTGGTCACAGGCTTCTCATACTGTCTCTTCGCATCCGCAATCGCTCTTCTCCCTGTTCGTCTGTACCCTGTTTGAGCATCGCCAGTATCTTCTCTTTGTCATCCGGAAGATATCCATATACCGGCATCATATTGGAGACATTCGTTGCATCCAGCAGCGTGTGGATTTCAAGCGTCTTCACAAAGGTATATAGTTCCTGTATCTTTTCTGTCTCTGTAGCTTCTACAAACTCACCCCTTCTCACTTCTTCCATAAGCGGAGTATCGGGGAAGATCGAGAGCCCGGAAGCCAGTACCCTGACAGGCGACAGATGATTTAACACTTCTGCTGTTTTGATGGCATGCCCCATACCATAATCATGGCCTCCCAGTCCGTATAAGAAGATGACGGAATAATGCATTCCTGCTTCATCCAGCTTGGAGAGCTGCTCTACGATATCACTTCCATGATAACCCTTATTCATCTTAGCGAGAACAGCATCATCACCCGACTCGATTCCGAATACGATCATGTCATATCCCATTTCTTTCAGTGACTTAAGCTGCTCCACAGACTTGTTCTTTACGCTGTCAACCCGGCCATATCCACCAACGGAAACGCCCCAGGGCAGGTATTCTTTGATCAAGTCCATGATCCTTTTAAGTCTGCTGTAGCTCAGCAGGAACGGGTCCGCTCCCTGCAGAAAAATCCGCTTTACCTTCCATCCGGAATCTCTTATTTCCTGAAGATCCTCCCGTATCTCCCTCTCAGGAGATACAGAAAACGGTGCTTCCTTGTAAAAAGTACAGAAGCGGCACTTGTTATGCGAGCAACCTGACGTTACTTGTAAAAAACAGGAACCTGCCTCATAGGGCGGTCTGACAATTCCACATGAAAAATGCATAGAAATTCCTCCTTATTTCTATATATTCTTATATCTCGTTTTGTCGATATATAAGGCCTTAAATTAAACGGGATTCTCATCCCGCCTAATTTATGCACAACTTAAATTTCGTGTCCGAAGTAGTCTGACAGTGCGGCCAACATCTCTTCATTCCGTCTGTAATATGTCCACTTCCCATGCCTTTCGGAAAGAAGCAGACCCGCCTTTTGCAGCATATCAAGATAATGAGATACGGTCGACTGTGATATACCGGCCTTGTCGCGGATGCTTCCAACACACACTCCGCCCTTCAGATCCACCGCATCGTCAAAATGTCCTCCCTGCGGTGGAAAGTTTTTCTCCGGTTCCTTCAACCACTCAATAATGCTGAGCCGTGTTTCATTTGAAAGCGCTTTAAAAATTTCAATCTTATCCATGCATCTATTATATCCATTATTCGCGATATGTCAATAGTTTTGAGAAAACCAGTAAGCCCCCAGGGCCACCAGCAGCAGGCCGCAGGCCAGCTGGGCAAACAGGTACCCCAGTTGAAGGAGCGCTAGCGACGCGCAAAATGTAGTGAGTCGTTTCCCCTTTAGGGGGCAATACTTATAAAGTCAGCGTTATGAGGGAGGGTTCTTAAGATGGACCAGCCCTATGGGCCGGAGGGTTCTTAAGTTTGACGGCCTTTCAGGCCGAGGGTTGTGGTGGCGGCTTCGCCGCAGATTTTAAAAAAAGGGGCGCGGCTCCGCCGCAGGTTGTGTGGAAAGCCTTTACACCCGCGCTCGCGGCGGCCCCTTCCCTTTCGGGAATACCACCGGTCTCATGTCTGCCGTCTGACTATCTGATATTTTCCGGCAGTCAGCGGATAGCTGACAGTGGAACCCGTCTCCACCAGCCCACTATTTCACCATGTCCCAGAACCGATTCTTTTCTTTCCGGAGGGCGGCAAAGAGGCGGGCCCGGAGGCGATAGTAGGAAGCGCGGCTCATGTTCATTGCCTTTCTCACATCTGCCGCCTTCTCTCCCCGAAGAAGGGCGGAAAGAAGATCCCTTTCCTTCTTTGAAAGAGGAAGGTCTGCTGCGATTTCCTTCAGCACTTCCAGATGATCCCTGCCGCCTTCAGATTCGTCGGCTATGTTCTCTATGCCCGCCAGAGACTGGAGCTCCACCGACCGCCGGCGCATCATTCTTTCCACCAGATGCACTTTTTCCCAATAGAGCCGCTGCCGGATGTAGTAGGGAAAATAGGTGCCCCTTTCCGGCGTAAAGGCCCTGACGCCTTCCAAGAAAGACACCGCCAGATCCTGCCGGATATCCTCCCAGTCCATCCGGGTCTCCCCGGCGCACAATTTTCTAAAAAGAGGCTCGTAGCGGTCCATGAGATCCTCCATGGCCTTCCGGTCTCCGCCTTTGGCTTTCTCAATCAGTTTTCTTTCTTCTTCATAGAACTTTTCCTTTGTCATATGCTGTCCGTTTCCGGCATGCCTTTTTGTATTCCGCGGTTGTACTCAGCATATTCGGAAACAGCATAGAACGCAAGTTCTATGAAACATCATGGAAAGGGGCTTTCCCCTGTTCCATCTTCTATAAGGAAAAGAAAGGCCCCTGCGTTTCATGGCAGGGGCCTTCAAGCTCTTGGATAAAAAGAGGAAACTGATTTTTTGGGGACACGCCCTTTCGGGCGTGAGGGTTCAGAGGGGTCAAAAGGTTCAGTGGGTTCAAAGGGGTAGGTTGACGGGACTTCGTCCCGAGGGTTGTGGCCGCCTGTCGGCGGCGGGTTGTGTTCGCTGGCGCTCAAGGGGCAACGGCCTTTCGGGCCGAGGGTTGTGGTGGCGGCTTCGCCGCAATTTTTGAAGTCAGCGTTACGGATTTACCTTTCTGCATCATATGGCAAAATAAGCATTCTGCTGACTGGCTCGCTGCGCTCGCCTCCCCCTATCCGGCTGCGCCGGACTTCCCCCTGTTCAGGGGGCAGAATAGGTTTCTATGCTTTCCTGTAGAGACATGGCTCCATTTCTAAGCACCCATAGTGCCCCCTCATAGAGGGGGAAAGGTGGTGGCGCCAGCCACCAAAGGGGGATCTCCCTCGCCCGCCAGGGCGGTTGTATGGTTTTCGCCGCCAAAGGCGGTATAAAAATGGCGCCAAAGGCGCCGTACCTCGCCAGCGGGCACGGTCAGCCAACCAATAGGTAAGCCCTTTAATGGGCAGGCTAAGGGCCTACTTTGGCTGACTTGGAGGTCCTATGCAGGACCTCCACAATACTTCATAACTCCCGAGGGCGGAGCCCTCAACCCGTCCGGGAGGCGTCAGCCGGTCCCGGACAGAACCCTTGGCGCCCAGGGCCAGAGGCCCGGCGGCGCCATCAACCCTCGCGGCGAAGCCGCGTCAACCTTCGGGAATACTGGAAAGCACCGCCCAGGTCCCGGTCCCGATCTCGACCGCGCCTCAGGCGCCTGAACCCTCTTTCAGGAACAGCGCCCGGCATCTCACCGCCAGCGGTCAGCGCCTTTGTATCACTTCCCGAATTTCTCTTCGAAGGCTTCTTTTTCCGCTTCTTCTCTGGTTTTTCCTTCTTTCATGAAGCGGCGGATTTCTTTTTCCATGGCTTCATAGTCTCTGGGGATGATGCGGCTGATTCTGGGGAGGAAGCGGTTCCACTGGGCCAGGATTTCTTCTGCCCTTTCGCTTCTGGTGGAAATGTAGTGTTCTTCGATGAGTTTCCTCACTTCTTCCGCTTCTTCTTCATGATCAAGTGGTCCGGCGTGCACCATTTCGTGGTTCAGTTTCCTTTCGTCCAGGTCCACCACGTAGGCCACACCGCCGGACATGCCGGCTGCCAGGTTGAGGCCTGTGCTTCCCAGAATGACCACCCGGCCGCCGGTCATGTATTCCAGGCCGTGGTTGCCCACGCCTTCCACCACCACCGTGGCGCCGCTGTTTCTCACGCAGAACCGTTCGCCGGCCCGGCCGGAGACGAAGGCTTTGCCGCCGGTGGCACCGAAGAAGGCTACGTTTCCGATGATCACATTGTCTTCTGCTTTGAAGGCGGCTTCCCGGGGCGGATAGATGATGATTTTGCCGCCGGAGAGGCCTTTCCCTGCGTAGTCGTTGGCATCCCCTTCCAGGGTGAGGGTAAGGCCCCGGGGAATGAAGGCGCCGAAGCTCTGTCCGGCAGAGCCGACAAAGGAGAGATGGATGGTGTCTTCCGGCAGTCCTTCTTCGCCGTACCGTCTTGAAATTTCACTGCCCACCAGGGTGCCGGTGACGCGGTTGGTATTTTTGATGAAAAGTTTGGCCCGTACCGGTTTGCCTTCTTCCAGGGCCGGCCGGCACATGCGTACCAGTTTGGCCATGTCCAGTGTCTTTTCCATCTGGTGGTCCTGGGGGGTTGTGAAATGGTGGCCCACGGAAATATCGGTATAGGGCCGGAAGAGGAGGGCGTCCAGGTGGAGGGTGTCGGCCTTGGCATTGCCGGTGAGGCCTTTCTGCTTCAGCCGGTCGTTTCTTCCTACCATGTCTTCCAGGGTATGGAAGCCCAGGCGGGCCATGATTTCCCGAAGGTCTTCGGCCACGAAGCGCATGAAGTTTTCCACATATTCCGGTTTCCCTGCAAACCGTTTCCGCAGTTTTTCATTCTGGGTACAGATGCCTACGGGGCAGGTATTCCTGTTGCAGACCCGGTACATCTGGCAGCCCAGGGCGATGAGGGGGCCAGTGCAGAAGCTGAAGCGCTCTGCGCCCAGAAGGGCCGCCATGGCCACGTCCCGGCCGGTGAGAAGCTTGCCGTCCGTTTCCAGCTTTACCCGGTCCCGGAGCTGGTTCAGCAGGAGCACCTGCTGCACTTCGGCCAGTCCGATTTCCCAGGGAAGGCCGGCATGGCGCATGCTGGTTCTGGGGGAGGCGCCGGTGCCGCCGTCATAGCCGCTGATGGTGATGCCGTCGGCCTTGGCTTTTACCACGCCGGCAGCAATGGTGCCTACGCCGCTGCCGGCAGTGAGTTTCACATTGATTTCCGCCTTCGGATTGGCATTCTTCAGGTCAAAAATCAGCTCTGCCAGATCTTCGATGGAGTACACATCATGATGGGGCGGCGGGGAAATCAGGGATACGCCGGGGGTGGAGCGGCGGGTGCGGGCAATGGCAGGGTCCACTTTGCTGCCGGGAAGGTGGCCCCCTTCGCCGGGCTTGGCTCCCTGGGCGCACTTGATCTGGATTTCCGAGCTATGCACCAGGTAATTGCCGGTGACGCCGAAGCGGGCGGTGGAGACCTGCTTGATTTCATCGTTCAGGCTGCTGCCGTCGGGCAGGGGCGCAAAGCGCTCGGGATCCTCGCCGCCTTCGCCGGTGTTGCTGCGGCTGTGAAGATGGTTCATGGCTTTGGCAATGCATTCATGGGCTTCTTTGCTGAGAGCGCCGTAGCTCATGGCGCCGGTGCGGAAATGGGAAATCAGGGAGTCCGCGCTTTCTACTTCTTCGATGGGAATGCTGCAGCCGGCAGGATAGGTGAAATCCAGGAGGTCTCTGAGCCGGATCAGGGGCTCGTTCACCTTTTTGGCATAGAGTTTGTAGATTTCATAGCTTCCGGTGCGGCAGGCCTGCTGCAGGAGGCGGATGGTTTCGGCCGAGAGGATATGGGGTTCGTCGCCGTTTCTGCGGTATTTGAACACATCGCCGGCCGGAAGGCCTCTTTTCCTTTCATAGGCCTCTTCATGGCGTTTCCGGTTTTCTTCTTCTATGTCCATAAAGCCCAGGCCGCCTACGGGGGAGGTGGTTTCTCCAAAGCAGGTGTCTGCCACTTCCTTCCCAATGCCCAGGGCTTCAAAAATCTGGGCGCCGTGGTAGCTCTTCACTGTGGAAATCCCCATTTTCGACATGACTGCCAGGATGCCTTTCACCGAAGCGTCCATGTAGTTCCTGAGGGCTTCCTCCACCGTCACCGGTCCCAGTTTTCCTTTTTCCGCCAGGTCCGCTGCCGTGTCCAGAGCCAGGTAGGGATTGATGGCAGTGGCGCCATAGCCAATGAGGGTGCAGAAATGGTGCACTTCCCTGGGTTCTCCGGACTCCAGGATAATGCCCACATCGGGCCGCACTTTTTCACGGATCAGGAAATTGTGGAGTCCCGCCGATGCCAGAAGGGCAGGGAGGGCCAGATGGTCTTTGTCCACGCCCCGGTCCGACAGGATAAGGATATTGTGGCCCGACTTCACCGCTTCCAGGGCTTTATCAAAGAGAGCATGCAGGGCTTTCTCCATTTCCCCTTTCCCGTCGGTGTAGAGAAGGGACAGCACCACCGGACGAAGACGGTCGTCCTGCAGCTCTTTCACCGCTTCCATTTCCTCATTGGTCAGAAGGGGCCGGTCCATGGCCAGGGCGGCAGTGCCCTTTTCGTCGGGGTCCATAATGTTGGCCATATTGCCCACATAGACGGTGGAAGAGGTGACAATGGACTCCCGGATGGCGTCGATGGGCGGATTGGTGACCTGGGCAAAGTTCTGCTGGAAATAATCGTAGAGCAGCCGGGGCTTTTCCGACAGCACCGCCAGCGGCGAATCCATGCCCATGGCTCCCACCGGGTCCTTGCCGGTCTGGGCCATGGGGATAATCATATCCCGCATATCTTCCTGGGTATAGCCGAAGGCCCGCTGCTCTTCCTCCAGATGCGACGGTGCCTTTCTTTCTTTCTTCGGCAGGTCTTTCAGGTCCAGGATATGCTCCCTGCACCAGGTGCCGTAAGGATGGGCTCTGGCCATGGTATGCTTGATTTCCTCATCACTTACAATGCGCTGCTGAGAGGTGTCGATGAGAAAAATCTTTCCCGGCTCCAGACGGCCCTTGTAGAGCACCTCTTTCTGGTCCACCGGTACGGCGCCTACCTCGGAGGACAGAATGACCCGGTCATCTTTCATCACATAGTACCGGGCCGGGCGCAGGCCGTTCCGGTCCAGCATGCCGCCGATGGACACGCCGTCACAGAAACAGATGGCCGCCGGTCCGTCCCAGGGTTCCATCATGAAATTGTGGTACCGGTAAAAATCCTTCTTTTCCCGGCTCATGGAGGAATCCTTCTCCCAGGGTTCCGGAATCATAACCATCATGGCATGGGCCAGGGAATGGCCTGCCATATGGAGATACTCCAGGCAGTTATCAAACATGGCGGAATCACTGCCTGTATCGTCCACCACCGGGAAAGCCCTTGTGAGCTCCGGATAATCCGAGGGCCGGGACTTGCTCTCCCGGGCATTGAGCCAGTTGATATTGCCGCGGATGGTATTGATTTCCCCGTTATGCACAATGTAGCGGTTCGGATGAGCCCTGGCCCAGCTGGGGAAGGTATTAGTGCTGAAGCGGGAATGAACCATGGCCATGGCGGTCTTGAAATCCAGATCCGACAGGTCCAAATAGAAATGGCGCATCTGGTCGCTGGTAAGCATGCCTTTGTACACAATGGTTTTGGAAGACAGGCTGGCAATATAGAAATCCGTACCCATGCCCTCGGAGAGGGGAATGATTTTCTTCTCCGCCCGCCGCCGGATAATGTACAGCTTCCGCTCGAAATCCATGGACTCTGCCAAGTCCGGATTTCTTCCGATGAACACCTGCAGGAAATGGGGCCGTATGCGCTTGGCCTCCTCGCCGATGAGACTTTCATCGATGGGCACCTCCCGCCAGCCCAGCACCGTCTGTCCCTCGTCCTTCACGATATCCTCAAAAATCCGCTTCTGCTCCTCCCGGAAATCATGATAGCGGTGAGCAAAAATCATGCCCACCCCGTACTGCCCCTCCGGAGGCAGGCGGAATCCCAGCACCTCGCACTCCCGCTGGAAAAACTCATGGGGAATCTGGGTCAGTATCCCGGCGCCGTCACCGCTCTTCTGGTCCGCTCCCTCGCCGCCCCGGTGCTTCAGGTTCTCCAGAATCTTCAAGGCATCATCCACAATGCCATAGGAACGCTTTCCCTTGATATTTGCCACAAAACCGATACCGCAGGCATCATGCTCATTCCTCGGATCATACAGCCCCTGGGGCTTCGGTAAATCTCTCCATACATCTCCCATACTCCGCGCCTCCCGTAGAAACAAAAAACCGGACAGGCAGCTGAAAAGCTGCTTCGTCCGGCATCGGAAAACTTAAGTTGTATTTTGTATTATAGCACTATGATAAAGTGAGGTAAATAGGAATTTTCTGCGGCTATGCCGCAGGTTTTAAAAAGGGGCGCGGCTTTCGCCGCGGGTTGTGTAGAAGGGTTGTGCAGGAAAAGGTTCTTAGGATTGACCGGCCCTTGGCCGGAGGGTTCTTAAGTTTGACGCCTTTCAGGCCGAGGGTTGTGGATTGCCCTTCGGGCAATGCTTATAAAATCAGCGTTATGAGGGAGGGTTCTTAAGATGGATGGGCCTTCGGCCCAAGGGTTCTTAAGTTTGACGGCCTTTCAGGCCGAGGGTTGTGGATTGCCCTTCGGTGCACAGCGAACACATTTTGCACTATGCGAACTGGATTTGTAAGGGAGCATCAGCGACCTGAAAATCCAGTGAGTCAGTGACAGCAGTGGATGAAGGAGCGCTAGCGACGCGCAAAATGTAGTGAGTCGTTTCCCCTTTAGGGGGCAATACTTATAAAGTCAGCGTTACGGGATTGGCTTTCAGTGTCATATGGCATAGTAAGCATTCTGCTGATTGGCTCGCTGCGCTCGCCTCCCCCTATCCGGCTTCGCCGGACTTCCCCCTGTTCAGGGGGCAGAATAAAACACCGCGAAACACTCTCTTCATAAGCAGCTCACAGCATAACGGAGCTTTATAGTGTCCCCGCTTGCGGTGGCAAGGGAACTGGATTCGCAGGGAGCCATAGGCGACTGAGAATCCAGTGACACGCTTCCCAGCGGGGCGGAAAGGTGGTGGCGTTAGCCACCAAAGGGGGAATGCATTTCCTCGAGCGAAGCGAGGCTGGCCTGTTTTCTGATGGGCGAAAGCCCGATTGTGAAGGTTTTATACAAACTGGCGCCTTCTATAAATTTAGAGGCGCCCTCCACAACCCTCAGCGGCAGAGCCGCTGTCAAACTTAAGAACCCTCGGGGCGATAGCCCCGTCAAACCTTAAAACTCTCACGCCCCAAAGGGCGTGTCCCCATCCCTATCTTCCACTCCCCCTATTCCCATCCATAGGATATAATAAAGGAAATCCATTCCCTAAGGAGCACGAAATGATACAGGAAACAGCCTATGCCAAAATCAACCTTACCCTGTCTGTAGGTCGAAAAAGGACGGACGGATACCATGACATCGATTCCGTCATGCACTCTATCTCCCTCTCCGACACCATTACCCTGGAAAAGGCAGACACCACCACCTTGACCGTGGTCAAAGGCAGCGCCCCGGAGGGCAGGGACAATCTCATGGTGAAGGCAGCGGAGCTTTTTCTCCGAGAAAAACGGCTGCCCGGCGTTTCCATGACCCTTGCCAAGGAAATCCCTTCCCAGGCGGGCATGGGCGGCGGCTCCTCCGATGCGGCCGCTGTGCTCCGCGGCCTCGCTGCCCTCTATGAAACCGGCGACTCCCCTTCTAACCTGGCCGCCATGGGTGCTTCCCTGGGCGCCGACATTCCCTTCTGCGTGGCCGGCGGCGCCGCCCGCTGCGAAGGCATCGGCGATAAGCTCACCACCCTGCCTCCCTGGGAAAGGCTTCCTCTTCTCATCATCCGCCCCCAGACCTCTGAATCCACCGCCAGAGCCTACGCCGCCATCGACGCCCTCCCCGGACGCCTGAAAGACAATACCGGCAGCTGCATCAAAGCCCTTCAAACCAGAAACCTCCCCCTTCTCCTTTCCTCACTGGCCAATGACTTTGAACCGGCCCTTTTCCCGCTGGACCCCATCCTCCGGGAAACCGCCCACGCCCTTCACGCTCTCTCCCGTCCCGTCCTGATGACAGGCTCCGGCTCCGCCTTCTTCATGATATTGGAAAATGAAGGTGAAGGAGCATCCCTCCGCCGGGAGCTCAAGAAGGCCCATCCCCTCTGGTTTGTAGAAGAAGCGGAAACTACGGGCCCCGCCCTCGCCGAAAAAGGCTGAACCCATTCCTGCCACCGGGCGCAGCAGGAATGTTGCCCGCAGTAAGTGGAAATCGGAAGGCCTTCGCTGCCTTCGGAGTCATCGGCAAGAGGACGCGAAACCTCCCATGGCTTCTTTTTCACATTTCAAATTCTTTCACGCAAAAGGCCGCGGATTTCTCCGCGGCCTTTGCCTTTATACCTCAGCCTTCCACGAGGTCACCGGTATCAATTCTCCGAATCCCTGCCAGAGGCATGGAGGAGAGACCTGCCAGGGCGGTCCCTGCATCCAGGAGCTCCTGGTCGGTGGCGCCCAGTTTGATCTGTCCCAGAGACATGGTCTTCACGGCGGTTTTGCCGTAGCTGTTAGTCCCGTTTTCGAAACGAATCTGAACCTTTACGTCGTATGCTTCCTTTTTCACTGCCATAGTATGACTTCCTTTCTACCTTCACAAAAACTTACGCCAGCTCTTCTTCGGAGGTGGTAATCACAGTGGCTTTTTCCAGGCCTGTCACATCTGCTCCTGCGCTGGTGACGAGGACTGGAATCATTTTCGCTGCTGCCGCTTTGACTTCGTCCAGAGTCACATTATCCCTGGGATTGGCCAGGGTAATGGTCATGGTGGATTTACTGTTGGTTTTGAATACGAGTGCCAGATTTTTCATGGGTATCCTTCCTTTCTAAATGAAATCTCCAGGAGAACCGCAGAAAGCCTACCGCCCGGGCCGGCTCCGCTCTCTTCGTTTCTCTGTGTACATAGTCCGGTGAAGGAATGGCCAGTCTCAAGGAGGGGAAATAAAAATTTCCTCTTTCCGACGCTTTTCCATCCCCCTGATGGAGGGCCCTGTGCAGACTTCCTGTTTCCATCGGCCCCCCGGAGCGCTTTCCCAGCTGCCCTGAAGGGGTTTCTGCCATGTCCCCTCGCGCTCACTGCAGGGCCCGTCAGGAATCTGCCGGCGGCCCCTTTCTTGCAGCCCCTATCTCCATTTGTTATGATATGCTCGTAAAACAGATTGAAAGGATGATTCGATGACTGCTGATAGGAAAAAAGGGCTCCTCTCTGCCTCTGCCGGCTCCGTCTTCTGGGGCAGCAGCGGCATTGCAGGCCAGTTTCTTCTAATTAATGAACATATAGCTCCTGCATGGCTTACCTTTTTCCGGCTCCTGACCGCCGGATTTCTTTTACTTCTTCTGACCCATTTCTTCAAAGGAAATATATCCGCCCTGTGGAAAGACCGGAAGGATCGCCGGGACCTCCTCATTTTCAGCGCCTTCGGCATGCTGGGCACCCAGTACGGCTACTTTGCCTCCATCCAATACAGCAATGCCCCTACTGCCACCATTCTGGAATACCTCATGCCTATCCTCATCATTTTCTGGTACTGCCTGTCAGAAAAGAGGCGGCCCCGGATGAGGGAGCTTTTCTGCGCCTTCTTCGCTATAGCCGGCACGGCCCTCATTGCCACGGGCGGTGACTTCAAAAGTCTCGCCATTTCTGAAAAAGCCCTTTTCTGGGGCCTTCTCTCGGCTCTGGCTTGTGCCCTCTATACGGTGGAACCGGTGCGCATCATTAAGAAATACGGAGCGCCCCTAGTGGTAGGCTGGGGCATGTTCACGGCCTCCTTCTTTCTCCTGCCGGTGACAGCCCTCACGCCTTTCACCGGCACCGTGGATACATCCGTGCTCCTTGCCTTCGCTTATGTGGTCATTTTCGGCACGGTCTGCTCCTTTGTTCTCTACCTCAGCAGCGTGGCCTATATCCTTCCCACGGAAGCCAGCATTATTTCTGCCATCGAGCCGCTGTCCTCCATTCTTTTTTCCTTTCTCATCTTCCGCCTCACCTTCGGTTTCTGGGAGCTCCTCGGCATGGCACTCATCATCCTGGCCGTGGCAGCGGTGGCAAGGAAATAAGGGACCCATTCGCTGGAAAACCCCTGCCTGCCGTCATCCATGCGCTTTGCATGATTTGCGGGGAAACCGTATTTCCACAGACAGTAAGGCTCAGACGCCTTTGGCGCCCGGATGCAAGCCGCCATGGGTCTCCGCCCCTGGATGGCCCCATAGCTCCACCCCTCCCTCTCCACCCCTTTCTGCTTCACATATTGACGCAGGTCAATCTATGTGCTATGCTCTTCAATATATTGATGTTGGTAAATATGAGGAGGTCCCTAAACCTATGCCAAAAGAACAAATCATCATGCTGAAAGCCATCACCGATGAAAGCCGCCTTCGCATTATCAAACTGCTTGAGCAGGGCGAACGATGCGCCTGCGTGCTTCTGGAAAATCTCCATTTCTCCCAGCCCACCCTGTCCCACCACATGAAAGTACTCTGTGAGGCCGGTCTGGTCAACAGCCGAAAAGAAGGCAGATGGGTGTACTACTCCCTGAATCAGGCCAAAGGCCGGGAGCTCTCCCGGTTCATCGAGGAGCTGTTTCAAGTGACAGACACAGGAGATGACCATCATGCATGCTGCTGATACAGAAAGAAATATGAGCTTTTTCCAGCGCTATCTCACCCTGTGGGTGCTGCTGTGCATGGTGCTGGGCGTGGCCCTGGGCCATTTCCTTCCCGCCCTGCCCCGTTTTCTGGGCCGCCTGCAGATAGATGGCATTTCTCTTCCCATGGCAGTGCTCATCTGGATCATGATTTACCCCATGATGATTAAAGTCGATTTCCAGAGTATCAAACAGGCCGGAAGAAATGGAAAGGGCCTTCTGGTGACCTGGGTAACGAACTGGCTCATTAAGCCTTTCACCATGTACGGCATTGCCGCCTTTTTCTTCTTCCACCTGTTTGGCGCCTTCATGGATCCGGAGCTGGCCAGACAGTACCTGGCCGGCGCTGTCCTTCTGGGCGCCGCCCCCTGCACGGCCATGGTCTTTGTGTGGAGCACTCTCACCCATGGAAATCCGGCGTACACAGTGGTCCAGGTAGCCACCAACGACCTGATCATCCTGGTGGCCTTCGTGCCTATTGTGAAATTCCTTCTGGGCGTTTCCCAGGTATCCGTTCCCTACGACATTCTCTTTGTCAGTGTCTTCCTTTTCGTAGTCATTCCTTTATCCGGCGGCATACTGACCCGCCGCCTGGTGGTGAAGAACCGCGGCGAAGCCTATCTGGATAAGGTTTTCGTCCACAAATTCGACCATGTAACCACGGCAGGCCTTCTTCTCACCCTGGTCATCATCTTCAGCTCCCAGGCGGACATGATCCTTTCCAATCCCCTGCACATCCTTCTCATCGCAGTGCCCTTAACCATTCAGACCTTCTTTATCTTCTTCCTGGCCTATGGAGCTGCCCATATGCTGAAGCTTCCCTTCTCCATCGCCGCCCCTGCCGGCATGATCGGCGCTTCCAATTTCTTTGAACTTTCCGTAGCGGTGGCTGTAGCCCTCTTCGGTGCCTCCAGCCCCGCCGCCCTGGCCACCACCGTAGGCGTCCTCACGGAAGTCCCGGTCATGCTCACCCTGGTCAGAATCGCCAACCATACGAAAGGATGGTTTTCCCATGAATTATAAACCGGTCATTGCCTTCCTCTGCACCCACAACGCCTGCCGCAAGGGGACCTCCTCCCTTTGAAGTGAGATTTCTTCGCGCCGCAGCGCTTTCGCTCAAATGACAAGGGTAAGCGCAAAATAAAAGAGTGTATTGAAAAAGCCCGAAAGTTATAGAA
>ERZ1023848.91-NODE-91-length-38579-cov-12.266925_pt1 | contig 38579 bp, 34 predicted proteins | sample MGYA00380385_ERZ1023848 | MGnify/ENA primary metagenome ERZ1023848 (study PRJEB33179, sample SAMN07449069) | human gut metagenome | biome: Human-gut; feature: Human associated habitat; material: Faeces | host: Homo sapiens | place: India:Kasaragod | collected...
CCATTGACAAGGATAACAGCATTTTATAAATTAAAGACTAATAAAGGAATGTGTCTTTAATAAAGCCTTATAAAGTCTGTCCATAAATGCATCGAAACCAAAGCTTTGTTTCAGGGAGGACTTTTTATGATTATTGCAGGCATTATCCTGGTGGTCCTGACCTTTTGGGCCATTGTCAAGAATTATGAGACACGCGTCGTCCTCATGATGTCCGGTCTCATCATGTCATTCATCGGCGGCAATATGCTGTCGTCGCTCAATGCCTTTTCCAAGGCTCTGATCAATGAAAGCTTGACACCTATCATCTGCGTGACCATGGGATTCAGCATGGTCCTCGATATGACGGGCTGCAGCAAAAATCTGGTCATGGCCATCACGAAACTTCTGCACCGGTTTAAGATCATCATCATCCCGGTGACGATCGTGCTGGTCTGGCTCATCAATATCTCGCTACTCAGTGCTTCGGGCCTGGCGGCGGCAGTCGGTGCCATCCTCATCCCGACGCTCATCAAGCTCGGCGTCAAACCGGCCATGGCAGCCAGCACTGTCCTGCTCGGCACCTGGGGATCGAGCGTGAGCCCAGGCAATCCCTTTATCGTTCAGGTAGCAGATCTTGCACAGGAAGACCTCATGACCGTCATCCAGGGATTTGCGCCCAAAGCCTTTATTTGTGTCATCGTCAGTGCCCTTATCCTGTTTGGCATCGCGATGATCACTAAAGAAGGCGTCATGAAAGAAACACCTGCTGAGGAACTGGCTGAGGCGGAAATGGAGCAGGAGGAGAAGATCAAACCGCATTATGCTATCGTGCCGCTCGTGCCGATCATCATCCTCATCTTGGCCAGCCCGGCTGTACAGGTATTGCCGGCCATCTCCATCCCGAATGCCATGTTCCTTGGCACGGCGCTTTGCTTCCTGGTCACGCGCCCCAATGTACGTGATTTTGCCAATTCGTTCTTTAAAGGCGCGGGCAATGGCTTTGCGAGTATTGTCTGCTTGATTGCTGCAGCGGCTATGTTCATCCAGGGCATGAACGTGATGGGCTTGACGAAAGCGCTTATTGATGCCATGGCCAGCTCGGCAGCTCTTGCCAAGGTATCGGCTACCTTTGGCCCCTTTATCCTGGCTGCACTTTCTGGTTCGGGCAATGCCGCCGTCTTGGCCTTCAACGGTACGGTTACGCCGCATGCAGCGACGTTTGGTCTGCAGATTTCCGATATGGGTGCTGTTGTCCAGGCGGCTGGCAACCTTGGCCGCTGCATGTCGCCGGTAGCTGGTGTCAGCATTATTTGCGCGAAGATGGCTGGCGTTAATCCGATGGAACTCACCAAACGCAATGCCATTCCCTGCATCGTGGCGGGCATCGCCATGATGGTCCTGGTCTTGTTCTGAGCAGGATGGAGGGATGACTTTGTCGATGGAAACAAATCGGAAAAGCTGGCTGCTGCTTGTCCTGATCTTTGTGGCTTGGGGCTTTGGTTACGTAGACAAGCAGGCTATCAATATTGCTGCAGTGCCGTTGCGCGAGGAACTTTCTCTGAGTACGGGTCAGATGGGCGCCGTCATGAGCAGCTTCTTCTTCATGTATTCGCTCATGACGCTGTCGGGCGGGTACCTGGCCAGCCATTTTGGCACACGCCGTTCCCTTATTGGCATCGTGCTGCTCTGGGCAATTTTTTCCTGTTTCACGGGGATGGCCGGGTCGTTCCTGATGCTTATCAGCGTGCGTTTCCTGCTCGGTTTCAGCCAGGGCGGTTTTGGCCCCATCACGTCGGTGGCCATTGCGGAACTCTTCCCGCCGGAGATGCGCGGGCGTGCCAAGACTTTCCAGGTATCAGCCGGTTCCATGGGCGTGGCTTTCGGCGCTCTGTTCTGTGCGGTGTCGACCGCCTGGTTTGGCTGGCGATCCATGTTTTTCTTCTTTGGCTTCATGGGATTCATCATCACGATGCTGCTGGCAAAGTTCTATCATACGAATCCTGTGGCTGAGGGGAAACAAGGTATTTCACAGGTAGGACTCGGCACGATGCTGGGCAATCCCTTTATCTTGAAGCTGGCTTTCATCCAATTCGGTCTCGGCGTTTTCATCTGGGGGCTCAATGCCTGGCTGCCGTCCTATTGGCTTGAGGTAAAGGGACTCGATATGGTTCATATGGGGACACTTTCGATGGTCCCGTGGCTCGTGGCCTTTGTCTTGATGAATTTCAGCAGTTATCTTTTGGAAACGCGTTTCCGGCATAGCCAGAAGGCCTTGCTCACGGCTTCGCTGCTATTCGGCGCTGTCCTCATGTACGCGATGCTGCGAGCTGACAGCGTGGCGGCAGGGTTCTCGCTGTTGACGGTTGTCACGGTACTCATGAGCATTGCTTCAGCCACCGTCTACATGATGCCGATGCAGTGGATGTCGGCACATGAGGTCGGGACGGCAACGGGTGTGATCATCTTCGGGCAACAGCTGGCTGGCGTTGTGGCACCAGTCATTATGGGATATCTGATTTCCCTGTTCCATGGATCCTATGATGCCGTATTTGGCTTTGTGATTCTTGTCATCCTTTTGGGGGCGGGTACAGCTCTGTCCATAAAGGGAAAATGACGATTCAACAAATTACTTATTGCTTCAAGTTTGTATATATGAAGAAAGGCAGGCGTATATCATGAAATTACGCGATGAGATCAAGCAGATTGTCGAGCAAAAGAAAGACGTATTCTTCGCGGTCAGTGATGAAATCTGGGGTTATGCTGAGACCCGTTTCGAAGAGTTCCAGTCTGCGGCATGTATTGAAGCCGTTCTGGAGAAGGAAGGATTTACGGTCAAGAAAGATCTGGCTGATATGAAGACGGCTTTTATCGGCGAATACGGCCAGGGGAAACCGGTCATTGGCATCCTTGGTGAATACGACGCTCTTTACGGCTTGAGCCAGCAGGCCGGTGTAGCCAAGCCGGAACCCGTGACGGAAGGTGGCAAGGGACATGGCTGTGGCCATAATATCCTCGGTGCATCGGCACTGGCTGCTGCTGTTGCTGTCAAGGATTATCTCAAAGCTCATGATATCCCGGGGACGATCCGTTACTATGGATGCCCCGGTGAGGAGAGCGGCTCCGGCAAGGCATACATGGCCAGAGCCGGGCTGTTCCGCGATGTCGATGTGGCTCTGACCTGTCATCCGAGCTATGAGAACAGCATTACGGGGTATAATTTCTTGGCGACGCTGCAGGTCTGCTTCAAGTTCCATGGCAAGAGCGCACATGCCGGTGCCTGCCCGCATCTGGGGCGCAGCGCACTCGATGCTGTCGAACTCATGAATGTCGGTGCCAATTTCCTGCGCGAGCATGTCATCCAGGAAGCGCGTATCCACTATGCCATCACCAACAGCGGTGGTTCTTCGCCAAACGTCGTTCAGTCGGAAGCTGCTGTACTCTATCAGATCCGTACGCCGCAACTGCCTCAGGCCAATGATATCTACAAGCGTGTTGTCAAGATTGCCCAAGGTGCAGCACTTATGACGGAAACGCAGCTGGAAGTCGTCTTTGACCGCGGCAGCTCCAATATCATCCCGAACCGTCATCTCGAAACGCTCGCGCATGACTGCATGATGGCATACGGTCCGGAACCCATTACGGAAGAGGACCTGACCTTTGCTCAGGAAATCGAGGATTCGCTCGTGGGCAGCGACCGTACGTACAGTCAGGACATGCTCGATATGATCTATGGCCCAGTCAAGGGAAGAGAACTCGGCAAGCTCATTGCAGGCAAGCTGATCATGGATACCGTTTACCCTTATACGCCGACGGAAACGCCAATCGCGGCCAGCACCGATGTGGGCGATGTCAGCTGGAATGTGCCGGTGGTACAGGTACTGACCAACTGTTATGCCAATAATACGCCAAACCATTCCTGGCAGCAGGTGGCTCAGGGGAAATCACCGCTTGCCCACAAGGGGTTGCTGCTGGCTGGCAAGACCATGGCTCTGGCAGCTGTGCGCCTGATGCAGGAGCCAGAACTCGTCAAGGGCATCCGTGATGAATTCAAGGAACGCATGCAGGGGAAGGAATACGTCTGCCCCATCCCACCAGAAGTCAAGCCGGCACCGCATCGCTGATGGCAGTCGTAGACCCGGGAATTGGTGATTTTCATATTAATATGGAATGGAAGGCAATATGATGGAAGAAATCATGAAAGAGCTCATGCAGGATAAGCGGGTTCGGAAGGCTCTGGCTTATCTGCAGGAAGATCAGGAACAGATGATGGAGGATTTGCTGGAACTCGTGCAGATTCCAGCGTTTTCCAATCATGAACGCAAAAAGGCGGAAGCCATGCGCGATAAGTTTACAGCTTTAGGCATGCAGGATGTCCATATGGATGAGGTGGACAATGTATTTGGTACACTGCCAGGTGCGGGTGAGGGACCGAAAATCATGATGGCAGCCCATACCGATACGGTCTTCCCGCTCGATACGCCGCTTGTACCACAGCAAAAGGATGGTGTCTGGTATGCTCCGGGCATCAACGATGATACGCACGGTCTCGCGGATCTTTTGACGATGATCCGCGCCATCAAAGCATCGGGGCTGGTATTTGCTGGAGATGTTGTTTTTTGTGCCAATGTGGGAGAGGAAGGTCTGGGGGATCTGCGCGGCGTCAAGCATATCTTCCGGCAGCCTAATGATATTGCAGCATTTATTTCTCTCGATACGCCGACCCTGGGCGGGATTGTGCATCGCGCGACAGGCAGTTCCCGTTACCGTATGATCTTCCGTGGTCCTGGCGGACACAGCTTTGCAGATTTTGGTCGTCCCAGTGCCATCCATGCCATGGGACGTGCTATTGCGAAAATTGCAGATTTTCGTGTGCCGGAAACACCGAAAACGACCTTTAATGCAGGAGTCGTGAATGGAGGGACTTCGGTCAACACGATAGCAGCTGAGAGCAGCTTCCTGCTGGATATCCGCTCGGACAGCCCAGAAGAACTCGCCCGGCTGGAAGGAGAAGCAAGAGCAGCTGTCCAGGCGGCTGTGGAGGAGGAAAATCGTCGTGGCACGCAGCAGGGAGCAGTAGCGGTGGAAATCCAGCAGGTTGGTTCTCGTCCGGCCGGTACGCAGGCTGACGATTGCCAGATCGTGCGCATTGCTCAGACGGCCTGCCGGGCGCTTGGCATTGAGCCGGAGCTGCGGGATGAAACGAGTACGGATGCCAATATTCCCATTTCCCTCGGCATCCCCGCACTCAGCGTAGGCCGCGGCGGCAGGGAAGGCGGCGCGCATACGGCAGGGGAATGGTTTGACCCGACGGAAGCCTGGCTTGGTCCACAGAAGGATCTTTTGATGCTGCTCCTGATGGCAGGCCTGCAGGATGTTACACCTGCTCAGATGCCAAAGCGATGAAAGGAAAAGAGGGAATATATATGGATATCAATCAGGAAATAAAGGATATGGCGGAGCATTTGTATCCGGAAATGGTCAAGCGCCGCCGGGATTTGCACCGTCATCCCGAGGCTGGCTGGACAGAGTTCAGGACGGCTAGCATGGTCATCCATGAGCTGGAAGCTCTTGGTTATGAGGTTCACTTTGGCAAGGAAGTCATCGATGGCAGCCAGCAGATGGGATTGCCTGACAAGGAGGTACTGGCTTCCTGCATGGAGCGGGCCGTGGAAGAAGGTGCTGATGAAAATCTCGTGGCTGCCATGGCCGGTGGCAAGACTGGCGTCGTCGGCATCCTGCATACGGGACGTCCCGGCAAGACTGTAGCGCTGCGTTTTGATATGGACTGCAATGAAGTGGAAGAAGCTAGCGATGAGAAGCACCGCCCGTATCGCGAAGGGTTCTTCAGCCTCCATCCGGGGTGCATGCATGCCTGCGGACATGATGGGCATACAACGGCGGGCCTGGCTATCGCCAAGATCCTTTCACGTCTCAAGGATGAACTCGTGGGAACTATCAAGTTCATCTTCCAGCCGGCTGAAGAAGGCGTGCGCGGTGCGCGGGCCATGGTGACGAAAGGGATTATCGATGATGCGGATTATCTGCTCGGTGCGCATCTCATGATGCCGCCAGTTGGTTTTCTGGGTTATGATGTCCGAGGATTTCTCGCCACGACGAAATTCGATGCGGATTTCACGGGGGTACCGGCACATGCAGGCGGCACGCCAGAATGCGGCAAGAATGCCCTGCTCGCTGCAGCTAATGCAGCCATCAATATCCAGGGCATCACACGTCACAGCAAGGGTGTGACGCGCATCAATGTCGGTGTGCTGAATGCCGGCACTGGACGCAATGTCATTCCTGCACATGCGCACATGGAAGTTGAAACGCGTGGCGCGACGACGGAGGTCAACGATTTTGTCCAGAAGCGTGCGGAGGAAATCCTCAAAGGCGCAGCCATGATGTATGATGTCAAGGTCCAGTTCATCCAGACCGGCGGCGCTGCCAGCGGCAACAATTCTCCAGAACTTTCTCAGCGTGTCAAGAAGACGGCTGAGAGGCTTGGCATCTTCAACCGCTTGGAAAAAGTACATGATATCGGCGGCAGTGAGGACTGTTCTTATTTTATGGAACGCGTGCAGAAGCATGGCGGCCAGGCAGCGTATCTGGTCATCGGCGGCTCGCTGGCAGCTGTCAATCACAATAACTATTTTGATTTTGACGAATGGGCTCTGGTCCTGGAAGTTCAGCAGCTGTCCACCGTTGTCTGTGAACTGGTGAAGGGATGATGGCTATGTCAGACTCCATGATCTTGCAGGATATGTATTTCACTACGCCGGAGATGAAGCATATTTTTGGCGACCGGAACCGCATCCAGAAACAGATGGACTGTGAGGCTGCTCTTGCTGATGCTGAGGCGGAGCTTGGCATCATCCCGCGAGAGATGGCTACTGAGATCATGCGCTGCTCTCAAGTGGATTTGATTGACTTTGAGGCACTCCAGGCGGATTTTGTGCGCACCGGTCATCCATTCGTCCCACTTGTCCATGCATATAAGAAAATTTGCCAGCATCAAGCGGGGGAATATATGCATTGGGGGGCGACGACACAGGATATTCTCGATACGGGGACGACGCTGCAGCTCAAGGAAGCCTATGAACTCCTCATGAAGCGTTTTGAGGAGCTTTATGCGGTGACAGCCGAAGCGGCGTACCGTTATAAAGATCTCGTCATGGTCGGACGCACGAATGGGCAACAGGCTTTGCCCATCACGCTTGGCTATAAAATCGCTGTATGGGGCTTTGAGCTTCGCGAGAATATCGATCGTCTCCATGAATGCAGCACTCGTGCTTTCCGCGGTCAGCTGGCCGGTGCTGTCGGGACGATGGCTTCTTTTGGGACACAGGGCCTCGAGGTGCAGGCACGTTTTTTGCAGAAGCTCGGCCTTTCGATCCCGCCGATTGCCTGGTCTGTTTCCCGCCATCATTATGCGGAACTCATGAATGACTTTGCGCTCATGGCTGCGACCATGGGCAAGATCGGAACAGAAGTCTATGCCCTGCAGAAATCAGAGATCGGTGAGGTGGAAGAAGTACAGGGGGAGGGGAGTGTCGGTTCTTCGACGATGCCTCATAAGCGCAATCCTTTCCGTGCGATGGAACTTTCGACGAATGCACGCCTGGTTCGCGGATGTGCAGCTACGTTGATGGAGTGTTTGGAACTCGAACACGAACGCGATCCCCGGGGGGCTTCGGCAGAAATCCCGATTTTCACGCAGATTTGCTCTCTTGTCCATGCTTCCGTCGAGCGGGCAATCGGTCTTGTCAAGCATTTGCATGTATATCCTGCGCATATGCAGCGGAATCTTGACTGCCTGCACGGCCTGATTTTTTCGGAGGCCGTGATGATGCAACTCGGCAAGCGTATGGGCCTTCAGACGGCTCATGCCATTGTCCATGAGCTTTCCATGCGGGCTTTTCAGCAGGAATGCAGTCTGGGCGAGCTGCTGAAGCAGGATCTCCGGGTTCAGCAGCATTTATCTGCGGAGGATATTGATGCCATCATGCAGCCGGAACACTATATCGGCTTGGCACCTCTTTTTGCTGAGAGGATCAAACAGCAAAAGGATGCGTACTTTTCTGCGCTGAAACATGATGAATAAGCGGTTTTGTCCTTGTTGCGTGTACATGTACTTTAGATGTACACGCTTTTTCTTTTTACTGCATATATAGTATGCCTGGAATATACAAAAAGATAAAACGGTCTTGCATCCTTGTGGTGTTTAGTGTATACTAACACATGTATTCTTGAGAGAAACGGTTTTATTTTTCGAGGGGGATTCATATGTTTCATAAGATTGGTAAGAAATACCGGGAGACTGCACTGATCAAGCTGATCATCGTCGGCCTCATCCTCGGCATCATCATCGCGCTAGCAGCCCCGCAGGCCGTGCCGGCCGTCTCGGTGCTCGGCGATCTCTTCGTCCGTGCCCTCAAGGGCATCGCACCGGTTCTCGTCTTCGTGCTCGTCATGAATGCTCTGGCTCAGAAGAATTCTGATGCCAGCGCTTCAATGAAGCCGATCGTGCGTCTCTACGTCTTCGCGACGTTCTGCGCCTCACTTGTTGCCGTCGCATACTCGTTTGCGTTCCCGACGGTCCTGCACCTGCAGGTTGCCGATGCGCAGCTCGCGCCGCCGTCCGGCATCGTCGAGGTCCTGCACAACCTGATTCTCTCGGTCGTCGACAACCCGATCCACGCGCTGGCCAATGCCAACTACATTGGCATCCTCGGCTGGGCCTGCCTGGCTGGCATCGCGCTCCATGCGGCCAGTGACACGACGAAGGGCATGCTCAACGACTTCGCAAAGACGGTCACGAAGATCGTGCAGTGGGTCATCCGCTTCGCACCGTTCGGCATCATGGGCCTTGTTGCCAATGCCATCGGCACGAACGGCCTCGGCGCCCTGCTCGGCTACGTCCAGATTCTCGGCGTCCTGCTCGCGGCCTTCTTCTCGGTAGCCTTGGTCATGAACCCGTTGATCGTCTACCTGCATATCCACCGCAACCCGTACCCGCTCGTCTGGACGACGCTGAAGGAGAGCGGCCTCTACGCCTTCTTCACGCGCAGTTCGGCTGCCAACATCCCGGTGAACCTTGACCTCTGTGAGCGCCTCGGCCTCGATGAGGACACGTATTCCATCTCCATCCCGCTCGGCGCAACAATCAACATGAGCGGCGCGGCCATCACGATCGCCGTGCTCTCTCTTGCCGCAGCGCACACGCTCGGCATCAGCGTCGACCTGCCGACGGCACTCCTTCTCTGCCTCGTCTCGACTGTCGGTGCCTGCGGCGCCTCGGGTGTGGCTGGCGGCTCCCTGCTGCTGATCCCTGTCGCCTGTGCATCGTTCGGCATCGGAAATGACATCGCCATGCAGGTCGTCGGCGTCGGCTTCATCATTGGCGTCATCCAGGATGCCTGTGAGACGGCCCTCAACAGCTCGACGGACGTGCTCTTCACGGCGACGGCTGAATTCGCACAGCGCGCCAAGGAAGGCAAGCTGCGCAATGAGGACATGGTTTCGCACAACAACTGATTTTACGACATAAAAAATGCGGTCCAGCTCTGCTGGATCGCATTTTTGCTGTATAGAGGCGATCATTTGCGGATGATCAGCGCCATGAAGATGAGATCTTCTGTCTTGGATGTGTTCTTGATGCCGTGCTGCTCGCCGTCCGGGCAGAACGTCGTCGCACCGGCACCAATCTCGACCTCTTTGCCGTTGTCGTTGTAGAGTGCATGGCCGGAGAGGATGTGGTACGTCTCGGTGTTGCCGACGTGCTGGTGGATGCCGATGCCGCAGAGCGGCGGGACGATGACTTTCGCGTACATGTCGCATTTGCTGTCGAGCTCTGCTGGCGTCAGGAGCTTGACGATCGTGATCGTGCCGATGCCTTTCTCGGCCTGTCCGGGTGCTGGTTCAATGAATGCCATGATAAACTCTCCTTTTCGCGAATCGATGCCTTGCCGCAGCGCGGCAAGTTTGTTACAATGGATATACAATTTATAGTTTCTAGATAAATGCGGGGATTCCTCTATGTGGATGGGATTTGCGCTTTGTTTTTTTGGAGGATGCGATATGGTTTATCTCTTGAAATTCGGGGCCAGCTGGGTGCTGCCGCCCGGCATCTTCATCCTGGCGCTCTTTGTCCTTGCTTGGTGGCTTTGGAAGAAGCGCGGGGAGAAGCGGGCGGCGGCCGTCCTGTTCGCGCTGACCTTTGCTTTCTATCTGCTCTGCACGGGCTTCGTCGCGGAGAAGACGATGGGCTGGCTCGAGTCGGCCTATCAGCCGCCCGAGCGCCCGGCGGGCGATGTCATCATCATGCTCGGCGGCGGCGCCTACAGCGACACGCCGGATGTCGACGGCACGGGGACGCTCTGCGCGAGCCCCGCGAGCCGCCTGTTGACGGCCGTGCGACTGCAGCGCCAGCTCGATGTGCCAATCCTGCTCTCGGGCGGGCAGGTCTACGAGGACACGGGGGCCGAGGCGAAGATCGCCAAGCGCGTGCTCATGAGCCTCGGCGTGCCGGAGAACAAGATCCTGACGGAGACGCGGAGCATCAACACGATCCAGAACGCCCGCTTTTCTGCTGAGATCCTGCGCGAGAACGGCCTCTCGCATCCAATCCTCGTGACGAGTGCCTTCCACATGAAGCGCTCCGTGCTGAACTTCGCGAAGCAGGGGGTGGAGGTGGAGCCGTTCCCGACGGACTACATGGTCGCGTATCATCCCGTCTTCCACTACACGAAGCTGCGCCCGCAGACAGAGGCGCTCTTGGACAATGTGACGGTGCTGCAGGAGACGCTGCGCACCTTCGTGACGAGGTATCTGGAATGACCAAGAATCTGACGGAAGGCTCGCCGGCGAAACTCATCTTCTTCTTCACGATGCCGCTGATTGCGGGCAACATCTTCCAGCAACTCTACGCTTTTGTCGATACCCTGATCGTCGGCCGCTTCCTCGGCGTCAATGCCCTGGCCGCCGTTGGCTGCACGGGCGCGCTGATGTTCTTGATGCTCGGCTTCGTCATCGGCTTCTCGACGGGGCTCTCCATCTACACAGGCCAGCGCTTCGGCGCGCGCGACGAGGAGGGCGTGCGTAGGAGCGCAGCGGCTTGCGCCGTGCTCTCGCTCTTTGCCTCCATCGTCCTGACGGCTGTCGGCGTGCTGCTCTGCCGCCAGTTGCTCATATGGATGCAGACGCCGGCGGAAATCCTCGACGGGGCGTACTCCTTCATCAGCCTGATCTACGCGGGCATCACGCTCTTCGTCTTCTTCCAGACGCAGACGAACCTCATCCGCGCGCTCGGCGACAGCAAGACGCCGACGATACTGCTCGCCTCGGGGCTCTCGCTCAACATCATCTTCGAGCCAATCGCGATCCTCGTCTTTGACTGGGGCATACCGGGAGCTGCGCTCGCGACGCTCGCCTCACAGGTCTGCGGCAACCTGCTCTGCCTCGTCTTCATCCTGCGCAAGGTCCCAGCATTGCACGCACACCGCCATGACTGGCGACCGGAACTCAAGTTCTACTGGGAGCACCTGCGCATCGCCCTGCCGATGGGCTTCCAGTCGAGCATCATCGCAATTGGCGCCGTCATCCTGCAGGTCGCGCTCAACGACCTCGGGCCGCTTGCTGTCGCGGCGTATGCGGCGGCGCAGAAGATCGAGTCCATCGCGATGATGCCGATGATGTCATTCGGCATCGCGATGTCTGCCTACACGGCGCAGAACTACGGCGCGCGCAAGTTCGAGCGCATTGGCGAGGGCGTGCGCAAGTGCTGCTACATGTCGGTGGCCTTTGCCGTGCTCGCCGGTGCGGGGCTCATCTTCTTCGGGCCCTCGCTCATGCACCTCTTCGTCGGTGATGGCGCGCAGCAGGTCATCGACTTTGGCCACGAGTACCTGATCGTCAACGGCTCGTGCTACTGGATCCTCTCGTTCCTCTTCATCTTCCGCTACACGCTGCAGGGGCTCGGCCAGAGCGTCGTGCCGACGATCGCGGGCATCATGGAGCTCTTGATGCGCACGGCGGCGGCGCTCTTCCTCTGCGACTGGCTCGGCTACCTCGGCGCCTGCCTGGCCAACCCGATGGCCTGGATCGGCTCCTGCGTGCCGCTCGCCATCGCCTTCTACTGGACGCACCGGAGTTTCAAGAAAAAATATCACCTTGCTTGAGCCCCTTTTTGCAGGATTTGCAGGATTCAGGCAATTTCTGTCGAAAAGGAACTACAACAATAAACCAATAGTTGAAAAAGGGATTCAGGAAGGGATGGATTCAAAATGTATCAGGATGAGTACAAACGCTGGGCGGCTGCCGACCTCTTGGACTTCGATCTGAACAAGGAGCTCAATGACATCGCCGGTGATGACGAGGCCATCAAGGACCGCTTCGCCGTCGCTCTGGAGTTCGGCACGGCCGGTCTGCGCGGCGTGCTGGGCGCCGGCACGAACCGCATGAACATCTGGGTCGTTCGCCAGGCAACGCAGGGCGTCGCCGACTGGGTCAAGACGCAGGGCGGCACGCAGACGGTCGCAATCAGCTACGACAGCCGCCTCAAGGGCTGGAACTTCGCGCGCGAAGCTGCCGGTGTCCTCGCGGCGAACGGCATCCACGTGCGCCTCTACGAAGAGCTCATGCCGGTGCCGGCCCTGAGCTTTGCGACGCGCTACTACCACTGCAACGCCGGCATCATGATCACGGCCTCGCACAATCCGGCGCAGTACAATGGCTACAAGGCATACGGCCCGGACGGCTGCCAGATGACGGATGACGCAGCAGCCGTCGTCTACGCCTCCATCCAGAAGACGGATGTGCTGACGGGCGCCAAGCACATGAGCTTTGCGGAAGGCGTCGAGAAGGGCCTGATCCAGTTCGTCGGCGAGGACTGCAAGGATGCATTCTACGCGGCCATCGAGGACCGCCAGGTCCGCCCGGGCCTCGCGAAGACGGCTGGCCTCAAGCTCGTCTACTCGCCGCTCAACGGCACGGGCCTCGTGCCGGTCACGCGCGTGCTCAAGGACATCGGCATCACGGATATCACGATCGTGCCGGAGCAGGAGTACCCGAACGGCTACTTCACGACCTGCAGCTACCCGAACCCCGAGATCTTCGCGGCACTCGAGAAAGGCCTCGAGCTCGCCAAGAAGGAGCAGGCTGACCTCATGCTCGCGACGGACCCAGATGCTGACCGCGTTGGCATCGCGATGAAGTGCGCCGACGGCAGCTACGAGCTCGTCTCGGGCAATGAGATGGGCGTGCTGCTGCTCGACTACATCTGCCAGGGCCGCATCGAGAAGGGCACGATGCCGAAGAACCCGGTGGCCGTCATGTCCATCGTCTCGACGCCGCTCGCCGACAAGGTCGCCGAGCATTACGGTGTGGAACTGCGTCACGTGCTGACAGGCTTCAAGTGGATCGGCGACCAGATCGCGCAGCTCGAGGCAGCTGGCGAGACGGATCGCTTCATCTTCGGCTTCGAGGAGAGCTACGGCTACCTCGCCGGCCCGTACGTCCGCGACAAGGACGCCGTCGTCTCTTCGATGTTGATCTGCGAGATGGCAGCGTACTACCGTTCCATCGGTTCGTCAATCAAGCAGCGCCTTGAAGAGATCTACCAGCAGTACGGCCGTTACTACAACAAGGTCGATGCCTTCTCGTTCCCAGGTCTCTCGGGCATGGACAAGATGAAAGGCATCATGGTCAGTCTGCGCCAGAACCCGCCGACGGAGTTCGCCGGCAAGAAGGTCGTCGAGACGATCGACTATGCTGAACCGGAGAAGACGGGCCTGCCGAAGGCAAACGTCCTTATCTACAAGCTCGATGACGGCGCAACCGTTGTCGTGCGCCCGTCCGGCACGGAGCCGAAGATCAAGACGTACTTCACGACACTTGGCAAGGACCTCGAAGAAGCCAAGGCAGAGAAGGACAAGCTCGCAGAGGCAGTCAAGCCGCTCTTAGCGTAATCCTCACATAAGTGAATAGTTCACAGGATAAGGGATACATGGTATAATAAAGTCGTATGGAATCAACGACCTGCTGCCGGTATCCCTTTCCTGTGCAAGTATAGGCAATCGCAGCGGAAAGACTGCAGCAGAACAAGAAGAGGAGTGTTAGAACATGAGTTTAAAACTGAAATCCGGTTTCACGTTCGACTACGACAACCTTTACGGTGAAGGCAAAGTCACGGAAGCGGACCTCAAATCCTACGAAGAAGACCTCAAGAAAGCACATGAGGCGATGAAGGTCATGCGCGAGACGGGCTTCATCCGCGCGCATCTTTCGAAGGATGGCGAACCGGAAAAAGTCCTGTTCTCCCAGTTGCCGTATGTCGAGGAAGGCCATCTGAACAGCCCGAGCTCTTTAAAGCACCTGCAGGAACTGACGGACCACGTCAAGGACAATGTCGATGTCGTCGTCTCGATGGGTATCGGCGGCTCGTACCTCGGCGATAAAGTCCTCTTCGACGTGCAGTGCGGCGCTTACTGGAATGAGCTTCCGAAGGAAGAGCGCAATGGCTTCCCGAAGGTCTACTTCAGCGGTAACAACATCGACCCGCGCAGCACGGGCGACCTCATCCATCACCTCGAGAACGAGTCCAAGATCCTCCAGTACCATGAGAAGCGCAATCTCAAGGTCCTGCTGCTCGTCATCTCGAAGTCTGGCGGCACGCTCGACACGATGTCGAACTTCATGGTCGTCTACGACGCCCTGCAGAAGTTCCCGGGCATCGACGTCGAAGTCGTCGCGGTCACGGACCCGAACATGGAGAACCAGACACTCCTCAAGAAGCTGGCCATCGAGAAGGGCTGGCCGCAGTACGCTGTACCGGACGGTGTCGGCGGACGTTTCTCCATCTTCTGTGAAGTCGGCCTCTCGCTGGCTGCCTGCATCGGCTTTGACATCAAGAGCTTCCTCGACGGTGCCAAGGACATGGACAAGGCCTGCCAGAACGACGATATCTGGCAGAACCCGGCCATGCTCAACGCAGCGCTGAAGTTCGCTGCTTCGGAGAAGCACGGCCGCGACATCGAGGTCATGATGCCGTATGGCGATTACCTCAAGTCCGTCTCCGAGTGGTACATCCAGCTGCTCGCAGAATCCCTCGGCAAGCAGTTCAACAAAGAGGGCAAGGAAGTCTGCTACGGCCGCACGCCGCTCGTCGCTGTCGGCACGACGGACATGCACTCCCAGACGCAGCAGCATCAGGAAGGCAAGCTCAACAAGGTCGTACAGTTCGTCAAGATCGAGAACTGGGCAAACGACCTCGAGATCCCGAATGTCTTCCCGGAGGCCAAGAAGCTGGCTGACATCTCTGGCGTCACGATGAGCGAGGCCCTCGAGGTTGCCCGCCAGTCGAACGCCGATGCGCTCGCATCGAACAAGCGCTACAACGCATGCTTCTCGCTGCCGGAGCTCAATGCTTACCACCTTGGCGAACTCCTCTACATGCTCGCCATGAGCGTTGCCTACGAGGGTGAACTCGCTGATGTCGATGCCTTCAACCAGCCGGGCGTCGAGTCCTACAAGCGCATCATGGGACCGAAACTCCAGGCACTCAAGGCTGCAAAGGCTGCAAAATAAAAAAGATATACCCGAGGCTTATCTGTGGCAGACACAGACGCAGTCAAAGGCACAGGAAAGGCTCTGTCCGTTTGGCAGAGCCTTTCTTCATCACAGGTGAAGTCAGAATAATGAAAATATAAAATACAAAGAGGGGAGGATGACGATGCACGTCGAGCCGAAGCATATCGCCACTGGTGCTGTGATGACAGTCCTGCTCGTACTCTTCCTGTTCTGGCAGGGGGATGCGGACGGCATGGACCAGCAGCCCGTGCAGATGGAGCAGGGTGCGTCGGATGGCAGATCGCCTGATCAGGCGGCTAAGAAGCAGATGGCTGCGCGCTACGAGAAGATACGCGGCATGGAGAGCCAGGTGGCCATCGAGGACCTGCGCAACCCGTTCTCGCCCGCACATGAGAAGCGCGGCGAGACGGTGACCGCGCCAGCGGGGAAGGAGAAGCCATTCGGTAAAGCCACTTCATCGCAGCATCAAAAAGAACCGTTGCCGCAACTCGCCCCGATGCCTCAGGGCACAGGAGTATCTGCTGTGCCGTCAGATGGGGCGGCACCTGCCGTGCACGCTGCACCGGAAGAAAAGGAACCGAAGGCAGTACTGGCCCTGCGCGGCATTGTGCAGGGCGGCGCGGAGCCGCTCGTCATCCTGTCGGACGGCAGGACGAGCCAATCGCTTGCGGTCGGCGAGCGCTTTCTCGCCTATGAGGTCGTCGAGATCGGCAGGACGGGTGTGCGGCTGCGCGGGCCTCAGGGCGAGATATGGCTGGCGATGGCCTCGTTTAGCTGAGCCGCATAGATCAGACGCATAGTTCGAGAGAGAAAAGAAGTAGAAAAGAGGTAGATGGAGAGAAGGAGGCCAGGAGATGAACAGTTGGAAACGAGGTTGGCAGGGGATTTTGCTCGGCGCTCTGCTGCTGGGCGGCAGCTGGGTAGAGGCGGCGCCAATTGAGATGCAGGTCGTCGAAGGCGATGTGCGCTCGGTGCTGCTGTCGCTGGCGCGGACTGCACACGAGAACATCGTGCTCGACGACAGCGTTGCGGGGACGGTGACGCTACATGCGACGGAGGAGCCAGCGAAGCTCCTGCGCATGATCGCTGCATCGAAAGGGCTCGTGCTCGTCAAGGAGGGCTCGACGTATCTCGTGACGACGATGCCGCGGGCGGATGCCTTGCGGAGCGTGCATGTCTATCCCGTGCGCCACGCGGATCCAGAAGATCTTGCGCGAGCGGCTGAACTGTCTCTGAGGAGTGCCGCGGGGGATAAGACTGCGGATGGGCAGGAGGCTGGCACAGCGCGCCGCGTCCTCGTCGACAGTGCGACGAACTCCGTGCTGTTCTACGGCACGGCGGCCGAGGCGGCCAACGTTGCGAAGGTCGTGCAGCAGCTCGACTGCAAGCCGCGGCAGGTCTCGCTCGAGGCAAAGGTCCTGGCGCTCTCCAAGGATGCATCGAAGAAACTCGGCGTCGAGTGGCAGTGGTCGTCTCTGCCGCAGTATCCGGATTTTGAGACGACATACCGCCACAAGGGCTCGGCCAACGAAGTGCAGGAGAAGGAGATTAAGCGGCAGATGCAGGACGGCACGGTGCCGGGCATCATCCAGTTCGGCCGCGGCCCGGAGGGCGTGCCATTCGAGTTCTACTACAGTGCGACGATCCAGGCACTTGTGACGCAGGGCAAGGCCAAGATGCTTGCGCGGCCGAACATCACGACGGTGCAGGGCAGGGAGGCGCTCATCAACATCGGCGGCGAGGTGCCCGTGCCGACGCAGTCCGTGACGAATAACACGACGACGACGACCTACACCTACCGGCAGGCCGGCATCATCCTGCGCTGCACGCCGCGCATTCATGAGGACGGCCGTATCACGGCTACAGTGCACACGGAAGTCAGCTCGCCGCTCTACGTCGAAGACATCAAGGCTTACCGCTTCCAGAACCGCAGCGCCGATACGACGGTCAGCCTGCGCGACGGCGAGACGATGGTCATCGGCGGCCTCATTGGCAGCGATGAGTCGCGCACGCTCTCAAAGATCCCTTTCCTCGGCGACCTGCCCATCCTCGGCAGCTTTTTCCGCAGCGTGCGCCAGAGCCGCTCCGAATCTGAGATCATGATTTTCCTGACGGCCCATGTCATCCCCGATGCGGATGCGACCTGAGCAGATGGATAAAGACGTGAAAGAGAGACGAAATCAGAAGCTTTGATAAAAGTTCATGTGGACTTTTGGACAGAGCTTCTTTTCTTTTGCATAAACATCCGTTATAATAAGAAGGTGATTACAATAAGTGAATGAGATTCGTAATTGATGGATATTCAGGTATAGGCGGAGGGATGAGCGTGCAGTATCCGATCCATATGGAGATTGCGGGACGCGTCTGCGTGGTCATAGGCGGTGGGCGCGTCGCGGAGCGCAAGGCACACGTGCTGCTGCAGGCGGGCGCGCATCTCATCGTCATCGCGCCGACGCTGACGAATCTCCTCTATCAGGAGGCCTCGACGGGGTGCTTCTTCTGGCTGGCCCAGCCGTATGAGGCGGGCTTTCTGCAGCGCGTGCGCCCGTTCCTCGTCTTCTGCACCGCAGACAATCGCGAGGTCAACCGCATGGCGGTCGAGGAGGCGCGTGCAGCACACGCGCTCGTCAACGTGGCCGACGAGCCGGGGCTCTCGGATTTCTTCGTGCCGGCGAGCATCCGGCGCGGCCGCTTCCTGCTGACCATCGGCACGGGCGGCCTTAGTCCTGCCTTTTCGCGGAGCTTGCGAGAGCAGCTCGAGCAGGCCTTCCCGCCGGCCTTCGGGCTCTGGATCGAGAGGCTTGCGGCCATCCGCCAGGAGATGAAGGAGAAGCTGCCGACGAGCGATGACCGGCAGGCGTTCTGGCGCATGGCACTGTCGCGGGATATCATGGAGTTAGTCAAGGCCGGTCGTTTGAACCGGGCGGAGGTAATGATTCGACATGCAATTATTGATTTTAGGCCTAAATCATAAGACGGCACCGGTGGAAGTGCGCGAGCACTTCTCGATTTCCCGGCAGTCCGTCCGCGATGGCCTGGAAAATCTCAATGAATACGAGGGAATATCGGAGGCCGTCGTGCTCTCGACCTGCAACCGCAGCGAGATGTACGCCGTCGTCGACGATGCGAAGGAAGACATCGCGACGCTCAAGCAGTTCTTGTTCGACCTGACGGGCAACGACGAGGACATCGACGCTTACCTCTACTCGTTCGTCGACGAGGAATGCATCCGCCACCTCTTCAACGTGGCCTCGAGCCTCGATTCGCTCGTGCTTGGCGAGGGACAGATCCTCTCGCAGGTCAAGGAGGCGTATGCAATCGCGCGCGAGGCGGGCACGACGAGCACGGTGCTCAACACGCTCTTCCACCGCGCCATCGCGACGGGCAAGCGCGTGCGCACGGAGACGCGCATCGCTTACAACTCGGTTTCGGTAAGCTATGCGGCAGTTGAACTCGCGCAGGAGAAGCTAGGCTCGCTTTTCTCTTCAAACGCGCTGATCTTCGGCGCGGGCAAGATGGCCGAGCTCACGGCGCAGCACCTCGTCGCGCACGGCGTGCGCAAGATTTACGTGGCCAACCGCCACATCGAGAAGGCGGAGCAGCTGGCCGCGGAGTTCGGCGGCGAGGCCGTCCCGTTCGAAGGGGCGCTGAAGCAGGCGGTGGATGTCGATGTCATCGTGACGTCGACGGGGGCGCCGCACTACGTCGTCAAGCCCTGGGAGACGCGCCAGCTCATGACGAAGCGCAAGGGCAGGCCGCTCTTTTTCATCGACATCGCCGTGCCGCGCGACGTCGACCCGGAGGTCGAGAACATCAAGGGCGTGACGCTCTACAATATCGATGCGCTCGAGGCTGTCGTCGACGAGCACAAAGAGGAGCGCTGTAAGGAGGCGAAGCTCGCGCGTGCGATCGTGGAGGAGGAAGTGAAGTCCATCGAGGACAAGTTCCAGTATCTCTCCTTCCGCCCGCTGATGGCGCTGCTCTCAGAGCGCTGTGAGCGCATCCGCCTGCGCGAGATACGCCGCGCCTCGTCGAAGCTGCCGGACCTCACGAAGTCGGAGCGCCGGCAGATCGAGCACATGACGCGCATGATCGTGCGCAAGATCCTGCGCATGCCGATGATGAAGCTCAACGCTTCCGCCGGCACGTCACAGGAAGCATTCTACATCGAGGCCATGCGGGCCTTGTTCAAGCTGGACACCATAGGGGAGGCGGCGACGAGTGAAGAACGACACAATCGTTATCGGGACGCGAAGCAGTAAGCTCGCGCTCTGGCAGGCAGACTATGTAGCGGATTGCCTTAGGAAGCGCTATCCGGAGCTGTGCGTCGAGAAGAAGCTCATGACGACGAAGGGCGACAAGATCCTCGACGCGCCGCTCGCCAAGATCGGCGGTAAGGGGCTCTTCACGAAGGAGCTCGAGCAGGATATGCTCGCCGGCGGCATCGACATCGCGGTGCACAGCCTCAAGGACATGCCGACAGAGGTGCCGGAAGGACTTGTCATTTCCGCCATCACAGAGCGCTTTGACCCGGGCGACGCCGTCGTGAGCCCGAAGTACAAAACACTTGAAAATCTGCCGCGGGGCGCGAAGGTCGGCACGTCGAGCCTGCGCCGCAAGGCACAGCTGCTGCATGCGCGGCCGGACCTCCAGATTTCGGACCTGCGTGGCAATGTCAACACGCGGCTCGAGAAGCTCGAGCGCGAGCACTTCGATGCCATCATTCTGGCCGTGGCCGGCCTCAAGCGCCTCGGCTTTGCCGACCGCATCACAGAGGTGTTGCCGCGCGAGATGGTGCTGCCCGCCGTTGGGCAGGGGGCACTGGCCATCGAGACGCGCGAGGATGACCGTGAGGTCTGCAAGCTCATCGCCTTCCTCAACGACGAGGCGACCGTGGCCTGTGCGAGGGCGGAGCGCGCCTTCCTGGCTCGCGTCGAGGGCGGCTGCCAGGTGCCGGTCGGCGTCTACGCTGTGCCAGAGGCAGAGGGACGCCTGCACGTTGAGGCGGTCATCGCCTCGCTCGACGGCGCGCGGCTCTACCGCGATGCTGCTGTGGGCAGCGCAGCGGAGGCCGAGTCGCTCGGCACGGCTCTTGCCGACAAGCTGCTCGCGATGGGCGGCATCGCAATCCTGCACGAGATCGGGCTGCTGCTCGACCGCAAGGCGTGACGGAGATCCGGTGCGCTGACGATAGTCCAATCATTTGATAAGAGGAGAGTTTTATTATGGCAGGTATGGTATATCTGGTCGGGGCGGGTCCTGGGGACTACCGCCTCATCAGCCTCAAGGCAGTGGATTGCCTGAAGAAGGCCGAGGTTGTCGTCTACGACCGCCTCGCGGATGACCGCATCCTCGGCTGGGCGCCGCGCGATGCGGAGTTCATCTACGTCGGCAAGGCCTCGAGCCACCACACGATGAAGCAGCCGGACATCAACCAGCTGCTCGTCGATAAGGCAAAAGAGGGCAAGACGGTCGTGCGCCTCAAGGGCGGCGACCCGTTTGTCTTCGGCCGCGGCGGCGAGGAGGGGCTGCTGCTCGAGGAGAACGGCCTGCCGTTCGAGGTCGTGCCGGGCATCACGTCGGCCATCTCGGTGCCGGCCTATGCCGGCATCCCCGTCACGCACCGCGGCATCGCGACGTCGTTCGCCGTCGTCACCGGCCATGAAGACCCGACGAAGGGCAAGAGCAACATCCGCTGGGACAAGCTCGCGACAGGCGTCGACACGCTCGTCTTCCTCATGGGCGTGGCCAATCTGCCGCACATCACGGCGGAGCTCATCGCGAATGGCCGTCCGGCCGATACGCCGGCTGCCGTCATTCGCTGGGGCACGAAGCCGGAGCAGGAGGTCCTTATGACGACGGTCGGCAAGGTCGCCGAAGATGTCCAGCAGGCGGGACTGAAGCCCCCGGCCATCTTCATCGTCGGCGAGGTCGTCAAGCTGCGCGGCAAGCTGCAGTGGTTCGACAAGCTGAGCCAAAAGCCGTTCTTTGGCAAGACGGTGCTCGTCACGCGCGCGCGCAGCCAGGCCTCGAAGCTCACGGCCTGCCTCGAAGAGCTCGGCGCCCGCGTCATCGAGAAGCCGGCTATCGCAATCGCCGCGCCCGATGACGGCTATGCGGCCGTCGATGCGGCCATCGCGAAGCTCGACTCGTATCAGTGGCTGATCTTCACGAGCACGAACGGCGTCGAACGCTTCATGCAGCGGCTCTTTGCCGCAGGCAAGGATGTCCGCGCGCTCGGCTATGCGAAGGTTGCGGCCATCGGCCAGACGACAGCAAAGAAGCTCCAATCATACGGCATTTGCGCCGATGTCGTGCCGCAGGAGTTCCGCGCTGAGGGCATCTTAGAATCGCTCAAGGGCAAGCTGCCGCCGCATGCAAAAATCCTCTTGCCGCGCGCCGCTGTTGCGCGCGAGATCCTGCCCGAGAAGCTGCGCGAGCAGGGCGCTGAGGTCGATGTCGTGCCGGTCTATCAGACGGTCATGGCGGAGACGAGCGAGGAGGAGCGCGCGGCGCTCCGCGAAGAGCTCGAGAACGGCGAGATCGACTTCGTGACGTTCACGAGCTCTTCGACCGTCGTGAACCTTGTCAAGCTGCTCGGCGGCATCGATCCGCTCAAGGGCGTCAAGACGGCCTGCATCGGCCCAGTGACGGCTGAGACGGCCCGCAAGCACGGCATCGAGCCCGCTATCGTGGCCTCGCACTACACCATCGAGGGCCTCGTCGAAGCCATGCGCGAGAACCTCGCCTGAGAGAGAAGCACTTCATTCTGTTTTGCGATTGCCATGGCAGATATCTGTCAGACATCTATGTATTTAGGAGATGTTGTTGTTATGTATAACCAGAAGCTTCGTCCGCGCCGCATGCGCATCACACCGGCCATGCGCGCCATGGTCCGGGAGACGACTCTTTCCGCAAAGGATTTCGTCTATCCGATCTTCGTCGTCCCGGGTGAGCATGTCAAGGAAGAGATCCCGAGCATGCCGAACTGCTACCACCTCTCGGTCGACAATGCCGTTGAGCTCGCCAAGGAGATCGCTGCGCTCGGCATCCCCGCTGTCGAGGTCTTCGGTCTGCCGGAGTACAAGGATGCGGATGGCTCTTCGGCCTGGGATCCGACGAGCCCGGTGCAGCGCGCCATCAAGGCTATCAAGGCTGCCGTGCCAGAGCTCATGATCGTCGGCGATGTCTGCCTCTGCCAGTACACGACGCACGGTCACTGCGGCCATCTCGAAGGCCATTACGTCGACAACGACAAGACGCTCAAGCTCCTACAGAAGGTCGCCGTCTCGCAGGCTGAGGCTGGTGCCGACATCATCGCGCCGTCTGATATGATGGACGGCCGCGTCGCCGCCATCCGCGAGGTGCTCGATGAGCACGGCTTCCAGAACGTCTCCATCATGAGCTACGCCGTCAAGTACGCTTCGGGCTACTACGGTCCGTTCCGCGATGCAGCTGACAGCGCGCCGCAGTTCGGCGACCGCCGCCAGTACCAGATGGACCCGGCCAACGCGCGCGAGGCACTCAAGGAAGTTGACCTCGACGTCATGGAAGGCGCGGACATCATCATGGTCAAGCCGGCGCTTGCCTACCTCGACATCGTGCGCGAGGTCCGCGACCACATCCACCATCCAGTCGCGACCTACAATGTCAGCGGTGAGTACGCGATGGTCAAGGCCGCCGCGGCAAACGGCTGGATCGACGAGAAGCGCATCGTGCTCGAGACGCTGACGAGCATGAAGCGCGCCGGTGCGGACATCATCATCACGTACCACGCGATGGATGCGGCAAGATGGCTCAAGGAAGAGGAGTAAGATATGCTGAATCTCGAAAAATCTCTGGCGGCTTTCAATGAAGCTAAGACGCTCATGCCGGGCGGCGTCAACAGCCCGGTCCGCTCGTACGCCAATGTCGACTGCAACCCGCCGTTCATCGCGAAGGCGAAGGGCGACCGCATTTTCGACATCGATGGCAACGAGTACATCGACTACGTAGGCTCGTGGGGCCCGATGGTCGTCGGCCACGCGCATCCGAACGTCGTCAAGGCGCTGCAGGAGGCGGTGACGCGCGGCACGAGCTACGGCGCGCCGACGCTCGTGGAGTCGGAGCTCGCGAAGCTCGTCATGAAGGTCTACCCGTCGATCGAAGTCATCCGCATGGTCAACTCGGGCACGGAGGCGACGATGAGCGCGCTGCGCCTGGTCCGCGGTTATACGGGACGCGACAAGATCGTCAAGTTCATCGGCTGCTATCACGGCCACAGTGACAGCCTGCTCGTCAACGCCGGCTCGGGCATGGCGACGTTCGGCGTGCCGAGCTCGCCGGGTGTCACGAAGGGCACGGCGGCGGACACGATCTCGGTGCCCTACAACGATGTCGAGGCCATCACGAAGGTCATGGACGAGATGGGCGACGAGATCGCAGCGGTCATCATCGAGCCGGTCGCGGGCAACATGGGCTGCGTGCCGCCGAAGCAGGGCTATCTGCGCAAGATTCGCGAGCTCACGCAGGCGCATGGCACGATCCTGATCTTCGATGAGGTCATGTGCGGCTTCCGCGCATCGCTCGGCGGCGCACAGGCGGCCTACGGCATCACGCCGGACCTCACATGCCTCGGCAAGATCATCGGCGGCGGCCTGCCGGTCGCTGCCTACGGCGGACGCCGTGACATCATGATGAAGGTCTCGCCGGCAGGCCCGGTCTATCAGGCGGGCACGCTCTCGGGCAACCCGCTCGCGATGACGGCCGGCATCGCGACGCTCAAGCTCATCACGGCAGAGCCGGAGCCGGGCGAGGCGGACTACAGCCGCATGCTGACGCTCAAGACGAAGAAACTGCTGCTCGGCTGGCTCGAGAAGGCGAAGGAAGCCGGCGTCACGATCCAGGCGCATCAGGCGGGCTCGATGTTCGGCATCTTCTTCAACGAGCACGAGGTCTACAATTACGATGACTCGTGCGCATCGGATCAGGAGGCTTTCAAAGTCTGGTTCAAGAGCATGCTCGAGCAGGGCATCTACCTCGCCCCGTCGCAGTTCGAGACGCTCTTCATGTCCGGCGCACACAGCGATGAAGACATCGACCGCACGATCGAGGCTGCGGGCAAGGCCTTCAAGGCAGTGGCAGAGAGCCGCCGCTGATTATTTTTCCGTGAAGCCGACGGGACAAGGCTGGCCAACACTGCGCGATGAGCCCCTGCTAAACCGATTTTTTGCCTCAGAATCAAGCCTTGCCAAAGAGCTAAACGCGCGTTGCTTGAACGACGCTCTTTGGCAAGGGCGGGATGGCAAAAAATCGGTTCTTTACGCAGGGCCTCAACGCTCCGCTTCTGGCCAGCCCCGTCCCTCTGACTACGGCATCGCTCGTTTTCATGCATACAAAAACGCTGACAGATTTTGCCAGCGTTTTTTTTGTGGGATTTGTGCGGCCTCAGTGGTCAATCGTGACTTGGCGGCAGGGGGGCAGGGCCCATAAGCGGAGCGTTGCCCGACTGCGTCAGGAATCTTTTTTACCCGACCAGGACCCTGTCAAAAGAGCGTCGTCCAAGCGGAGCGCGTTTAGCTCTTTTGGCAGGATTTATTTTAGGGGTAAAAAAAGATTCAGCAGTCGGGCACAGCGGAGTGTTGGGCTCTGCTGCCCTGCCGCCGGTTCTTGCTAAATTTATCCTATCTCAATCGTATAGGTAAACACCGCTTCTTCGCCGGCGGCGAGGTGTTCGCTGCCTTCGCGGTCGGCGAAGTCGCCGTCGAAGACCTCGTAGTCGGCGTGGCCGTGCCATGGCTCGAGGCAGATGAACGGGGCGCCGCCCTGGCCCGGGGTCCAGAAGCCCCAGTAAGGGAAGTCCTTGGCGATGACGGAGAGCGATTTGCTGCTCTTCGTCGAGCGCAGCGTGACCTTGTCCGACTTGAGATTGTGGTAGGCGAGCACGTCGTCCTTGAATTCCTCGTAGCAGAGCGGCAGCTTCGTGCCCTTGAGCGGTTTCGTGCCATGCGTGCGCAGGTACTGGCCTTCTTTGTTGAGCGGCATGTTCGGCGCATCTTCCTCATGGTTGAATTCAAGGTAGCAATCGGAGAATTCCTCCCCGTGCACGATCGGGCAGCGGTAGGCGCCGTGCGCGCCGATGGAGTAGATCATCTCGTGGTCGTCGTGGTTGCGCACCGTCCAGATGACCTTGACCTGTTTGCCGTGGAGTTCATAGGCCACCTGAAGCTCAAACTTCCAGGGATAGCGCTTGAGCGATTCCTCCGTCCAGCGCAGCGAAAAGGCGATGCGGTCCGCCTCTTTCTCGACGAGCTGGAAATCCGAGATGCGTCCGAGGCCGTGGCTCGGCAGCTCGTACGTCTTGCCGTTGACGCGGTACATGTTGTCTTTGAGCTTGCCGACAATCGGGAACAGCACCGGGGAGCTGTAGCGCCACCAGGTCGGGTCGCCGTTCCAGAGGTATTCCGTCTCATCCTCGCGCTCCTTGATAGAGCGCAGCTCCGCGCCGTGGTCGCGCACCTGCACACAGAGCTTGTCGTTCTCGATAGTGTAAAGCATTTGAGTCCCTCATTTCTATTTTCTGGAAAATTATCGGTCTCTTTCTCATTCGCGTTAAGGTCAGTCCATTCCTGCTAGGCAAGGTCAGATTTCTTCTGTCAAATGGTCGGATGGCAGTCGGACTCTTTTTCTTGATCTTGCAGAAATAAAGTATATGAGGAAATGACACCAAAATAGGAGATACCATCTGGTTGGTATCTCCTATTTTTATGCTCATTATTTGACGATGTGTTTGCCGCCGATGTAGCGCGGCTGCCAGTAGCTGTTGGACAGGCTGTCTATGCGGACGCCGCGGCTCGAGGAGGCGTGGATGAACTGGTCGTTGCCGAGGTAGATGCCGCAGTGGGAGGGGCCGGGCTCGTAGGTCGTGAAGAAGACGAGGTCGCCGGGCTCGAGCTGGCTCTTGCTCGTCGTGTACAGGCCGAGGCGATACTGGTCATCGGCGAGGCGCGGGATGCTGATGCCGTTCTTGCCGAAGACGTACTGCAGGTAGCCCGAGCAATCGAAGGCCTTCGGCGTCGCGCCGCCGAAGCTGTAGGGCACGCCGATATAAGACTTGGCCGTCGAGATGATGCTGCTGACCTTGCTGCGCTCGAGGATCGGCTTGTTGTTGGGCACGGTCGGACCGTAGTTCGGCGCTGTCTTTTTGAGGCGCTCGAGCAGGGCTTCCTTGTCCTTGATGGAGCCGTGGTGAATGGATTTCGTATCCTTGAGCGCGCGCCAAGTCGCGTTGTTGACGACGCCGGTTGCGCGCAGGTTGTTGTCTTTCTGGAACTGCGTGACGACGCGCTGCGTCTCCTCGCCGAAGATGCCGTCGATGTCCTTTATCGTGTAGCCGACGTTCTGGAGCTTCTGCTGCAGCAGCATGACGTCGCGTCCAGAGGAATTGAGCTTGAGGACAGGTGCGGCGAAGACCGTGGCAGAGAACAGCACGGAAAAGAGTCCGGCGACGAGGCCGGCTTTGATAAAATGACTCCTGTGCATACGATCGGGTCCTTTCTGAACATTGACGGGGGAATAACAGCGTGTGTCAGAGCTCGCGCACGTGGTCGAGCCCCTGGCACATGAGCTTGACGACATGGTCGTCTGCGAGGGAATACCAGGCTTCCTTGCCTTCCTTGCGGTACTTGACGAGTCTTGCCGTGCGCAGGACTCGCAGCTGGTGCGAGATGGCCGACTGGCCCATCTGCAGGGCTTCAGCGATGTCGCAGACGCACATCTCCTTCTCGACGACGAGCAAGGAGAGCAATTTGATGCGCGTCTTGTCGCCGAGCACTTTGAAGAGGTCGGCCAGGTGCAGGCTCGTCTCATCGTCGAGCTTGTGCTTTAGCGCAAATTGGACGCGTTCGGGATGCGGGTGATTGATCTCGCAGAGCGCGCAGCGGTCTTCCTTCTTACTAGTATCTTCCATTCGTTTCGTATTTCCTCTCGCATGAATATATATACTTATATTATATCAGTTTCGCTATCGAACTGGAACGAAAATTTTCTTCCCGGCGTGATGTACTGCAACAGGTTGCACTCGCTCTCGTCGACCATGGCGGCGACGTTTGTGCGCGGGTCGGCCGGCTGCGGCATGCGGATGATCTGGAGTTCGCCCATGTAGCGGCCGTACGTTTCGTTGTCGATGGTGATGGCGCCAATCGGGTGCGTCGTCGTGTTGTCGGGGTGGATGGTCGCATGCATCTCGCGCAGCAGCGGACGGCTCTCCTGCGCGCGGATGGCGTCGCGCGCTTCGTCGAGGCGCGAGGTGAAGGTGTGCGCGAGCAGTTCACGCTGGACGGGGTCTTTCGTCATGTAGTGCGCGTGCAGGGTGACCTGGTCGCCCTGGAGCTGGCCGATGGCCTGGATTTCCTCGTCTGTCGGCAGGGAGTCGGCGAGGAAGACGGAGTCACAGCCGAGCGCGACGAGGTGGCGGGCGGAGAGCTCAGCTGTCTCATCGCGGTGTTCCTCGAGCGTCGGCAGGCCGTCGCCAAGCGGCGAGCGCCGGCGGCCCTGGCTTGCGACAAAGGCGCCGACGCGGATGCCGTAGCGGTGCAGCAGGATGTTGGCGTGGACGAGGGCGGGCTCACTGAGGCCCGTGCCGCGGCGCGGGTAGAAGTTGTGCAGGGCGTCGATGTGCGAGAAGTCCGTGCCCGCATCCTGCAAATCCTTGAGGATGCGGTTCGTGATCGTGGAGGCGTTGAGCTGGAAGCGCATCTCGGGGAAGCGGTGCGTGAGGCGGGCCATCTCTTCGGCGGAGAAGCCGTAGTCGAGGCGCAGCGTCGTGATGCCGAGCATGCGGAAAGAGGCCGGGTTGAATTCCGGCAGGTCGAGCAGCTGGCACGTCGCGGGCGAGACATCGGAGATGACCTCCATGTGATGACGGCGGGCTGCCCGCAAGAGCGAGCCGATTTCCTGTTTGAGTGCGGCGACGTCCGTCTCGGGGATGTGCAGGGAGGTAAAGACGCGCCGGATGCCGGCCTGCGCGGCCTTCTCTAAGAGTGCCAGGTTCTCGTCTGGTGTATTGTCAAGACCGGGGTAAAGCGAGATTCCGTTTTCCATGCAAAACTTCCTTTCTGCTTTCTGCGTTTTGTTCGCTCGTCATGATTCCTCGGGCGGGTCGTCGAAGCCGATGAGCCACGTCGCGATGAAGCCGCCGATGTAGGCCGTGACGAGGCCGAGGAGGTAGACGGGAATCTGGTCGGTCGCTGCGGCGAGCGGCAGGCCGGAGATGCCGAGCGTGGCGGCGCCGACCATGAACTGCGCCTGCACAGCGCCGCCGCAGGCCCCGCCGATGCAGGCGCCGATGAAGGGCTTGCCGAGCGGCAGGGTGACGCCGTAGATTAGCGGCTCGCCGACGCCCATGATGCCGACGGGCAGCGCGGAGGCAATCGTCTTCTTGAGGAAGCGGTTCTTCGTCTTACAGTAGACGGCAAAGCTCGCGCCGACCTGTCCGGCGCCCGCCATGGCGAGCACGGGCAGGAGAATCGTGACGCCGTAGCGCGCGAGGAGCTCCGCGTGGATCGGCGTGAGCGTCTGGTGGATGCCGAGCATGACCATCGGCAGGAAGGTGCCGCCGAGGATGAAGCCCGTGATGGCGCCGCCCGAGCCAATCGCGCTCGTGGCCGCCGTGCCGATGCAGTCGGACAGGAAGCCGCCGAGCGGCTGCAGCACGCAGATGGCAATCGTGCCGGCAATCAGGAAGGTGAAGAGCGGCGTCAGGAACAGGCTGAACATCTCGGGGATGATGCGGCGCAGACGCTTCTCGACGAAGGCGGCGAGGGCCGCGACGAGCAGCACGGAGATGACGCCGCCACGGCCCGGCACGAGCGGCCCATCCGCGAGTTCGACGGAGGCAAGCCCCGGATGGGCGAGCAGGGCGCCGAGGATGCCGCCGAGGATCGGCGTGCCGCCGAACTCCTTGGCGGCGTTGTAGCCGACGAAGAGGTTCATGCCCCAGAAGACAGTGCTGCCGCCGATGGCGAGCAGCTGATAGATGGCCGTCTGGGCAAACGAGGGGTCGACCTTGCTGACGACGTTGAGGGTGCCGCTGATGAGGCCGCAGGCGATGAAGGCGGGGATCAGCAGGATGAAGATGCTCGCGATGCGCTTGAAGAGCAGCTTGATGGGTGTCGCGTTCTTCGCGCGAATCTTCGCGTGCAGGGCCTTGCCGTCGCCGATTTCCGCCTTGGCGGCCGCCTGAGCTGCCGACTCGACCTGTGGCGTCTGTTCAGCCGCAGCAGATTGTCCGACTGACTGTGCGCCGCCCGAAGATGACGAGGCTGGAGAAGCGCTGGAGCGCGCCGCCTCGAGCTCTTGGAGGAAGGCCTCGGTCACGCGGTCGACGCGGCCCGGGCCGAAGATGATCTGGAGCTCTTCGCCCGTGTCGTAGACGCCGAGCACGCCTTCAATCTTCTTGAGCGCTTCAATCTGTTCAGGTTTCTTGTCGTGCAGTACGAGGCGCAGTCGCGTCATGCAGTGCGTGGCCGATTCAATGTTGTCGGCCGGTCCCGTCAGGGCGAAGACCTGGCGGGCGATGTCTGTGTAGTTCATGCTTGCGTCCCTCCTGCGGCCTGGCGGATAGCGGCTGCCAGGTGGCCAGCTGTGCAATCGAGCAGGCGCTGACCCTCGCTGGCGGAGACGCCCGCCACCACCATGAGGATGGCGAGCTTGGCATGGCCGCCGGCTTCCTGCAGTGCAGTCTCAGCCTCGCTGCGCGCACAGCCGCTGCCTTCCATGACGATGCGGATGGCGCGCTCCTCGAGCTTCTTGTTGCTGGCCTTGACGTCGACCATGAGGTTGCCGTAGACCTTGCCGAGCTTGATCATCGTGCCCGTCGAGAGCATGTTGAGCACGAGCTTCTGCGCCGTGCCAGCCTTCATGCGCGTCGAGCCCGTGACGATTTCCGGCCCCGTGACGGGCGTCAGCGAGATGTCGGCGAGCGCGGCAATCTTGGAGTGTTCGCTGCAGGACAGCGCAATCGTCAGCGCGCCGAGCGCCTTAGCGTAGTTGAGCCCCCCAATCACGTAGGGCGTGCGGCCTGAGGCCGCGATGCCGACGAGGACGTCCTTTTCTGTGAAGTCGTGCTCTTTGAGGTCCTCGACAGCGAGGTCGGGGTTGTCCTCTGCACCTTCCTGTGCGCGGAAGATGGCGGGGATGCCGCCCGCGATGAGGCCCTGCACGAGCTCAGGGTCCGTGCCGTACGTCGGCGGACATTCCGAGGCGTCGAGGATGCCGAGGCGGCCCGAAGTGCCTGCGCCGAGGTAGAAGAGGCGGCCGCCGCGCTCGAGGCGCTGGCTCGTCTCATCGATGGCCCGGGCAATCGATGGCAGGATCTTCTCGATGGCGGCAGCAATCTTGCTATCCTCCTGCTGCATGATCGTGACCATCTCGAGCGTCGAACAGCTGTCGATATGAGCGGAGGCCGGATTGCGGCGCTCCGTCGTGAGTTTTGCTAAATCCATGAAAGGAAATCTCCTTTTCTTATTTATAGTCAAACACAATACCTATAGTATAGCACAAGACGCGAAAAAAGCCTTCCCCGGATGGGGAAGGCTTTGCCTGTCTTGTGTGGCTCAGCCGACGAGGGACTGGCCGAAGTAGACGATGCATCCCATGATGATGACGAACGGGATGTAGACCTTGACGGCGAAGTGCAGGAGCTTGCCCTCGCAGCCGACCGTGCCGATGGCGGCGACGGCAATCGCGATGTTCTGCGGGGAGATCATCTTGCCGGCACAGGCACCCAGCGGATTCGAGGCGGCAATCCAGGCCTGCACGCTCTCGCTCGCGCCGATGGCCATGGCGGAGTCGGTCTGCAGCTTGCCGAAGAGGACGCAGGACGAGGTAGCGGAGCCCGTGATGAACGTACCAATCGAGCCGATGAAGGCGGCGATGAACGGATACATCGTGCCCGTCGCGGCGACGGCCGTATCCGCAATCTCGTGCGTCATGCCCGCATAGCCCATGACCTTGGCCGTGGCGATGACTGTGATGATCGTGACGATGGTGAAGCGCAGGTTCCAGAACGTGCGGCGCAGGCAGCCTGTCATGCTGCCGAAGCCAGCGCCCTGGATGGCGCCGCCGATGTAGGCAGCGAGCAGGATCAGGACGCCTGGCGTCGCGAGCCACGTGAAGGTGTAGGGCTCACCGCCAGGGCCGTCGTAGATCAGCACGCTCGTCTTGATGAGGTTCAACGGGTCGTGGATGGCCGGGATGAGTTTCGACGTCATGAGCAGGAAGACGAAGATGAGGATGAACGGCATCCAGGCGCGGACGGCCGTGCCTGCCGTGATGGGCGCCTCGTCGTCATGCGGCGGCAGGGAATATTCCGGGTCATTGACCGGGAAGAGCTTGGCGCAGACGATGACGGCGGCCATCGCGGCGATGGAACCGCCGACGACGGCGAGCTCCGGGCCCATGAACATGGCAATGGCCATCTCTACGGCGGAAAAGCCAACGCCAGCCATCAGGCACATGAGCATCATGCCCTTGAGGCCTTTGAGGCTGTGGCTTGCGACGATGACCATGAGGAACGGGCAGAGGATCGTCAGCGGTGCGAGCTGCAGGGCCGTGTAGGTCGCGAGCTGTATCGGGTCGATGCCCGTGACATTGCCGAGCGTGACGATCGGGATGCCGATGGAGCCATAGGCAGTCGGGACCGAGTTTGCGATGAGGCAGACCATTGCCGCGAGCACTGGATTGATGCCGATGCCGGCGAGCATGCCGGCCGGGATCGCGATGGCCGTGCCGAAGCCAGCCATGCCCTCGAGGAAGCCACCGAATCCCCAGCCGATCAGCAGGATCAGCACGCGGCGGTCATTGCTGACGGACGTCAGCATCTTCTTGATCGTGTCCATCGCCTTCGTCTGAAGGGTCAGGTTGTAGGTGAAGATGGCCGCGATGATGACGAGCAGGATTGGCCAGCAGGCGAGTGCAACGCCTTCGAGCGTCGCTTCGACTGCATGGGGAATCGTCATGTCATTGACAAAGATGCCGGCTGCCAGGGCGATGACGAGTGCAATCGGGCAGGCCTTGTAGGCTGCCATCTTGAGCACACTCAGCGCGATGATGAGCCATAGGATTGGAGAGAGCGCGATGAGAAACATTAGGTCCTTCCTTTCTAAGCTTATCGTTTAAACCGATCGATTTCATCTGAAAAAGAGATGAATGGATAACTCATTATATCGATAGCTTTCCCCGAAAGTCAATGGTGAAAATAAAGGTTTTATCTTTTTAAGAATGAGAATTTTCAGATGCATAAATGTGCAAAGCAAAACCCCTCCGAAGAGGGGCTTTGCTTGCGTATCTGGCTCACTGGCTCAGTAGATTTTCTGGATTTCGTAGCCGTTGGCGTCGAGCGCCTTGATGATCTTCTGGATGTGCTGCTCGTTGTGCGTCTCGACCGTGACGGTCAGCACGACCTTCTTGAAGCTGTCGGTGACCTTCGTCTGGTCGTGGTCGAGCTTGATAACATTGGCATTCTCTTCGGCGAGAATGCGCGAGACGTTGAGCAGCTGGCCCGGCTTGTCCGGCAGCTGGACGGCGAAGCAGAAGACGCGACCGCGTGCAATCAGGGCCTTGTCGATGAGCGCTGAGATGGTCGAGATGTCGATGTTGCCGCCCGAGATGATGGAGACGACCTTCTTGCCTTGGAAGGGGAGCTTCGCGAGCGCGGCGAGCGAGAGTACGCCGGCGCCCTCCGCGACAAGCTTGTGCTTCTCAATCAGAGAGAGCAGTGCGTTCATAATGTCGATTTCCGAGACCGTGATGATGTCGTCGAGGTATTTCTTGCAAAACTCGAACGTCAGCGTGCCGGCCGTCTTGACGGCGCAGCCGTCGGCAACCGTGTCGGCCGAGGCGAGCGTCACGACCTTATCGGCCTCGAGCGCCGCCTTCATGCAGGCCGCGTTCTCCGGCTCGACGCCGATGACCTTGACGTTCGGATTGACGAGCTTCGTCGCGAGCGCGACGCCTGAAGCGAAGCCGCCGCCGCCAATCGGGCAGAGGATCGCGTCGACGTCCTTGAGCGCGTCGATGATCTCGAGTGCCGTCGTGCCCTGGCCGAGCAGGACCTGCAGGTCATTGAACGGATGGATGTAGACGTAGCCGTACTTCTTCTGGAGCTCCAGGCTGTGCGCGTAGGCATCGTCGAAGCCGTCGCCGTACAGCACGACTTCTGCGCCGAGTGCGCGCGTGCCCTCGACCTTGAGAATCGGCGTCGTCGCCGGCATGCAGATGACGGCCTTGACGCCGAGCTTCTGCGCTGCATAGGCCACGCCCTGCGCGTGGTTGCCGGCCGAAGCCGTGATGACGCCCTTCGCGCGCTCCTCCGGCGTGAGCTGGCTGATCTTGTTGTAGGCACCGCGGAGCTTGAAGGCACCCGTATGCTGAAGATTTTCCGGCTTGAGGTAGACATCGTTGTGGCATTGCTCCGAGAAGAAGTCACTGTGGATGAGCCGCGTCTTGCGGGCCACACCCTCGAGCTGCTTGGCTGCGCGGTAGACGTCGGCAATCGTCGTGTTCTCCACGATCTCCACATTGGAACGTTCGGAACGCTCCGTCACTTTCTTATCTTCAGGCATAGTTAGATCTCCCTTCTTTTTGCGATACTTCCCATATTTTATCCAGTTTATCACCTCAGCTGCGCAAAAGTCAATTACAACTTTACATATGCCTGTTCGGAGAGAGGCGTGGCAGGGGAGAATGAAATTTCTTGGAAAAGCGCGAGAAGTTTTTGGAGAATTTAGAGGAATTTGCCCATGTGTTCGCGAATTATACACCATGAAAGAAATACTACGGGAGGGATTCTTGTATGGAAAGGTTGGCTCGTATCCTGGTTCCGGTTGACGGATCTGGAGCTTCCGACCAAGCCGTGCGTTTTGCCGCCATTCTGGCTGATGCGACGGGTGCCTCTGTCGACATCCTGCATGTGTCGTATTTCGATAGCAGTACGGATGCGGACGAGGTATCGTGGCTGCCGGAAAGTGTGGCAGGTCCCATCGGGCCCGAAGCCGAGAAGATCCTGGAGAGGGCAAAGCGGCTCATTCCGGACGCAGTCATCTATGAAGCGCACCATCGCACCGGCAGCCCGGCGCAGACGATCCTGGACTTTGCCGAAGAACGGCAGAGCGGCCTCATCGTTGTCGGCAGCTGCCGCCTCGATGCGCTGCATGCGGCACTGCTCGGGAGCGTCAGCACGCAGGTCCTCTACGAGGCGAAGTGCCCGGTGACCGTGGTTAAAGAAAATCCTCATCCAGAACGGATATCATGCTAAGGGGGTAATACTATGATGAAGAATATCCTGGTGCCAGTCGATGGTTCGGAAGGTTCGGACCGCGCCGTAACGGAAGCCATTTCCATTGCAGAGGCATGCGAGGCGAAGCTCAACTTCCTCTATGTCGCGAACATCAACCAGCTCGCCATCAACGCCTGCCTGTCGGATGCCATCCTTGAGGCCGTGACGAAAGCCGGCAACGTCGTGCTCGACCGCGCGATGGAGATGGTCCCGTCTGGCATCGAGAAGGAAGCGTTCTCGGAGACGGGCTCGCCAGCCGTCGTCATCCTGGACTTCGCGACGAGCAATGACATGGACCTCATCGTCATGGGCAGCCGCGGTCTCGGCGTCGTCAAGGGCGTGCTGCTCGGCAGTGTCAGCCAGTACATCGTAGAGCAGTCGAAGTGCCCAGTGCTTGTGGTGAAATGAGATAAGAATCGTTTCTGTTCGTGGAAGCGAGCCGCCGACCATAGACATCTATGGTCGGTTTTTTTCTAGAATACGCGAGGAAGACGGGGAAGGACTGACCAACGCTGCGCATGACCAGCGGCTATTCTCAAAGGTGAGCCGCCAGCCATAGATGCTCATCGCTCCGCGCAGCAGGCTGAAGCTCCACGCTGAACATCTATGGCTGGCTTTCAGTCCGGTTGCTCTTGGCTGTGTGAGATGGGCGTCAGTGTGCTTGTTCCCGTCTTTCGTGCTTCTTGGTGACACATCTGTTGATAGCAGGAAAATGCCAGGTATCAGAGAGAAATCTCCGATGCCTGGCATTTTGTGTTGTGGTTGTATGGCTGACAGTAGCGAGGTGAGAGCTCTCGCGGAGTTGCTGGGCGTGAAGTCATCTGGGGGTATCCATAAGTGGAGCTTCAGCCTGCTGCGCGGAACGTTGGATACCCCCAGATGACGCCTCGTCTTTGCGAACGAGAAGTGGTAATTCAGTCTTCGTAGAGCAATACAATCTTTCCCTGCTTGCGCGTGGCGTTCATGTCGATGACGCGTTGGTTGGAGGAGCCGCGGAAGTGGAGGGTGAGGTCGCGCAGTTCTTCGATGTAGGCGCCGTCGACGAGCACGTCGACTTCGGCGAGCAGGGCGTCGGTGGCTTCGTCGTGGCGCGCGTGGAGTTCTTCGAGCGTGTAGCCGGAGTAGCTCCAGATGTCGAGGCCCATGGCGTGGATCTCCTTAGCGAGCTTGGCTAGCGGCGCGCACTGCAGGAAGGGCTCGCCGCCGCTGAAGGTCACGCCCGTGAGCAGCGGATTCTGGCGGATTCTCTGCAGGAGTGCTTCGAGCGTCTCCTCATGGCCGCCTTCAAGAGGCTGTGTCTCCGGGTTCTGGCAGTTCGGGCAGCGGCGCTTGCAGCCCTGCACGAAGATCGTGAAGCGGAAGCCGTCGCCGTCGACAATCGAGTCCTCGACGAGGCCAGCGACGCGCAGCGTATCATCTAGTGACATGTCAAATCGTCCTTTCCCAATCCATTCTTCCCAATAGAAAAGCCGCTGCCGGGGGGAGTGGCAGCGGCTTCTTCCTTGCATCAATCAATGCAGGCCGTGCTTGACGCGGTCGTGCTCTTCAGCGCGCTTTGCGTCATTCCAACGGTCGATGGTGCCGACGAGGTAGCCTGTGATGCGGCGGATGCGCTCGAATTTCTGCGGCTGGAGCTCGTAGCGGATGTCGACCTGGCCGTCCTTCGTGGCGGAGAGCTTCAGGCTGTTGACTTTTTCCTTCGTCTGAGACTGGACATAGTCGATATAATTGACGATCTCCTGCTCCGATACGTCGTTGAGTCCTTTTACCGTTACATCAATGCCGTTTACTACCATCTGGGGTCACCAATCCTTCTCTGTATTGAATCAATCTTGCAATCTGTATGTTTAAGCATCCGTTGAGATAGGGCTTATCTCGAGGACTTGCGTCAATTATACAATATGTATTGCTGACGCGTCAAGGCACCCACAATATATAGTTTTCTGACAGTTTCACTTATCCACAGGGGAAAATGAGTTTTCATGCTTTCAACAAATATATATTCATATTGACAAAAGTGGGAGACCCTATGCAGTCGCTTAGTTCAAGGCGTGCATCATAGCGATAGCAAAAGCGAATGAATAAAGATTCTCCATAATAAACTTATCCACAGAAAGCGAGGGATAAGTCCCAGGCTTTCTGTGGATAACAAGGAACAAGATATGGGGGCTGACTTATCCACAGCCCCGCATCTTGTGGTGATACAATCACGGTTCTTCCGGTTGCAGGACGGTGCGCGTCGGGTACGGAATCTCGATGCCTTCCGCGCGGTAGCGGCGCGTCAGTGCCTTGATGAATTCGTGCTTGAGCAGGAATTGATGCTCGAAGTAGCTCGAGTGCAGCATGACGTTGAAGTCGATGCTCGACTCGCCGAAGGTGTGGAAGCGCACGGCCGGCTCCATCTTGACGTCTTTGTCGATGCGGCTCATGACCTCGCGGGCGACCTCGAGCGTCACGCGCTCGACTTTGTCGAGGTCGCTGTCGTAAGCGACGCCGACCGGGATGCTGATGACGATGTCCTTGCGCGGCATGCTGTAGTTCGTGATGTTCGACGAGGCGATCTTCTGGTTCGGGATGACGATCATGTTGCCGCCGCCGGCCGGCACGATCGTCGTGAAGCGCCAGGTGATGTCCGTGACGCGGCCCTCTTCGCCCGTGTTGAGCTTGATGTAGTCATCGAGGCGCAGCTGTTTGGAGATGATCAGGTGGAGGCCTGAGAAGATGTTTGCGAGCGTCTCCTGCAGCGCGAGGGCGACGGCCATACCACCGACACCCATGGCAGTGAGGATCGGCGCGATTGAGATGCCGTAGTACTGCAGCACGACGAGCACGCCCATCGCGTAGATGATGACGTTGAGGATTGTGTTGAGCAGCGTCGTCTTCGGCAGCTTCTCCTGCGTGCGCTCGATGCGCAACGTCACGAAGCCGTTGATCGTGCGGGCGGCGACGCGCGTGATCGAGAGGATGATGACGGTGAAGAGGATGTAGGAGAACAGGCGCGTCAGCGGCTCGATGATGTTGATCGTGTTCGTGTTGACGATCCAGTAGAGACCGACGACGAGGCACAGCGAGACCGGCACGCCGCGCAGTGCGTTGATGAAGATGTAGAACCAGGAATCTTCATCGATGTTCAGGTGATTCTCGATGCGGCGGTTGATGAGCTTGTTGAGCATGATGCCGATCGTCAGTGATGCCACGAGGATGCAGACGGGGACGAAGAGCATCTCCATCAGATGCGTCCAGTCAATCCAGGCCAGCCAATCGTAATGCAAGAAAATGACCTCCTTTTTCATGAAGCAAACAGATGTTGGCGTGAAAAAAAGCCTTGAAGTCCAAAGTATATTCATTATACTATAAGAAACAGGTAGGGAAAAGGAAAAATGAACACACAGCGAAAAGGAGTGTTTTTTATGGCAGAAATCCTGCATATAGGCAAGCGCCTGCAGCTTCGCAAGGCGACGATGGCGGACCTCGACTTCATCATGAAGCTCGAGTACGATCCCGAGAACCTCAAGTTCATCGTGCCGTTCGATCGTGATGTCCACACGAAGATCATCGAGGAGGGCAAGGCGTCGATGGATGTCATCGTCGAGGAAATCGAGACGAAGGAGCCGGTCGGCTACCTGCTGATCAACGGGCTGACGACGCCAGCCAAAGAGCGCGAGTGGGCGCAGAAGCTGCGCGCGTAGTAGGGCGTGGG
>ERZ1023848.95-NODE-95-length-38127-cov-9.694841_pt1 | contig 38127 bp, 35 predicted proteins | sample MGYA00380385_ERZ1023848 | MGnify/ENA primary metagenome ERZ1023848 (study PRJEB33179, sample SAMN07449069) | human gut metagenome | biome: Human-gut; feature: Human associated habitat; material: Faeces | host: Homo sapiens | place: India:Kasaragod | collected...
GGGTGATCTTTGGCTTCTGCGGCTCTGGATCCTTCGGCTTGTCTGTACTCGAGTTGTCGCAGCCGAGCACGAGCACAGCGATCAGCAGTCCGATTATCAGGGCGGCAACGCGTTGCAACTTCCTCATGGTCATCCTCCCCTTCTTTTTCTTCTTTTCCATCACATCTCACGATTCTTTCTTTGCCTTCGGCTGGCGCTTGATCTGGGTGTAAAGGAAGGTATCGTTGCTGTCGACGAGAGAGAAACTTTCTTCCTCAAGGTAGGAGTCAGCCTTGACGGCCTTGTGCACATTGCTCATGCCGGCAATCAGGATATAGCGCACGAGGAAAGCGGCGCCGAGTGCCAGCACGAAGGAAATCCCTAGGATCTTTGCAGTCATAAAGAGCCCCCCTTACGTCGTCATGAAATACTGCACGATGAAGTAAAGCACCGGCCAGAATACAGCGAGCGCAATGGCGGGATAGAGCCACGACTTGCGCTTGTCGATCGGCAGGCTGCCGACGAACTTGCCCGTCTGTCCATTCATCATGAAGGTGTAGGGCTTGCCCTCGTAGCGCGTCGTCAAGATCCAGACCGGCATCATCGCGTAGGATATCGCGGCGCTCTCGCGCAAGAAGGACGGGTCGCCTGTAAGCGAGCAGCGGTCGTATCCCTTGACAGTCTTCTGCAGCGTGTCGATGGCCGTCGAGCGCATGCGGTCGTCGGCGCGCGGGATGCTCGCCTCCGCATCGACATCGTACTTGTCGGCCAGATGGCCTGTGAGGTAGGCCGAGGAAAACAGTACGAGTTCTGCATAATCGAACGGCTCGATGCTGTCCATGTACGCATCGTCCATGCGCTCGCTGCCATCGACAGGGATGCGCGCGAAGTGCATCGAACCCGCGCGCTCGCACTGATAGACGCTCGTCTCCGTGATGATCTCATCCGCCGTCTCGCGGCGCACATCGTTCTCGGCGCGGAAGTTGGCCCGCGCGAAGACATCGGCATCGAAAAGCCAGAACGGCACGTACATCGCCTGGATGTTCTTCGTGCGGTTGGTCCCGGCGAAGCCGTCAGGCAGCAGGTACTTGCCCTTGTAGAATTCCTGCAGGGCCTCCTGCGCCTCTTTCTTCGTCTTCTTGAACGGCAGGATGAAGTCGGGCTTCACCATGCCCTCGAACTTCGCTGGCATCATGTTGGGGCTGCCGCAGTAGGCACATTCTGTTGCCATCGTATTGCCGTCGGAGACGAGCTCGGCGCCGCACGAGGAGCAGGTCTGCATGGCCATGGCGCTGCTCTCCTCTGGCGACCACTCGCCGCCCGCTGCGGCAGTGTCAAATTCGGCTTCCTTTGTTTCGGCAGCGCGCCTGGCGGCTTCCTGATCCCGGGCGAACATCGCCTCGATGGCCGCGATCTCAAATTCGGTGCCGCAGTACTCGCAGCTGACCGTATCGCGTCCCGGCTGGAAGGAAAGCGGCGCACCGCACTTCGGGCATTTATAGCTGACTGACGATTCGGCCACGATACTCACCTTCTTCTCTCTTCATCTACTCTCGCTATCGATTCTTTATCGATGCATTGCAGACGCTATGCATCACTGCTTGTCACTCTCATCGAACGGGTCGCCGCACTCCGGGCAGAACTTCGGCGGGTGCTTCGGGTCCTTCGGCTCCCAGCCGCACTTGTCGCAGCGGTAGAGCGGCTCGCCCTCCGGCTTCTTCGCGCCGCACTCCATGCAGAACTTGCCCTTGTTGACCGTACCGCAGCTGCAGGTCCAGCCATCAGAGGCGGGTTTTGGCTGCGGCTTGCCACACTCCTCACAGAACTTTCCCGCATTGCCCGCATGGCCGCACGAGCAGGTCCAGACTGCCTGTGCCTGCGGCGGCGCTGCCTGCTGCGATGCCGGTGCCTGCTGCATGGGCGGTGTCAGCGGATTGCCCTGCGAGGGCGCCCCCTGGCCGAATGCGCCCATCGCACCGGCACCCACCTGCCCGGCCATGCCCATGCCCATGAAGCCGAAGGCACCGCCCATGCCAGCCTCATTGCCGGCTGCCGTGCGCATCGCATCGGCCGTCGCCGTCGCCAGGCGCCCGGCCCGCATGTCAGGATTGCTCATGATGGCGCTGTCCTGGATCTCCTTGATGCGGCGCTCATCTTCTTCCTCGGCCTTGACCGACGAGACGCCGAACGAGACGATCTCGATGCCGCGCTTCTTGCCCCAGTCCTCCGAGAGCTCCTCGCTGAGCTCATTGCGGATATCCTTCGTGTAGTTGATGAGCTGGGTGTAGCGGATGCCCTTGGCCGCGATGCGCCCGAAGGCCGGCTGCAGGGCCGTCAGGAGCTCACTCTTCAATTGCGAGTCGATCTCCGAGCGCTCGTAGACGGTGTCGAAGTTGCTGCAGACGTTCGTGTAGAACAGGATGGGGTTCGCGATGCGGTAGCTGTATTCGCCGAAACAGCGGATGTTGACGTTCAGCATGTACGGGCCGATCATCGTCTCGAACTGGATGGACTGCGGCGTACCGTACTTGTTGCCCATGATCTCTTTCGTGTTGAAGTAGTAGACGCGCTGGTCCTTCGGCGCATCGCCGCCAAACGTAAAGCGCTTGCCCATATTGCGGAAGACAGCCTTGAGGTCACTCGCCAGGTCGCCGCCAAAGACAGTCGGCTCTGTCGAGCTGTCGTAGATGTACTCGCCCGGCTCGGCACAGATCTCGACGACCTTGCCCTGCTCGACGATCATCATGCACTGGCCCTCATTGACGACGATGACCGAGCCCTTCGTGATGATATTGTCCTCGCCCGAGGTATTGGAGCTCCTGCCCCGCGAACTCGTGCGCTTCTGTCCTTTTGCGGCCAGCGTGTCCTTGTCGAGGCTGTCACAGTAGAGGAATTCTTTCCACTGATCGGCCATGACGCCGTCTGCTGCGCCCATTGCTGCCTTGATGAGACCCATGATGATCCTCCTTTTCTAACCAGTCAGAACAACGGCTCAGAATGCGACCTGCGGGACTTCCTTCGCCTTCTCCTCCGCCCGGAACTGCGGAAGCGGCCGCATGCCCATCATGTCGGCGAAGAACGTCCCCGGAAATGTCTGTATCTTGATGTTGTAGAAGCGGATGGCCTCATTGTAGTCCATGCGCGCGACGGCGATGCGGTTCTCCGTGCCGCTGATCTCGCGCATGAGCTCTGTGAACTGCGTGTTCGCCTTGAGGTCCGGGTAGTTCTCTGCGATGGCTATGAGCTTGCCGAGCGCACCTGTAAGCTCCGCATCGGCTGCGCCGAGCTCTTCCGGAGAGCCGGCGTTCATGAGCCTTGCACGCGCATCCGTGACGGCCTTGATCTGGGCTTCTTCATGCTTCATGTAGCCCTTGACCGTGTTGACGAGATTCGGGATGAGATCAGCCCGCCGCTGCATCTGGTTCTCCACCTGACCGTAAGCCGCATCGACATTGAGCCGCGCGCTCTTCACCGAGTTGTACTGGTACCCGAAGAACAGGCAGAAGACGAGGAACAGCCCTATAAGAATTGTCCCACCTTTCATATATATCCTCCTTCCCGACGCCCATCCGGACGCTCCCTTTGCTGTCGCTATCTTGCATTCTAATCGGACTCTTATGCTTTACCATCCCCCCGAAGCGCCGCCACCGCCACTGCGGCCACCGCCAAAGGAGCCGCCCGAACTGCCCGAGTCATCAGAGCTGTGCCACCCGCTATCGTCATCGCCCGACTGCCCTGCTCTCTTGCCGCCAAACGAATCCGAAAAGAGGCGGCCAGATGACAGGAGATGCAGGATGTCCTTCAGGGTGTCCCAGACCGCGTAGACGAGCAGCGCCATGAGGCCGAAGAAGATGGCCACGCCGAGCAGGACACTCCAGAACGAGGCGTCCGCCTCTTCTTTGACATTCTCGGGGATCTCGGCACCGTACTCCTCATACGCCTTCTGCGTGAGTTTTGCATAGGCCACGACAATGGCTTCGGAGTAGTTCTCACTCTTGAAGCCTGCCTTCATGTCATCGAGCACGGAACCCGCATAGCCATCGGTGATGGCACCTTCGAGGCCGTAGCCGACCTCAATGCGGAACTTGCGGTTCTCCTTGGCGATGAGCAACAGCACGCCGTTGTTCTTCTCGGCATCGCCGATGCCCCAGTTGCGGAAAAGCGTCGTCGCGTATTCCTCAATGGAAGCGCCATCAAGAGAGGAGATGGTCACGACGACAACCTGAGCCCCCGTCGCCGCATCAAGCCCCCTGCCCATCTCCGCAATCTTTGCCGCATCCTCATTTGAGATCATCGCAGCCGTATCGGCCACGTACGTCATCTGAGCGGGCTTCGGCAGGACTGCCGGCGCGGCCGCAGCCACGGCGGCAAGCGCAATGAGCAGCATCAAGAATATGCCAACCACATAAGAGCGGCTTTGAAGTAAGCTCTTTCTATCCATCGTTCTCATCCCCTTTCGTTATCAGTATACTGCCAAGAGAGGTGCCGCCGTACTGTCATAAATGACAGGTAGGCATAAAAAAAGAAGCTGAGCGATCAGCTTCTCACTATGATGATGCCGTCAGTTACCCTCTATCGTCAGCGTGAACGACGGCTGAGGGGAGATGGTCAGGCGCGCGTCGAGCGACTTCGCGCGCCGGATGATGGCGGAGAGGCCGCTGCCTAGTTGGAAGTCCGGCGGCGCGCCGCAGCCGTTGTCGGCAATGCGCAGCCCCGTCTCGCTCATCGTCACCTCGATGGTATCCGCATGGCCGTGGCAGATGCCATTCGTCGCTGCCTCGCGCAGGATCTCCACGAAGGCGAGCGCTGTCGTTCGCTGCGCAGGCAGCTGCCCCACAAGCTTGACCGTCACGCCGAATGCCTCATAGGCCCGGACGAGGTCCTCTAAAAGCTCCTGCGGCGATTCCTCCTCGAGCCAGATTTCCTCGAGCACCATGTCGACCGTGGGCACGAGCTTGGCCGCCGCAAGCGGCTCCGGCGCGTTCAGCAACCTCTGCAGCATGCTGATGCGGCTGCCCATGATGTCGTGCACGCGGACGCGCATCTTCTCGAGCGTCTTGAGGCGCTCCTGCTCGACAGCCGACTGCAGCAGGCGCTTCGTCTCCTCGGCCTGCTCGGCCAGCACGGCGTTCTTCGCTTCGAGCTCGCGCGTGACGGCGTCGAGCTCTGTCACATTGGAGGCCGTAATCTCGATGCAGCCGCCCTTCATGGCCTTGCGCCGCAGGAGCCAAGCGCTGTGGCGGAAGCGGAAGACCAGCGTGCCCGGAGCCTTAGCGAAGACACGCTCCTCGGCGATGGCCTCGAGGTGCTGCCAGAAAACCTCGGCATTGCGGAACTGCACACCAGCAATCCCCTCCATGAAGTCGAGCATCGAGAGGTTCGCCAGGATGATGCGCCCATCGCCGTGCGCGAAGAGGATGCCTTCCGGCAATGTATCGAGCCCCTCGCATATCCACTCGCGCTCCGCCCGCGGGCTCTGCCAGAGGAATCGCCAGCGCGCGATGAGCAGCAGCGCCGCCATCGGCGTGCGCCACGGGAAATGACTGGACAGCGCGCCAAGATCCAGCGCGGCTGCCGCCAAGAGCAGTATAGCCTGCACGATGCAGCGGCCCTTGATGAGCGCGCGCAACTGCCGCCCGCGCAGATGCCAGAGGCCCGCGAAAGCGAGTCCCAGCGCAAGGATGAGCAGGAGCGGATGAAGCCCCCAGACCGTGATTTGGACCGCAGCGGCGCGCATATTGAGGCAGAAGAGCAGTAGATCACAGGCGAGCAGCACCGCCACCCCCTCAAACCAGACCGAAGCATCGCCGGGCACGCGGCACACGTAGGCCGCCCGCAGCCCAGATGCAGTGCAGATGACGGCCAGGAAAGCGAGCGGCAGAGCGGCGAGAGCAAAAGCGTAATCGCTCATGGCGCCACCTCCCCTCGGGAGATATCACAGGTAAAGGACACGGCATAGCCGAGGTCCCTGCAAGAGATGCAGCCTGTCCCATGCTTTTCCTGCCAGAGGGCCTGCCACCTCGCCACCCACGCAGCGCGCTTCTCTACGAGAAACGTCACGCTCGCTTCCGTCATCGTCACATACACCTCCTGCTCAGCCCGGCTGCGCGCCGCTTCAGCGAGGAAGGTCACCAAGGCATCAAAGGCCAGGAGAGCCCCTTGTGCCGGCAGCACCTTCGGCAGGCGCCATGTGATGGCCGCATGCACGTGGAAGGCGCGCAGTGCCGAACAGATCTCCAAAGCGGCCATCTCGAGCTCTTCGAGCGCGATTGTCCCGCTCTCCTCACTCTTCAGGAAGAGCACGCAGCGCTTCTTCGTGTACGTCGCGAGCAGGTTGAGCTTGTGGACTGCATGCTCTCTCTCCTGCCCTTCGGTGCGCAGGATCTCCTCGCGGAACTCCCGGAAGTACGGCCGCAGTTCCTCAAGAAGTGCCTCGACCTCCCAGCGCAGGCGTTGATGTATCGCCGCTGCTGTCTGCTGGCGACGGTACGGCACCGTGCGCCGCAGGTAGCGGCTCCTGCGCTCCAGCGCGCGGTTTGCCTGCGCGAGGCTGCGCTGGCGCTCGTGCAGCAGGTGCACGTCCTCATACCAGACGAGAGCGCCGCCGCCCGGCAGTATCATCTTGGAGACGCGGCAATCGCGCCGCTCTCCTCTCTTGGGGATTGCCTTCGAAACGAGGCGCACATGGCCCTGCGCATCGAGCAGCATTAGGCCGGGTGATGCCTCGCGGAAGAACGCCTCGTGCTCGTCGTTCGACATCATGAGCCCCGTCCGCAGGCAGAGCTCGAGCAGCAGCAGGAAGAAGCCCGTCGTTGTGAAGGTGACGTCGATGCGCACGAGAGGCAGGACATTGTAGAAGATGGAGTACGCGAGGAACAGAAAGCATAGGGCGACAGGCAGGGCCATACGGGGACGCCAGATCTTCTGCAGGCCGGCCTTGACCCAGAGGATGGCCAGCGCCGCAAAGACTTCGAGGAACCAGATGCCCCAGTAGGCGTAGGCGCCCCACTCCAGCTCCTCCTCCCAGGCGGCACCCTCGCGTTCTTCCGGGAACGAGAATACCTGTTCATGCCAGTCATTCGTCAGGATGGCGACGGCCAGCACGAGGTTCAGCAGGAAGAGCATGAGAAGATGCGGCGGCAGCCTGCGCGCGACGGCATCGCGGTCCGCCACATGCGCAATCCAGAGCAGAGCGACGGGCAGCGCCGCCCGGAAGACGTAGTAGAGATACCAGAGTGCGTTCAGCAGCGCATCGCCTGCATCCGGCACAGGCTCGAGCATGTACTTCATGAGGCGCACGGACTGCCAGGCAAGCAAAGCGGCGACGAGCAGGCGGACGGCCCGGCGCGCGCCGCGGTGCAGGAAGCGCGCCCGCAGCGCTTCGCCCCAGAGCAGCGTCACAGCCGGCATGAAGGCATAGGCAAGATGGCGCAGCCACGTCGTTTCCATGCACACACTCCCCTTCCTGACACGCCCCATCTTCTCGATGATTTTCTTTTGCTGTAATACATGATATAATGATGATAAACGATTTGAACAAGAATCATGTCGCTGCCGACACGGCAAACGACAAAGGAGCTTATACATGCGCAAGATGACCAAGCGGGCGCGCATCCTCGCGGGATGCCTGGCCCTGCTCGCTGCAGCCCCCATCCCCGCCGCTGCCGCCAAAGTACAGCAGGATTCCGCAAGATCCGTGAAACCAGACGCAACTTCCGAAATGGAACAAGAAACCGAAATCATTGACAGTCTAGAGAATACCGATGCGAGGCACTTCTATCCGCGGCTCACACTGCACGGCGACTACCGCTTCCTCTACGGCAAGGGGCGCTTTTACGCAAGCGTGCCAGACCGCAATGGCACGCTGCGCCGCACCGACCAGGCCGTCTTCCGTGCTGAGCGCCGCCTGCGCCTCTTCCCCTTCGTCGAGACGAGCGCCAATACGAGCATCCGCACGATGCTCGAGGACAAGCGCGACAGCAAGGACGAGTCGCGCAACAAGCACCTGACGCTCTCGCGCCTCTACCTGCAGCACGAGAACTCCCACACGAAGATCGAAGTCGGCCGCTTCAACTACTACCTCATGGACGGCAGCATCATCGACAAGCGCATCGACGGCCTGCGCTTCCGCACGGGCGATGCCGACCGGCCGCAGGGCAGCCTGACCGTCTTCGTCGGCCGCACGACAGGCGAGCCAGATGAACAGAAAGACGGCATCTCCGTGCTCTGGAAGAAAGCGCTCGGCAAGCTCGATGCCAGTGCCGTCTATCTCGATTTCCGCCAGCGCCAGGACCTGCCAGCAAGCGAGCCAAGACTCCGCGCACTCGGCCTGCCTGCCGGCCGCATCGGCCAGGGCTTTGACCGGCAGCGCATCGCCTCGCTTGCGGCCAAGTACCATCCCACATCGAAATGGCAGCTCGGGCTCGAGCTGCTGCAAGCAGACGGGCGCCATTATGCCGACGCCTATCGAGAGCGCGAGGGCGGCTTCGTCGCGCTCGTACAGTACGGCGAGCTGGACGAGCGGAAGGCCGGCAGCTTCGCGAGCTGGCTCCGCTACTACGACCAACCCTCCGCCTCCGTCCTCTACCCGACGATGGACGCCGACGCCGGCTTCTTCCGGCGCGAAGGCTTCCGCGGCTGGGGTGCCCGCACCGACTACGTCATCACGCCGGGCCTCGTCTGCGCCGTCGAGGGCTTCCGCCTCGAGAACCGCAGCAAGGGAGCCCAGCTTCGCGCGATGCACGAGTACATCCTCGGCACGAGCGTCACGGCCTACTTCTGACCCTCGCGCAAAAGTGCGTTTTAGGTACAATTTCAGGTACAATCAGGAGAATACCGTATTATCGCGCTCGCATTCATTCTGCGTCTCCGCGCTCGTCAGCCCCTTCTCGGCCGCTTCTACGGCAAGGCCGACCACGCTCTTGTGGCCGGTCTTTTCGAGCATATTGGTGATGTGGAAGCCGACCGTCCGCTTCGAGATGCCGAGCAGCTCGGCAATCTCCTCGCGCGACTTGCTGCGGCAGATGAGCTGCAGGATCTCGAGCTCGCGCTTCGTCAGGTTGGCCTCCGCCGCACCGAACGTATCCCGGCCGCGGATGACGGGAAAGACGTGCTCGCCCGCCACCGTCCGCCGGATGCAGTCGAGGAACGCCTCCCCCGCGGCTTCCTTATAGATGAAGCTGTCTGCACCGGCATCCCTCGCCCAACCGACGAAGGCCAGCTCCGACATGCCCGTCATCATGACGACGCGGATCTCGGGGAAGCACTCTTTGAGCCTGCGGCAGATCCGGATGCCGCTCGTGCGACTCTCCATGCAGATATCCATGAGCACCAGGTCCGGCCGATAGCGCAGGCATGCCTCCTCCGCCAGCTCGGCCAGCGCGCACGTCGCGCAGACGGCAATGTCCGGCACCGGCTCAAAGACCTTCTTGAGCCCCTCCAGCAAGATCCTCTGGTCGTCCACGAGCAGGATGTCAATCATCGCACTCCCTCCCATTCCATCGTATTTCTTCTATTGTATCATAGAAAAGAGTCAGAAGGAACCGCACGTTGTACCTAAAACGCACTTTTCAACGCCACCTGAAATGTACCTTTCAGTCAAGCAGGAGTGACTCGCCAACATCTGGCATGATGTGTGGTATAATAAAAAAATACTCTCATGAAAGGACTTGATTCTCTGAACAAGAAATACCTCTATCTGCTCGCTGCGGCGCATCTGAGCAATGACATCAACACGGGTTCGCTGCCCGCCCTGCTGCCGTTCTTCGTCAGCTTCTACGGCATGGACTACACGGCCATCGCGGGCCTGATGTTCGCCTCCTCGTTCCTGAGCTCCATCATCCAGCCCTTGTTCGGCTATCTGGCCGACAAGGGCTCGCGCGAGTGGTTCATGGCCGTCGGCGTCTTCTTTGCCGGCACCTCGTTGGCTCTGACGGGCTTCTTCTCCGACTACTGGCTGATCTTCACCGCCGTTACGGTCATGGGCATCGCGACGTCCATCTTCCATCCGGAGGCCGCCCGCTGCGTCAACGGCGTCTCGCAGGGCGCGCGTGGCAAGGGCATGAGCATCTTCAGCGTTGGCGGCAACGGCGGCTTCGGCTTTGGGCCACTCCTCGCCGTCTTCCTCGTCACGACCTTCGGCATGCACGGCCTCGCTTTCTACGGCATCACGGCCATCTGCATGAGCATCCTGCTGCTCATCGCGGCCCCGCACCTGCGGCGCGCCATCGAGCGCAACAAGAGAGCAGTCGCCGCAAAGTCTGATGCAGGGACAGCAGCCGACCGCCCTGCTGCCACGAACGACTGGCACGCCTTCGGCCGCCTCTTCCTCGTCATCCTCTTCCGCTCGACCGTCTTCACGGGCCTCTCGAGCTTCCTGCCGCTCTTCTGCATCCAGGCGCTCGGCACGAGCGAGGCCATCGGCTCGATGACGCTCTCCATCATCAGCATCGCAGGCGTCGCCGCCACGCTCTTCGGCGGCTGGTTCGCCGACCGCCACGGCTACCGCAAGACGCTGCGCCTCGGCAGTGTCCTGCTCGTACCGTTCCTCGCCATCGCCGTCTTCTCCCACAGCATCTACGCCGTCTACGCCATGCTGCTGCCGATGAGCTTTGCCATGCTCGCGCCCTACTCCTCCTTCGTCGTCATCGGCCAGGAGTACCTCGCCAAGAACATCGGCTTCGCCTCCGGCGTCACGCTCGGCATCTCGATGAGCATCGGCGGCATCATCGCCCCCGCCCTCGGCCACTACGCCGACACCTACGGCATCGCCGCCGTCATGGCCCTGCTCGTCCTGATCGCCGCCATCTGCGCCGCAGCCACCTTCCTGCTGCCCGCCAAGAAGACTACCACCTGATACACGCGCATACAAAAAAGCCGTTTCTCGCAATGGAGAAACGGCTTTTCGATTGTATCGATGAATTGAATCGGCCTGCCGGCTCAGAGCCCGGCTTCCTCGCGCAGGATGGCAGCCTTGTCGGTGTGCTCCCACGGCAGGTCGACGTCGGTGCGGCCGAAGTGGCCGTAAGCAGCAGTCTGCTTGTAGATGGGGCGGCGGAGGTCGAGCATCTTGATGATGCCGGCCGGGCGCAGGTCGAAGTGCTTCTTGACAAGCGCCTCGATCGTGTCCTCATCGACTTTGTTGGTGCCGAAGGTGTCGACCATGATGGAGACAGGATGTGCGACGCCGATAGCGTAGGCCAGCTGGATTTCGCAGCGGTCAGCAAGGCCGGCGGCGACGATGTTCTTGGCGACGTAGCGGGCCGCATAGGCAGCACTGCGGTCGACCTTCGTCGGGTCCTTGCCCGAAAAAGCGCCGCCGCCATGGCGTGCCCAGCCGCCGTACGTGTCGACGATGATCTTGCGGCCCGTCAGGCCCGAGTCGCCCTGCGGCCCGCCGATGACGAATTTGCCCGTCGGATTGATGAAGATCTTCGTCGCATCCGTCAGGAGTTCTGCCGGGACAACAGCCTTGATGACATGCTCGATGAGGTCCTTGCGGATCTGTTTGAGCTCGATATTCTCGTCGTGCTGCGTCGAGATGACGATCGTGTCGACGGCGACCGGCTTGCCATCTTCATAGAGCACCGTGACCTGCGTCTTGCCGTCCGGGCGAAGATAGGAGAGCGTGCCGTCCTTGCGGACCTCGGCGAGGCGGCGTGCGAGGCGATGTGCCAGCGCGATGGTCAGCGGCATGTATTCCTCCGTCTCGTTCGTCGCATAGCCGAACATCATGCCCTGATCGCCGGCGCCGATGGCGTCTTCGATGTCCATATCGCCTTCGCGCGCTTCAAGGGCCTTGTCGACGCCCTGTGCGATATCCGGCGACTGCTCGTCAAGCGAGACGAGAATGCCGCAGGTGTCGGCATCGAAGCCGTACTTGGCGCGCGTGTAGCCGATTTCGCGCACCGTCTCGCGGATGATCTTCGGGATGTCGACGTAGCAGTGCGTCGACACCTCACCGACGACGTGTACCTGGCCCGTCGTCACGAGCGTCTCGCAGGCCACGCGGCCATTCGGGTCCTTGGCGAGGATAGCATCGAGGATGCTGTCCGAGATCTGGTCGGCCATCTTGTCCGGATGACCCTCCGTGACCGATTCCGAGGTAAATAACATGCGTTTCTTGCTCAAGAGAAAAACCTCCTTCTGTTGAATCCATACTACTGAAATACGGACGAATCCACTCAGCTCCAGAATGGCCTGCACGGACCAGCAAGCTCACCGCTCTTCCCGTACATCAGAAAAAGCTCTCTATAAAAGAGAGCTTTCTATCGCACTCTCATCTTATAGGCTGAACCTAAAGGAATTGGCACCGTTTTGACAAAGCGTCAATGGTTGCCGCGGTTTCATTGGGCCAGTCCCTCCGCCGCTCTGGATGTGAGTTCACTATTCTGCTTGTTGTATTCATCATAACGCATCCGCAGGGCCGCTGTCAAGCAAAAATGAAGCGGGTTCATTTTTATTTCTCGTCGCGGAATTCGCGAATGACGACCTTCTCGGCCTGGTCGATCGTGCTGAGCTGGACGCTGACGACCTCGTGCGAGGAGGTCGGCACATTCTTGCCGACGAAGTCTGCACGAATCGGCAGTTCGCGGTGGCCGCGGTCGACGAGGACTGCGAGCTGGATGGCCTTCGGGCGGCCCATGTCGATGATGGCATCGAGCGCTGCGCGGATCGTGCGGCCCGTGTAGAGCACGTCGTCGACGAGCACGATTGTCTTGCCCGTGATGTTGACAGGCAGTTCCGTCTGATGAACGATTGGCTGATACGAGAGCGACGAGAGGTCATCGCGATAGAGCGTGATGTCGAGAACACCGACTGGCGGCTTCTTACCCTCGATATGCTCGATATTGGCAGCGATGCGCTCCGCAATCGGCACGCCGCGCGTGCGGATGCCCACGATGACGATGTTGTCGACGCCCTTGTTGCGCTCGACGATCTCATGCGAGATGCGCGTCAGGGCGCGGCGAATCCCCTCGGAATCCATGATGACGGTCTTGTCGGTCAATACTGGCATAAAAATCCCTCCCAAACACAATCCGTTGATCGTTACGACTGCAAAGCACGATACACTCTTGCAGGTGCTAAACGTGCGATCAGCGCTGGAACTTGGCACGCAGTGCCCTGAGGATCTTCTCCATGTCCTCGGGCAGAGGTGCCGTGAAGGTCATGCTCTCGCGCGTGCGCGGATGGGTCAGCGTGAGTTGCATGGAATGCAGCGCCTGCCCCTTGATGGCAAACGGGCAGGCCTTGCGCGGCCCGTACTTGGGATCGCCGAGCACGGGATGCCCGATGCTCGCCATGTGCACGCGGATCTGGTGCGTGCGGCCCGTCTCCAAGCGGCACTCGACGAGCGTGTAGTCGCCGAAGCGCTCGAGCACGCGGAAGTGCGTGACAGCCGGCTTGCCGTGCTCATGCACGATGGCCATCTTCTTGCGGTCCGTCGGATGACGACCGATGTCGCCCTTGATGACGCCTGCCTCCTCGCGGATGTTGCCGCAGACGATGGCCCAGTAGATGCGGTGCGCCGCCTTTGTGCGGATCTGCTCCGCGAGGTCGAGATGCGCCGCGTCGTTCTTGGCCGCGACCATGACGCCCGACGTGTCCTTGTCGAGGCGGTGGACGATGCCCGGACGGATCTCGCCGTTGATGCCTGAGAGATCCTTGCAGTGATAGAGCAGTGCATTGACGAGCGTCCCCGTGTAGATGCCCGTTGCCGGATGCACGACCATGCCGCGCGCCTTGTTGACGACGATGATGTCGCTGTCCTCGTAGAGGATGGCGAGCGGGATATCCTCCGGCAGGATCTCGACGGGCTTTGCCTCCGGCAGATGGAAGATGACTTTCTCCCCTGCCTGCAGCTTGTAGTTGGACTTGCGCACACGACCGCCGACGAGTGCCTGCCCCTCTGCGATGACCTTCTGGACATGGGCGCGCGAGAGCGCGGGCTCCATGCGCGTGAGGAAGCGGTCGAGACGCTCATCGTCCTGGTCTGCTGTAAACACCTTCGTAGAATCTGACATATTCACTCATCCATTCCCTTTCTTCTCCTCCAGCTCCACACCTGCTCCTATCTCATGCTTGCCATCCATCGCGCACTCTGTGCGCTCATGCATCTTTCATGCGGAACAGTATGGCAAAGACCATGCCTGCAACGCCGAGCACAATCGCAACATCGGCCACATTGAATACGGGCCAGATGCGGAAATCGAAGAAATCGATGACGAGGCCCTGGCGGATGCGGTCGATGAGATTGCCGACGGCCCCGGCAAGCATGGCAACACAGCCGTAGTAGAACGCTGCGGGCTGCCTTTTGAGCTGCCTGTGGTAGGCCATGAAGGCGATAAAGAGCGCCGCCGCCGCGAGGACGAAGAACCAGCGCGCCTGCGGCAGCATGCCGAAGGCGGCACCAGGATTCAGCACGTAGGTGATGTGGAAGATATGTGGCACGACGGGCAGACTCTCACCGGGCAGGAAGTTCGCGCTGATGGCGTACTTCGTCAGCTGATCGGCGGCGAGGATCAGGGCCAATAATACAAACGCCATGGCGCTGTCTCAGCCCTTCTGTACAGCATCAGCTGCAGGGGCATTCTCCTGTGGCGCAGCTGGATTTGCCTCAGTCTTCTCTTCCTGCTGCGGCGCAGTGGTCTGCTGGCGCGGCAGACGGTCGATGGCATCATGGAGCACAGCGAGCTCCGACTCAAGCGCTGCCTTGATCTGATAGAGGAACTGCGACTTGGCCTCGACGAGGCGGCAGTACTCGACAGTGGCGGACTTGACCTGGTGGTCAGCTGCCTCCACCATCTGGCGCGCCGAAATCTCAGCGTCACGGCGCATGTTCTGGCACTCCTTCGCCGTACTCTCGCGCAGGTTCTCTGCGTGCTGCTTGGCCGTGTCCGTGACCTCATTGGCCGTCTTCTGCGCAATCAGCAGCGTCTCCTTGAGATTGTTCTCGAGCTTCTGGTACTGCGCATTGTCCTTCTTCATGCAGGCGAGTTCTTCCTTGAGGTTGTCGTTCTCGCGGAAGAGTTTCTCGTAGTCGTTGACGACCTGGTCGAGGAAGTCATCGATCTCATCTTCGTTGTAGCCGCGGAAGCTGCGCTTGAATTCTTTGTTGTGGATATCGAGTGGTGTAAGCAAAATCAAGATCTCCCATCTATATGATTCTGTATGAGTCTATGTGATTCTCATGTATGCCGGCAATGAAGCAAGGCACCAATCAGATATAGCGCTTGAGCACGACGACGGTGCGGCCCTTCTTCGTCTGGCCGCGCACTTCGGCGACCTCGAGGCGGCCGCGGCCGCGCATCGAGATGATATCGCCCTCCTTGACCGTCTGCGAGGCGCTCTTGACGGGCTGCCAGTTGAGCTTCATCTTGTCGGCGGCGATGTCGGCGGCCGCGCGGCTCCGCGACGAGCCGAAGCCCGAGGCAGCGATCGAGTCGATGCGCAGCGAAGCGACGGTCGCGCGGATTTCCTTGCAGCGCTCTTCGCGCGGCGCGATGCCCGCGAGATCGGCCATCTCACAGCTGACGCCGACGGCACCGATCTTCGTGAGGTTCTGGAGCAGATACTCCGCCATCTTGCTGTCGCAGAGGATGCGCACGGAGTCGGCCGTCACCAGGAGGTCACCGAGGCGATCGCGCTCGATGCCAAGGCCCATCAGGGCGCCGAGTACATCGCGGTGGCTCAGGCGCGCAAACTGGCCGTTCCACGAAGCCTTGAGGCAGGCGATGTCAAAGCCAGAGGGCGTGCCCGCAAAATCCTCGTGGATGTACATCGCGCGCGCCCGCTCAGCGCCCTGATAGCCGCCGCCGAAATCGACGCGCAGCCCCGGGTAATTGGCCGCCACCGTCTCGGCGATCTCCTGCCCGTACGGGTCGAGGAAACCGCTCAGGCGGAATTTCTGGCTGCGCTGCACGGCCTCTGCGAGGTCGACGAGCTTGATGACCGTCTCCTCGCCTTCCGTGCCCTTGTAGAACCGTATGAGTTTTTCTTTCTGTTCACTTGCCATATCTGCTTCTCTTACTTCTTTCCTAATTCCTTGGACTTCTCGGTCGCAGCAAGTACCGCATCAATCAGCGCGCCGCGCAGGCCGCGATTCTCGAGCACGCGCACGCCGGCAATCGTCGTGCCGGCCGGGCTCGTGACCTGGTCGCGCAGGACATCGGGATGCTTGCCCGTCTCGAGCACCATCTTGGCGGCGCCGTAGACGGTCTGCGCCGCCAGCAGCGTCGCCGCATCGCGCTTGAGTCCCGCCGCCACACCGCCGTCTGACAACGCGTCGATGAGCAGGAAGACGTACGCCGGACCACTGCCCGAGAGGCCCGTCACGGCATCCATCGCCGACTCCGCGACCGCGACGGCCCGCCCTGCTGCCGACAGCAGCTCGGAGACGACAGCCGCCTCCGCCCGGCCGGCGCGCGTGCCGCAGGCGAAGGCCGACATGCCAGCACCGACGGAGAGCGGCGTATTCGGCATGATGCGCACGACGGGCTGCTCGGCAAACGACGCTTCGAGCACATCGAGCGTCAGGCCCGCGACGATGGAGAGAATCAGCGTCTTGCTGCCGACCTTATCCCTGACCTCGGCGATGGCCTTGTCTGCGACCTGCGGCTTGACCGCCAGGAAGAGGACGTCGACATCCCCGACAAACGAATCCGCGCCGACACTCGCGTGGATGCCGTACTGCCCAGCGAGCTGCTGGCAGCGCGCTTCCTTGTGGTCAGATACGTAGATATCCGACGGGCTGACCGTGCCCTGCACGATGCCGGCGACGATGGCCTCTGCCATCGCACCGCCGCCGATGAAGCCGACGCGCAAATCCATACTCATAGAAAAGCCCCCTATATCCCTGATAAAAATCCCTGCTTACTTCTTGAGCCAGGGCATCTCTGCCGACACCTTGCGCTCCTCTTCCGTGTACGTCACGTTGACGTTGCTCGGCGCGCAGAGGAAGACGTTGTGGCCGACCTTCTTGATCTCACCGTTCAGGGCATACGTCGTGCCGCTGATGAAGTCGATGATGCGCTTGGCCGACTCCGCATCCGTGTGCTCGAAATTGATGACGACCGGCTTGCGCTCGCGCAGGTTGTTCGCGACCTGCTGCGCGTCGTCAAACGTCTTCGGCTCGATGATGATGACTTTCATCTGTGCGGCTACGACATTCTCGCGGACCGATGCACCAGAATGAAGATTGACTACATTGCTCGTCTCTTTCTCCTGATGATCTCGATTGTTCCCCAACGCTTCTTCCTCCTTCTGCTCTGCGGCGCGTCTCTGGTTGCGCTCGCGTTCCTTCTCTTCTTCTTCGGCCAAGGCCAGCTTCTCGTCCTCATCTGGGTCCGAGATACCGAACTTGCCACAAATCTTATCGATCACATTCATCTGAAACACCCCTCAAAATCTCTTATGTATCCCCTAGTACTGACGCGGGCCGAAGATGGCCGTCCCCACGCGGACGATGTTGGCCCCTTCCTCTACCGCGATCTGGTAATCGTGTGTCATACCCATCGATAAATAGGATATATTCGCGGTCTTGAAGGGAATCTCCTTTACCTGCTGGAAAATTTCATACATCTCGTGGAACAGCGGGCGGCACTCTTCGACGTCCGCGTAGTTCGGCGCGATGCACATGAGGCCTCGCAGGCGGAGGTTCGGCAGTGCATCGACGAGGTCGAGGAGCGGACGCAGGTCCTCCTTGTAGATGCCCGACTTGCTGTCCTCCTTCGCGAGGTTGACCTGCACGAGGATGTCCTGGCACTTGCCGATCTTGCCCGCCTCCTTGTCGAGGGCGCGCGCGAGATGCTCCGAATCGACGGAGTGGATCAGGCTGAAGTACTTGACGGCCTGCTTCGCCTTGTTGGTCTGCAGGTGGCCGATGAGATGCCAGGTGACATCGCGGTCAAGGATATCGAATTTGCTCTTGGCCTCCTGGATGCGGTTCTCGCCGATGTCGGTGGCACCGGCATCGATGGCCTCGCGCATGGCCTCGACATCGTGGTTCTTCGTGACGGCGACGAGCTTCACGGGCGCATCCTTCGGCACGCGCGTGCGGCGTGCCATGGCTTCTTTTATATGTTGTTCAACTTGATGGAGATTTTCTGCAATCATGAGACTTCCCCCGTTTGGTTATGTGGATATGAAAAATGTGATACCGTGGAATGATGAAAGACGGCCTGCTGTCTCAGGCGGGGCGCAGGGCGATGACGGCCCCGAGGCGCCCCGTCCTGCCGCCGTCTGCGCGGTAGGAGAAGAAGTCCTCGTGGTGGCAGGCGGTGCAAGTGCGCGCCTCGTCGATGTGCTCCGGCAGGACGCCGGCCTCCTCGAGCTGCAGGCGGTTGGCCGCCCAGAGGCTCAGGTGCGTGCCGCCCTCTTCGTCGGGATGTGAGAAGAGCTTGGCTTCATGGCCCGGGAACGCTTCCTTGAACTGCCGCTCGACCTCAGGGCCGACCTCATAGCAGCACGGGCCGATGGAAGGGCCGATGGCGGCGAGCAGCTCCTCTGGCCGCGTGCCGAACTCCTGCTGCATGCGCAAGACGGTCTTGGCAGCGATGCGGCGCACCGTGCCCTTCCAGCCGCCGTGCGCGATGCCCACTGCGCGGTGGACCGGGTCGAGAAACAGGATAGGCGTGCAGTCCGCAAAGCAGAGAAGCAGCGGCAGGCCCGGCTCATCCGTGATCAGGGCATCCGTCTGCGCGATGGAGTCCGCGTACGAGAGCGCGCCGCGGCCAGCCTCCCTGCTGCCGACGCGCGCAATTGCCTCGCCGTGCACCTGCTCCGGTGTCACGAGCTGCGATGCATCGAGCCCGAGGGCCGCAAGGTAGCGGCGGCGGTTCGCGATGACAGCGGTGGGGTCGTCCCCGACGTGAAGCCCGAGGTCGAGCGACGCCCAGGGCGCTTCACTCACGCCGCCCCTGCGGCATGAGAGGCCATGGACGGCAAGCTCCTCCGGGAATGAGGAGAACTGACCGCTGTAGACATGATAGACTGGATCGATCTCAATCAGAGAAAAGCTCATCGAAACACCTCCAAGAGCAAGAAATGCAAGAAGCGCAAAGAATCAGCAGACACCGCAGCGGTGGCAGCCCTCGAAGCACGGGATTGTCGGCTTCAGTGCCTCCGCCCGCTTGAGTTCTTCATAAAGGTACGCCTTCTTGAAGCCCATGTCGAGACGCTCCCACGGGAAGAGTTCCGACTCTGGCCGCTTGCGGTAGAGATAGAACGCAGGGTCCAGGCGCAGCTCCTTCAGCGCGCACTTGAAAGCCTTGCTGCCGCCGAGCTCATGTGCGCGCATGAGCGCCTCGCCGACGCGGCGGTCGCCGCGCGAGAGCACGCCCTGGATGTAGGCCTCCTTGGGCGACTCGATGTTGACGACGACGTGCTTGCGCCGGCGCAGCGTCTTCTCGAGGCGCTTCAGGCGCTTCTCGACGGTCTTGCGGTCCGCCATCGGCTCCCACTGGAACGGCGTGAACGGCTTCGGGATGAAGGGATTGACGGAGAGGGTCAGCGTGCCCTTGCTGCCACGCGCTTCCATGTAGTCCTTGAGCCGCTCAGCTAGGTCGATGATGGCGTCGATGTCCTCCTCTTCCTCGAAGGGCAGCCCGACCATGATGTAGAGCCGGAAATTGCGGATGCCAGCCGAGAGGCCGAGGTCCATCGAGTGAAACAGGTGATGTTCCTCGATGCCCTTGTTGATGACGGCGCGCATGCGGTCGCTGCCGGCCTCCGGCGCCATCGTCAGGGTCTTGAGCCCCGACTCTGCCAGCGAGTCGACGAGTTCCTTCGTCACCGAGTCGGCGCGGAACGAGGCGACGGACATCGAGAGACCCTCGCCGAGGATGTCCTTGCAGAGCGCGTCGATCTCCGGGTAGTCGGAGATCGCGGCGCCCATGAGGCCGATGCGCTTGCGGTACTTGAGCGCCTCCTGCACCTCTTCGTTGATGACAGAAAGCGACCGGTTGCGCGGCTTGCGGAAGCAGTAGCCCGCCATGCAGAAGCGGCAGTGACGGCCGCAGCCGCGCGCCGTCTCGATGAGGTAGAAGTTGAACTCCGTGTTGTCCGTGACGACGACCGTGTGCGCCGGATACGCGTCGAGGTCGTGCACCCACTGGCGCGAGACGGCCGCCGGCGCGCCAGAAAGCGGCTCGATGGCCGTCAGATGCCCCTCGTCATCGTAATGATGCTCGTAGAGCGAGGGCACGTAGACGCCCGGCACCTCCGCGAGCTTCTGCAGCAGCTCGTTGCGCGGGAGTCCCTCGCGCTTGGCTGCCTGGTAGGCGTCCATCAGCGCAGGCATGATGACCTCGCCCTCGCCGATGATGAAAGCATCGAAGATGGCGGCGAGCGGCTCGGGGTTAAACGTCGGGCATGGGCCGCCTGCAACGAGAATGGGATCGCGCTCGCCGCGCTCAGCAGCCTTTGCCTTGACCTTGCCCATCGAGAGAAGCTGCAGGATGTTGAAATAGTCCATCTCGAACGAGACGGCAAAGCCCAGCACGTCGAAGTCGTAGAGCGGCGACTGCGTCTCCATGCTCATGATCGGCGTGCGCGTATTCACATAGCGCTCGACCTTCGTGCGTTCCGGCAGGAAGACGCGCTCACAGGCCGTGTCGCTGCGCTTGTTCAACAGGTCGTAGATAATGTGGAAGCCGAGATTCGACATGCCGACGAAGTAAGAATTGGGATAGACGAGGGCAAAACGCGTCCTCGTACCCACGGGATAGACGTAATACCCCTGCTCCTCCTGCAGCTGCTTCTTGAGCTCCTGTTTCAATTCCCAATCCAAATCCAGATTCCTCCACTCATTTGTCCAGCTTGTCCGCCTTTTCCGTGTCTTTGTGACTTTCCTGCTGCGCACGCTGTTTGCGCTGCTGCATGTTCTGCAGTTCCTCGAGGAAGCTCGAGATGTCGGCGAACTTGCGGTAGACCGAGGCAAAGCGGATGTAGGCGACGTCGTCGAAGTCCTTGAGATGCTCCATGACGAGCCGGCCGATGTCCTGCGAGGAGATCTCGCGGTCCATCGTATTGCGGATGTCGCGCTCAATCTCGTTGACGAGATTCAGGATGCGCTCCATGGAGATGTCGCGCTTGTCGCACGACCGGATGATGCCGTTGAGGATCTTGTCGCGCTTAAAGACCTCGCGGCGGCCATCGTGCTTGATGACCATGAGCGGGAGCTTCTCGACGACTTCGTACGTCGTGAAGCGCTTGCCGCAGGCATTGCACTCGCGGCGCCGGCGGATCGTCATGCCGTCATCGGTCGCGCGCGAGTCGATGACGCGGCTGTCTTCGTGTTTACAATAAGGACATCGCATACTTACACCTTCTTTGCCGGTTTTGCCGGCCTCGTCTCTCTGCGCGGGCGCACGAGGCACTTCGGCCCGAAGCCGATGAGGTCCTCGCGATGGGCAAGGTGCAGGGCTTTCCGAACGATCTCATGATTCTTCGGCAGCCAGTACTGCATGAGTGCCCGCTGCATTCTCTTCTCTTCATAGCTCTTGGCCGAGTAGACCTTCTCGCCCGTCATCGGGTCTAGCCCCGTGTACCACATGCAGGTCGACAGCGTGCCCGGCGTCGGGATGAAGTCCTGCACCTGCTGCGGATGGTAGCCCATGTCGCGGATGAACTCCGCGAGCTCGACGGCGTCGCTGAGTTCTGAGCCCGGATGGCTCGACATGAAATACGGCACGAGGTACTGCTTCTTGCCGAGGCGCTCGTTCATGCGGCGGAACTTCTCGACGAAGCGCAGGTAGACGGCGCGGTTCGACTTGCCCATGAGACGCGTCACACGGTCCGAGATGTGCTCCGGCGCGATCTTGAGCTGGCCGCTGACGTGGTACTTGCAGAGCTCGTAGAGGAAGTCGTCCTTGGCGAGCAGCAAGTAGTCGAAGCGGATGCCGGAGCGCACGAAGACCTTCTTGACGCCCGGCAGGCTGCGCAGCTCGCGCAGCAGCTTGATGTAGTCGCTGTGGTCGGCCACGAGCAGCTTGCACGGCTCTGGCGAGAGGCACGGCTTGCCACGGCAGGTGCCGCGCTTGAGCTGGCCGTCACACGACGTGCGGCGAAAATTGGCCGTCGGGCCGCCGACATCGTGGATGTAGCCCTTGAAGCCCTTCATATGTGTCAAGATCTTCGCCTCGCGGATGAGCGACGCATGGCTGCGGCGCTGGATGATGCGCCCCTCATGCGAGATGATTGCGCAGAAGTTGCATCCGCCGAAGCAGCCGCGCTGCGAGACGAGGCTGAACTGGACTTCCTTGATGGCCGGCACGCCGCCCGCCTTCTCGTAGATGGGATGGTACGTGCGCATGTAGGGCAGCCCGTAGACCTCGTCCATCTGCTCTTCCGAGAGCGGCATGGCCGGTGGATTCTGCACGACACACCACTCGTCGTTCTGCTGCAGGAGCTTCCTGCCGCGAATCGGGTCCTGCTCGAGGTACTCGATCTTAAACGCCTCCGCGAAGGTCTTCTTGTCCTTGCGGACGGCCTCGAAGGAAGGCAGCTCGATGTAGTCCCAGGCGTAATCCTTGTTAGGCACGCGGTAGCAGGTGCCGTGGACATCCTGGATGTTCGCCACCTCGACGCCCTGCTGCAGGTCAGCGGCAATCTCGAGGATGGCGCGCTCGCCCATGCCGTAGATCAGGAGGTCGGCCTGGCTGTCGACGAGGATGGAGCGGCGGATGGCATTCGACCAGTAGTCGTAATGCGCCATGCGGCGCAGGCTCGCCTCGATGCCGCCGATGATGATCGGCACATCGGGATAGAGCTCGCGCAGGCGGTTGCAGTAGACGATCGTCGCGCGTTCCGGCCGGTGGCCGGCCTGGCCGCCCGGCGAATACGCGTCCTCATGGCGGACCTTCTTGGCCGCCGTGAACTTGTTGAGCAGGGAATCCATGTTGCCCGCCGAGACGAGGAAGCCGAGCCGCGGCTTGCCGAGGCGATTGAAATCCTTCGTACTGTGCCAATCCGGCTGCGGGATGATGCCGACCTTGTAGCCGTGCTTCTCGAGCAGGCGGCAGATGATGGCCGGGCCGAAGCTCGGATGATCGACATAGGCATCGCCCGAGATGAAGACAAAGTCGAGCTCGTGCCAGCCGCGCTCCTCCATGTCACGCCGGCAGATCGGTAAGAAGCCCTTCATCAGTTGCCGTCCTTCGTGAAGGTCTTATTGGCGACCTGGCCCGTCTTGCCGGCCGTGCCGAGGTCCTTGCCGTTGACCGAGAACGACACTGCACCGGCATCGCCCACGCGGACCGTGACCTTGTCCGTGCCCTTCCAGGTCTGGCTGTCGCCCTTCTTGAGCGTGCCTTCATAGACAGTCTTGCCATCGGCCTTGACCTCGAGCCAGCAGTCGGCCGTGAAGGTCGCCGTGACCTCGACGCCGTCATACGTCTTCGGCGCCGGTGCCTCGACCTGCTGCGGAGCCGGCTTCTTGGCGCCGTCGTCGCTTCCCGAGAGCGCGTAGACGGCGCCGGCGAGCACGACGAGTACGACGGCCACGATGGCGATGAGCTTGCCATTCGAGCGCTTCGGCTCATTGAAGTCCTGCGCCGTCAAGCGCGGTGCAGCTGGCTTGATGGCAGGCGCCTTCTTCGGCTGCTGTTTCGGCTGCGGCTTCACGGCAGTCGCCTTCGGCTGGACCGGTGCCTTGCGCGGCGCGGCCTCCTGCTTTGGAGCGGCCGGCTGCTCTGCAGGTTTCTCGACCTTCTCAATCTTCTCAGCCTTTGCAGCTTTTTCGACTTTCTCGACAGGCTTTGCGGCCGGCTGCGCAGACGGTGCCTCCGGCTTCTTTGCCTGCGGCTTCTCTTGAGCGGCCTTCGGGGCAGCCGGCTTCTGCTCTGCAGCAGGAGCTACGCCCTTGTGGCGCTCTGCCGTGAACGCCTGCACGAGCGCATTGGCGTCGAGCTTCAGGAAGTTCGCATAGCTGCGGATGAAGCCCTTCGTGTAGACGTCGCCCGGCAACTCGTCGTACTCGCCCTTCTCGATGTATTCAATGTAGAGGGCACGGATGCTCGTGCCCTTCTCGATATCCTTGTAGGTCAGACCTTGTTTTTCCCGCGCCTCGCGCAGTGTATCTCCTAACATCGTGATTCCTCCTTGAAATGATGTGCTTTGAGCACCTCATCTCATTATACATGATTGTTTTTCTGAAAACAAATTTATGTTGACAAAAAACACAGGCAAGCATCAGACTGCCTGCCTGCGGATATCGTGGGCGGCCTGGCCGAGGGCCTTGGCGAAGGCTTCGACCTCCTCTTCCGTCGTGAAGCGCCCGAGCGTCACGCGGATGGCCTGCGCCGCCTGCTCAGGCGTCTGCCCCATCGCCGTCAGGACGTGCGACGGCTCAAGCGACCCCGCACTGCAGGCGCTGCCCGCTGAGACGGCGAAGCCCATGAGGTCGAGCCGGATGAGCAGCGTCTCGTGATCGACGCCCTCGATGGCGACATTGAGATTGCCCGGCAGACGATTGTCCTGCGCGCCGTTGAGCCGCACGCCCGAGATCCCTTGGAGCAAGGCGAAGAGGTGGTCACGCAGCGCCTGCAGGCGTCCACCCTCCTCGTGAAGCTCCGCCGCTGCGATGGCGGCCGCAAAGCCTAGTCCGACGATGCCCGTCGTGTTCTCCGTGCCGGCCCGCAGGCCGCGCTCCTGTGCGCCGCCATAGGTCAGCGGCGCGAGCTTGTGGCCGCGGCGCAGGTAGAGCGCGCCGACGCCTTTGGGTCCGTAGAGCTTGTGCCCGGAGAGCGAGAGCGCATCGACCTGCCAGTCCTTGACTGAGACGGGGATGTGGCCGACGGCCTGCACGGCGTCCGTGTGGAAGAAGACACCACGCGCGCGGCAGAGCGCACCGATCGCGGCGATCGGCTCGATGGTGCCGACCTCGTTGTTGGCCGTCATCACGGTGACGAGGAAGGTATCGGGCCGCAGGGCCGCCTCGACCTGCTCGGCCCGGACGCGTCCCTCTGCGTCGACATCGAGGTACGTCACCTCGATGCCCTCTGGCAGCGCCTCGCAGGCATGCAATACGGCATGGTGCTCGACCTTCGTCGTGATGATGTGGCCGCCGCCATGGCGCAGGGCCTCCTCCACCAGCGAGCGGATGACCCAGTTGTCGCTCTCGCTGCCGCCGCTCGTGAAGAAGATCTCATCCGGCTCAGCATCGAGGAGCGCGGCGAGCTGGCGCCGCGCCTGGCTTACGGCCTGACGCGCCGCGCGGCCGGCGGCGTAGAGACTCGAGGGATTGCCGAACTGCTCGCAGAAGTACGGCAGCATCTTCTGGACGACGCGCGCATCGACGGGCGTCGTCGCTGCGTAATCGAGATAGACCGGCTTCATCGCGCGCACCCCACCTTCTTTGCCTGTTCTGGATGGTCGGTGCAGAGGTCGTAGAGCGTGATGTGGTTGAGTACGTTGCTGATGCTGTCGCAGACCTTCTCCCAGACGCCGCGCGTCACGCAGGCGCAGGCCCGGTCGCACGGCTGCTCCGCCGACTCGGCACTCGTCAGCAGGCAGTCGACGAGCGCGATCGGCCCTTCGACCGTCGTGATGATCTCGCCGATCGTGATCTCCTTCGGGTCGCGCGCGAGCATGTAGCCGCCCTGCGCGCCGCGCACGCTCTTGACGATGCCGGCCCGGCGCAGCGGTGCCATGAGCTGTTCGAGATAATTCTCCGAAAGTCCCTGGCTCGTCGCGATGCTCTTCAGAGACACAGCGCCCTCACCGTAGCGGAGTGCGAGCTCGTAGAGCGCCGTCACACTGTATCTTCCTTTCGTCGATATCTTCATGATGCACCTCATATCTAGAATGAAACGGAATCCCGAGTGAATTCCTAGGATTTATATATGACAATATAGCAGAAATACCCCCTGCTGTCAAAAGCGCTCGGGCCAGCACTTCCTGAGGTAGTCGTGCAGCACTTTCTCGCGGCCGATGTCCGTCGGCTCGTAGTAATGCGCCGTGCGGATCTTGTCGGGCAGGTAGTCCTGTGCTTCGAAGTGATTGGGGTAATCATGCGGATAGCGGTACGTCTGGCCGTGGCCGAGCGCCGCCGCTCCCTTGTAGTGCGAGTCGCGCAAATGCTTTGGCACCGTGCCGCAGTCCTTCGTCCGCACGTCCTTGAGCGCCGCGTCGATGCCGAGGTAGGCCGCGTTGCTCTTCGGCGCCGAGGCGATGTAGGTCACGGCCTGCGCGAGCGTAATGCGCGCCTCCGGCATGCCGACGAACTGCACGGCCTCAGCCGCTGCCATCGCGAGCGGCAGCGCCATCGGGTCGGCATTGCCGACATCTTCCGACGCGCAGATGACGATGCGCCGCGCGATGAACTTGACGTCCTCGCCGGCTGCGAGCATGCGCGCGAGGTAGTGGAGCGCCGCATCGGGGTCGCTGCCGCGCATGCTCTTGATGAAGGCCGAGGCGGTATCGTAGTGGTTGTCGCCCGTCTTGTCGTAGCGCTGCACGCGCTCGCCCGTGATCTCCTCGAGCATGTCCAATGTGACCGTGCCGCCCGTCGTCGGCAGCATCGCCGCCGCGCCCTCGAGCAGGTTGAGCGCCATGCGGGCATCGCCGCCCGCGATCTGCGCCATCGCCAGCAGCACCTCGTCCGGCACCTCGACGTGCTGGCCGCCGAGGCCGCGCTCCTCATCCCGGAGCGCCCGGCGCAGGACATCGACGAGCTGCGCGTCCGTCAGCTGGTAGAGCCGCACGATGCGCACGCGCGAGAGCAAGGCATGGTTGACCTCGAAGAAGGGATTCTCCGTCGTCGCGCCGATGAGTATGAGCCGGCCATCCTCGACGTAGGGCAGCAGCACATCCTGCTGACTCTTGTTGAAGCGGTGGATCTCGTCGATGAAGACGATCGTGCGGCGCTGGTAGTAGCGGCGCGCCTCATCCGCCTCCTTGACGATGCGCCGCAGGTCGCTGATGCCCGCCGAGACCGCATTGAGCTTCTCGAACGCGCTGTCCGTCATCGCGGCAATCATCTGCGCGAGCGTCGTCTTGCCCGTGCCCGGCGGGCCGTAGAAGATGATGGACGGGATCTGGTCCATCTCGATCATGCGGCGCAGGAATTGGCCGCGCCCGACCGCCTCCTGCTGGCCGACGAACTCGTCAAAATTGCGCGGGCGCATGCGGCGCGCGAGCGGCTCAAACCTCCGCATGGCGCCGCTGCCCGCAGTGCTTCCCACCTGATTGCCGCCGCTCTTGCGGCGCGGGTCCGCGGGCGGCTCAGCAAAGAGGTCCAGGCTATCGTTATCGTTGTCCATGCACGTCACCGTCCCGTCGAACCGAAGCCGCCCCGGCGCACTTCGCCCTCGCCGGCCATATCGCCGTCGGCCGTCAGGTACTTCATGAAGATGCCCTGCGCGATGCGCTCGCCGCCCTCTATCTCCACGGGTTCCTTGCCGCGGTTCCAGAGCGCGATGAAGATGTGGCCCTCGTTCGCTTCATTATTATAGTAATCCGCATCGACGATGCCAACGTGATTGGCGAGCATGAGGCCGCGCTTGATGGCGAGGCTCGAGCGGATGTGGATGGCCAGCACCTCATCGCTCTGCATGTACGCCTTGAGTCCCGTCGGCACCATTGCCATCTGCCCCGGCTCGATGACGACCGTGCGCGCTGCCTGCAGGTCGTAGCCGGCACTTGCCGCCGTCTTGCGCTGCGGCAGCTCGATGCCGCGACCCTGATACTTCGATACGACCTCGAATCCCCTCGTCTTCATCTCATTCATCCTTTCGCTGATCGATCTAATCTATATTGATATGGCACGCCTGCCAGATGATAAAAGGCCCTTCCCATCAGACGTGGAAGGACCTTCAAGAATCATGGTGTTTCAGGCATTCTCCGATTTCTTATCCGGATGATCGACGCCAAACGTCCCTGCAATCGGGTGTGCCGGCGTGATAGTCGAGATGGCATGCTTGTAGACCATCTGTTGCTTGCCCATGACATCGAGCACGACCGTGAAATTATCAAAACCGCGCACACTGCCCTTGATCTGGAAACCATTGACCAGATGGATGGTCACGGGAACATTCTCCTTGCGGACCTGATTGAGGAAACTGTCCTGCAGATTGATCACCTTATTCGGCATAAAACTCCACCTTACTCCTGGTCTCAATTTATCGCTGGACCCAAGAAAATGGATCCAGTTGGGCTGCCAGCAAAGCGCACAGCAGTCCGCCAGATGATTGCTCATCTTTTATTTTAATTCGCTCATTCTTGCAAAAATCCTGCCATATCCGTCAAAATCATGCGCAAAAGTTCAGACTGCGTCTGACTTTCCGGCTCATACCAGTGGATGTAGGGCATCTTGCGGTACCAGGTCAGCTGGCGCTTGGCGAAATGACGCGTGCCCACCTTGATGGCCTCCACGGCTTCCTCGCGCGTGATCTCGCCAGCAAGATAGGCTGCCATCTCCTTGTAGCCGATGCCCTTCATCGCGGGCATCTCGCGCGTGACGCCGCTCGCGAGCAGGCCACGCACCTCCTGCTCGAGGCCCGCCGCCATCATGAGGTCGACGCGCTCGTTGATGCGTGCGTAGAGCGCTTCGCGCGCCCAGCACAGGCCGATGACGAAGGCATCGTAGTAGAGGCGCGCCTGCATGTCTTCGGCCGTCTCGTCGAAGGTCTTCGTGCGCGAGATGGTCTCGCCGAAGTGCGCGACTTCGAGCGCGCGGATCACGCGCCGCGGATTCTTGAGGTCGACAGAGGCCGCCGCCACGGGGTCCTCCTGGCGGAGCAGGGCCGCGACCGCCTCAAGGCCTTCGCGCGCGGCAAGATCCTTCATCTGCTGGCGGAAGGCCGCGTGCTCCCCCGTCTCATTGAACTGATAATCCTCGAGCAGGGCCTTGATGTAGAGGCCCGTGCCGCCGGCGAGGATGGGCACCCTGCCCTGCGCATTGAGGCGGTGGATGATGGCCTTGGCCTGCTGCTGGAAGAGCGGCACGCTGTAGGGCTCATCGGGATTGCAGATGTCGATGAGGTGATGCGCGACGCCCTGCCGCTCCGCCTCGGTCGGCTTGGCCGCGCCGATGTCGAAGCCGCGGTAGACGAGCATCGAGTCACCGGACAGGATTTCCGTCTGGAGCGCCTTCGCGAGCTCGACGGAGAGCGCCGTCTTGCCCGAAGCCGTCGGCCCGAGGATGACGATGAGCTTCTCGCGCCTCGCCCTTGCGGATGATGCGGGTGACACAGGCTCCATCAGAGCACCCGTTTCCCGCCCGGCTCGACGATGTGGACTTCTGCGCGCGACATCGCCTCCGTGATCTCCTTATAGTGGCGCACGTCCTGATTGATGATGGGCCACGTGTTGTAGTGGATGGGGATGACGTGGCGCACATTGAGAAGCTGTGCGGCGAGCGCGGCATCCTCGAGGCCCATCGTGTAGTTGTCGCCGATTGGCAGCAAGGCGTAGTCGAGCGGATCCTTCTGACCGATGAGCTCCATGTCGCGGAACAGCGCCGTATCACCGGCAAAGTAGACGACCTTGCCGCCCATGTAGACGACGAAGCCGCAGGCCACGCCGCCCGCGACGCCTGAGCTGTGCTGCGCGAGCGTCATGCGGACCTTGCCGAACGGCAGCATCAGCGAGCCGCCGAGGTTCATCGGGTACTGCTTGAGTCCCGGCGCGCGCTCCTCGCAGAGCGCCAGCACCTCAGGGATCGCGACGATTGCCGCTCCCGTGCGCGCCGCGATCTCCGGCGCATCGCCGAGGTGGTCGCCATGCGCATGGCTGATGAGGATGTAGTCGCATTCCACATCCGCAGCCGCAATGGCGGCCTTCGGGTTGCCCGTCAGGAATGGGTCGAAGAGCACCTTGTAGTTCCCGTCATCCAGCAGGAAACAGGAGTGGCTGTAGTAGGTAAACGTGAGCATCCGTTCCAACTCCTTTCAATCGTCTAATGTCTAACATCTAGCATCATATGCATTATCTTGCCCGCGCCCTGCGGGCATGCTATGCTTATATTGATTACAATGATTATAGCATACAAGTCTGATGAAATCGAGGTCTTACCATGAGCATATCCACGAGCATATCCACGAACCGATCCATGCCAAAGGAATCCGCTCTGTGCACGGCGGATGCTCAGGCCAAGGCGAGCTGCCTGCAGCTGCCGCAGCTGCGCCTGCAGGGGCCGCTCACCTGTTTCCAAGATGCCTGCCTGCTCGTCGTCGGCGGCCGCGCGCCTGAAGCAGCGTGGCTCCGCGAAGCAGCGAAGGGCCGCGAAGTCTGGGCCGTCGACCACGGGCTCGACGCCTGCCTCGCCGCCGACATCCGGCCGCAGCGACTGATCGGCGACGGCGACAGCGCTGCGCCCGCCGCCTGGCAGCTCGCCAAAGAGCAGCACATCCCGATCGAGCAGTTCCCCGTCGAGAAAGACGACACGGACACGCAGCTAGCCTTGAAGCTCGCCCGCGAGGCTGGCTTCCCCGCCGCTATCGTCACAGGAGCATTCGGCGGACGCTTCGACCACGCGCTCTCAACCGTGACGAGCTGCGCCTTCGCGCCACTGCCCTGCCTGCTTGCCGACGAGCGCGAAGCTCTTGCCTTCGTGCGCGGCGGCGAAACGCTAAGCTGTCGGCCCGCCAAGGCGCCAAAGGCCATCTCCCTGCTGCCCTTCACGCCGCGCTGCGAGGGCGTCAATCTCGCGGGCACGCGCTGGCCGCTCGCAGATGCCACACTGGAAGCGCGCAGCATGCGCGCCATCAGCAATGTTCTCGAGCCGGGCAGCACATCGCTGACTCTCTCGCTCAAAAGCGGCCTGCTCGGCCTCTACTTTGTCTGGCGCGAGTGAGCAGATGCTTCAGGCGAAATGGCGCTGGCGCACAGCTTCGTAGAGCACGACAGCAGACGACACGCCGACATTCAGGGACTCCGCTTCGCCGTACATCGGGATGTAGACCTTTTCTGCCGCCACGAGCAATTCCTCTGAGACGCCGCCCCCCTCATTGCCGAACGCGATCAGCGAGCCCTTGCCAAAGTCCACGGCGAAGTGCGGCTTCGCCTGTTCGTCGAGCGCTGTCGCCAAGAGCTGGCAGCCCGTCGCCTGCGCAAAGGCGGCGACTGCTTCCGCGCTGACGTCCGTCACGACGGGCAGGTGAAAGAGCGAGCCCATCGTCGCGCGCACGGTCTTGTCGCTGAAGACATCGACCGAGCCCTTCGTCAGGATGACGCCGTCAGCGCCGACCGCATCGGCCGTGCGGATGATCGTGCCCGCATTGCCGGGGTCCTGCACGCCGTCGAGCACGACGAGCAACGGTTTTCTCGCCGCAGCCTGCTGCAGATGCTCTGCCATCTGCGGCAGGCTTTTCTTCTGCTGCTCCGCGACGAGGAAGATGCCCTGCGGCGTATCTGTCGCAGCGACCTTCTTTGCTAGAGCCGCACCAATCTCGTAGAGCGGGCACTTTGCCTGCAGCGCTTCGACGAGGGCCCTGCCGCGCTCCTTCTCCACGAGCTCTGCCGTGTAGAGGCCGAAGCGGATGGCCCAGCCCGACGCTGCCGCCATCTCTGAGAGGCGCACACCCTCGATGCGGAACAGCCCTTCCTTCGCGCGGTGCTTGCGCAGGCGCAGGCTCTCCATGAGCTTGATCTTCTTGTTGGATGCACTGTCGATGAGCATAGTTCCTCCCCTATCTGAAATACTGAAAACGCTTAAACGAAAAGCCCGGCGGGAGCACCTTCGTGCCGCCCGTCGGGCCATAGAATCAAGAATTCACGAATTACTGATTCTATTTTGCAACAGCTACGAGCTGAGCAAATGCCTTCTCATCGGAGATGGCGAGGTCAGCCAGCATCTTGCGGTTGACTTCAACGCCAGCCTTCGTCAGGCCGTTGATGAGCTTGCTGTAGGAGATACCGTTCGTACGTGCAGCAGCATTGATACGAGCGATCCAGAGGCGACGGAAGTTGCCCTTCTTCGCACGGCGGTCACGACGCGCGTAGTAGAGCGCCTTCATGACGGTCTCGTTTGCTTTCTTGAACTGTTTGCTCTTGGAACCCTTGTAGCCCTTTGCGAGCTTCAGGATCTTCTTATGACGTCTATGTGCAGTCACGCCGACTTTTACTCTTGGCATGTTCTTATCCTCCTAAATATCTATATCGATTGTCCCACGGATCAGCCGTTCGGGAGCATGTTCTTGACGCGGCCAAAATCAGCGCCAGCTACGAGCGTAGCCTTGCGCAGGTTGCGCTTGCGTTTCGGAGACTTCTTCTCCAGGATGTGGCTCTTGAAAGCCTTGTTGCGTTTGAATTCACCGCTGCCCGTTACAGTAAAGCGTTTTGCGGCAGCTCTGCGAGTCTTAATTTTCGGCATTGCTATTTCCTCCCTTAGTCTGCGTCTTCTGCGACTTCTTTTTCGATGACTTCTGTACCTTCGGTGCAACGATCATCGTCATATTCTTACCCTCAAGTTTGGCATTGCGCTCGATGGAGACAGCATCTCCAAGGGCGGCAGCCACACGCGAGAGAACTTCCTTGCCGAGCTCCGGATGCGAAAGCTCACGGCCGCGGAACATGATCGTGACCTTGACCTTGTTCCCTTCCTCGACAAAGCGAAGTGCGTTCTTCAGCTTGACATCGAAGTCATGCTGCTCAATATTCGGGCGAAGTTTGACCTCTTTGATGTTGATGACCTTCTGCTTCTTCTTGGCTTCCTTCTCCCGTTTCTGCTGTTCATAGCGGTACTTGCCAAAATCCATGATGCGGCAAACCGGCGGCTTCGCCTTCGGCGCAACCTCGACGAGGTCGAGATGCTGCTCCTCTGCCATGCGCAGTGCTTCGCGCGTCGGCATGATGCCGAGCTGCTCACCCGTGGCGCTCGTCACGCGAACTTCGCGGATGTGGATCTGTTCGTTGATTCTTAACGATTCCCTGCTAATAGTGGAAACACCTCCTGATAATCCTGATACGTTATCACGTCTGCAACCTTATAATAGAGAAACAAAAAGGAGGCGGCACAAAGCCACCTCCATCAATTCATACTATAAACCCGGCTGACTGTTCATCATCAGGTGAGAAGCGGTGGCTCCTTCTTGTTGCGTACTCGATGAGTATAACACAGCACAGATACCGTGTCAACCCTCATCGTTCATTTTCTGCAAGCGAATCAGAATTTCTTTGCCTTCGTCGCGATCTGCTCCTGCAGGTAGGCGATGAAGTCTTCGACCTTCATCGTCTCGCTCTGCTGCTCGCCGTACTTGCGGACAGCGACCGTGCCATCTGCCATCTCCTGGTCTCCGACGACGAGGGAGTACGGCGTCTTGAGCATCTGGCTCTCGCGGATCTTCTTGCCGATCTTCTCGCTGCGGTCATCGACTTCGATGCGCAGGCCGAGGTCGAACATCTTCTTGCGCAGCTCATACGCATAGTCCGCCTGCTTGTCCGTGATCGGCAGGATGCGTGCCTGCACCGGAGCGAGCCAGGTTGGGAAAGCGCCGGCATAGTTCTCGATGAGGATGCCGATGAAGCGCTCGATGGAACCGTAGACGACGCGGTGCAGCATGATCGGGCGATGCTTCTCGCCATCCTCGCCGACGTACGTCAGGTTGAACTTCTCCGGCATCTGCATGTCGTACTGGATCGTACCGCACTGCCACGTACGGCCGATTGAATCCTTGAGGTGGAAGTCGATCTTCGGGCCGTAGAACGCGCCATCGCCCTCATTGACGATGTAGTCGAGGCCGCGGTGCTCGAGAGCCTTGCGCAGACCGTTCGTCGCGAGTTCCCAGTCCTCATCCGTGCCCATGGAATCATCCGGGCGCGTCGAGAGCTCGGCGACGTACGTCAGGCCGAACGTGTTGTAGACTTCATCGAAGAGGTCGATCGTGTGCTGGATCTCCTGCTCGACCTGATCCGGCGTGACGAAGAGATGCGCATCGTCCTGCGTGAAGTTGCGGACGCGGAACAGGCCGTGGAGCTCGCCCGACTTCTCATGGCGATGGACGAGGCCGAGCTCGCCGAGGCGCAGCGGCAGATCGCGGTAGCTGTGCTGCTTGGAGTTGTAGACGAGCATGCCGCCCGGGCAGTTCATCGGCTTGATGGCGTAGTCTTCACCGTCGATCTTCGTGAAGTACATGTTCTCTTTGTAGTGATCCCAGTGGCCGGACGTCTCCCAGAGCTGGCGGTTCAGGATGATCGGCGTCTTGATCTCCTGGTAGCCATAGCGGCGATGGACATCGCGCCAGTAGTTGATGAGCTCGTTGCGGATGACCATGCCGTTCGGATGGAAGAACGGGAAGCCCGGGCCTTCCTCGTGCAGACTGAAGAGGTCGAGCTGCTTGCCGAGCTTGCGGTGGTCGCGCTTCTTGGCCTCCTCGAGCATGTGGAGGTAGGCATCGAGGTCTGCCTGCTTCTCGAAGGCCGTGCCGTAGATGCGCTGCAGCATCTTGTTGTGCTCATCGCCGCGCCAGTAAGCACCAGCGATGCTCATGAGCTTCAGAGCCTTGACCTTGCCCGTCGAGACGACGTGCGGGCCAGCACAGAGATCCGTGAACTCGCCCTGCGTGTACATCGTGATCTTCTCGCCTTCCGGCAGGTCGTTGATGAGCTCGACCTTGTAGGTCTCGCCCTTCTCCTCGAAGAACTTCAGGGCCTCTTCGCGGCTGACTTCCTTGCGCTCGAGCTTGAGGTTCTCCTTGACGATCTTCTTCATCTCTTTCTCGATGTCCGCAAGATCAGCTTCCGTCAGCTGGCGGTCGATGTCGAAGTCATAGTAGAAGCCATTGTCGATAGCCGGTCCGATGGCCAGGCGCACATTCGCGTCCTTGTAGAGGCGCTTGACGGCCTGTGCGAGGATGTGGGATGCCGTGTGGCGCAGTGCCCAGCGGCCATCCTCATCGTCGAACGTCAGAAACTCGACCTTGCAGTCTTTATCGAGGACGGTCGTGAGGTCCTTCGTCTCGCCGTCCACCTTAGCAGCCAGCACCTTCTTGGCCAGGCTGTTGCTTACCTGTTTCACGAAATCCTGGATGCTGACGCCGGCCTCGACCTCGCGTACGGCACCGTCTTTCATGGTGATCTTTAACATAATGTATGCCCTCCTTGACAATAGGAAAATAAAAAAGCTCCGTCCCTCTGAGGGACGAAGCTCTTGCATCGTGGTTCCACCCTGATTGCCATCCTGCTCTTGCACAGAACGGCCACTCAGCATTTGATAACGGAGAATGTGCTCCGTCCCCGCTTACTCAGCGTTCAGCAGGGAAGCTTGAAAGGGGTAGCTCCGGTACGCTCCTGGGGTGCTCTCAGCAATCGCGCCCCTCTCTGGAAGAGGTATCCTCCGCAGCCATGTCTTTCGCATCGCTTGTCGCTTGTGTCGATGGCTTTATTATAGGAGTGCCCCCATCCCTTGTCAACCCCTGATTTTCATTTTCCAGCTTTCCCGGCAAGAACGTCCGCGCCAGGATCAATCAAACAGGCCCAGCTGGTCGTACTCCACCAAACGCCCGAGACTCTCGGGATGGTGCTCCTCGAAGAAGGCCGTCTTGAGCTCCTGCTCCGGGACCAGCGTCCTGCCCTTGTGGTCGGCTGTATCAGCAAAGCGGCAGCTGTAGACGACAGGGAAGTACTTGCGGATGAAGTTGCCCTCCTGATGGGCCGTCAAGGCAATGATCTGGAAGCCGAGCTGCTCGGCAATGAAGAAGACCGGGCTCAGGACATGGTCACTCGACGCCTTGCCGAAGGGGTTATCGGCCACGACGACGCGCGTGTTGTACTTGGCCTTCCGGACATGGCAGCGCTTTTCCGAGAGATAGTTCAGGCAGCCGAGGAACAGGGCCATGTTCTTGCTCCAGGTCTCGCCGCCCGACCACTTATTCGACTCTTCCCATGGATAGGGGCGTTCCGAGAAGTTATTGCCGCTCGTCGCCTTGCGGCAGCGCACCTTGATGGGCCGATTACCTAAGACGAGATGCAGGATCTGCTGGGTCCGCAGGCGCTTCTCTAGCGTCTCGTGGACCTTCTTGCCATTCTCCTGCCCCGCAGTATCGCGATAAGCGTCACTGTCGAATTCCGTTGTCAGGCGGTTCAGGTACGAGCGGATAGCACTGCGCGCTTCCGCCTCATCCCATTCTCCCAGCTGGATGGCAATGATATCCTTTGTCGTCCCCCCCACTTTCACGCGCGTCTTTGCGGCCAGCTCCTGCAGGCCATCGCAGACAGACCGCAAGTGCAGGACCATGTGCTCCAGCATGTGTTCCATGTGCTCCAGATGGCTCTTGCGCTCTTCTTCGAACAGGCTGATGGCATTCTGCAGGCGCTTCTTGCTGCTGATCTGCCAGTCCAGATATTCCTCGTAGCGCGACTTGCTGTGCAGGCCATCGACGATGCTGCGGCGCATCTTCTCGTCATGCACATCTTCTTCGCAGTACGAGATGAAATCTGCCTTGTGCCTGTCGCTGTCGTTCCTACATGCCTTCACACGCTCCCAAGCCGTCTCCGCTTCCTGCAGGCAGTCCGTGATGCGCTCTGACAGCTGCTGGCAGGAAAGGACCTGCGACGCCTCATCGAGAACTAGCTCCTGCACGTCATCACGCGCAAAGCCCAAGGTCTCATTGCGGAGCTCCAGATGATGGATCATCTCATCGAGCTCGCGGCCCTCGGCTTCCCTCGTTTCCTGCTCTCTGCGCAGTTCTCCTGCCAAGCGATCCAGCGCAGAAAGCGAACGCTCTGCTTCCTCCCGGACTTCCTGGAACGGACGCACGAGTGGCACATAGGCACTGTATTCGCGCTCATGGCGCTGCTGCTCATTCTGCAAGATGCCCTGCTGGAGGCTCAGTGCATTCTTTTTCTCGCCTGCTTCTGCACGGGTCTCATCACAGGCACGCTTCAATGCATGCAGTTCCCGGCGCAGCTGCTCTTCGCGCGCTGCTCCCCCCTCTGGATAAACCATTGTCTCATCCAGTTCGGTCTCCGCGCGGGAGCGCATATCACGCAGTTCCTCCTGCAGGCGTCTCTTATCTTTCTCTGCCTGCACGATCTGCTCTTCCAAGCGCGCACGGCTGTCGTCAAGCCCTTCCATGCGGCTCTGCAAGCGGCGTCTTGTCTCTGCCAATGCCTCATACGTCCGGTCGCCCACAGGAACCACTTCTTCATCCTGTACATCCTGCCAGTACGGCATCCTGCGCAGTCCCTCGGTGCGCGTCTTCGCACTCGCCTCATCGCGGAAGAGTTCTGTCTGGCGGTTGCGGAGTTCTTCTTCCTCCCGCGCCAGGACCTTTCCCTCTTCCGACAGATCATCGATCTCCTTCAACAAGCGGCTATTGGCGGCCAGGATATCCTGATGCTGCTGCACGAGCTCCCGATAACGCACAAGCTCCATCAGGCAGTGCTGGAGATGTTCCTTCTCAACCTGCGCTTTGCGGCTCTTCTCGCGGAATCCCTCTTCATTCTGGCGGCACTGACACTGCACCTTGCGGTCTGTCTCCAGCTGGCGCAGCGTCTTCTCCTGCGTCTCCTGCAGGGTACGGTATGCGTCCTGCTTCTCCTGATACACCTCAAAAGGATAATCCGCACAGAAGCTCTGCAACAACCTCAAGGACTGCTGGAGCTCCGTCCATTCGCGCGCATTCTCTTGGAGCACCTCATCGGCCCGCTCTGCTTCTTCGCGCATCGAGGACAGCCATTCCTGGAAGGAAGCGTTCTCCATGACGTGCGCCCAATGGGCTGGGACGACGGCCCGGCAATGCCGGGGCAGCGACTCCAAGGATTCTCCCACCACGATGGCACGTGCTTCACGTTCAGACAGGACGAAGACTGGCTCGAAGAAATCGTCCGCCTCCTTCGCGAGCAGCTGCATGAGATGCGGCAAGTCTTCCTCCATCGTGACGAGCGTCAAAGCCCAGAACGGGTAGCGAGCATAGACTTCCTCGCGTTTCTCTTCTGACTGCTCCACATGGAGCTGGAAGAATTCTGCACCGCTCTTCAGGAAGACAAACTCTGAGCTCCATTTCTCGACCTTGTCCACGATTGCCGGATCTGCGGCGAATGCATCGAGCCTGCCGTAAAGGTCGAGCCAGCGATGTGCCTGGCGGCGCTGCCGGTCCAGTTCCTGCTGGCGCTTCTCCCGCATGACGACAGCATCACCGAGCTGATTCTTGAAAAAGTCCGCTCGGCTGTAAAGTCCCGTGACATCTGCTGCGATATTGGCGCAGTGCGGCC
>ERZ1023848.96-NODE-96-length-37546-cov-17.763783_pt1 | contig 37546 bp, 29 predicted proteins | sample MGYA00380385_ERZ1023848 | MGnify/ENA primary metagenome ERZ1023848 (study PRJEB33179, sample SAMN07449069) | human gut metagenome | biome: Human-gut; feature: Human associated habitat; material: Faeces | host: Homo sapiens | place: India:Kasaragod | collected...
ACCAGAACAGCCGCTACCGCAACAAGGATTACGAAACGCCCATCATCTTTGAGCCCGTCGCGGAACACACGAAAACTCTCTCCTGGACGGCGCACCGCCTGCTGATCTACACCCTGATGCGCGGCAACAGCGACAACTGGCGCAACAGCACCGCGAGCTTTACTATCGAGGAATATATGGACTGGGCGGGGCTCCGCTCCAGAGACGCCGCCTACCGCCAGATCAAGAAGGATATGCAGTCCATCACGGGCATGAAGATCACTGCCGAGTCCTTCAAAAAATACTTTGAATCCTTTTATATCACCCATCTGGCGACCGAAGCATCCATCAAAAAGTACACCGGCGAGGTGCGGATCTCCTTCGCCGAGAACGTACGCCACTTCCTAACCCAGTATTACCAGCTGATCCCCGACTGGATGGGTCATCTGAGCGAAAATGCCTACCGCATGGCGTTTTATCTCTTCTACCGCGCGCGGAAAGCGCCCGTCGATGACGACGGCAGCTTCCGCGTAAAAATTCAGGACATCATCCACTACATCGGCCTGCCGACCAAGGAGGACGTCAAAAACCGCAACTATGACGAGGCGATCATCCGCCCGTTCAATAAGGCGGTGGAGGAGATCGAGGACGTCTCGGGCGGCTCGATCCACATGGATTTCGACTATGACGACATCAATACCTTCCTCGGCGGCAAGATGAACGTCGGCATTGACGCCACCATGCAGAGCTACATCCAGCAGATCGAAAAAAACAAGACGGTCAAGCAGATCGAGGCGAAGAAAAAGCCCGCTAAAAAGCCGCCCCAGAGCACGCAGTGACCCCTCAGCAACTGCACGAAACCACGTCTGAATTCCTCGAATTACTTCCAAAAAACAGATCGAAGATCAAAACATCCGTGGAAAAGATATCCACAAAAAACGGAAATTTGACGACAAAAGTCCGATTTTCCCACAAAAACGCCTACTTTTCACGGAAGTTCTCCACTGTCTGTGCCCATCCTGTGGGAAAAGCGGGGATCACAGCCTGTCCAATTCCGACTTCGAGCCGTGCTAAGACGACTTCGATTCGTGCAAAGGCGACCTCAAGTCGTGCAGGAGACCCAAAATCACCCAAGCCATTTTTCCATGTTTTTCAAACTTTTATACAGATATTTTCTGTCGAATCATACTTTTATATTTGCTTCATCTAATTTTTTTCGGATTTTCTCTTTTTACTGAAAATCCCCTTATTGATATCTTAAGATATCTTAGAGACCTCGCGGGAATCGCTCCTCCGCGGGGTCTTATGCTATAATAACGACAAGAAAAGGAGGCGATCCTATGCCGGACACCTTTAACGACCTGCGCCCCCGCATCGTTGACTATCTCTACGACCGGGGTATTGACCCGCAAAAGCGCTTTCGCTGCCTGAATCCAAAGCATCTCGACCGCGATCCCTCCATGGGATACGACGCAAAGCGGCAGAAAGTACACTGCTTTGCCTGCGGCGCGGACTATGATCTCTTCGATCTGCTGGCGATCGACGAAAACCTCACCTCGCCGCACGACGCTCTGGCGCTTGCGAGCAAGCGCTACGGGCACGGCGACGCGGGAGAGGCGCGCCCCGCTGACCGCCTGAGCAGGGAAACGCTGCCCGCCTCCTACCCCGAAAGCTGCTTTTCTCACCGCCGAAAAACCGATTATTTTGCCAAACGCGGGCTTTCTGACGCCACGGTGACGAGATTCCGCCTTGGCTACGACCCTGAGCATGACTGCGTGGTGCTGCCATGCGAAAACGGGCGCTGCGTGCGCCGTGCCGTCGCGGAAAAGCGCTATCTCAACGAGAAGGGGCAGCCTTCGCCGCTCTTTCAGCCGGAGCTTTTGACTGCGGGCGGGGAAGAGCCGGTCTTCCTTTTGGAAGGCGCCTTTGACGCGCTCTCGGCAGAGGAGCTGGGCTACCGGGCTGCCGCGCTGAACGGCGCGGGCAACCGCGAAAAGGCAGCGGCTTTGCTGCGCGGACTGGATCGACCCGCCCCCATCCTGCTGCTGACGGACAACGACGCGGCGGGCAACGCGTGGGCAGCCGCCCTCGCGGAGGAATTCCCCTGGCTGTACCGCTGCCCGGGCGTTCCCACCGGCAAGGATCTGAACGAATTTCTCTGCGCCGACCGCGAGGGCGCGGCGCGATTTCTGGCGCAGGCGGTCGAGGATCGGCAGGCGCAGCAGCCGCCCCCCTATGCCGAGACCTCCGCCGCGGGGCAGATGGAGGCATTCCGCGCTTATATCGAGGCGCAGGCAAAGCGCCCCGCGCTCAAAACCGGCTTTGAGGGGCTGGATCAGACGCTGGACGGCGGACTTTACGACGGACTTTATGTGATCGGCGCGGTCAGCTCGCTGGGCAAGACCGCCTTTTGTATGCAGATCGCCGATCAGCTTGCCATGCAGGGGCGCGACGTTCTCATTTTCTCCCTTGAAATGATGACATGGGAGCTGATGGCTCGTTCCGTTTCCCGTGAATCCTTCCTGCTCGACACCTCCGCGCGCCGCCGCCTTGCCAAGACCGCGCGCGGTGTTTTAGACGGCAGGCGCTGGGCGGGCTACAGTGCGCAGGATCTCGCGCATTTGGAGCTGGCGCAGACGCGCTACGCCTCCTATGCAAAGCACCTCTATTTCCGCGAGGGCGACCACGAAACGGGGCTGGACTACATCCGCGCGGAGGTCGCGCGCCACATCGCCGAGACCGGACAAAAGCCCGTGGTGCTCATCGACTATCTCCAGATCATCGCCCCGGTGGATGTCCATTTCACGGACAAGCAGAACCTTGACCGCATCGTCTGCGCGCTGAAAAAACTCTCGCGCCAGCACGGGCTGACCATCCTCGCCATTTCCTCCTTCAACCGCGAGAATTATAATCTGGAAGTCTCCATGAACGCCTTCAAGGAATCCGGCGGCATCGACTACTCCGCCGACGTGCTGATGGGACTTCAGGCGCGCGGGGCGGGGCGGCCCGGCTTCAACATCGACGAGGAAAAGCGCAAGGACCCCCGCGAGCTGGAGCTCAAGATCCTCAAGAATCGCTCCGCCGCGCTCGGACAGCCCATCCCGCTGCGCTACTATCCGGCGTTCTCCTGTTTTGAAGAAGGATAAGGCGGTCTCACGTGAGACTTGTCCGAGCAGTTCGCGGCGATTAATTTTCGAATGTAATACCCCTGGAAGGATATAGAAAAAAAAGCAAGAACTGCTTGCAAAAAGAGAAAATATCTGATAGACTTTATGTAGACTGTATTACTGTCAGTACGTGCGCCTATCCGCACGCCCGGACAGGGACAGGTTTTGGATGCTGCGAGCAGCGCTTGGGGCGGAAACGCTGACACCCTTTTGCGGTACTCGAAGATCATCAGTAAAAAAAAGGAGTGGTTAAGAAGATGAAAAAGCAGCGTATCTTGAGTGCTCTGCTGGCATTGTGCATCGTCTTTTCCCTGGTGCCCACAGCGCTGGCGGAAAAAGCTGACGATTTCACGGACGTCAGCAGATCCGACTGGTACTACCAGTTCGTAGACTATGTGACGTCGAAGGGTTACTTCAACGGCACCGCAGAGACGACCTTCGCCCCCGCGGAGAACATGACCCGTGCGATGTTCGTCACGGTCCTGTTCCGTTTCCACGGTGCGAAGGGCGACAGCAGCCAGAGCGCATTCACCGATGTGGCTCCCGGTGAATGGTACACCGCGGCCATCAACTGGGCGGCTGCCAACAAGATCGTAGACGGCGTGGGCAACGGCAAGTTCGCCCCGAACGATCCCATCACCCGTGCGCAGATGTGCACCATGATCGAGCGTTACCTCGACCTCTATCGCAAGGCCTGGAAGGTGACTCTGCCCGAGACCGGCTCCGTCTCCGTCATGGTCGACGAGAGCGCGATCCCCGCGTATGCGCTCGCCGCGGTCAAGCAGTGCCAGCGTCACGGCTTGGTCAACGGCTTTGAGGACGGCACGTTCCGCCCGAACGATCTGTCCACCCGTGCGCAGGTGGCAGCGGTGATCTACCGTATGTCTTACCTCGTGCAGAACGCGAAGCCGGATAACACCCCGAGCGTTAATCCCGGCGGCACGGTGACCCCCCCGGTGAATCCCCCGGTGACTGCCTACACCTATGCCCTGTATTTTGACGCCAACGGCGGCACGCTGATCGGTGCGTCTCCCGTCTCCACGACGACGACGAGCACCACTTACAGCTTCACCGTGACCGCTACCGCCACGCGCGACGGCTACAACTTCCTGGGCTGGGCGACGGAAAAGACCGCCACGGCTGCGACGTACCCCGCGAACAGCACCATCACGCTGACCGCTAACTATCCCATTATCACCCTGTACGCGGTCTGGCAGGCGAAGGCGCCCGTGGTCGTTTCCGAGGACATGATCGGCAATGCCGTTCTCAAGTCCGTCAATGATGTCAACGGCAGATTCGACGCCATGAAGAAGGCTGTTGTCGACGCCGTTGATCAGGTCAACAAGGACAACAAGTACCTGACGGACGCGCAGCTCCAGCAGGTCAAGGACGTTGTCAAGTCCATGGTCAAGGTCGAGGATGTGAAGGCAAACTTCACCTCCGGCGACAACAAGACCGAGCGCGAGGTCACCTGGAACGTCGCTCTCGAGGTGAAGGACGGCCAGGTCGTCTCCGCCATCGAGCAGGCGAACAAGATTGCCAACGCGATCATCACCGGCACCACGAGCAAGCCCACTCCTGACGATATCGACAACTTCCTGACCAGCGTTAAGGACGCCGTCAAGAACGAGACCGGCATCGATCTCACCAGCAACTCCCTGCAGGTGATCAAGGCGCAGGTCGTCGACCTTCTCAAGAAAGAGGGCAAGAGCCTGTGGGCGAACTTCCACGACGGCAAGGGCAACTATGTCTGCGGCGATGTGGACGTTGTGTTCAACGGTAAGACCTACGCCACCATCAAGGTCGGCGACGGCAACACCACCCTCGAGGGCAGCAAGTCCCAGATCGTCAAGGAGCTTGGCACTGCCATCTCCAAGGAGATCTACAAGCAGATGAAGGCGCAGGGCACTGCCTACACCGACAAGTTCGAGTTCAATATCGACCTGAAGGTCAACTTTGATCACTCTGCCAACGCGGACATTGAAGCGAAGACCAACGCTTACACCTACAACTATAAGCTCGTCGTGAAGCCGACGCTCAACAGCAACGGTCTGCTCGAGTACAAGTACGAGGGCGATGAGAACTATCTGCGTCTCAACATCAGCAAGGACGTCCAGAAGGCTTATAACGACGGCCTCGACCAGATCGCCGCGCAGTTCGCCTATACCGACGGCACCAAGGATAAGGTCGTCGCCAAGGTCAAGGAGGAAATGGAGACGCGTCTCCCCGAGATCTATGAGGAGATCGAGACGTCTCTGAAGAAATACGATATCACCCTGACTAACGCCACTGAGGACGCGCTCAAGGCAGCTCTTCTTGCAGAGGCAGACAAATGGGTCGATACCAACTGGACGAAGATCGTTTCCTCTACCACCGGCGGCGGCACCCTGACTGGTCTTGACAACACCTTGCTCATCAACGCCGTGTGGCCGCTGATCGAGCAGGACATCGACGATCTCGATGTGGACGCTCTCATCCAGAACCAGATCAGCAAGAAGCTGACGGAGAAGCAGATCAACGAGGCGTGGATCGTCAAGAAGGCGAACGAGAGCGGTACGCTGAAAGATGCGAAGAATCTTGTTGAGGGGTTTAATGTCACCTTCGAGCCTGCCGGCGTAACGCTGGATATCCAGTCGGTCGCTGACATCAACTTCCTGCTTGCTCAACCCGAGATTAAGGCTCATGTTACCAAGGGAAGCTTTAGCGGTACGCTTACGCTCACCGGTAAGGACAAAAAGCCCTTCAGCGATGCCCTCAAGCAGGAGATCGTTGACACTGCGACCAAGGAGCTTGACGCTGCGCTGAAAGACTCCGCCACGCTGAAGGATCTGCTGGCGAAGAACCCCGGTCTGGAGAAGTATCTGATCTACAGCGCGCTTGTGCAGATGAAGCTGAACTTCACCACCGAGCAGGACGCCGCCAAGCAGGCTGCGAATCTGGATAGCCTCAAGCCCACCATCAAGAACGAGGGCAAGGCAAAGCTAGAGGCAAAGCTGAACGACAAGCTTGCCACGATCAATGTGTCGGATATTCTGAATGACGGCTCTGCTGAAAAGGCGGAGTATCAGAAGAAGATCGATCTGCTCAACAGCCTGAAGTTCGATGCCGCCAATGGCATCCAGACCAAGACCGCGACCCAGCTTGCTGACGCGCTCAAGAGCCAGACCATGAAGGACATCGTCGGCAGCAAGGGCGACACTTATGTTGCGCAGTACCTCGGCAAGATCGTTGCCAAGGCGCAGAACCTGCTGCCCGACAGCGCGAGCATCACCCTCAACGGTGTGACGCTGACGGAGAACGACCTCACGGCGCTTGGCAATGCCAAGACCTCTCTCGAGGCTGTGACCGAGCTTGCGAACCTCATCGCGAAGTTCGGCGATCTGAGCATCGGCAGCTTCGCTGACCCTGCCGGTCAGAAGGTGACGGTCAACTACAACACCCGCAGCGCCAGCGCGAACCTCATCATCAACGTCAAGTAATTTGACAGCGTAAGACAAAGCAATGATTCGAACCACCTCTTCCCGGCGGGGCAATTCCGCCCCGCCGGGGGAGGGGGAACATAAAAAAAGAGACGTTAGGCGCGTCAGCGGCTCATTCGCGTTTGAGAGCCTGGCGGGTCTGTCGTCTCACACTTTTGAAAAGCACTGATTCAAAAATAATTTCTGCCCTGAAAAACAAGAAAAAGGAGGGCGCGCATGAACGAAAAGCTCCTGCGATACCTGCTGGAACAGCAGCTTTTGACCGCGGAACAGGCGGACGAGCTGCGTCGTGCTCAGGAGGAAACGAACAAGTCCATCCGCGAGCTGATCTTGGAGCGCGCCATTCTGCCCGAGGAACAGGTCATTGAAGCCCTGTCCTCGCTGACCCGCACCCCCGTGGTGCACCTTTACGAAATGACCATCCCCATGGATGTCCGACAGGCGGTTCGCCCGGATATCCTGCGTACATATACAATGATGCCCTTCCAGTTTGATCCGGAGGACAGCGGCACGCTGTATGTCGCCATGAACGAGCCCATGAACATGAAGGGGCGCGACATGGTCGCGATCGCCAGCAAGTGTCGCATTAAGCCATTTTTAGCGACAACATCCGACATTCTCGTGACCATCGACCGCTGCTACGGCAGCGAGGAGATGCAGGAGGCTGCCGAGCTTTACACCCAGACCAACGAGCGGGAGAGCGCCTCTCTGGAAGATCAGGTCTTTCAGGAGGATGTCAACGCCTCCCCCGTGGTGGTGCTGGTGAACTCCCTTGTGGAGCAGGCGGTGCGCCAACGCGCTTCCGATATCCACGTGGAGTCCGGACCGGACAAGGTCCGGGTCCGCTGCCGAGTGGACGGCGTGCTGTACACCACCGCCACTTACGACCTGCAGCTGCTGCCCGCCATCATCGCGCGCATTAAGATCCTCAGCAATCTGGACATTTCCGAAAAGCGCAGACCGCAGGACGGCCGCTTTTCCATCCTGGTGGATCGCCGGGAATACGATGTGCGTGTTTCCACGCTCCCCACGGTCTATGGCGAAAAGTGCGTGATGCGACTGACGCAGAAAAAGGCGCTGCGCCGCAGCAAGCGCGCCCTTGGCCTGACGGGGTCGGAACTGGAAAAATTCGACGAGATCCTGCGCCATCCCAACGGGATCGTGCTGGTCACCGGACCTACCGGCTCCGGTAAATCCACCACGCTTTACACCGCATTGAACGAGCTAAACAGCGACATGGTGAACATCGTCACGGTGGAGGACCCCGTGGAGGCGAACGTGGACGGCGTGAATCAGGTGCAGGTGAATCCCAAGGCGAACCTGACCTTTGGCAACGCCCTGCGTTCCATTTTGCGTCAGGACCCCGACATTATCATGATCGGCGAGATCCGCGACCGGGAAACGGCGTCCATCGCGGTGCAGGCGTCCATCACGGGTCACCTCGTGGTGAGTACGCTGCATACCAACGACACCGCCAGCAGCGTCACGCGCCTGCTGGACATGGGCGTGGAAAGCTACCTCATCGCCGACGCGCTGACCGGCATCATCGCCCAGCGCCTTGTGCGCCGTCTTTGCCCCAACTGCAAGCGGCGGCACGTTCTTTTAGAGCATGAGTTGGAATATCTGGGACTGACGCCGGAGGAGAAGGACAGCGCCGAGGTTTACGAGCCGGTGGGCTGCCAGCGCTGCGCCGGTACCGGATATTTCGACCGGATCGGCATTTACGAGATCATGGAGATCACGCCCCGTATGCGCACGATGATCTCCCACCGCTGCGACACGGGCGCGCTGCGGGAGACTGCCATCGCCGAGGGGATGCACACCCTCCGCGAAAGCGCCCGCCGCCTTGTGCTGGAGGGAACGACCTCCATCAGCGAGATGCAGCGCATCAGCGTTGAAAATGTGGCGGAAGAAACTCATCCTTTGGAGGACGGCGCATGATCGACCTGGGAACACTCATTCATGACGCGCTGGAGCGCAACGCCTCCGACATTCACCTCACGGTGGGGGAGCCCCCCGTTTTTCGACTGGACGGCGAGCTGACCAACTTTGGGGAGGTCCCGCTGACCGAGGCGGATACCACCGCCTATGTGCAGGAGCTGATCACGCCCGGACTTCTCAAGGAATTTCATGAAATGGGCGAGGCGGACTTCGCCGTGACCTATCACGATTTGGTGCGTATGCGCTGTAACGTGTTCCGTCAGCGGGGCATGACGTCGCTGGCGCTTCGCCTGCTGCCGCTGCGCATTGCCACCGCCGAGGAATTGGGCCTGCCGCCCGTGGTGGTGGCGCAGGCGGATAAACCCCGCGGACTGGTGCTCGTCACCGGCCCCACCGGCTCGGGCAAAAGCTCCACTCTGGCGGCGCTGCTCGACCACATCAACCACACCGAGCGCCGCCACATCATCACGCTGGAGGAGCCGATCGAATACCTGCACACGAGCGATCAATGTATCATCAACCAGCGCGAGGTGGGCGCTGATACCAGCAGCTTTGCCGCGGGACTTCGCGCTGCGCTGCGTCAGGACCCCGACGTGATCTTAGTCGGCGAGATGCGCGATCTGGAGACCATCTCCACCGCCATCACAGCCGCCGAAACGGGCCATCTGGTGTTCGGCACGCTGCACACCAAGGGCGCCGCCAACACCATCGACCGTATCATCGACTCTTTCCCCGCCGAGCAGCAGAACCAGATCCGCATCCAGTTGGCGGACGTGCTGGAGTGTGCCGTGGGCCAGACCCTCCTGCCGAAGATCGGCGGCGGCCGCACGGCGGTATTCGAGATCATGATCGTCACCCCCGCCATTCGCAGCATGATCCTGCAAAGCAAGACCTTCCAGATCGTCAGCGCCATCCAGACCGGCAAGCGGTACGGGATGCAGCTTTTGGACGACGCGCTGGAGGATCTGGTCGACCGTCACGTGATTTCGCTGGAGACTGCCCTCGCCGCCGCCAACGAGCCTGATAAATTCAAGACAGGGCGGCAGATCTGAGAAAGGAGGGCGGCTCCATGCCCGGATTCAACTATACGGCGATCAACCGAAACGGAAAGCGCGTCCGCTCCTCTCTGGATGCGTCGTCCATCGAGACCGCGAAAAGCTCCCTTCGCGGCGCCGGTTATACGATTTTAGACATTAAGGAGCAGACCACCCTCAACCGCGATATCGAGATCCCGTTCCTCGGCAACCCCAAGGCGAAGGACATGGCGGTGTTCTGCCGTCAGTTCGTCTCCATCCTGCGCGCGGGCGTTTCCGTTGCCTCCGTGCTCGCCATGCTGGGGCAGCAGACCAGCAATAAAAAGCTCCGCGCCGCCATCCGCGAAATGCAGGCGGACGTGGAAAAGGGCGAATCGCTTGCTACTTCCATGCGCCGTCATCCCAAGATCTTCCCCGCCATTCTGGTGAATATGGTGTCAGCGGGCGAGGCCTCCGGCAATCTGGAGGAATCCTTCCGCCAGATGGAGCTTTATTTCGAACGCAGCAAGCGCACCAAGAGCAAGGTGACCAGCGCCATGATCTACCCCTGCGTGCTGATCGTGGTCATGATCGTCGTGCTGATCGTGATGATGACGAAGATCATCCCCAACTTCCTCAAAACCTTTGAGGATATGGACGCGGAGCTGCCCAAGCTCACGCTGGGCGTGATGGCGGTCTGCGAATGGTTCGAATCCTGGTGGTGGGTGCCGCTGCTGGTGCTGGTGGCGCTGATCGTGGGCGGCGTCCTGTTTCACAGGACCGACAAGGGCAAGCACTTTTTCGGCTGGCTCGCCCGCAAGACCCCCGTGGTGGGCAACCTGACAGTCAAGACCGCCTGCGCCACCTTCTGCCGCACCATGGAGGTGCTGATCGGCTCGGGACTGACGCTGACGGACAGCATGGACCTCGCCGCCAGCAACATGGGCAACATCTACTATCTGGAGGCCATCCGCGACGCGCGCGCCCTGGTCGCCGAGGGTACCCCCCTGCGGGAGAGCCTCGTGCGGACGGGTATTTTTCCGGCCATGGTGTCGAATCTTGTCGGTGTGGGGGAAGAGACCGGCGACCTGCAAAGCATGATGGGCAAAGTGGCCGACTACTATGATGAAGAAGTAGATGAGGCCACCAAAAAGCTCCTGAACCTGATGGAGCCCGCCATCATCATCGTCATGGCGGTCTTTGTGGTCATCATCGTGCTGGCCATCTACCTGCCGATGATCAACATGACCAAGGCATTCGACAAATACCTGTAAACCCGTATATCCAAGCCATGTCCTCTGGCGTGGGAGATAGGGGCCCGTGCCGCATGGCGATGATATAAAATCCGACGCAAAACAAAGAAAGGAAGAAAACTCCTATGAAAAAGTTTGGTTCCAAGTCCGGTTTTACTCTCGTTGAGCTGATCGTCGTCATCGCGATCCTCGGTATCCTCGCCGGCATCGCCGTCCCCGCCTACTCCGGCTACATCAAGAAGGCCAACGAGGCTGCTGACTACACCCAGTTGGACGCCATTAAGACCGCCGCTGTCTTTGCTTTTACCGATGCGCAGGTTAAGGCTGGCAAAGATAATGTCGATGTCAAGCAGATTGATGTTGCCACTGATAAAACAATTACAGTTACGCCTAAAACCGGTGATCCTGCAACAGTTACCATTACTGATTATTATGACATTGGCAGCTTCGCTTTCAAGAGCGATGCCAAGTCTGCAACTTGGACGCCTGCCAACGGCTGGGAGCTGAAGAAGAGCTAAGGCTGCCCCCACCCCTACATCATCCCCAAGCAATTTGAAACAACGCCCTGCCCGTCCGGTATCCCTATCACCCGGACGGGCGGGGGAGACCCCTGAGCGAAAAGGAGAGATTTCCCATGACCTGTCTTTTGCTGCTGCTCTGGACGGCGCTGGGTCTGTGCGTCGGCAGCTTCTGCAACGTGCTGATCTTCCGCCTGCCCCGTGGGGAGGAGTTCGTGAAAACGCCGTCGCACTGCATGGCCTGCGGCCACCGTCTGCACTGGTACGAGCTGCTGCCCGTGGCAAGCTGGCTGGCGCAGGGGGGCAGGTGCCGCTCCTGCGGGGAGAAGATCTCCGCCCAGTACCCCGTGGTGGAGGCGCTGAACGGCGGGGCATGGCTGCTCGCGGCGTGGCTGTATCAGGCCGAGCCGCTGCGCGCGGTGCTGTATTCGCTGCTTTTCTCCCTGCTGACGGTCGTGGCGCTCATCGACTGGCGCACCTTCGAGATCCCCAACGGGGTGAACCTTGCGATCTTCCTGCTGGGCGCGGTGCAGCTTGCAGGCGATACCGCGCACTGGAAAACGTATCTCATCGGCATGTTCTCGGTGAGCCTTCTTTTCCTCCTGCTGTGGTTCGTGACGAAGGGCAGCGGCCTTGGCATGGGGGACGTCAAGCTGATGGCAGGGGCGGGACTGCTGCTGGGCTGGCAGCGCATCCTTCTTGCGATGATCCTCGGCAGCGTTTCCGGTGCGATCATCCACTCGGTCCGCATGAAACGCGGCGCGCCCCGCAAGCTGGCGTTCGGGCCGTATCTTGCCGCCGGGATCTGGGTCGCGGCGCTATGGGGCGACCGGCTCATCGCGGCGTACCTTGGCCTTTTTGGGCTGTAACACGGGAGAGAAACAGGGCAGGCGCGGACCTGCCCGCGAGAGAAAAACAAGAGCCTGTGGGAGGGGCAGAACCGTTCTTCGGGACGGCTGTGCCATTCCCACAGTCCGGGAGGGAGCACTTATGAGCAAGCAAAGGCTGAGCGGCAGGGCGCTGGTGGTGCAGATCACCGAGCGGGAGATCCGCATCGCCCAGATGACGCTGGGCAGCGACGTCATTTCCGAGCGGGTCATCCTGCCCACGCCGCCGAACGCGGTCGAGGACGGTCAGCTCGTGGGGCTGGACGCCCTGCGGGACGCGATGGAGCCGGTTCTGCGGCAGGGGCTGTTCCGCCGCTGCCGTAAGGTGGTCTTTTCGCTCTGCTCCACGCAGGTCATCAGCGAGAGCGTCACCGTCCCCGCGGTGAAAAAGCAGCAGCGCCTCGGTCAGATGCTGCTGGCGAACATGGACGAGTATTTCCCCATCGACCCGGGCGAGTATCAGCTCTCGTGGGAGAGCGTGGGCGTCGAGCAGCGCGAGGACGCGCGTCTTCTGCGCGTGCAGCTCTGGGCGGTGCCGCGCGCGATGCTGCAGCGCTACTATGCCCTTGCCAACAGCATGGGGCTGAGCGTTGCCGCCGTCGATTTCTGCGGTCACAGCCACGCCACCGCCGTGGACGCGGACTTTGCCCTGCCAAAGCACGCGAAGTCCTCCGCGGATACGGACGACGGCGTCTGCCTCTATATCAACGCCGAGAGCGAGCTGCTGCTGCTGACCTTCGTCTACAACGGGCAGGTCAAGCTGCAGCGCCTGCTGCAGCGGGGCTATTCCCAGCAGGACGACCTCAATGAGGCGGGCATCGTGCTCGACTACTTCTCCGCCATGCCCGGCCGCGCCCGCCTGACGAGCGCCGTGCTTTCCGGCGGTCAGGGGAAGGAGGCGGGGCTTGCCCCGGCGCTCGCGTCGCTGCTGAATGTCCCCGTCGAAATGGCGGAGACCGACTACGGCGCGCAGTGGCTGCTCTGTCAGGGCGCGGCGCTCACCGCCCTTGACTTCGGCGACCCGGAGCTGAACCACATCACCGGCGCGCGCGCACCCATCAACCGCGCGTGGCAGTACGGTCTTGTGTTCCTTGGCGGCGCGGCGCTGACGGCGTCCGTACTGTTGCTGCTGACCTCCAAGCTGTCGTGGAGCACGGAGCTGGACGGTCTGCGCGCACAGCAGGACCGCCTGACGGCGCTTGCCCAGCAGAATGCTGGCTGCGCGGAGAACTACCACAACTATTCGAGTATGTACGACGCTTACAGCGCCGACTGGGACACCGTATTCGACTCCGTTCGGACATATAACGACAACCTTGAACTGGTGCTGGGCGAGCTGGAGGCAAAGCTCCCCAAGAAGTCAACGGTGACCGCTCTGAGCACGACCGAGTTGTGTCTTGCGGCGCAGGTCGCTTTCCAGAGCAAGGAGGACGCCGCTTATTTCCTCGTGGCGCTGCGCGACGTGCCCTTCATGACCCTCAACACCGTTTCCAGCCTGACCGTCGGCCCGCGGGAAGCCTACTCCCCGGACAAAATGATCGCTGCACTGTACGAGGAAGCGGAGAAGGAGTCCCCCGTGCCGAGCACGGAGGAAAGCGCAGCGGATGGTACTGCGGAAAGCGCAACGGATAGTACCGAGGAAAGCAGTACGGAAGAACCTCCCACCGAGGGCGGCTATTCCCTCGATGAGCTGTTCTCCAACGTTTCCAGCGGCAGCGTTGCCATCGACGGAAAAACGCTTCGGAATATGATCCCGCTGCTGAAAGCGGCGGGTGCCGATGACAGTACCATTGCAAAGATGGAAAATTATGCGGATGTGATGGAGCGTTTCGGCGTGACCATTACCCCGGATAACCTCGGCATCCTCTCCGGGATCCAGGGGCTGCTCCCCGGCGGCGGCACGACCAGCACGCCGGGCAGTTCCGGCAGCACAACGGTCACGCCCAGCACGCCCAGCACGCCGGGCAGTTCCGGCAGTACAACGGTCACGCCTGCCACGCCCAGCAGCGGCAGTACGTCCTCTGCTTCTGGCATTGATTCTGCCGATATTGCAAAGCTGCGTCTCAGCCTGCAATACCTGAACTCCAACCAGCTGGACGCTCTGCAAGCCGTCTACGGGCCGGTGCAGGAAAAGGCCTTCTCGCTGGATGACCTGCGCAAGCGCTCCAATACCACCCAGGAGAAGAACGCGATCCGGTCCCTGCTGCAAAACGATCCTGCCGCCATGTATCAGTTTTTCCTGCTGATGCGCGAGGATATCGCCCGTGAGGAAAAGGACCAGATCCTGTACGACAAGATCTTTGACGACATTTGGAAAAACGCCGATCAGCACCGCATGTTCTATGAGAGCGACGATGTGATGCTGAACAAATATCTGCCGAACCTGTTGAATATCCTGACTGACAACAAGACGAATGTCAACGCAACGATCGCGCTCATTCGGCAGAATCAGACGCTGAGTGGCAAGCTTGCGCTCCATCTTGCCAAGGAAATGGGCGAGATCAAAGAGGCCAATACCGCTCTGGATCTCGTGGCGCTCCAAAAGGAGATCAACAGCGGCGCGGCGTTCCAGCGGGATGCCGCCACTGTGGCCGCGGTCAACGCGCTGCTGCGGAAGAATCAGCAGACCTCCGGTACATCCGGCACCTCCGGCAACACGGGCATGGATGAAAACGATCTGCTGATGTGGATCCTGATGAATCAACTCAAAAATCAAACCGGCGGCTCAGGCATCCCGGATATCTTCAACACCGGCTCTTCTCAGACGCAGAAGCCTGCCGACAACCGCTATTACCTGACGGTCGTGCTGGCCTATGACGAGTCCTTGATCCAGGCGGAGCAGACGCGCAAGGGTCTGGACCGCGACGCCAAGGTTGAGAAAGTGGAGGTGGGCCAGTGAAAGTGATCGGTAGAAACTGGAAGGCTGTCCTGTCAGTCCTGCTCTTGTTGGTCGCCGTTCTGGTGTATGTTCTGGGCTACCGCCCCCGCAGGGAAGCTTACGTCATGGAGCGGGATCAGTTAAATGCTCAGATCACCGCGCTGCAAACCACCATCGTCGAAAACGAGATGTACAAGGACGTGCAGGATCAGCTTGAGCCGGCAGAGGCCGCGATCGAGGAAAGCCGCGCCGCGCTTTATGAGAACTTCCCCGCGGATATGAAGGAAGAAGATCAGATCCTCTACCTGCTGTATCTGGAAAAAACGCTGGGGACCGGCAGTAAGGAGCTGGGCTACACCCAGAAACTGCACGATATTTTCCTTCAGCGCTTCGGGAGCGGCGGTGACATCGAGTTTTCTTTCGGTGAGATCACGCCGATGCAGGCCTTGAGCGATGGCGCACTCCTTGAGGGCTTGAACCTGACGGTGTATTATCACGCCTCCTATCGGGAGTTCAAGAACATGGTGCACGCGCTGGCAACGGATGAGCGCATTACCTCCATCCGGTATGCCACCTTCAACTACGACAGCGAAAAGAAGCTGCTGGACGGGCAGATGACCCTGACGCTGTATCTGATGCCGTCCGCTCAGAACACCTATGAGGAACCGGGCGTAACGCCGCCCGCGACCGGTAAGACAGACATTTTCAACTGACCCATTGGGAGAGACAAGGCATGAAAAAGATCGGGAAAGAGAGAACAGCGGGCTTTTCGCTGCTGGAGGTCGTCGTGGCGATCGCCATCATCGGCCTGATCTCCGCGCCCATCTGTTCCAGCCTGATTCTGGCAGGACGGATCAATGCCCACAGCCAGGCCGTAATGGAAGCCCATCTGAACGTCCGTACCGCCGTGGAGACCCTGATGAAGGACGGCGTCACGGCGGAAAGCGACAAATACCGCGAAAGGGATTTCCCCAATGTGACGATCAAAACAAAGAAAGAAGACAGCAGCGACCCCTATTATCGTGTCACGGTGTCGGATAAGCCCACGGAGCCGCTCGTTACGGTGAATACGTATGTCCGCGCCGTATCGCCGGAAGGCGGTGGCGCATGAAGAAGCTCTGGAACGACAACGGCGGTTACGCGCTGATCTATGTGCTCATCGTCGTTCTGGTGCTGTGCGCCGTCGCCGTGTCCGTCTGCACTGCAGCGCTGAAAAATTATCAGGCGCAGGAGCGCTCCATCCGCCAGACGCAGCAGCTCTATCAGGCGGAGGGCGAGATCGAAAAATTCGTGGCGCTGGCGGAGGACGTAAGCTCCTTGCGGGATTCCGAGGAATACGACTCGGAAGATACGGCAAGGGCTGCGGCAAAGGATGCATACGTTAAGCGCTTGAAGGATTTAGCCGGCGGCTGCACCCTGACCCCTGATCGCACTGATAACGACGTCAAATGCTACAAGTTTGCCCTTACCTACGCAAACGCCGCCGTTCGCATCGAGACAAAGATCAAAATGAACCTCGAATACGATGTAAAACCGGTTGAGAAGCCGGAAGACCCGCAGCCCGACGGAAAACCAAAAATAAAGTACACCGCCAGGGTCAGCAAGGCCACGCACCACTACATCACCTACACCATCACCCACTTGACAGCGGAAAAGGGGGGGACGAGCGAATGAAACGAAACAACAGCGGCTTCACCATGGTCGAGCTGCTGGTGACCGTCGCTGTCAGCTCCATCGTGCTGGCAGCCGCAGCGTCGCTGATGCTGCTCGGACTGCGGGTGCATCAAACGACGCAGAAAGAGGCGGGCGAGCAGCAGACGGTGCGCATCGTGCTCTCCGCGCTGGAGGATCTCTCCGCCAGCGGCAAGATCTCCCGCGTGGAGCCGCTCTCCGACGGTTGGCAGCTACAGGGAAAGACCGCCGACGGCGCTGCCGGAGCGATCCTGCTGCGCTACAAGAGCGGAAAGCTCACAAGCGGCACGAGCGGCGATCAGGTGCTGCTGGACAACCTGCGCGGTGCGCAGGTCATTCTGGACGGCAGCCTCGTGACCTTCACCTTCGCGACCGCGGCGCACAGCTACAGCACCTCCGTCTTCTGCCGCACCGGGATCGAGGGCGACAGCGTTGGCAAAGCAGAGGCGGAAGATATCCTAAAAAAAACTCCGACCCTGCCGGCCGCCGCCGATCTGACCGAGACGGAAAAGGCGGCGCGCTTTGCGTTTCTGCAAAAGCTTGCCGACCAGTACGACAGCAGGGGAGAGATTAAAAGCGGCGACAGCACTTACACTTACTTCTCCGAATGGTACATCGACGGCTACGCGAGAGACCCCGGCTGGAACCAATACACCCCCTGGTGCGCCTGCTTCCTCTCGTGGGCAGCCGATCAGAAGAAAGCCTCCATCGACGGCGCTCCGCCCAGATTCGCAAACGTGGACGAGGGCATGGAGAAATTCAAGGAGGGCAGCTATGGTCAGTGGCGCAGCCCCAATGACGCCAACAATAAGCCCATCCCCGGCGACTACGTCTTTTTTGACTGGGACAGGGACAGCGACCCCGACCACGTCGGCGCGGTGCTGTGCGTGGATGAGAACGGTTACCTTTACACCATCGAGGGCAACAGCGGCGGCAAGGTCGCCGTCAACTGCTACCCGAAGAACGATCCGCGCATCATGGGCTACGGCGTGCTGAACTGGAAGACAAAATAGGAAACCACAGAGTAATCATCTGTTCATATAATTCTCAAAAAGAAATCAAATATATTGAGGAGGAAACAACATGAAAAAGCAAGTGGGAAACAAGCTGCGCGGCAGCGCAGGCTTTACGCTGGTAGAGCTTATTGTGGTCATCGCGATCATCGGCATTTTAGCCGGCGTCGGCACGGTGGGCTACGGCGGCTACATTAAGCGCACCAACGAGGGTCTGGACGAGACTCTGTATAAGAACATCCTGTACGCCGGTCAGATCGGCAAGTATGAGAACCCCGGCGTGAAGGGCACCGTGGCCGTCACCAAGAGCGGCGCTTCCGTCAAGGAAGTTGTCGGCGGCAACAAGGAAACCGTTGAAAAGTGGCTGTCCGACGCTTTTGGCTCTGATTGGGCAACTTCCGTCAAGTACCGCACGGATAAGTACGTCGAAAAATACGGAAATATTTTCCTGCCCGTGAATGTCACTATGGACATCGAATTGACGGATGGACATAAGGAGTTGCTTAACAACTTCAAAGCCTCCAACCTGAGCGGTCACGAACTCGCACTGGCTGATACCATGAACAACCTCACCGGTCTGTTTACCAAGTGGTTTGGTACTAGCACTGGTGATGAAGCGGTTAAAATGCTGAAACCATTTATAGGAAAAGCAGATGATCCTACGGAATTTACAGCATACGAAAAATTTCTGAAGGACACGATTGGAAAAGAAGAATTGAAGGATTTCACCAACACGGAGATCGCCAACGCCACCGTCCTTTATGTTGCCTCCAAGGCAAAGGACATGAACGCACAAGATGTTCTGACTACGATGACTGACCCAAGCAAATGGGGAGAAGCGAAAAACGGACAAGACGCTGTTATAGCGAAATACGGTGCGCTGCCCACGGCCGCACTGATGTACGGTGCCATGACCGGCTATGCAAACTCCACTTATGCCAGTGAAAAATTTCAGACCGAAATGAAAACGCCTCCCAAGAATCTTGGGGATGTTTTCACCTTGTTAGGGAAAATGACGGATGATACTTCTGAGAAAACGGACGGGAAAGGAGATTATACCGGATACGTAAAGGCCAATGATAAGGGTGTCTCGGCGGATATGGATGGCTACCTCAGCGCATTGCAGGTCATCAGCGAGAGCCAGAAGAATTACGGCGTCAAGTTCGATATTTCCAGTTCCAACGCATTCAACGATGACCAGACCCTTGCCCTGCTGCAGGCCATCCTGAATTCTAAAAACTAAACATGCCTCTGCTTACTTGGCTCTCTGACCACGCGCTTATGCTGCTGCTCGGCTGCGGGACGCTGTTCAACGTCTATTGGCTTCACCGCTGCCGCGAGCGGCTGCATCTGCGCTGGCTTTCTGTGCTGCTCCTTTCCGTGCTGCACACGGTTCTCGGCGTTCTCAGCGTGAAGGTGTTTGCGCTGTTTGAGACCGGGGATTTCAGCAATATGAGCCTGTTCGGCGGCGTCTTCTTCATGCCCCTGTTCTATTGGGGCGTGGCGAAGCTTGCCAAGCAGAAAACAGCGGATGTGTTCGATGTGTTCACGATTTGCCTTGTATTCACGCTGATGTGCGCCCGCCTGAACTGCATTATTTCAGGATGCTGTCTGGGGGCGCACATCCCCATCGAGGGGCTGACGCATCTGCGCTTCCCCACGCGCGAGCTGGAGCTGATCTTCTATGTCCTCCTGCTCTCGCGCCTGTGGCGCAAGGTGGTGACAGGCAGCGCGCGGGGTATGATCTACCCCATCTATATGATCTCCTACGGCATTTTCCGCTTCGTGACCGAGACGCTCCGCTTCTCGGACCGAACGGACAGCATCCTGCACGTTTCCCACCTCTGGGCGCTGCTGTCGCTGGGGATCGGCATCAGCATCTATGGCGAATTGCGAAAGAAAGAGAAAAAAACTGGAGGACGACGGAATGGTTAAACGAATTGGCAGGCGCTTTGTGTCGCTGCTCCTGACGTTTGTCACAATACTGACGATGCTGCCGGCGATGACGCTGCCGGCGCTGGCGGCGAAAAGCGGAACCGTGACCGGTTTTGCCGACGAGAACATTGGACTGAGTTTTACAGGCGACGCAGATGATGCTTGGTCGGCCAATGGTACGAGCATTACCGGCGCAGCCACCAGCACAGGCGGAAGCTGCGGTAGTACGGACTACAGCTCCACGCTGACAATTACAAATAAGAAGTCGACAACGGCAACCCTTTCTTTTGACTATGCTATTAAACAAAATAGCGGAACCATTCAGGTGGACGGTACGGCGGTCACCAAGAACGGCAAGTTCTCCAAGGAACTTGCGCAGAACGCCAGCATCAAGGTCTACATCAAGTCTGGCAGCACCAGTGCTGCTACGAAGATCACCCTTACCAACGTGGTTCTGGTAAGGGATGTCAATGCAACTGCGACTTTCGTGCCTGCTGAAAACGGTACTTATACAGTAGACGGAAAACGCATTACCGAGAAATACAGCAACACGCAAAGCTCCATGACCGCTTATCAGGTCGTGGCGACCCCGAATAAGGGATATCAGTTTCTTGGCTGGTACAATCTGACCACCGGCAAGTGCATAGCAACTGCCGTAAGCACAGCGCTGAATATTGAAAGCGACTGCACCATTACAGCAAAATTTGCAAGCAGAGCCGCAGCACTCTTTGAGACCGGCGGCCAGCGGTTTGCAGACCTGAATGAAGCGGTTGCTTACGCACAGGCAAACGGCCAGTCCAAGATTACCTTGGCGACCGATGGCTCCATCAGCGGTACCTATACCATTCCGGCTGGAATCACACTGCTGATCCCGTTCGATGAGGCGGGAACGCTGTATACCACAACCCCTGCGTATACGACGACAGCGGAAACACCGAAAGCCTATAAAACGCTTACCATGGCCGCTGGTTCCTCGATTACCGTTAATGGTGGCGCAATCAGTGTTGGCGGAAAACACTTTACCAGTTCTGGTCGGGAATGCTGCAAGCCAACCGGAGCCTATGGACTGATTAAAATGCAGGAGGGCAGCCGCATTATGCTCAATAACGGTGCCAACCTCTATGCATGGGGCTATATAACTGGCGACGGCAGTATAACGGCCAACTCCGGTGCAAATGTCTATGAGTATTATCAAGTTACAGACTGGCGTGGTGGTTCACAAACGGGCAACATGGCAAATAATGAGCAGAAAGTGTTCCCGTTTACGCAGTATTATGTGCAGAATATTGAAGCTGCGCTAACGCTTAATGCGGGCGCAAACGAATATACCTACATTTCTGTAACGGCCAGCTTTGTCGGGACGAAGTCCGCAACAATTCCGTTTGTTGGTTCGAACGGCCTATTTAAACTTGGAGCAGATGGGCAATTTACAAAGAGGTATATCCCTGCACAGGACCGCATGGTATTTACAATCTCTGGCAATGCTTCTCTCAATAGTATTGCTTTGTCTGTCGCGAGTGTAACTGTCGACTCTAAAGACTACGTGCTTCCAATCAACAACAATGTGGACATCGTAATAACATCTGGAACAACAACCATCAAAAAAGACGCAGCTCTTTTGCCGGGGGTAACAGTCTTAATTGCCAAAGATGCAGAGCTGAAGGTTGCGTCTGCCGCGTCCTTGTATGTTTATGATGATGCAGAATGGAGTCAGAATTATGTATGGGGTAGCGATTCTTTCGGATCTTCCGGAATTTGCCCGGTAAGCTATTCACCGTCTGGAAGGGGGTCCCGAGGGATTGCTGATGCTAAGGTCGATGTAAACGGCGTGCTGACAGTTGAGGGCGCTGTTTACACGACGGCAACGGGTGCCAATATCACTTCCAGTGAAAGAACTGGTAAGTATGCTCAAGTTGTCGCACCCGGTACAAGTAATAAAACCTATCAGTTCAACCAAAATTCGAAGAAATATATTGGTGTAGATATCACCCCCGCCAAGCTGAAAAACGCCGTCGGCGGCTACACCGAAACCAGTACTGCCGAGGCCGGCAAAACCATCCCCTACTGCGCCTGCCCGACCTGCGGCGGCAAATGGACGCCGGACCTAAAGGTTGCTGCGATCGGTGCAAAAGAATACGATAAGCTGCAAGACGCGGTTGACAATCTTAAAGCCGGCCAATACATCAAGCTGCTGCACAACACCACCGAGAAAACTATCAGCGTCAACAACAAGAATCTCCGCCTCGACCTGAACGGCCGCACGGTGACAGGTGATATCTCGGTAACGGGCGCTTACAAGCTTTACGGCATGGACAGCACGGCGGGCAAAGACTATGTTACCGCCCCGAGCGGCAAGATCGTCGGCACGGTGAAGGGCTACGCCCCGACCTACGAGACGCCGAAGGTGATGGATGGTAGCACCGAAACCTACGATCGCTATGTTGCCATTCCGGTGACGGAAGAAAATGGTACATCGACTCTGTCCTTCCACCATTTCAACATCTCCGTCACCGGCTACCGCTTCGAGTTGGCCACCGGCGGCACGCCGCAGTGCGCGCTGTTCTTCATCGGCAAGTTCCAGGGCGACAAAGCCGCAAAGGATTACCTAAAGTCTCTGGGCTTTACGCTGAAGGATAATAATAACCAGCTGCTCGGCGAAGCCAATTATGAGTTTACCGGTAAGGACATTCCCGATATGCCCGCTGGGGGAGAGGCGAGCGATAGCGAAGTCGTTTGCAGTGGTGACGCCTATCTCTTCGAGGCATACCTGAAGCGTTCCTTCGACAAGGGGAATCGCAACGGCTATACCGAGAAGATCAAAGCCATCGCGCAGGCGACCTTCAAAAACAACGTCGGAACGCAGAATAGCGAAACAAAAGAGTGGAGCTTCGAGGACGCTTGGCAGAATGCTTTGACGGATTCTGACATGGACATCAGTCCGGCAGAAAAGGAGATCCTCGAAAAGTTCCTGAAAGATCTGAACATCCCCATCCCCAACCCCAACCCGAAAACGGAGTGAATCAGCATGACGAAAACGATAAAAAAACCTTATATCGCTCCGGCTGCCGAACTGATCCTGCTTGCGCCGATGGAGGCGTTGGCCGCTACGAGCATATCGACTGAGGACGAGGTTGCCTTGAAGAATTGGGGCTACAAGGGCGTCGTTAAAAACGCCAGCGTCACGAGCAATCGCACCTACTGGGGCGAGAATGGAAAGATCCGCAAAAAGTAATGCTTTACCGAATCGCCGATCTGATCGTTGAAATGTCCCCCAAGGGACGCACGGCTGCCCAGGCGGAGGTCTATCGGACCTCCGCCCGGGGCGGCGCGGCGGATATCACCATCCGCGTGGGCGGCGCGGAGGCGCTGTCGCTCTGTCCCGAGCTGGAAACGGAGGACCTTGCAGAGTACATCGCCACAGGCGACTGCTTTGCCGTGGGGCTTCTGTCCCACGAGGGGATGATGCTTCACGCCTCTGCGGTGGAATACGGCGGACAGGCCGTGTGCTTTTCCGCGCCGCCGGGCACGGGGAAATCCACCCACACGGAAAAATGGACGCGCCTGTTTGGAGCGTCCATTCTGAATGATGACAAGCCTGCCCTGCGCCGCGAAAGCGGTGTGTGGCAGGTCTATGGCACGCCATGGTGCGGCAAGGAGGCGCTGCATCAGAACCGCAGCGCGCCCCTGCGCGCGATCTGCTTCCTCTTTCAGGGGGAGGAAAACGCTTTACAGCCGCTCACTCCGGCGGAGGCTTTACCTCTGCTGCTGAGTCAGACCCCCTTCCGTCTGCATCGGGAGGATATGGATCGGCTGCTTGCCGCGGCAGACCGTCTCCTGCGGGAGACGAACGTGTTCCGACTGATTTGCCGGAATGACGACAGCGCCGCCTATTTTGTCCGGGAGAAACTGTTTCCGGATCAAGCCAAAGCCATCGATTGACAGGAGGCAGCACACAAACGCCGTGCTGCCCGCTGCCAGTGGACGGAAGCGGCACAAAGAGTACCGACTGATCTGCGGCTTTTTGTGCCGCCTTTAGACTATTCAGGCGGTCTCTCGCCAAAAGGGGCGGAAAGCCCCGCTCAAGATCTGTCCAAACGCAGACAGAAAGGGAAATACAACCATGAACGAATCCAACATCAACCGATCCAGCGACATTCTGGAGATCGACCTCTGGAAGCTGCTGCTGCTTTACCTCAGGCGGTGGCGGCTGATCCTGCTGTGCGCGCTTGCCGCCGCGGTGATCTCCCTGATCTACACCGCCAATTTCATTACGCCGCTGTATCGTGCCAACGTCACCATCTACGTCAACAACGTGAAGGCGAATCAGCAGGTAGATTATATCAGCGCGGCCAACCTTGCGACCTCCCAGCAGCTCGTCAACACCTATGTCAATATCATCCGCAGCGATACCGTGCTGGAAAAGGTCGTCAAGAGCGCGAGGCTCGATTGCTCGGCGGCTGAGATCCGCGACATGATGACGACGGCACAGGTGGATGAGACCGAGCTGTTCTCAGTATACATCTCCCACCCCGATCCGGAGATGGCGGCGAAGATCGCCAACGCGGTGGCGACCGTCGCCCCCGGCGAGATCGAGGAATTTGTCGAAGGCAGCTCCACCAAGATCATTGACCATGCCAAGGTGCCCACGAGCCGCTACACCCCAAGCTATCGGAAAAATACCCTTTTGGGCTGTGCGGCAGGTCTGCTTCTCGCGGTCATCTATGTGACGCTGTTGTATCTGATGGACGTTCGCATCAAGAACGAAGAAGACCTGACGCAGCTTTTCGACCTGCCCATGCTGGGGCAGATCCCCTCCTTTGCGGAGAATGAGCGGAAAAAGGCGGGTCTCAGCGCACAAAAAGCCGATGAGCACGGCGGAGAGAGGTAAGGCGACATGAAAAAAAAGCATTTTTCTCTTCTGTGGAGATCCCGGCGGCACGACGCGCCGGATACTGCCGCGATCATGGAAGTGGAGCGGAAAAACATCCTCTCGGAAAAGAGCGATTTTTTCATCCGCGAGTCCTACAAGACCCTGCGGACCAACGTGACTTTTTCCCTGGCGGACGAGACGGCGTGCAAGGTCCTGATCGTGACCTCCGCCATGCAATCCGAAGGAAAGAGCATCACCGCACTCAACCTTGCCATCTCCTATGCGGAGATGAAGCAGCGCGTCCTTCTGATCGACTGTGACCTGCGCCGTCCCAAGCTGGCGCGGCTCCTGTCCGCGAAGGAAAAGGTAGGACTGAGCAACCTGCTTATCCAGCCGGAGCTGCTTGGAAAGGCCATCCATGATTCCGGCATTGAGGATCTTGACGTCATTTTTGCCGGCGACGTGCCGCCCAACCCGTCGGAACTGCTCGGTTCCTCCCGCATGAAAGCGTTGCTTGACAGCTTGCAGAAAAACTACGATTACATCATTCTCGATACGTCTCCCGTCAATCTGGTGACGGACGCCTGCGTTCTGGTGCCGGAGAGCAGCGGCGTGCTGTTCGTGGTACGCGCGGGTCTTTCCGAGCGCGGGAGCGTCCTGCGCGCGGTGGAGCAGTTAGAGCGCTCCCACGCGAAGATCCTCGGCTTTGTTCTCAACGAGGTGACGAGGGAGAGCGGATACTACGGATATCGGAAATACGGCTATCGACGCCACCGCTACGGCTACGGACGCGGCTACGGTTACGGATACGGACAGGAGAAGCCGGACAGCGGGGAACGGAGCATCCCATGACCGATCTTCACACCCATATTCTGCCCCGCATGGACGACGGCGCGCCGGACACGGCAGCCAGTCTTGCAATGCTCCGCATGGAGGCAGCGCAGGGCGTTACGGGTGTAGCGCTCACCCCCCATTTTCATCGGGACAGGGAGAGCATAGAGCAGTTTCTCGCGCGTCGTCAAGCCGCTTGGGAGCATCTTTCCGCAGCGATGGAGAAAACCGCCGAACCTTTTCCTGACCTTGTGTTGGGTGCAGAGGTGGCATGGATGCCAAATATGAACCATTGGGACGATCTTGAGGCACTGTGTCTCGGTTCGAGCCGTTATTTGCTGCTGGAACTGCCCTTCACCCCTTGGAGCGGCAGCATGATCGACCAGCTTTACTCTCTGGCGGCACAGAGCGGCGTTACGCCGGTGCTGGCGCATCTGGAGCGGTATCTGGGGCGGCAGAAGAAGGAGCACATTCAGGAGCTGTATCGCCTGAACGTCCCCATCCAGCTCAGCGCCGGATGCCTGCTGCATCCCATGGCGCGGTGGAAGCTCCTTCGGCTGCTGAGGGAGGGGCAATCCTTTTTCCTTGCATCCGACTGTCACGGCACACAGCGGCGCACACCCGATCTGGGCCCTGCCGCTGCCGTTGCCAAAAAGCGTCTGACGGGGGATGCGCTCAAAACGCTCCTTTGCCGCAGCGACGCGATCTTCACCGCAGCGCGCGCAGAACAGGAGAGGGAATATGCGAAGAAATGAGAGTTTTATCCTGCGTCAGGTCGCAGATATGTCGGTCATCGTCCCTTTGGGGGCGGCTGCCGAAGCGTTTCCGGGGATGATCTCCGTAAACGAGACCGGCGCATTTTTATGGGACCTTTTGGCGCGGGAACAGACGCTCCAAAGCCTTGGAGACGCCTTATGCGCCGTGTATTCGGTCGAGCGGGAGCAGGCGGAGGCAGACGCAGCCGCCTTTCTTGACAAGCTGAGACCCGTCGGCGCGGTGGACGGTCTGTAAGATGGAGGTCCGGCAGATCCCCATGGCGCAGCTGCGCGGGATTATTGACGAGCAGCTCGCGCACGGAGAAGCGCTCCTTCCGGTAACAGGAAACAGTATGTGGCCGCTTCTTGTCGGCGGGCGGGACATGGTGCGCCTTGCGCGGCCCGATCGCTGCGCACAGTCGGGCGATATCGTCCTCTATCAGAGGGCAGACGGCAGTTATATCCTGCACCGCGTCATCCGCCTGTGTGCGCCAGAGACCTGCATTTGCTGCGGCGACGCTCAGTGGGAAGGGGAGCAGGTCGATGAGGCGCAGATCATTGCGTACGTCACCGCCTTTCGCCGCAAGGGGCACTGGCAGGAAACCGCCCGATCCCGCCCCTATCGGCTTTATGAACACTTCTGGGTCCATACCTTTCCCGCCCGTCGCCCCTTGCTGAGGCTGCTGCGATTCCTTCAGCGGGCACGGAGGGGACTGATACGCGGGAGAAGATGAGATGAGTCAGTCGAAGAAAAAGGCGGCGGGCGCGTACAAAGCGTCGCTCACGCTGCTGTATGCAGGCATCGCCGCGCAGGCGTTCGGCATCGCGGCGCTTGCCCTGGTGAGCCGCCGGGTGCTGGACGAGGGCGGCAGGACATGGGGGGGCGCGCTGCTCTTTCTGGCGCTGGCTCTCCCGCTGCTCGACGGCGGGCTTGACCTGCTTTCCGGCAGGACGGTCGACCGCGCGGCGGTATCGCTGCGGCGCGACACGCTTGATACGCTTTTGAGCAAGGATGCGGAGGCATACAGCCGCTACCACAGCGGGCAGGTCTTCAGCCGCCTGACGCAGGACGCTTACACCGTCTGCGAATGGCAGGTCGTCGGCCGCCCCCAGGTGGCGGGGCAGCTCATCCGACTGCTTTGCGCCGCATCCGCGCTGTTTTTCGTCAATATCCCCCTTGCCCTTGCGGTCGTAGGCGCGGGCGCGCTGGCGATCGCCGGCGGGCGGCTGCTGCGAAAGTATCTGACGCGGCGGCATCTGCGCGTGCGTCAGGCGGAGGAAGGTCTGACGGGCTGCACGCAGGAGATCCTGGAGCATACGGAGCTTCTGCGCAGCATGACGGCGGGGGAGGAGGCTGTCCGCCGCTTTGAAGGACGGCAGAAGGAGTGGCTGCGCGAGCGCAAGCGCCTGCGCGTCTTCTCAACGGGAGTCGGAACCGGGTTTTCCGCCGTATTGCAGCTTGGATACGCCGTTCTTCTTGTCTGGGGCGGCATCGCCATTCGGGAAGGAAGGCTCTCCTTCGGCGACCTTGCGGCGCTCTTACAGCTCCTCGCGATGTTCCAAAGCCCGCTCACGGGCTTGTCGGGCGTACAGTCCCGGCTGGCAGCCGTCCGCGCGGCGGAGGCGCGGCTGGATGAGCTGTATTCCCTGCCCGGGGAGGCGCCGGGACAAGCGGCGGCGGAGGACGACGTCTTTCGCGCCATCGTATTTGAAAATGTCACCTTTTCCTATGAGGGCGAGGAACAGCCCGTCCTGCGGAACTTTTCCGCGCGTCTTCCGCTCGATCGCTGGACCTGTCTCACGGGAATATCCGGGAGCGGAAAAAGCACGCTATTTCGCCTCATTCTGGGGCTGTACCACCCGCAGCAGGGCCGGGTATACCTTGAAACCGAGCGGGGGGAGCTCCCTTGCTCCGCTGCCGTGCGGGGGCTGTTCGGCTATGTCCCACAGACGCCCTGGCTCTTTTCCGGCAGTATTCGGGAAAATCTGCTGCTGGCAAAGCCCGACGCGGATGACGCCGCCCTTTGGGAGGTGTTGGAGCGGGCGCAATGCGGCTTTGTCCGCGACCTGCCCGACCGCCTTGAAACCGTCCTGAGCGAAGAGGGGGGCGGTCTGTCGGCGGGACAGCGCCAGCGCCTTGCCATCGCCCGCGCGATGCTTTCCGCCCCGCGTTTTTTGCTGCTGGATGAGATCACCTCGGCGCTGGACGAGGATACGGAGGCACGGCTGCTGACAGAGCTGACGGGCGCGTATCCGGCGGCGGTATTCGCCACCCATCACAGCGCCCTGCCCGGCAGGCTGCACAGCGAGACGCTGCATCTTGAGGGAATCGTCTGAAATACGGAAACGTGATCTGATAAATTTATTGACTTGGAGGATGAACATGAAACGAAACATTGCAAAAATGCTTGTGCTGCTGCTGATGCTCGGCACGCTGCTGCCGCAGACCGCGCTGGCAGCCACGACCTATTATGTCGATGTGACCATCACCGGTCCCGATGCCGACGGCGTGGAGCGGACGCTCAGCGCCTCCTCCAGCCGCTACGGCACGATGGACACGCCCCTTGCAGCGGAACTGGCGTCCGTTGTCGACAGCGCATACCACGAAATGGAAACCGTCTTTTCCGGGACCGGTCTGCGAAATATCGTGGACACGGGCGCCCAGGCCTTCCGGGAGGGCGAGAGCGCGTGGAACCTCTACGTGGAGAAGTATTATGACAGCGTGGACAGCTCCTTCAAGGATACGCTCAAGAGCCTTTCCTCCACCTTCGCAAACCTCACGGTCGACCGCGTCAACCGCGTGACCTACCGGGACAACGGCCGCCTCTATACCGTGACCGTGACGCTCAAGGGCTACACCACCGGCTCCGGCAGCAGCGGCAATACGCCCGTCGCTCCCGATGGCCACAAGATCGTTGTGGAGCCTGTGCCGAACAACACGCTGCGCGCGGACAAGAATACCCTGTCCAAGGGTGAGACCGCCGTCATCCGGGACAGCGCCGCGTCGAACGGCTATGTCCTCTCCGATCTGGCGGTCAAGGATGTGAGCGGCAACGACATTCCCGTGCGCAGGCAGTCTGACGGCGTCTACGCCTTCACCATGCCCGAAAGCAGCGTGTCCGTTCGCGCCGTGATGGTCGCCGACCCCGATATGACCGGCATCTCCAAGCAGCTGAACACCGATCAGAATATCTCCTATATGCAGGGCATGGCGGACGGCAGGTTCTATCCCGCAAGCTCCGTTACCCGCGGACAGGTGGCGCAGATCTTCTACCGCCTGCTGAAGGAGCAGAAGGTTTCCTCCAAATCCACCTTTACGGACGTCCCCGACACGCTCTGGTGCGCCGAGGCGGTGAATGCCCTTGCTTCTCTTGGCATCGTGGAGGGCGTCGGCAACGGCAAGTTTGCCCCGAATCAGTCCATCACCCGCGCCGAGTTTGTCACCATCTGCGCCCGCTTCACCCAGGTCTCCGCGAGCGGAGAGACCTTTACCGACGTGCCCGCCAGCCACTGGGCGTTTGACGCCATTTCTACGGCGGCGTCCTTCGGCTGGGTCAACGGCGTCGGCAACGGGCAGTTTGCCCCCAATCAGCACATCACCCGCGCGCAGGCAGCCGTTCTGCTGAACCGTCTGCTGGGCCGCTGCATGGCAGGTCAGTCTTACGAGAATGCCCGCCAGTACCCGGATGTCCCCCAGACCCATTGGGCGTGGAAGAACATCTGCGAGGCGTCTGACGGCGTCGCCCTCCGCTGAGCGGAGAATTCAAAAGAGTACGGTAAAAGGCAGTGGAGGGACTGCCTTTTACCATAGATCCATGGGGGCATAGTATGAAAACGATTCAAAAAAGCGTACCCGTCCAGACGGTGCTCTTCCTCCTGATGGACGCCATTTTCATCATTGTGGCGGGCGGTCTTGCGCTGCTGGTGCGCTTCGACTTCGACTTTGAGCAGGTGCCTTCCGGATATCTTGAGCCGTGGTTTCGTGCTCTGCCCGTTCAGTTCCTGGTCACGGCGGCGGTCTTCTGGCCGCGCCGGATGTACCGCTATCTCTGGCGCTACGTCAGCGCCCATGATGTCGCCGAGATGGTGATATCCGTCGTCCTCGCCTATTGCGCGTTCCATGTACCGGCGGCGCTTTTCGGCTATCACCAGCCGAGGAGCGTGCTCTTCATGGAGCTTTTGTTCCAGCTGTTCCTGCTGGTGGGCGGGCGCTGCACCTTCCGCTTTCTGCGGATGTTCGCAAGCTCCGCCCGTCAGGCAAGGCAGGAGGAGGGCGAGCGCGTCATGCTCATCGGCGCGGGCGAGGCGGGGCGGATGCTCCTGCGGGAGATCTCCGTCACGCCGCAGCTAAAAAGCCATGTCTGCTGCATCATCGACGACGACAAGAGCAAGCAGGGCAAGTACATCGGGAACGTGCCCATCGTCGGCGGGCGGGAGAAGATCCCCGAGATGGTCAAAAAGGAGCGGATCACACAGATCGTCCTTGCCATCCCCGCAGCGTCTGCCAAGGATAAGAAAGAGATCCTGAACATCTGCCAGAAAACGAGCTGCCGTGTACGGAGCCTGCCGGGAATTTACCAGCTGGTAAACGGCGAGGTGAGCATGGCGGCGGTGAAGGATGTGCAGGTGGAAGATCTTCTCGGCAGAGAGCCGGTGAAGCTGGATACGACGGCCCTGCTGAATTTCCTGCAAGGGCAGACCGTGCTGGTGACCGGCGGCGGCGGTTCCATCGGCAGCGAGCTTTGCCGTCAGATCGCCAAATATCAGCCCAAGCAGCTCATCATTCTGGATATTTACGAGAACAACGCTTATGATATCCAGCAGGAGCTGCGGCGTGTATGGGGCGATCGGCTGAACCTGCGGGTGGAGATCGCCTCCGTGCGAGATAAGGAAAAAGTTTACAGCCTGTTTCGGATGTATCGCCCCGACATCGTGCTCCATGCGGCGGCCCACAAGCATGTCCCGCTGATGGAGGAATGCCCCGAGGAGGCCATCAAGAATAACATTTTCGGCACATATCATGTGGTGCGGGCGGCGGAGAAGTTCGGCGTCAAAAAGTTTGTCATGATCTCCACGGATAAGGCTGTGAATCCCACCAACTTTATGGGCGCGACCAAGCGATTCTGCGAGATGATCCTGCAAAGCAGGACGGACAGCCCCACAGAATTCTGCGCGGTGCGGTTTGGCAATGTGCTTGGTTCCAATGGCTCTGTTGTGCCCCTTTTCAAAAAGCAGATCCAGGAGGGCGGCCCCGTCACCATTACGGATAAGCGCATCATCCGCTATTTTATGACCATTCCTGAGGCTGCCCAGCTGGTGCTCGAGGCGGGCGCCATGGCAAAGCAGAGCGAGATCTTCGTTCTGGATATGGGCGAGCCGGTGAAGATCCTGGAACTGGCGGAAAACCTCATCCGCCTGTCCGGACTGGAGCTGGATAAGGATATCACCATTCAGGAGATCGGCCTGCGCCCCGGCGAAAAGCTCTATGAGGAGCTGCTGATGCGCAGTGAAACACTCTCCAAAACAAGCAATGAGAAGATCTTCATCGAACAGCAGCAGGAGATTTCAAAGGATGTCATCATGAGAGACCTGCTGCGGCTGGATGAAGCCGTCACCCGCGACATACCGCCTCAGGATCTGATCACCATGCTACGGGAGATGGTCCCGACATATACTTCCCCGGAGGAGATCAACGGTCGAGCAACGGCAGAAGTCTCATAACAGGCGTTGGAACTGGTGGATGAGGAAAATGAACCTCAAAAAAGTGGAGGAAACGGCTTGAAACGGCGTAAAACCATTCTCTGCACCATTCTTGTACTGCTGGCGGTATCGCTGGCGGGGCTTTTCTGGTGGCAGCGCGATAACTTAAAAGCGATCCATGCCGCGACGCAGCATACATCGGCCGAGCTGGAGGAAAAGCTGGAGGAAAACCAGCAGATGATCCAAGAGGCAGTGAAAGCGGCAGGCGAGGTCACGGTAGGGGAGATCTCGGAAGAAGATCGTCAGGCTTTCCGGGACGGCTCCATGACCCAGGAGGAGCTTATGGAGCGCCTGACGAACGGCGGGGAAGGGGAGCCGCGCGAGGAACCCGCCAGCACGAGCCGTCCGGAAAGTGACGGCAAGACGGACGCGCCGGTCGCGAAGACCGACACGCCGGCTGTGAGCGAGAAGAGCGAACAAAGCGCGGAAAGCGCCTATCAAAAAGAGCTGTCGGCGCTCATCGCCAAGGTCTACGTCCTGCGTGAGGAGTACACGCTGGCGCTGGACACGATGTATGCCGACGCAAAGGCGGAGTATCTGGCTCTGCCGGCGGAAAAACGGACAAAGACACAACTCCTGAAAATGGCGAGGGGCTATCTTTCCAGAGCATCCGCTCTCGAAAAAGAGTGCGACGGGAAGATGGATGAGATCGTCCGCGCCATGGAGAAACTGCTCAGGGAAAACGACGGTGATCTTGGGCTTGTAGACACCGTTGTCTATACCTATGCCAACGAAAAGAGTCTGAAAAAGTCCTGGTATATGTCAAAGTTAGAGCAGAAGGGATTGCTTTGAGCAAAAAACGCGAAATCGGCAAGAAACAAACGGAAAAGAGAGGAACATGAGCCATGACGATATTGGTGACGGGCGGTACGGGTTTTATTGGGAGCCACACGGTGGTGGAGCTTCTGAATGCCGGCTATGACGTTGTCATTGCCGACAATCTGTGCAATTCTAGGATTGAAGTGATCGACCGCATCCAGAAGATAACGAACAAACGGCCTGCTTTCTATCAGATCGACCTGTTGGACAGCGCTGCACTTGAGAAGGTCTTTGCGGAAAACTGTCTGGACGCCGTGATCCACTTTGCCGGCTTAAAATCCGTCGCGGAGTCCGTTGAAGACCCCGGAAGATATCTCGACACCAACCTGACATCTACCTTCCATCTTCTCAACGCAATGGAAAAGCATCAGGTGTACAAGCTGGTGTTCTCCTCCTCGGCAACGGTGTACGGCACGCCCGAGACCATGCCGAACCGCGAGAGCGATGTTGTCGGCAAGGTCTGCTGCCCGTATGGGTTCAGCAAGTATCTCAACGAGCTGCTCCTGCATGATTTCGCGCGGCAGCGCGACAACTTCCGCTTTGCCTCTCTGCGCTACTTCAACCCCGTCGGTGCACATCCCTCCGGGCTCATCGGCGAGGACTGCGGTCAGAAGGCCCCCAACAACCTTGCCCCCTACATCACCCGCACCCTGCTCGGGCAGTTCCCGTATCTGAGCGTTTACGGCGATCAATACGATACCGCGGACGGAACGGGGGTCCGCGACTACATCCACGTTGTCGATCTGGCAAAGGGGCACATTGCGGCGCTGAACTATCTTGAAAAAACCGACAGCAAATATGACGTTTTCAATCTGGGGACGGGCAAGGGAACGACCGTGCTGCAGCTGGTGTCCGCGTTTGAAGAGGCATCGGGCAGGAAGGTGCCTTACCGCATCGTCGGCCCGCGCGCGGGCGACGTGCCCCTGAGCTTTGCCGCCGTCGAAAAGGCAAAGAACATCCTTGGCTGGACGGCGGAATATGACTATAAGGATTGCGCCAGAGACTCCTGGAACTGGCAGGTGCAAAATCCAAACGGCTACATAGAGGAGGGCTAAGCGTTCCGCGCGGCGCTCTTCCCGCATCAGCGCAAAAAATCCCCCGTAAGCGATTCAAATGAATCGCTTACGGGGGTCATTTTTACCATACGCCTGTCCGATGTGGGGGACGGTTTATTTCTATTGGGCGAACAGCTTGTCTAAGATCGGGGAAATGTTTCCGCCGTCCGCGCCGTCTTCGAGGATGCCGGCGGCGACCAGACCGTCCTGATTCTTACTGAGCGCCTGCATCGCGTTGATATAGCCGTCCAGATCCTTGCTGATCTGCGCGTTTTCCGGATTAGTTGGGCCACCGACGTAAGCCATAAACTGGTCTGTCAGGGTACCGTCCTCGTCCTGAGCAAACGCCCCAAACTGCCCAAGCGCGTCAAAGATCTTGTTGATGTTTTTTTCGCCGGCGGCAGCGGCGATCTGCTGATTGACATAGTCGTAGTACTGTTTTGCATCGTATGTAGACTCTTTGCCGTCCGCGTCCGTCAGGGTCGTTGTCCAGCCCTTCGCTTGCTCGGAATAAGCAAAGGCGGTCATGATGCCGTAGATCGCTCCCACATTGCTCATTGTTTCGCCCATATTAAGGCTAAGAAGTTCGCTTGCTCGTTCGTTCAGTGGTTTCGCTTCCCCCTCATCATCCGGAATAAACATCTTAAGTATTTTTTCTGCGGTATTTTCGTCTGTTTTGCTCGCAGTCAGCAGCAGCGCCGCGTTTGATAACCTCTGCTTATCAAGCTCGCTGTAGTTTCCGTTTTCATCCGGTTTTATCCCCAAGGTTTCGGGAGCCATACCGGCATTTATAAGAACACTCGCAAGGAAAGTGCCCCCACCAAGGGCAGAATTCAGCGCATTGATCATTCCGCCCACATTGCCGGTGAGGTCGTTCATGGTCATGCTCTCGCCGCCGAAGGTCGAGGCGCAAAATGCTTCGAGCTGCTCCTGCGTAGCCGTAAATTCATAGTCCTGCCCGTTGATGCTATAGTGCAGGACCGTATTGCCGTGCTTGTCGGTCGCCGCGGTGAGCACCGCGCCGTGGAAGGTGCCCGTCGCCCTGTCGTATGCGAGGTTCGTATACAGCTTGAACCGGCTGTCCCGATTGCCGGAAAAATACCTTTGGAAGAATTCGCCATCGCGGTCGACCGAGGAGATGACCTGAGCCACCTTGCCGTCCTCGGTCAGAGACGCCGCGCCGCCGGATGGTCTGCCGTCATACTGTCCCGCGTCGTAGGACGCGGATGCAAACGCCGTGTTCACCGCGCCGAGAAGCTGTAAGTCCGCCGCCTCGTTCGCCTTTTTCACATAGCCCGAGTACGCCGCCGAGCCCACGCCCGCGAGGATGCCCATGATCGCAATGACCACGACAAGCTCGACCAGCGTAAAGCCGCTCTGCCTGTTTTTGTCCATGACTGTTCCTCCTATTCCTGTTTTTTTCTCTCCTTCCCCGCCGCGGGGAGCGTTCGTTGCCTGTTCCAACGGTTCGCGCCCATCATCCCCTTGATCGTCCGCGCCTGAAACGTGCGCGGTTTTTTCTGCCGCGCACATCCGCGCGGTCAATAAAGCTTATTTCATTATAGCCAGCTCGGATTTTTTTGCAACATTTTAGCGTATTTCTGTATTTTTTCTTAACTTTTGCAGAGTTTTGTCGTAAGAAGTCCCGCGTTTCGCGCCGACGCGGGCAGAGCTTGGCGGCTTTCGCGCAGAAGAAGGGGGGAGATTTTGGTCGAATGACATTGCTTATCCCGCGCATTTGCGATATAATTGCATATATGAATATTTTATGTCCCGCCAATCACCGCGCGGGAAAAGATTAACTGTGGGAGAAATGAAGATCCCCCTGCCATGCGGCGGGGCGGATCGGGATGTGTTGAAGGTAAAAGGGAGAAATCGAATGATGATTGAACCGTTTGAGCGCAAAATCTGGCTGTCATCGCCCACGATGCACGGCGATGAGATGAAATATGTTGCCGAGGCGTATGAGACAAACTGGATGTCCACGGTAGGGAAGAACATTGACGAGACAGAGCGGCTCCTTGCCGAACAGGTCGGCGTGCGCTACGCCGTCGCATTATCAACGGGAACGGCGGCGCTCCACCTTGCCGTAAAGCTTGCAGGAGAGGCCGTGTACGGTCGAGCCGATACCGGCAAGGGCGCGCTGAGCGGCAAAAAGGTCTTCTGCTCTGACGTCACTTTCAGCGCCACGGTGAATCCCGTGGTTTATGAGGGGGGCATTCCCGTCTTCATCGACACCGAGCGTGACACCTGGAATATGGACCCGGTGGCATTGAAAAAGGCATTTGAGATTTACCCGGACGTCAAAGTGATTGTGGTTGCACACCTTTACGGTACACCGGGCAAGATTGATGAAATTAAGAAGATAGCAACTGCCCACGGAGCTGTGATCGTTGAAGATGCAGCGGAGTCCCTGGGTGCTACATATAAAGGAAAAGAAACCGGCAACTTTGGCGATTACGGCTGCATCAGTTTCAATGGAAATAAGATCATTACCGGTTCGTCCGGTGGAATGTTCCTCACCAATTCCAAGGCAGATGCCGAGAAGGTACGCAAGTGGTCAACGCAGAGCCGCGAGGCGGCGCCGTGGTACCAGCACGAAGATCTGGGCTATAACTACCGTATGAGCAATGTGATCGCCGGCGTTGTGCGCGGGCAGATCCCTTATCTGAATGGGCACATCGCGCAGAAGAAGGCGATCTATATGCGCTACCGGGAGGGTCTGAAGGGGCTTCCCGTGCAGATGAACCCATACGACGAGCAGAACAGCAAGCCGAACTTCTGGCTGAGTTGTATGCTGATCGACAGGGATGCCATGTGCCAGCAGGTTCGTGGGGAACAGAAAGCGCTCTGCATCAGCGAACCCGGCAAAAGCTGCCCGACCGAGATCCTTGAAACCTTGTCGAAGTACAATGCAGAAGGCCGCCCGATCTGGAAGCCGATGCATATGCAGCCGATTTTCCGAATGAATCCGTTTGTGGTTCGTGACGGCAGCGGCAGAGCGGGGTCCAACGCTTACATCGGCGGCGTCTGTCCGGACGTAGGCATGGATCTTTTTGAAAGAGGTCTGTGCTTGCCGAGCGATAATAAAATGACCGCAGAGGAGCAGGACAGAATCATCGAGATCATTAGAATTTTCTTTGATTAAAAAAATTGCATTGTTGGAAATATGCAATATGGATCAATAGAAAATGGGATAGAAATGAGATCTATGGGGAACACACATAAGCCATACGGCTTGTATGAAAAGTATTTTAAGAGGCTGCTGGACATTCTTTGTGGCTTGGCGGCAGTGATCGTATTCTGGTGGCTGTACATCGTCTTAATCATGCTTGGCATAATTTTCATGAGAGGAAATCCGTTTTTTACGCAGGAGAGACCCGGGAAAAACGAAAAAATTTTTAAGCTTATTAAATTCCGAACGATGGACAACCGAAAAGATAAGAACGGCAATCTCCTTCCTGATGAGGTACGTCTGAACAAGTATGGCAGATTTCTTCGTGGAACCAGTCTGGATGAGTTGCCCGAAGCGTTTAATATTATAAAGGGGGATATGAGCGTTATTGGTCCAAGACCGCTGCTGGTTAGCTATCTCCCGTATTACACCGAGGCCGAGCACCATCGACATGACGTACGACCCGGACTCTCAGGTTGGGCACACGTTAATGGAAGAACTATCTGCGGATGCGATAACAAACTAT
>ERZ1023848.113-NODE-113-length-34524-cov-11.474252_pt1 | contig 34524 bp, 17 predicted proteins | sample MGYA00380385_ERZ1023848 | MGnify/ENA primary metagenome ERZ1023848 (study PRJEB33179, sample SAMN07449069) | human gut metagenome | biome: Human-gut; feature: Human associated habitat; material: Faeces | host: Homo sapiens | place: India:Kasaragod | collected...
TCGCTACACGGATAAAGGCTATGAGCCAATGGAACGCATAGTGAACCGTTACAGCACAGACGGTGGCACCCAAATAAATACAGGTCTGTATGTAGAGGGACTCACACGCAATGTGAAGGCAAACTTTCTACATGAGGTTTATGAAAGCAACGATGATTTCAACTATTTCACCGTTTCTGTCATCAGTGGCAGGTTGTATAAGGATTCAACCATAGTGACAACTTTCAACGAAGATGGAACATCGCGTACCGTAACGGCAGCATACCGGTATGATGGTCGCGATAATACACACCGTCTTCATGGTGCTTCCTTAACTGACAGCCTTAAGGTTTCCGATTTGCATGTTCTGCAGTCCGTACGCTTGAGTTGCGGCAATTCGTCGGTGGAGCGAAACTGGTACCGTTCTGCCAATATAAATACAGAGTTCTACAAAGCAGTGAGCAGTAGGGGCATGCGGATGCTTCCTGTTTTAGAAAAGTTTATTTCTGATAATAAAGACACTATCCTTGTAAGGAACGACTATGCCGATTTCGGAACATACGGTGGCGTATGTCCTATTCTCGCCCGCATCATGCACAAAGGAACGGAAGTGGCACGGCAGAATTTTCTCGGCTATGACCGTCGCGGCAATCTTCTCGCCACACGCATAAACAACGGCGTTCCTACATCATACGTCTGGGACACAGAGTCCTCATTGCCCGTTGCAGCTATTAAAGGCGGTATTGTGACTACACTAAAGAAAACATCCGAGTCTGCGCTGTCTTCAGATTCTGTCCTCGTCACTCGTTACGCCTACAGACCTCTTGTGGGCTGTACCGCCATATCCTATCCCAATATGCGCACCGTCAGCTATGGTTATGACGGCGGCAGATTGTCAACGATATCAAACACAAACGGCAATGTGGTAAAATCCTACGACTACGCCATATATGCCGAAGAACCACAAGAAGGCTGTAATTCGGTGACAGAGCATACCTATACGTCAGCAGGAAAAGGCACGTCCGTCACCACGTCAACATATTACGACTCTTTTGGATGTCCGGTAAACGTCGTTGCCAAAGGTGCTTCAACGGACAATCGCAATCTTGCAACCCTGACCGAATATGATGCGCTGGACCGAGTCGTGAAGGAATGGCTGGCTGTTCCTTACAGTGCGGTGAACGGTCATATATCCCAATGCGACTTTCTCGGAAAGTCTGTATCAGAGTATGGTGACAGTCTTGCGTTCAAGGAGTCACAATACGAACTTTCACCATCCGCCGAAGCTGTACGCGTCTGTCCGCCGGGTGTTGCGTTCAGCAAGCGACCGTACACAACATCATTCTTAGGAAACAGACAGTCGGGTGCTATGTATCGTTGTAAGCGCTTTGTCCCGTCAAACGACTACACATTACGCGCCCTTGGCAATTATGCCGACGGCGAGCTGGCTGTCGTAAAGACTGTGGATGCAGACAACCGTACCGTATTAACCTTTACGGACTGGAAAGGCAACAAGGTGCTTGAACGCCATATCATAGATGAAAAAGATGGCGTTAAGGCTGACACTTATTATGTTTATGACGCTTTGGGCAAACTGCGTTTTGTGCTTCCACCAGCCCTGAACGGCATGATGAGAAGCATAGGAAAGTCTTGGGATATACGCTCATGTGGGGTTCTCCGTCAGTATGCCTATTTTTATCGCTACGACAAACGCATGCTTCTTGTAGAAAAGAAACTCCCCGGCGCAGCCCCCGTGTACTACATCAATGATATCACGGGAACCCCCGTGTTCTGTCAGGACGGCAATCTGCGCAATGTAAACAGATGGAAATTCTCCATCCCCGACCGTTTCGGACGACCCGTTCTGGAAGGTCTGTGTGATGCCCCCGACGCAGCGGCTGTGAAGCAAATGTTCGTACATGTGTACAAAACAGACTTCGCCAATACCACATCCTCAATCTGCGGCACGGGATATTGCCCCAATATAGCCCTTAAAACTCCGTCTTTATTGACAGCCAGCTATTATGACGACTATCGGTTCTTGTCTCTACAGCAGTTTAAAGGCTTAAACCGTATGGGCAGCCGTAACGCCCGTGGTCTGAAGACAGGTACGATGACAGCTGTTCTTGAGCCGATTACATCTCAAGGTGATTCTGCAAGCAATACCAAGACCACACCTTCAGAGATATGTTCCGTCGTTTCCTACGATAGTGAAGACCGCATAGCCTGTGTAGAGACTTCCAATATCTTAGGCGGAAAAGACTGCACCGTCACAAACTATACGTTCTCTGGTAAGCCGTCGTCTATGGCTATTACGCACACAGCGTCGGGCAGGTCGACGACAGAAGAGAGCTATAACTATACCTACGACGCTCTTGACCGCCCCCTGCAGACCCGTTATTCCATAAACAACGGCTGCAGCGTAACGCTTGCAGACAATCAGTATGACGAGCTTGGACGCTTGCAGACAGACCGTCGTAACGGATCTGCGTCACTTGCCACTGAATACAGTTACAACATCCACGGTATGCCAACACGCATCAGCACTCCTCTGTATACAGAGAGTCTGTACTATGAGCAGTCGCACAATGGCTCTACGCCACAATATGGCGGCAACATTTCAGCTATAGACTGGTCTGTAGCCGACGAGAGCGACACGTACGGCAAGCGTGGCTATACATTCAGTTATGACGGAATGTCGCGTCTGACGGCTGCCGGTTATCTCGAAAACGGCAAGCGCAACGACCATTTCTCCACCTCCTATAAGTATGACCTTATGGGAAACATCCTTTCGCTCCGTCGCGAAGGATTGCTCAACAGTGGCAACTACGGAACTATTGACGACCTTACCTACAGCTATAAAGGCAATCAGGTGGTGAAGATAGACGATGCTGCGGAAGAAAGCCCCAGCTACAGAGGTGCTATGCATTTCCGCGACTATGCCGACGAAGAAACGGAGTATACATACGATTCTAACGGCAATATGCTGACGGACAGCAATAAGGGAATCACAAGCATTGACTACAATGTGTTGGACTTGCCACAATGTATAAGTACGAAATCAAGGGTTTTATTTAAAGAAAACTCCAACGATACCATATACTATACATATTCGGCAGATGGAACAAAACTACGTTCCACATACAAGGAAGCCAAGTCACGTATATTGTCGTATAATCCCAAAGCCTCTTTAACCTCTTTAAATGTCGGGACAGTCGGTATAGCGAAGCCGATTGCCAAACGTCTTAAGACCAAATACTATTACTGTTCAAATCTCGTCTACGACAATGACAACATTTCCGCTATCCTCTTCGATGGTGGCTACGCAAGTGTAGATGACGACAATGGAATAGTAATGCATTTTTATGTGAAGGACCATCTTGGCAGCAACCGTCTGGTGGTGGACGGCAACGGCAACATTGAGGAAGTGAACCATTATTATCCTTTCGGCGCACTGATGGGCGACCGCTGTGGCGTGAGCCGAAACAACTACAAGTACATAGGCAAGGAACTTGATACTATGTACGGATGGAACATGCAGGATCATAAAGCGAGGTGGTATGATACTGTAGATGTACATTGGATATGTATAGATCCTTTTTCTGAAAAATATTATAATTACAGTACAAAATGTTACTGTAAAGATAATCCGGTAATTTTTTATGACGGAAATGGTAAGGCTGTTTTTTTATATGCGACATATTTGCCTTCTCATTCTTGTTTAGATCTTTTGTATAGATTTGCAACCCATACATTTATTGTAGTCACTGACTCAAAAGGTCAGATAAGAGAACGCTTCGCATACGGACCAAACGAAGATAATTATTACGCAATTTTTACCGGAACATTAGGACAACAATACTATGTCCAAGATGAAGATGTTGCAAAAGGTAAAGATACAGATAATCTCAGAGCTCGAATTCAAGTTACTCCACCCGACGGTATGACAAATGATGAATTTGACAATAAGGTAATTCAAGTTGCCAAATCTTTCGGAAATAACAAAAATATTAGATATAATATATTGGCAACAAAAGAAATCGAAGGAAATTGCAATACAAGCACATCTACGATTTTAATCAAGTCTGGAGTTGAACCGCAAGAAATGAAAAGAATACGTAGTTTAATTCCAGGTTTTCCTTATGGTTTTTCCATAAGACATGCTAAACCTTGGACTTATGAAGAACAAGATGAGGCAGTAAAAGTGAATGAAAAAGTATTGTTACAAACACCTATACTTCATCCTTAAAAAAAGAATATTATGAGCAACAATTCCACAAATAAAGTCGATCCGATTATAAAATGCTATTTTGTATCACTTTGTACATGTATGGCATTGCCGGTTCTTTTTTCCTTTTCCTTAACAGTCATTGTTTTGAGTTTTTTATCAGCCGCACTAATGATAATCCCTCTAAATACATTATTTATTTATGTCATCAGTCGTATCAGACTATTCAGATGGTCATTACATAGTGTGTGGTATGTAATCTCAGAAAGTTTTCTACTCATTCTTTATATGTATTTTTATGACAGAATAGCTATTATGTACTTTCCTAAATTCAGATTCTATGCTTTATGTGAAATATCTGTGTTTATAGCCATTCAATTGGTGTTTGTTCTTGTAGCATCAATTTGTAGGAATAGAATGATAAAAAACAAGCAAAAACAAAAAGATGTATAATGTGGCGTCTCTTTAGAATCGGTGGCGTCTCTTTAGCATCACCATTCCTACGCCTGCTACCGCACCGACTGTCGCTCCGATTGAGTTGGCTGCGAAGTCGAGCCAGTCGCCGCTGCGGCGTCCGCCCGTGCAGTATTCCTGCAGAATCTCGATGACGCCGCTCATCAGTATGGGCGCAATCCAGGCGAGGTAGAACAGTTTTGTCCAGCTCAGCAGTGGCTTGTCTGAGGGCGATGCGATGTGCATTACGGGTTGACGCTTCGTGTTGTGAAGGCGCAGATATTCGAGCCATATAGTGGCGCAAGTGCCGCCGTACATGGCTATGTGTACCCATTTGTCTATCAATGTGACGTTGTCGAGCGGCGTACTCGGTATCGTTGCGAAACACAGAATCCATATCATAAGGATATAGAAGCACGATACCGGGTACGCCTTGAGTAGATGTCTGATGTATGTCATTGTATAAGAAATTCTTTTAATTGTTGTGTAAGAACTTCTTATTAAACGCTATATTCCCGTTTTTATTGTTAAGGCAACGGCTTTAACGCACGAGAATCTTCTTGCCGTTCACGATGTATATGCCTGCAGCGAGTCCGTCGACAGCCTCGGCTGCCGACACGGCGCTCTTGAAGCGGCGCACCGTTCTGCCGTCTGTCGCCACTACGGTTGTGGTGGCTGGGGCGGCGTTGGCTGCTATGTCTATGATGGCGGTGGGCTGGTCGGCTGTCACGTTCTTCAGGAGATAGTGGCCTTCGGCGTCCTTCTGGTTCAGTATCTCGAAGTAGGCGTTCGCCTTAATACCCGTTACATCGGCGGTCTGCACCGAGCTCGACTTTGCGAACACGAAGTTGACGTAGTCGGTCGGTGTGTTTATCTTGAACTGCTTGCTGTACCATTTCTTGCCGTTCTTCTCCGTCAGTGTCGTCACGTTGTCGCCCGGCCATTTTTTGTTAGCCGGTGCGTGTGTGTCGTCGCCGCCCCACGTCCAGAAGTAGCAGTTGGTCCAGCCCACGTTGTCGGTGTTGACATACACGGCGATGTTGTAAGCCTCGAACTTATGCACGCTGTATGTGCGTGTCACGATAGTGCCCACCTTGCCGTTCACGAGCAGCGCAGCCTTCAGCGTGCACTTGCCGTCGGGCAGTGCAATCTTGGCGCCGTTTGTCACCTTTGCGCTCGACGCCGTAGGAGCGGTGCCGTCAGTTGTGTAGACAATCTGTGCGTCTTTGGCTGTAGAGATAGCGCGCAGCGTGACGGTAGGGCCGTTGTAGTATTCGCCCGACGGCAGCGACGGGAACACCGTCTCGGCAGAAGTAGGCAGGAAGTAGCGCCAGTGGTAGCCCTCGGCAGCCAGCGCCCATCCGTAGTCGGTGGGTGTGTATGCGTTCGCCGTGGTGCCCACCGCCGCACGCAGCTTCATGTTCTTGCCCGTTGTGGTTATGACGTAGCGCTTCGCAGAGTTCTCCGTGCACGACCATCGGCTTTCGTTGTGTATTCCGGCTATGTAGCGCACCAGAATCATGTTCTTGATGTCCTGCTTGCAGTCGGTCCAGTGCTTGTAGAACACGCAGGGCGTGCCCGGCATGGCGAGCATGTAAGCGTTTGCCGCCAGCGTGTCCTTGCGTATCGGGTCCTGGTCGGCGTCGCTGCGCTTCTCTGTGTCGTGGTTCTCGAGGAACGTCACGGCGTAGCGCTTGTACACCACGTCGGTAGCCAGTCCGCCGTTCGCCAGCTTCGACCAGTTGCCGTTGTTAGCCGCGTCGCGCATCGAGTAGCGTATGGGGAAGTCGAACGCCGCCGACATTATCTTGTCGTCCACCTTCGTAGCGTTCAGCCAGTTGATTACATTCGTCTTGTTGCCGTCGAAGTATTCGCCGACGGAGTAGGTGGGGTTAGCTGCCTTGTTGTACAAGCCCGTGAACTTTCCGGCGTATCCCTTCGTCATATCGTAGCGCACGCCTGCGTATCCTAAGTCGTTGAGCAGCAGGTCGAGATACGCCTTCACGCAGTTCTGCACGTTGGCAGAGTTGTGGTCGAGGTCGCGCATACCGTCCCAGTCCTCGCCCGTATCGTAGTTGGCGCTGAGGCTCACGCCCTGCTTCTTCGCCTCCTCCGCAGCCTTGCCTTTGTCGTCGCCGGCGCAAACGTCTGCAGCCGTCATCTTGTACGTCTTGCCCTTGTACGTCTCCTCGGGGAAGTCGAACCAGTCCTTGATGGTTCCGCGGTGGTTGATTACGACGTCGGCGATGGTGCCGATGCCCTTCTTCTTGAACGTGCCGATCATTGAGCGCAGCTCCTGCTCCGTGCCGAACGACGAGTTGTAGTTGGAGAACCAGTAGAGGTCGTTATAGCCCATCGACTTGCCGCCGCAGTAAGCGCTCTGCGGCACCCAGATAAGTTTGAAGTAAGGCGCCATGTCGTCAGCCTCGCTCTCAAGCTTTGTCCACTGCGATGCGTCGTAGCTGTCCCAGTAGAAGCCCTGAAGCATTACGCCCTCGTATTCAGAAGGCCAGCCTTGCGCCGACGCGTTAAGCGCCGAAAGGCTTAAGCCGCATGCTAATGCGGTCACCGATTTTAGGAATCTGTTCATTTTAGGTATCGAATTGATTGTTATTGTTTGAGGTTGTCTGATGTTTGCCGAAACAATATAATTGTGTAGAAGGGCAAACAATAGGAGAAATATGTGCAAAACCCGATTGAGGCGGGCAGCCCGTCTGGGAGATGCTGGTAGATACTGGTAGATGGCTGGTAGATAAAAACGCTATCTACCAGCCTTCAACTCATTATCCAGCAAGACGTTACGAGCCTGCTGGAAGATATGGGAGATTTTTTAGTTACATACTAAGTACAAGTACACCTCTCGGCTGCAGCTTCACGTCCTTCGAGAGGTCGATCTTGCGACCGGTAAGGATGTTCGTAGCCTCCGTGTGGTTGCCGATAATCTCGGCGTAGCGGGCTACGGGCATTGTTGCAGCCTTCGATGTGCCGTTGATAACCGTCATCACCGCCTTGTCGCCCAATGTTCGAGCCACTACGTACACGCCCTTCACCGGTATGAACTGCGTCTGCTTGCCCTTCGTGATGACGTCGTTGTTCTGACGCCAGTGGAGAAGACGACTTGTGAAGCTGAACATAGCCTGCTCCTCCTTCGTGCGCTCCGCCTTGTTGAACGCGTTGTGTGAGTCGCCGGCGAAACCGCCAGGGAAGTCGCGGCGCACATGTCCGTCGGTAGAGCTCTTAGTGCCGTTCATCAGTATCTCCGTGCCGTAGTAGAGCTGCGGAATGCGGTTGACGGTGAGCAGCAGAGCCAGCGCCTGCTTCAGAGCTAATGTGTCCTGACCCTCGCTGAGGAAGCGGTCGGTGTCGTGGTTCTCGATGAACGCCATCACGTGCGACGGGTCTACGTACAGATAGTCGTAGCAGAGCGAGTTGTATATGCGGTTGAAGCCCTTCCACCAGTCGTCGGTCTCCTCGTTCTTCGCCTGGTTGATGCGGTCGAAGAACGCGAAGTCCATCACCGTCTTCAGGTTAGAGTTCACTTCAGCCAGCGGCGAGTCCTTCTGCCATGCCGCCGTGTATGCCGGCTCCGTCACCCAAGTCTCTCCAACCGTGTTGAAGTTGGGATACTCCGTGTTCAGCACCTCCATCCAGCGTGCCATACCCTTGCGGTCGGCGTACGGATAAGTGTCCATGCGTATGCCGTCGATGCCAACGGTCTCTATCCACCATTCCGAATTCTGTATGAGATAAGTCATCACGTGCTCGTTGCGCTGGTTGAGGTCGGGCATTGAGGGCACGAACCAGCCGTCCACCGTCTCGTGCAGGTCTACCTTCGACGCATACGGGTCGAGCACCGGCGTCAGCTTGTAGCTTGTCTGCAGATACTTCTCGTTAGTCATCTGGTCGCCGTCCACGGTCTTCGTCTTCACAGCCTTCGCCTGATTCTCCGGCGCAAGCCATTCGGGTGTGTTGAACCAGTCCTTGGTAGGCATGTCCTTCACCCACGGATGCTCGAAGCCGCAGTGGTTGAAAATCATGTCCATCACCACCTTCAGACCCTTCTTGTGCGCATCAGAAACAAGCTGACGATAGTCGCTGTTCGATCCGAAGCGCGGGTCAACACGATAGTAGTCGGTTGTAGCGTAGCCGTGATACGTACTGCTCTTGCCGTGGTCGGGCGAGTTGTTCTCAAGCACCGGTGTGAACCACAGCGCCGTGACGCCAAGCTCGTTGAAGTAGTCGAGGTGCTGGCGTATGCCTTCGAGGTCGCCGCCGTGACGCAGCGACGGTTCCTTGCGGTTCACGGTGTAAGCGTTCAAGCCCTTCACTTTAAGATTCTTTCCGCTCGAAGCGAATCGGTCGGGCATGAGCATGTACAGCACGTCGGCGTTGGTGAAGCCCATGCGGTCTTCGCCCTTCATGTCGCGCGCCTTCAGCTCGTACTTCACGTTTGTCTTGCTCTTGCCCGCACGGAACAGCAGGTTCATCGTGCCCGGCTTAGCATCCTTCACGTTCATGTACACCAGCAGATAGTTGGGCGAGTCGAGACGCACGAGCGAGTCGATGCGCACGCCAGGATAGTCGGTCGACACCTCGGCAGCGCGCACGTCCTTGCCGTAAACCATCAGCTGCACCTGCGGATTCTTCATGCCTACGAACCAGTTTGTAGGCTCGATGCGGTCTATCTTCTGTGCTGCATTCATAGAAAGCGATGTTGAAAGAAAGAGAGCGACGAGCGTCGCGCTCTTTATTCCCTTGTTCACTGACAAGAGAAAATGGTTTTTGAAGTTTATCATTGTTTAAAGTATTAATCGTGAACAATCAATGCTGACTGCGGAGAAACCGTCAGAGTAGAGCCGCTGATGAGTCCGAGACCTTCGGCGTTTACCTTGCCGTTAGCCACCACCTTTGTGTAGCTGCCCTCAGCAACCTTCACGTTCTGCGGCGTCTTCTGCGAGTTGAGCACCACGTATATGTTCTGCCATGCGTCGCCGCCGGCGTTGTTCTTCAGTCGGAACGCCACCACGCCCTTCGGAGCGTCGACAAACTCGAGGTTCTTTCTGACCTCCTCAGCCTTGCCCATGCGGAACGCAGGATGCGCCTTGCGCAGCGCTATGAGACCAGCGTAGTAGTCGAACACCTGCGGATAGCGCTTCAGGTTGTTCCAGTCGAGACGGTTGATAGAGTCGGGCGAGCGGAACGAGTTGTGTACGCTCTTCTTGTCGCGCAGCATCTCCTCGCCAGCGAGAATGAACGGCACGCCCTGCGAAGTGAGCACAGCGGTCTGTGCGAGCAGGTCGAGACGTATCAGTTCGTCGTCGGTTATGTACGGCATTGTAGCGCGCAAACGGTCGGTGAGACACATGTCGTCGTGACAACTCACGTAAGCCACCATCTGCGACGGCTCGTTCGTCCACGCCTCTCGCGAGTAGTTCACCTTCGTCATATCTATCTGCGGATGCGCAATGGCACCTACGATGCCGAACTTGATGCTTTCCTCTTGATTAGGCTCGCCAATGAGGAAGCCGCCCTTATGGTCGTCTGAGAACGGACCGCGCAGAGCGTCGCGCATATCGTCGCAGAACGCACCGATGCCGTCGAGCTGCTTGGCATGAGCCTTCATAGCCAGTTTCTCCTGCGGATAGGCACAAGAACCAGCGCTCCAGCCCTCACCATAAATATATATAGATGGGTCGATCTTGTCTACCATAGCACGTATCTCGTTCATCGTCTCGATGTCGTGAACGCCCATGAGGTCGAAGCGGAAACCGTCGATATGATACTCCTTAACCCAATACTCCACGCTCTCCTTCATGAACTCGCGCATGAGCGGCTTCTCGCTCGCAGTCTCGTTGCCACAGCCCGAACCGTCCGAATACTTGCCCTCCGCAGTCTTGCGGTAGAAGTAGTCGGGGTAGGTCTTCTGGAAGTTGGAGCCGTTGATGTCGAACGTATGATTGTACACCACGTCGAGTATGACGCGAATGCCTGCCTTGTGCAGTGCCTGTACCATCTGCTTGAACTCGCGTATGCGTGTCGTCGGCGTAGCGGCGTCGGTAGAGTAGGAGCCTTCGGGCACGTTATAGTTGAGCGGGTCGTATCCCCAGTTGTACTGCGGCGCGTCGGGCTTCGACTCATCCACTGAAGCGTAGTCGAACGACGGCAGAATGTGCACGGCGTTCACGCCGAGACGCTGCAAGTGCTCGATAGCCTTCGGCTCTGTGAGCGCAAGAAACTTGCCCTTGTTCTTTATGCCCGACGATATGTCGACGGAGAAGTCGCGGTGGTGCATCTCGTAGATGACGAGGTCGCACGGATTGTTGAGCGTCGGGCGCACATCGCTGTTCCAACCCTCAGGGTCGGTGTCGCGCAGGTCGACGATGGCGCCGCGCTTTCCGTTCACACCCACCGCCTTTGCGAATATGCCGGGTGTGTTGTCGGGCTGCGCATTGTTGTACACGCTGAAGAGATAATACTTGCCTTTCAAGTCGCTCTTCACCGTTAGCTTCCACTTGCCCGCACCCACACGCTTCATCTGCTTAATCATCTGCTCGGCAGGGTTGTCGCTGTCTGTGTCCGACAGCAGCACGTTCACTTTCTTCACGTCGGGCGACGTGGTGAGCTGGAATGTTGTCTCTTTGGGCGAATACTCCACTTCGTTGAACGTCTGTGCGACGGCGCTGTGAGCCGTGCAGGATGTCAAGAAGGAGAGGAGAATGGTCTTTAGGGTCATGATTGTTGTTATTGAACGTTTTTCAGTTGAGAGCTGAAAGTTGAAAGTTGAGAATTGAGAATTGAGAGTTGAGGGTTATGATTACCATTTGTGAAAAGTTTTTCTCCATATTATATATTTTGAAAAATTAAGCAATAGTACATATCATAACTCTCAACTCTCAATTCTCAACTCTCAATTCTCAACTCTCAATTCTCAACTCTTAATTTTAAATTTACTTTCTTCCCGCTTCATCAATCAGTTCCTTCACCTGCTCGTTAAAGTCGCGGTCGGCGAGGAGCTGTTCGATATTCATGTGCATGCGATAGCGCCAGTAGTGCTTCGGGTTAGCCGGAATATTGATGCGCTCGGCGTCGGCATCAGCGAGGCGAATACGCTCGTCGATGGCGAACCAGTCCTGCAGCGAGAGTACGCAGAGCATAGACGGCGAGGTGAGCTGCTGCGAAACGATGTCGCGAGCGAGCCATCCCGGCAGCGGATGCGGTGCGGCGCCGCCGCGGTAGAGCATGGTGTTGTAGAACTCCTGCGTGCGTGCCCAGTCTTCGTCCCACCACTGGCGCAGCGTAGGCATATCGTGAGTAGAGAGAGTGCAAACAGAGCGGTACGGGTTGCGCGAGAGATAGCCGAACTTAACGCTCGGGTCCTTCGGCATCGACTGCAGTTCGAGACTCAGGATGCGCAGCTGCTGCATCACCCACTGCACGCAGTCGGGCACCATGCCCAAGTCCTCTGCGCACACCAGCATGCGAGTAGCCTGCACCAGCAGCGGCAACTTCTTCATTGCCTCGCCATACCAGAACTCGTTGTTGCGGCGATAATAGTAGTCGTTATAGAGTCGGTTGAACGCAGCCTTATCGCCGTCCCACAGCGCCTCGTACATGAAGTTGAGCTGCGCCGTGATGCGTGGGTGGAAGAGGTTGGGGTTCTTGCTGTCGCGCACGAAGAGCACGTCGTCAACCAGTGCGTAGAGTCCGTCGCGTATCCACACGTCCTTCTCCGTCGTCTTGCCATCGAACGCAGCCTCAATCTTGCGCTCCGTGTCGTATTCGGACTTGAGCGAGTAGATGTCGTCGTGCTCGTGGTTGAGATAAGTCTTTATAACCTCCTCGGTATGTTCGCGGAACACGCGCTCCACTATCCAGTGGGCTATGAACGGCGTTGTGAACAGATGCTCCTGGAAGTTGAGTCCGTAGCTCTGTATCTCGTCGCGCGTCATGGCGAGCGCCGGCTGGAACTGTCCGAGCAGTCCGCCTACGCAGTCGGTAGGTATAGCCCATATACGGAAGAATCCGAGCACATGGTCGATGCGGTAAGCGTCGAAATACTTAGCCATGTTCTGGAAGCGGCGCACCCACCACTGGCATCCGTCTGCGATCATGCGGTCCCAGTTGTATGTCGGGAAGCCCCAGTTCTGTCCGTTCACCGAGAAAGCGTCTGGCGGAGCGCCCGCCTGCGAGTCGAGGTGGAAGTATTCGGGCTCGTGCCATACGTCGCAGCCGTTGCGGTTGACGCCGATAGGTATGTCGCCCTTGAGGATGACGCCGCGAGCGCGGGCATAATCGTGAGCGGAGCGCATCTGCTGGTCGAGCACGAACTGCACGTAGTAGTAGAACGCCACCTTATTATATAGTTCGCTCTTCGGGTTGCTGAGCGCTGTGCGGTCAGCCTCGTTCCACTGCTTGTGGTCGGCCCAATCGGCGAATACGCATGTGCCGTAGAGGTCGCGCAGGTAGCAGTAGTAGGCGTACGGCGCGAGCCAGTGCTCACAGTCGGCGAAGAACGCCTTGAACTCCTTCGACGCAAGCACCTTCTTGCCCTCCTGCTCGAACAGCAGACGGAGATACTTCAGCTTGGCGTTGTTCACGCGCTCGTAGTCGATCTGCGGCAGAGCGTTCAGTTCCTCGCGCAGCACCTCGAAGCGGTCTGCCTCCAGCTTGTCGCTCAATGCGGGCAACTGGCGCAGGTCGGCATACTGCGGATGCAGTGCGAAGATAGATATACATGAATATGGATATGAATCGGTCCACGTGTGTGTGGATGTAGAGTCGTTGATAGGCAGCACCTGCAGGAGGCGCTGGTGGGTCTTTGCCACCCAGTCGATCATCAGTTTTAGGTCGCCGAAGTCGCCCACGCCGAAGCTGCCTTCTGAGCGGAGCGAGAAGACGGGTATGAGTGTGCCCGCCACCTTCTCGTCGCAGAGCGCGTAGAACGACTGGTCGAGCGTCACCACGCGCACTTCGTTCTGCTCCAAAGGCTCGAGAGTGAGCTTGCGGTTGTCGCATGTCTCCCACATCTCTTCGCCTTTGTCGCTGAACGCCACGAACTTGAACTCAAGTTCGTGTACTAACTTACTACAAATCTTATTATTGTTACCTAAACCTACTTCTTTTTCGTTTGTATTGAGCGCGTCGCCGTCGATGTCTACAATCCATTCGTTGTAGTTGTGCTCGGTCATGGGCAGCGCCTTCTTCAGATCCCAGTTGCCCAGCGCTGCGCCTTTGCCCGTGAGAGCGAGGCGTGAGCCCGAGTGAAGCTGCGGAGCGCGCACCACAAGTCGCAGCGCCTTCTTGTAAGCCAGCGGCTCCACCTTGCCCTCTGCGCGTCGGTTTACGCAGTCGGTGAAAGCCGAACTATATAAATATGTGTCGCATGGTATCTCGTGCCAGCTGTCTTCTACTATGAAGCGGTGCGAAGCGTTCGCGTTGAGGTCGATGCGGTGCATTATGGTCTTCCACTCGCTGCACTTTATTCCGCAGCTGTTGCGCACGCTATAGTAATAGTCTACGCGCTGTTCGCCCATACTTGCCTCTACCTCGCATGTCCATGTAAAACCGTCGGTTGTAGACATAGCCACTGTGCGGTTGCCTTGCTGTCCGCCTACGATGTTCAGCAGCAGCTCTTCGCCGAATACTGTCTTGTACTGGATATTAAAAGTAATTTGCATCGTATTGTTTAGTCGTTATTAGATTCTAATTATATTCTGATGCAAAATTAAACAATCGCGCAATTTTTTTGCAAAGTTATGAACGTATTTCTTCCAAACTGCAAGGTAAACGTTTGCGCAATGGTTAACGATTACTAACAAGTATATGTTATTTATCACAAATTTCTTACTTTTGCAATCATTAGGGGGTGCACTTGTCTCAAGTGCACCAACCTATTTGCAGATGTTGTTTCTGAAGACCAACTTCTATGTTGGTGCACTTGAGACAAGTGCACCCCCTAAAAGCAAGTGTCTTCTGATAAGCTTATTACTAAACTTAAATAAATATGAAAGTAAAATCAATCATCCTCGCTTGCTCGCTGCTGGCTGCAATGTCGGCAAGCGCGCAGACCTCAAAGGGCATCGACCTCGCCAACATGAACACGGCAGTGAAGCCCGGACAAGACTTCTATGAGTATGCTATCGGTGGCTGGCGCAAGGCACATCCGCTTGATGCAGAACACGCTCGCAACGGCTCGTTCACCGACCTCGACGAGATGAACCAGAAGCGCATCCTTGCTCTCATCGAGGAGTACTCTTCTAAACCGCAGCCCAAGGGCACACTCGGACAGAAGATAGGTTCGCTCTACAACCTCGCCATGGACAGCGTGCGCCGCAACCGCGAGGGTGCAGAACCGCTGAAACCGATTCTGAAGAAGATTAACGACGTGAACGACCGCCGCGAGTATCAGCTCGTCACAGCACAGCTCGACGCACGCGGTCTCGACTGCCTCATGTTCGGAGTCGGCGTAGGTGCCGACATGAAGGACGCTGCCAACAACCTCGTGGGTCTTGGTCAGGGCGGACTCGGACTCGGCGAGCGCGACTACTACCTCTCTGACGACGCTCAGGTGGTTGCTGTGCGCAAGGCTTACGCCGAATACCTCAAGAAGATGCTCGTTCTCGCCGGCAACGACGAGGCTACTGCTCAGCGCAAGGCCGACGCCACAATGCGCATCGAGACACGCATCGCTAAGGCAAGCAAGAGCCAGGTAGAGCTGCGCGACGTGCAGGCCAACTACCACAAGATGACATACAACGCTCTCGTGAAGGACTTCCCGGGCATCGACTGGGGCAACTTCTTCCTCGCTGAGGGCTTCCCCGCATTCTCGCACATCGACGTAGGCCAGCTTGAGCCTATCCACGAGGTGGAGAAGATATTGGCTGACGAGCCGCTCGACGACCTCAAGGCTTACGCCGAGTCGCACGCCATCAGCTCTGCAGCCGGCTACCTCGACGACAACTTCCGCGCAGCCGAGTTCGAGCTGAGCAAGGTGATGTCGGGCGTACAGCAGGACCGTCCGCGCTGGAAGCGTGCCACAGCTCTCGTGAGCGGCGTGCTCGGCGAGGCTATCGGCAAGCTTTACGTAGAGAAGTACTTCCCCGAGTCGTCTAAGCAGCAGATGATTCAGCTCGTGCGCAACCTGCAGAAGGCTCTCTCGCAGCGCATCGACGAGGCTACATGGATGTCGCCCGCTACAAAGGCGCAGGCTCAGGACAAGCTCGCCAACTTCATCGTGAAGGTGGGCTACCCCGACAAGTGGAAGGACTACACCAACCTCCACGTAGACGAGCAGCTCTCGCTCTTCGAGAACATGCAGAACATCCGCGCATTCCTCTCGCAGGACTATATCTCGCGCAAGGTGAACAAGCCGGTTGACAAGACCGAGTGGCAAATGACTCCGCAGACCGTGAACGCTTACTATAACCCGACCACCAACGAGATCTGCTTCCCGGCAGCCATCCTCCAGCCGCCGTTCTTCGACCCGAACGTAGACGAGGCTGTTAACTACGGCGGTATCGGCGGCGTAATCGGCCACGAGATGTCGCACGGATTCGACGATCAGGGCTCACAGTTCGACAAGTACGGCAACCAGAACGACTGGTGGACACCAGCCGACAAGAAGAACTTCGAGGTTCGCACAAAGGTGCTCGTCGACTACTTCAGCGCTTACGAAGCTCTGCCCGGCAAGAAGATCAACGGCAAGCTCACTCTCGGCGAGAACATCGGCGACAACGGCGGTCTGAACATCTCGTTCCGCGCCCTGCAGAACGTGCTCAAGGAGAACCCGGCTCTCAACAAGTCTATCGACGGCTTCACACCCGAGCAGCGCTTCTTCCTCTCATGGGCTACAGTATGGGCTGGCAACGCTCGTCCTGAGTATGTAGACCGTCAGATAAAGACCGACCCGCACTCACCGGCAGAGGCTCGCGTAAATGGCGCTCTCCCGCAGATCGACGCTTGGTACAAGGCTTTCAATATCAAGAAGTCTGACAAGCTCTTCGTGCCGCAGAAGAAGCGCGCACAGATCTGGTAATCAGTGACGGAAAACTTTTCAAGGGCTTCTAAAGAAATATACGAAAGCGCCCTGCGTTCGGCAAAACCGGACGCAGGGCGCTTCGCTTTTTGTAATCTACTTAACAATCTTCTTTCCTTCTACAACATATACACCACTTGCAAGACCATCAAGGTTCTTTGCATTGTGTTTTACGCAAACGCCTTCTAAAGTATACACATTGAAGGTCGTTTCCTCCGTTACTCTGCTACCGTTGATAGCCGTAGACGGAGTTACCGTTAGCCAACCATTGTTGTAAAATAACTCGTAGTTGTCTGCCTCGCCACCACTTACTATGATTTCGTACTTACCGGCTTGCGATGTGGCATCTGCTATGCACGAAGCAACCGGCTTAGTAGTCAGTACGTCTGCCGTTTCTTCATGCTTAAATCCGTCATAGGTGATGTTGAACACGGGGTTCTCCATACCAGTCTCACGAGTAGCGTCCTCAACGGTTACGTAAAGCGGAGCTTGTGTCACAACGAGATAGCCGTCTTCAAAATCAACCGCCTCATCTGTGATCGTTCCCGGCTCTATATGAATAGTGTAGCGACCACACTTACTCTCTGTAGTAGCCTCGCAGCTAAGTACGGGTTTGCCTTCTACCTTGTCACCAATAATGGTGAAGGTGAGTCGTGGATTTTCGTCGCCATATTCGCGAGCCTGATTACGAGCCTTAATTGTAGTGCCAAACTCAACAATGTTAGCAAAGTCGTTCCATTGTGCAGTGTTCTGGAAACGCATCTTTGAGCCGGCACGCACCATGAGTAAGCAACTCTCAACGTTGGCTCCTTTGAAAACGTTAGTGCCATTTAACTGCGGTATATTCTTGGAGAAGACTTTGAACTCTGTAAGAGACCAACAGTTGGCAAATGCTTCCTTACCTATCGTCTTTACATCGCTACTGAGCGAAACACGTGGCATAAGGTTACAACCCGCAAAAGCATAGTCGGCCACATTAATAACCCCATGCTTTATATCCACACCATTCGGCTGAAATGGTAAGGCAGCAATAAGAGTAGTCTTGTCGCTATTGTACACTATCCCGTCTTCGTATACAAAGTTGGCATCGGCAGATGCCGTCAGCACCACTTCCTTTAGCTTGCTCGTATATGCCCATACTCCCTTGCCAAAACTGCTTATGCCGGTCTTTGGGAACACAATCTTCTCCAATCGCGTCTTTGAGAACACCTTGTCGGGCAGACTTGCATCTCTTTCTACAATAAGCTTCTTGCCGTTTTCCATCATGTAATAGTCGGAGCCGGCAATGATACGAGCTTCACCAAGGTCGAGAACGCGCAGATGTCCGCGGGTGCGGTTGCCTTCAGCGTCACGTCCTGCCATGCTACGCAGCGTGCGCAGGTCGGCAGCGTTGATGTTTCCACTCACTGTTAGCGTGTCGTAGTTGTAAAACTTGTCTGCCTCTATTTGTGCAGCAAGCGTTCCTGCGGCTTCAAGAGCAATGCTGACCTTTAAGGTTGATGATGTCTTGTCTGGCGTGATGTTTATCACAGCTTCTTGATTGCTTGAGAATTTGTATGCCTGTGGGTCGAGGATGTTTATATCGTAATAGCCGTCGTAGTTGCCATCCCATCCCCAGTTGACATGCACCTTGCCTTCTGCGTCATATCCGTCGAGAACGAATGAGTGGCCACCCATTGACTTATCGAATCCGCCATACACGAGAGGCTGCTTATTGTTGATCTGTTCGTAAATGATGCGCATCCACTCATTGTCAGAATAATCCTTCCTCACGATATATTTGGCATCCTCAATGCCATAGTAGCGTTGCAAGCCTTTAGCCACATTCTCGTGCAGGGCACCGCTACCACCATCGGTTTCGCTGCCATACTCCATACCAACCGCCACACCCAGGTCGTGCATTATGAGTGCCACGGCGTCGCCTTCTTCTACGGAGTACTTAGAATCGTAGGTCTCGAGCATTGCGTTCCAGTCGTACTTGCTCTTTTCGAAGTCTGCACTTATCTTTGTGCCCGACATATTGTTGGCAGGATAGTAGATAGTGCGGCTGCCGATGCCATGCTCCGGTGCACGATGATAGCGAAGCACCTGAGCTGTCGACGTAGCAGCGCATCCCGTCAGTGTGCGTGTGCCGTTGGTGGCAGTAGGGCAGAGGTTGTTGTATGGCTTGTTCTGTCCCCAGCGAGTCTCGCAAAGAGCTGCTACCGACTCGGCATAGCCATACCCACTCGGCATCTTGTTCACAAGAGCCACTTTGGACGCCTTTGCACGTGAGACCACCGCCTCGTTCACCATAGAAAGCCACCACTCAAAGTTGGGGTTGGTTGACTTCGGCTCGAACTTCGTGTCGCTATATCCTAATATGGCTGGTGAAGTGTCGTCGGTTGCTATAACTGCAAACCCATTGCCTTCAGAACCATATACCACATAGCCCTCTGACGCTTTCAGCTCCTTTATTGCTTTTGTGTCGATTGAGAACGATCCTCTTGCCGCTGCCTTCATTCTTGTGCTACCTAATAGTTTTATTGCCACGGCTTTCATCTGTGTCTTGGAGCGCGGCGCTGCAGAAGCGCCGGCTACAAGAAACATGAGGGCAAGAGGAACGAATGTGTATCTTTTGTTAATGCTCATATCGTCTGCTTGTCTACTTAACTATAACTTTCTTGCCGTTTACGATGTACACTCCCTTCTTCATTGTTGAGAAGTTGCTTACGTTTGTGGCAACGCGTATGCCGTCGATAGTATACACATCGAAAGTCTTCTCGGCATTGAATACGTCGTTGATGCCGTTTGTGGTGTCTGTAGCAATGGTAGCCTCCGACTCGCCGTCGAAATAAACCGCTGTTACACCGTAGACGTATTTAGTGTTGCTATCGGCTGTTTTGTCAACAAACGTTGTCAGGTCTGACGGTACTGTGCCCACGAGGGTTCCATCACGATATATGCGATACAGTATCACGGCACCCGGACCGTAGGTGTAAGTAATGTCGTCAATCATGAATACGAAAGAGTTAGCTGCCACTGTATTATGGTTGATGGCAAAATACTTGCTGCCTGCTGGCAACTCTACGCTTACTTCCTCCCATTCGCCCTTCGATGTGGTGTGCGTCTCACCAATCTTTGTGAACGAAGCCTGCTTGCTATCTGTAGTAGAGTAGAGCACGTCGAAGGTCTCCGGATAATTTATCTTCTGGTCGGTATCGTTCTCGTTTTTCACCCAGAACGATATTGTCTGCTGCTCGCCAGACAATTCGGGCGAGAAGAGCCAGTTGTTCTGCGTCACGTCATTGCCTCCATCGTCGGCACGGTGGAAAGCGGCAAGGTACTTACTGCCGGTGTGTGCCTTGAAGCCCGGAACCTGCTCGAGTTGCTCTTTAGAGAGCCATCTGTCGAGTGGGTCGGCAAGGGTGAATGCAAACGAAGTGCCCTGTGACGGATACTTCATTTTGAACGGACCGCCCGTCGTTCCCGTATTGTTTGCCACCGATTTCCAGTCGCCAAACAAATCGGTGCTCCATGACGTATACGACTCGAAACTCTCTGTTGCAGTCTTCGATTCGGAATCAACCGCTGTCCATGCTATCTCCACTCCGTTCTCTGTCTTTGTGGCTGTAGCCGAGTCGGGGTGCGGCTTGGTTGATATCTCAAACTTAGTGGATGCTGATACCTCATTGTCGTCGGTGTTCAGGTCGTTGCTGTATACCACGACGGCCTTCAGCTCTACACCCTCCTTGTCCTCAAGGATGCTGATAGGATACTCAAAGTTGAATGTCTTGAAATAGTATGCCTTCAATGGTTCGGCAGGAGTCTCAGAGGCAATAAGTTTGTTGTTGGCATATAGCTCTACCTTATAGCCGCGCGCATCCTTCGAGCCGAAGTTGTTCACCGTGACCTTCACATTCTCCGTGTCGCCCTTTCTTGCTGTCTCCGGAGCTTCTATCTCTGCACTCAAATCGTAGGTGTATGTATCGCGTATGAACATACGGTCTATGTATACTACATTGCCGGTGTTGGCCTGCGCCACAAAATTGACAGACACGAAATCCTTATCTACATAGTCGGCAAGCGAAACGGCAGAAGCGGTCCACTTCCCTTCGTCCTTAGCTGCGTCAATGTTTGCTACCTCTTCGGTCGTACCATCGGGCAACTCTACTTCAATCTTTATCTTGGCATTGCTGCCTGTTTCTGCCTTGTGGTAGAAGATGAGTTTCGGTTCGGCAGCACCGGCGAGTGATATCTTTCCGGTTCCGAGATAAGCCCAGTCGGTATCGGCCTCCGAAATCATGTGGAAGGCTCCGCCATCGTTGTCAACACAGTCGGGATAAGTGTCGTCAATGGTCCAGAAATCTGACTTGCCCGTGCCGTACGTGGTCCACAAACGTCCGTGCAGAAGATTCTTAGCCACGCTCTCAGAGAACGGAAGATCGTAGGGCTTGCCGAGCATGATAGAAGGCAACGCCTTGTATGAGCTCTGTCCGTAATCGTTTTTGGCAGAAATCCAGAGTGTTTTAAGAACCTGTGCACCGGTGTTCGTAACCATTGGTATGTCTATTGTTGTTTTACCCTTAACCGAGTCCACTTTAGTATAAGTGGGATAGTAGTCGGAACCGCCACGCTCTGCAATGACATAGGTCACGTCTGAGAGGTCTACATATCCGTCGTAATTGCCGACACTTGACTCCTCCCATGTGAATGTCACCTTGTCGGGATGCTCGGCTGTGCGACGATTGTCGGGTTCCAGCGGCGATGTCTGTCCTACATATATAGCTACCGGCTTACAGTAGAAGCCCGCACCATGCTCGTTCACTGCTGCCACACTATAGATATTGATGCCGTTTGTTGCGGTGTTGTCGGTGAATGTCACTATCGCACCAGGTTCGGCTGATGGTGCCTCTGCCACTACCTTGCCCGAACGGCGGATGAGAAACTTGGTTATATTCTCGAGCTTGCTGCCGCTGTAATTCTTTTCTGGGGCCTTGAATGAGAGAGTGGCTTGCAGTGCTCCCTTCTCAGCGGCTACAACAGAAAGATTGCTAACGCTGTCGGGAGCGTTTAGCGAGATGCCCTCGCCAATAGTGATATCGTCGATTTTCAGGCCTTGCTGTCCCTTACTGCTGATGTCGTGGAAGCCGATATACAACTCCTCGTCTTCTGTGGGCGTGAAGGTGGCTTTGCGCACCTCATAGTCAGAGAGCTCTATAGTCTCTTCGGCAAGCAGTGTCTCTGTCATGCCGGCAGCCGTTGCGCTTTTGCCATACTTCACCTCAAACTTCTGCGGATACCATTTTGAGGTGCCCTTAACACGGAACGATAAATTGTATACGCTACCAGCTTTCACCTTCAGAGCCGGCAGTATAAGCCACTCGTCAGCATCTGCGTTCTCCGATTTTGCAGTAGTTGCACATGCGTCCTGATCGTTTGACCAGTTAGGCTCGTCCCAAGCCCATGTTACACCGTCGCCGTTGCCGTCGATTATTTCATAGAGCGCCATCTCCGAAGCATCGTCAAACGTACCATAGAAAGGTGGCGTGATGGCGTTGCCGAAAGCCACATAGTTGCTCACAACCTCATCGCCCTTCACTCCGCCGTTGACGGGTGTGATGCCATAGCCGTATACGGCCTTGTTGGCATCGGAAGGAAGCGTCTCTGTATAGGATGTGCCGGCGTAGCCTTCCTGCACAATCTTTCCTTCAGGGTATCTCACAATGTTATATTTTATGTCGCCCATATAACCTCCGTAGAGTCCTTCTGTAGGTGCGCTCCACGTGACGTTCACCTTGCCGTTCTGGTCGATGGTGGTTGTTACGTTCTGAGCCGATTTCGGCTTGTCCATACCGATATACTTGCTGCCAAGAAGGCGTGGGCTCGGTCCTGCTTCATTAGCCAGAGTGATGATGAAGTTCACGTTGCCATTGTCTTTCAGCGTCACGCTCTGACGTACCTTGCTGCCTGCTGCTGCCTTACCCTCGGCAAGGGTGTCGGTGTCGTCGGTGATGGTATAGGTGATATCGCCGTTGAGTTCATCGCCGGCGAACGTCTTTGTGGGCACATCAAAACAAACATCGCCCGTGAGCGAGCCGTTCTTGAAGTCGAATGTAAGGTTCTCGGCAATGGCAGGTGCTCCGTCCTCGGCTGCAGGCTTCGGGATAGAGAGCATTGTTATCATGTTCTGACCCTCGAAATCGCCAACAAGCGACAGACTTGCGTCGGTGAGGTCTACAGTGTAGAGCGTCGACTTCTTGTCTGCCTCTACACAGGCCCAATAGAAGGTGTTGGTCTTTTGGTCTATCTCACCACTTTGGTAGTAGAAGCTGCCATCGCTCTGCTTCAGTTGCTTGCCCGTTGAGCCGATATAGGTTTCTGCTGCAGTATCGGTGTCTATCTTGTAGAGGTTGCCGTCGGTTGCTACACCATAAAGCACGCCCTGCTTGGTCACACCCATTGCTACATAAGTGTGGCGCAAGTCGCCAATCTTGGTGCGCGTCATCTTCTCGTAGTCGACAATGCAAAGCTCGTCGCCGTTTCCTTCCGAATTGAGGAAGTCGCCGTATACCGTCGAACCATCGGGCGCAATAGCCGTTTCGTTGGCTATGAACGATTTGTTGTCAATCGACTTTTCTGCAAGTTTCTCCCACGTGTCTGTGTTATACTTATAATAGTATATCATATCAACACCCCAGAAGTTCTGGTACATGATGAAGTAGAGATTGTTGCCAATCCATGCTCCACTGCCCGTTGCACGGAAGAAGTCTTCGGTATACAGCTGCTTAACCTTTACGGGGTCTTTGGCCATAAATTCATACCATCCGTAAGCGTAATAGTCTTCGCTGACACTGGCCCATCTGTTGTCGAAGAGCACATTGCCCCAAAGCTTCCGACCATCCTCGGATGCCACACGCATAATTGTGTTGCTGATGCTTGGGGCAGACTGCTGCGCAGCTCTAACCTGAGCATTTACACCACCGATTGCGGAGCTCGCTAACAGTGCAACGGCCCCGATTCTTGACAAAGCGTACTTTTTTCTCATATATTTTAATTGGTTATTATAATAATGTATACAAAGAATTGTAAAAAAGAAATTCTATGCAAAGATACATTATTAAGATTTAGGAATAAAAGGTTTGGCTGCCTTTCTTACAAAATGACACGCAAAATACCTACAACTTGTTAGTCGGTTTGCGCTCAAATGAGCAGAATGTACACAAATAGGTATCGTATCGTGCAATGTGTTTGTTGAAGTCTTCGGCTCTTTGGGGTATACGTATCGGTTGTTTGTAGTGGGAACGTGCCACCGCTCGCGTCCGCCGTCCGAACGGATTGCGTCCGCCGTCCGATCAGATTGCGTCCGCCGTCCGATCGGATTGCGTTCGCCGTCCAATCGGATTGCGTTCGGTGAACGATGACAAAGCGACGGCAACTGCAGCGTTAACACAGAAATAATTGTTTGCGAACACACGCTGCAAACTATCTAAAAGAACGTGAAAAAGCAGAAAAACTCGCTGTTTTATTTGGCTGGTACGCCGAAATAATCTATATTTGCGCTGTCTTAGTTACATAACGGCATTGACGTTAGCCGACGAAAGACAAACAATTTAAAAACGAAAGAATCTATTATCAACTAAAAAACCTTTTATACTATGAACGTAGAGAAAATCATGCATGATCTCGAGGCTAAGCACCCGGGAGAAGCCGAGTATTTGCAGGCAGTACGCGAAGTTCTTATCTCAATCGAGGACGTTTACAACCAGCACCCAGAGTTCGAGAAAGTTAAGCTTATCGAGCGCCTTGTAGAGCCGGAGCGCATCATCACTTTCCGTGTTCCTTGGACAGACGACAACGGTGAGGTACATGTAAACATCGGCTACCGCGTACAGTTCAACGGCGCCATTGGCCCGTACAAAGGCGGCTTGCGTTTCCACCCGTCAGTGAACCTCTCAATCCTGAAGTTCCTCGGTTTCGAGCAGACATTCAAGAACGCACTCACCACATTGCCTATGGGCGGTGGCAAGGGCGGTTCAGACTTCTCTATCCGCGGCCGTTCAGACGCAGAAGTAATGCGTTTCTGCCAGGCATTCATGACAGAGCTCTATCGCCACATCGGTCCTGATGAGGACGTACCGGCAGGCGACATCGGCGTAGGCGGCAGAGAAATCGGTTATCTCTTCGGCATGTATAAGAAACTCACACACCAGTATCAGGGCGTGCTCACAGGCAAGGGCTTGGAGTTCGGCGGTTCGCGCATCCGTCCTGAGGCTACCGGTTACGGCGCACTCTACTTCGTACAGCAGATGCTCGCAACACGCGGTCTCGACATTAAGGACAAGACAATCGCTATCTCTGGCTTCGGCAACGTAGCTTGGGGCGCAGCCAAGAAGGCTACAGAGCTCGGTGGTAAGGTTATCACTATCTCTGGTCCTGACGGATACATCTACGACGAAGCAGGCATCGCAGGCGACAAGATCGACTACATGCTCGAGCTCCGCTCTTCAGGCAACGATGTCTGCCAGCCGTACGAGGACGAGTTCCCAGGCTCTAAGTTCGTTGCAGGCAAGAAACCTTGGGAGGTTAAGGCCGACATCTACCTCACATGCGCTACACAGAACGAGCTCAACGGCGCCGACGCCGACATGATTCTCGCTCAGAAGCCGTTGTGCGTTGCCGAGGTTTCTAACATGGGCTGCACAGCTGAGGCTGTTGATAAGTTCGTTGCTGCTGAGCAGCTCTTCGCTCCTGGCAAGGCTGTCAACGCAGGTGGCGTAGCTACATCTGGTCTCGAGATGACTCAGAACTCTATACGTCTGAGCTGGAGCGAGAAGGAAGTAGACGAGAAGCTCCACTACATCATGCACTCTATCCACGAGCAGTGCGTGAAGTACGGCAAGCGTGCTGACGGCTACATCGACTATGTACGCGGCGCTAACATCGCTGGCTTCATGAAGGTAGCCAACGCTATGATGGCTCAGGGCATCGTATAATGCTCCCGACCGCCGCAAAAAACAATATGAATACGTGAAAATAAGAAATACAACATTAGTAATTCTTGCAACAATAAGCCTTGCCTATGTCTGCGCACAAACGCAGACAGGCAAGGCCTCGTTCTATTCTAAACGTGCCACAGGCTCTCGCACAAGCAGCGGAGAGCGCCTGCACCACGACAGTCTGACGTGCGCTCACCGCACCTATCCCTTCGGCACGCTGCTGCGCGTAACCAACGAGCGCAACGGCAAGCAGGTCATCGTGCGCGTCACCGACCGCGGTCCGCACGGACGCGGACGCATCATCGACCTCTCTTATCGCGCCGCCAGCGAACTCGGCATCATTGCGCAAGGCGTAGCCGTAGTAAAGGTGGAACGTCTGCGTAACACGAAAGTGCCGTTCAAGCCCGAAGACGCCCTGCCCGAAATCGACTTCGAAGTCACCGAATACACGCTGCCCGAAGACGGCGTATTCCATTTTAATGACAAAGACCAGCAGGTGCATGTAAAGAAACTGAATACTCCTGACAAGAAGAAAAAGTCTGCTGCCTCCAAAAAGAAGTCTTCAGGCAAGAAGAAACGTTCTGCAGGCAAGAAGTAGTGCTCTAAGGGCAGGAAGTAGGAATAATTGTTTGTTTTTACCTATTTAGTCTTATTTTATTATGAATAGGAGGCTTTGTATTGCTATTTTTTCTAACTTTGTAATGCAAAGTATATTAACGTGTTAAAAACAAACTAATCATGTTGAAGCAAATCATAACCGCAATCTTCTTCTCCGTGTTCTGTCTCTGTGCGCAGGCAAGCCGCAGACGCTGCAGTTCGCCAAGGATGTCATCAACGAGATTATGGACATCTTCCCTTCGCCCTACATCCACATCGGTGGCGACGAGTGTCCGAAGGAGCGTTGGCAGGCGTGCGAGCGTTGTCAGGCGAAGATAGCCGAACTCGGACTGAAGGATATCGACGGACACTCGAAGGAGGAGCAGCTGCAGACCTGGTTCATGGACGAAGTGGCTAAGCAGATTCGCGCCCGTGGCAGAAAGATGATAGGTTGGGACGAGATACTCGAAGGCACGCCTTCGAAGGATGTGACGGTGATAGGCTGGACAAGTCCGAAAGCCACCGTGCGCGCGGCGAAAGCCGGTCACCCGACGGTGATAGCGCCCATACAGCACTTCTACTTCAGCAACGTAGATCTGAACAAGATAACCGGCATCCCGAGCATAGAGCGTGTGTACAACCTCGAACCGTATCAGGACGGACTCACACCTGCCGAACAGCAGAACGTAATCGGCGCCGAGGGCTGCATCTGGACCGAATGGGTGAAGGACGCGAAGAAGATGGAGTGGGAACTGCTGCCGCGTCTGGCTGCGCTTTGCGAGGTGCAGTGGACGCAGAAGGAACAGCGCAATCTCGACTCGTTCTTGCAGCGTATGCTCCACATCCATGACATCTACCGACTCAAGAACCTCAACTACAAGGAGGATATTGAGGCGGCTGTGAAGAAATAGACAGCTATGCCGACGTTTTTATAAAGATAATTGACGATTTACAAACTGTAACAGAAGGCTTCAGTCTTCACAATAAACAATAGAGTTATGAAGAAATGTTTGATAATGCTTTTAGGTGGAGCGATAACGGTGAGCAGTTGCTCCACTGGCGCAGGCACGGGTGCCTACGCAGGCGGCTCAATGGGCTCGGTGCTCGGCTCCGCAATCGGCGGAATCGTAGGCGGACCGCGCGGACACGATATAGGTACGGTCATAGGTATGGCTACGGGTGCAGCAGCTGGTGCGGCTGTGGGCGACGCTGCCGAGAAGAAGCAGCGCCAGAGCGTGGGCGTGCCCGCAGAAGAACAGCAGCAGCGCAGACCGTCTGAGCGCGAGATGCGTGCGCGCCACAACCAGCGCATTCAGCGTGAGAAGGCTATGCAGCGTCAGCGTCAGCAGATGCAGCAGAACGATGGCGAATACGATGATGATGTGTACTTCGACGCGAAGAAGCCAAGAGAGATTGACGCGAAGAAACTCAGAACTTACGATGCTGAGGAGCCAGGAAAGCCTGAAAGTCCTATGCCGTTCTACAATAACGAGGGTTTCCCGGAGGGTCAGCACTTCAAGTTGGAGCGCATACCGAGAAAACAAATCGACAATAATGTGCAGGAGGAACAGCCGCAGGAGAGCCGTCTGGACACTGATATCGTTGTCGATGAAACCAATTCAAGTGACGACAGCTTCGACTTTGAAAAGGGAGAATAATAAGAAGACTTGCAAAAAAAAGTAGCGGAGGTCTCTGGGCCTCCGCAGCACGCAACAATGGTAGCTCTTTAAATTAATAAAGACTTTTATCAGACTTGGTGCTGCGGAGGCCGGAGACCTCCGCTACTTTTTTTATTTCAGCACAAACACCTTTGTCTCGTGTGCAGCCACCGTGCCCTTCCATTTGTTTGCACGTTGCGCTATGTTGCGGTGCTGCCAAACGTCGCGCACGGTGTACTTACCGTTGAGTCCGACGGAAGCGAAGTTGAGGCTCACGCGCTGTGCTGCGTCCGACGGATTGAGGATAGCCACGGCGTGCGAACCGTCAGCCAGCGGTTTCACGTACACCTGATGCGTCGGCTCGTTCACGATGCGCTCCGCAGCCTTGCCCAGAGCGTCCTGATTGATGGCAATGATCTCCTTGTTGAGCAGTATGCGGCGGTCGTCGTCGGTCACTTTGCGCAGGTCGTTGGTCATGGCGAGCACCGATGAGAGCATACACCACATGCTCATCTGCGTCTGATATTCGGTCTGAGTGCAGCCCACGCCGCCGAGATCGCTCGACGGACCGCCCGTTCCGCGCAGACCAACCACGAGCATGTCCATGTCGGGCCACTGTCCCGGGCGGGCATGCTTGGCGAGTGGTGCCGTAATGTTTACGATGTCGAGAATGCCCATGCCGCCTTCCTTCACGATGTCCTTCCACATGTCGCGCACGTCGTAAGAAGTGCGCCAGAGCTGTCCGCCCACTTCCTCGCACCACTCCTCGCCTTGGCGCTGTCCCCATTCGCAGATGCCGAGCACGATGTCGCGTCCCGACTTCTGCAGGGCGTTAGCCATTGTGCGGTAGCGCTGTCTTGCCGTGGCGCTGTCCTCAGGCGCGTTGCAGTAGTCGTACTTCAGATAGTCGATGCCCCACGAAGCGAAGGTGCGTGCGTCCTGCTCCTCGAAACCGAGGCTCGCTGTCCATCCGCCGCAGGTGAGTTGCGCCGCATCTGAGTAGATGCCGAGCTTCAGGCCCTTAGAGTGGACATAGTCGGCGAGCGCCTTCATGCCCGACGGGAACTTCTCAGGGTCGGGTATGATGTTGTTCTGACGGTCGCGACCGCCCTGCCAGAGGTCGTCGATGAAGATATATTCGTAGCCGGCGTCGCGGAATCCGCCTTCTACCATAGCGTCCGCAGTCTCGCGGATAAGCTGTTCGTTGATGTTGCCCTGGAAGAGGTTCCATGTCATCCAGCCCATTGGCGGTTTCGGCGCAAGTTGTTTGCGTGGAGTGGGGGCGTTCTCAGCCGAAGCGAAGAGCGACGAGAGGCAGAGAACTGCCGAGAGAATAAAAGATTTGTTCATAATGATTTGTTTATTATAGATGTTGTGATGTTGAGGTGTTGAGATATGATGTTGAGGTGTTGAGATATGCATTGCTAATGTCAACACAACACCATCTCACCATCTCACCACCTTTATTGTACAAAGTTAGCAATAATTTCCGTTCGTTCTGTATAATGTCCCCGATTTTCTTTGCTCATTGAAACGTAAAGGTTAATTTTGCACGTAGCGGAGGTCTCCGGCCTCCGCAGCACCAAGTGTATAGCATGAAGAGTTGTATTCTAAACACGACAACTCGCTATAAAGTAATTAGTGTTATTGATTGCTGCGGAGGCCGGAGACCTCCGCTACGGAAATAGCTATGGAAAAGAAATATAGATTTGAAGTCTGCGCCAACGGCGTAGAGAGTTGTTTGGCAGCGCAGGAAGGCGGCGCCGACCGTGTAGAACTTTGCGCCGGCATACCCGAGGGCGGCACCACGCCGTCGTACGGCGAGATTAAGGTGGCGCGCCGTGTGCTCAGCACTACACGCCTCCACGTGATAATCAGACCGCGCGGCGGCGACTTCCTCTATACGCCGCTCGAAGTGGAGCGCATGGTGGAGGATATACGCGTGTGCCGGGAGTTGGGCGTCGATGGTGTGGTGATAGGCTGTCTGTGTGCCGACGGATCGCTCGACATGGATGCCAACCGTCGCTTGGTTGAGGCTGCTCAGGGCATGTCCGTCACGTTCCACCGCGCCTTCGACCGCTGCAACGATCCGCGCCGCGCACTCGAACAACTCATCGAGCTCGGCGTCGACCGCGTCCTGACTTCGGGCCAGCAGCCCACAGCGCTCGAAGGTGCACCGTTGCTCGCCCAGCTGCACAAACTTGCTGCCGACCGCATCATCATTCTCGCCGGCTGCGGCGTGAACGAGCAGAACATAAAGCAGATACAGACCGAGACTGGCGTCTGCGAGTTTCACTTCTCTGCGCGCGTTCCCGTAAAGAGCCGCATGGAGTACATCAATCCCGACGTGTACATGGGCGCGAAGGACGCCGACGAGGGCACGCTGATGTACACTTCGGCTGAGCGCGTACGTAATACCATCGCGCAGTTGCAGTAGAAAAAGTCTGGCATCTATCGCATACAACACTTTAAGAAACTTTCATGTGCCTTCAAGGGGGTGCACTTGTCTCAAGTGCATCAACCGAGCAAGAATTACACCGTTTACTTGGTTGGTGCAGCAGAGACTGCTGCACCCCCTGAGAAAAGTGCATCAACCGAGCGAGATTTGCTGTCTCCTACAGATTTTACTTTAAACGGATTTAGGGTATATAATGAAAAAACGGATTAAGCGGATTAAACAGACTCCTTCATTGTATAAGGAATCCGCTTAATCCGCTTAATCCGCTGTTGAATTATACCGAGCAGTACAATCCGTTGTTGAATTATACCGAGCAGTACAATCCGCTGTTAAATCATTCCAAACAGACAGTCTGCTTAATCAGTTGCCGCTTTATCCCAGCACCTCGATAGCCTTGCGCATGCGCTTCAGCGTCTCCTCCTTGCCGAGGAATGCCGAGATGTCGAACATGCCCGGGCCCTTGCCGATGCCTACGAGCGTGAGGCGGAAGGCGTTCATAACGTCACCGAGCTTGTAGCCCTTCTCCTCAATCCACTTCATCACAACCGGCTCCTGACCCTCTACCGAGAAGTCGTCGATGCCCTCGAGCACGTCAGCCAGTTCGCCCATCACCTTAGCCGAATCAGCCTTCCAGCGCTTCTTCACGGTCTTCTCGTCGTACTCCGTCGGAGCGATGAAGAAGAACGAGCAAAGCGGCCACAACTCCTTAACGAAGTTCACGCGGTCCTTCATCATAGCCACCACCTTAGTGATGCGCTCCATCGACTCGTCTACGCCGTTGTTAGCCACGATAGGCGCGAAGAGGTTAGCCACCTCCTCGTTCGACTTCTTCAGCATGTACTCGTGGTTGAACCAGATGCCCTTCTGATAGTCGAAGCGTGCGCCAGCCTTAGAGCACTTGTGGATGTCGAACGCCTGCACAAGCTCGTCAAGAGTGAAGAGCTCCTGCTCTGTGCCTGGATTCCAGCCGAGCAGCGCAAGGAAGTTGACGACTGCCTCGGGGAAGTATCCGCTCTCGCGGTAGCCTGAAGAAACGTCGCCCGTCTTTGGGTCGTGCCATTCGAGCGGGAACACTGGGAAGCCCAGTCGGTCGCCGTCGCGCTTTGAGAGCTTGCCCTTGCCTTCCGGCTTCAGCAGCAGCGGCAGGTGAGCGAATTTAGGCATAGTGTCTTCCCAACCGAACGCGCGGTAGAGCAGAACGTGAAGCGGTGCGCTCGGCAGCCACTCCTCGCCGCGAATCACGTGCGTAATCTCCATGAGGTGGTCGTCCACGATGTTAGCCAAGTGGTATGTAGGCAGCTCGTCGGCGCTCTTGTAGAGCACCTTGTCGTCGAGGATGTCGCTCTTGATAACCACGTGACCGCGTATCATGTCGTCGATGTGCACCTCGATGCCCGGCTCTACCTTGAAGCGAACCACGTACTGCTCGCCGTCAGCGATGCGGCGCTCCACTTCCTCCTTCGGCAGAGTGAGCGAGTTGGTCATCTCGCCGCGTGTATGTGCGTCGTACTGGAAGTTCTGAATCTCGGCACGCTTAGCCTCAAGCTGTTCCGGCGTGTCGAAAGCGATGTAAGCCTTGTCGGCAGCCAGCAGCTGTTCTACATATTTCTTATATATGCTGCGGCGCTCGCTCTGTCGGTACGGACCATGTTCGCCGCCGAAGCTCACGCCCTCGTCGAACTTGATGCCGAGCCAGCGGAACGACTCGATGATATACTCCTCAGCGCCCGGTACGAAACGGTTGGAGTCGGTGTCCTCGATGCGGAATACGAGGTCGCCGCCGTGCTGGCGAGCGAAGAGATAGTTGTACAATGCTGTGCGCACGCCACCGATGTGCAGCGCTCCTGTTGGACTTGGTGCGAAACGCACCCTCACTTTTCTATCTGACATATTTTGTTTTGTTGTTTTGTTTTCAGTGCAAAGGTAGTGCAATTATTTCGTATTTTGTGATTTTTTTTGTAATATTGCAGTCGAAACCCCCAAACACGGCGGACTAAACCCCGCAGAACCTCTAAACAAACTGATTTATATGGACCGATTGAACCAACCAAAGCGAATTTTCTGGCGCAACATGCTCTCGCGAACGCTCCTTGTACTGGTCACCGTGACGCTCATCGTGTGGGCTCTGCCGCACAACGAACGCCAACGCTACAAGTACGATGTGGGCAAACCGTGGATGTACGGCTCGTTCATAGCCAAGTTCGACTTCCCCGTATACAAGACCGATGCCACCATAAAGGCGCAGGAAGACTCGCTGCTCGAGACCTACCAGCCCTACTACAACTACGACAAGCAGGTGGAGACGAAGATGGTGAGCCGATTCCTCGCCGACTATCGCAACGGCATACCCGGACTCTCGTCGCTCTACGTGAAGCTCATCGCCGACCGCCTGCACAAGCTCTATCAGCAGGGCATCATGGGCACGCCCGAATACAACGAGATATACCGCGACTCTACCACTGAGGTGCGCGTCGTGCTCGGCAACAAGGCGCAGAGCATACGCCTCTCCGAGTTCTACTCCACGCTTTCGGCGTACGAGCAGCTCTTCGCCGACGACATCATCGCGCAACAGCGACCGCTACTGCAGCGCTGCAACCTCAACAACTACATCGAGCCTAACCTCATATACGACAAGAGCCGATCCGAGACAGAGCGCAACGACCTCCTCTCGTCGATACCGCCAGCAAGCGGAATGGTGATGAGCGGACAGAAAGTGATAGACCGCGGCGACATCGTCGACGAATATACCTACCGCGTGCTCGACTCCTTCGAGCGCGAGATGGAACGGCGCAGCGCCACGGACAGCGAAATGATGGTGATGCTCATCGGACAGATAGTGTTCGTGGCGCTCCTCGTCACGCTCTTCACCATCTACCTCGGACTCTTCCGACACGACTACTTCGCCAAACCGCGCTCCATCGCCATGCTCTACACGCTCATCACGCTCTTCCCGGTGCTTGTGTCGCTCATGGTGAGCCACAACTTCCTCAGCGTCTACATACTGCCGCTGGCTATGGCGCCGATGTTCGTGCGCGTCTTCATGGACTCACGCACGGCGTTCGTCTGCCACGTCACGATGGTGCTCATCTGCACCGCCGCCGTGCGCTACCAGTACGAGTTTATCATCATACAGCTCGTAGCCGGACTCGTAGCCATCTACTCGCTGCGCGAACTCACACGCCGCGCACAAGTGTTCCGCACGGCGCTCTTCGTCACACTCGCCAGCGCCCTCGTCTACGTAGCCATGCAGATGATGCAGAGCAACGACATCTCGCTCGTCGACACCGATATGTACTATCACCTCGTTGTCAACGGCATCTTCCTGCTGCTCTGCTATCCGCTCATGTACGTCGTCGAGAAGATGTTCGGATTCGTGTCGAGCGTTACGCTCTTCGAGCTGTCTAACACCAATCGCGGACTGCTCCGCGACCTCTCGGAGGTGGCTCCCGGCACGTTCCAGCACTCTATCACCGTCGGAAACCTCGCCGCCGAGATAGCCAACAAGATAGGCGCCAACTCGCTCCTCGTGCGTACCGGCGCACTCTATCACGACATCGGAAAGATGGAAGACCCAGTCTTCTTCACCGAGAACCAGGCAGGTGTCAATCCGCACGACAACATGTCGTACATCGAGAGCGCACGCATCGTGATGCGACACGTCACCGAAGGCGTGCGCATGGCGGAGAAAGCCAATCTTCCGGCGTTCATACGCGACTTCATCCTCACCCACCACGGACGCGGCGTGACGAAGTATTTCTACATCAAGTACAAGAACGAGCATCCCGACATCAACGTCGACGTCGCGCAGTTCCAGTACCCCGGACCTAACCCGTTCACACGCGAGCAAGCCATCCTTATGATCGCCGACGGCGTGGAGGCAGCGTCGCGTTCTCTCTCCGAGTACACCGAGGAAAGTATCTCCGAACTCGTTAACCGTATCATCGACGGCGACGTAGCCGAAGGTTTCTTCAAGGAGTGTCCTATCACCTTCCGCGATCTCGCCCTCGCCAAGCTCGTTCTCATCGAGCGCCTCAAGTCGATATACCACACCCGCATATCATATCCCGAAGCGAAGAAGTAATTAAGGAGGAGGGTGTGTCAAAACTCTCTTATTCTTAAAAAATCACAAAGCCCTGACT
>ERZ1023848.123-NODE-123-length-32389-cov-19.139172_pt1 | contig 32389 bp, 29 predicted proteins | sample MGYA00380385_ERZ1023848 | MGnify/ENA primary metagenome ERZ1023848 (study PRJEB33179, sample SAMN07449069) | human gut metagenome | biome: Human-gut; feature: Human associated habitat; material: Faeces | host: Homo sapiens | place: India:Kasaragod | collected...
CATTCCGTCATTCCGTAGCCCACGGTGTAAGGGAAGTTGATGCGGCGCAGGAATTTCTCCACGTCGGCGTTGAGAGCCGCACCGCCCACGATGATTTCAAACAGCTCTCCGCCGAACGCCTCGTTGAGTTTGGCTTTGATTTTGCCGAGCAGACGGTCGTTGACAAAGGGCACAGTCATCAGCAGCTTCATCACCGGCTTGTCGAGCAGCGGGAACACTTTTGTCTTGATGATTTTCTCCAGCACCAACGGCACTGTGACAATCAGTCGCGGATGCGTCTTGGCAAAAGCGTCCATAATGATTTTAGGCGACGGCACACGCGTGAGGAAATGCAGATGGCATCCTTTCGACAGCGGGTGCAGCATCTCGATCGAGAGGCCGAACATGTGTGCCAGCGGGAGCATGCAGATTGTGTCATGTCCCGGGCCGAGCCACGACAGTTTGGTTAGGGCGAAGGCTATGTTTGACGAGATGGCGCGGTAAGGCACCATCACGCCTTTCGAGAAGCCAGTTGAGCCCGACGTGTAGTTGATTATTGCCAGACGGTCCATGTCGGGGGTCTTGTAGACCACGTCGTCGGCAGTGAAGCGTTCAGGATAGCGCTGACCAAAAATCTCGTTCAGGTGTGCGCGCGCATATATTATCTTTTCGTTGTTTGACTCAAAGAGGCTGTAGTCGGCGATGTTGAACGCCGCCTCCACCTTCGGAGCGTTGGCGATGTCGATCTGCCCCCACACGGTTGTGTCGCAAAACAGGATGCGCGCATCCGAATGGTTGAGGATGTGATGGATTGAGTCGGCCTTGAATTCGTGCAGGATAGGCACCGGCACCGCGCCGTAGGTCATTCCTGCGATAAACGCCACCGCCCATTGGGTGCAGTTTTTTCCGCAGAGGGCAATCTTGTCGCCCTCCGCTATGCCCGCATGTTCAAAAAGAAGATGCAGTTTAGCCACTTTCCGCGCCACGTCGCGATATTGCAACGATATGCCGCCAAAATCGGTGAACGCCAGTTCTTCCCAATTCTTTTTTATTGAATTTTGGAGTATTTCATTAATATGTTGCATAATGATTTTTTTCTTTATCATTTCTGCAAAAATAACTATAAAAACCGAATGTACAAACGATTCCCGACCATTTGTCGGGTTTTTACGCCTTGCAGGCTATGGATTGGTAAATTTAAGTTAACGCAAGAGCGTGTTTTCAGTGTTCATCTATCAAAATCTATTAAGCGTGCCCCGATGCAGCCGCTTTAATCTATTGTGTTTTTTCTTGCCGTTGTGCGACAGTAATTTTGCATTGGATTAATACATAGTTTTATGCAATTACACGTGAAAATTTTTGTTTTTGGTTTGTTGGCCTGTCCGTCTGCGTTGATGCAGCCGGCAGAGTCCGACAACTCAGCTGCGGCATGGACGTTCAGCCAATGTCTGGACTATGCCTACAGCAACAATATCAGTCTGCAGAGGCTTGTTCTTGACAACCAAAGCGACGACGCCACGCTTGAGCAGTCGAAAGCGCAGTGGCAGCCAACGCTCGGCTTCTCCACCACGCAGGGCTACATCAACTACGTCTCGCCGTCGGAAAACCAGACAGCCAATGTCTATTCGGGCGCCTACGACCTCAACGCCTCGTGGACAGTGTTTAACGGCAATATCCGCCGCAATCAGATAAAATATGACGAAATGCAGCAGCGCATCTCCGCTCTCGGTGTCGACGAGCAGCGCTACACGCTTCAGACGGAGATTCTGTCGAAATATCTAAACATCCTGTATGCAAAGGAGGCTATCGCCATAGCACGCAAGAATGTGGAGGTGAGCAAGTATCAGATGGAGCGCGCCGAGGCACTGATGAATTCGGGCAAGCTGTCGCGGGTGGACTATTCGCAGATTGAATCGCAATGGCACACCGACCGCTATTCGCTCACCACAGCCGAGACCAATCTGGCATCTGCAAAAGTAGCTCTGAAAACGCTTCTTGAACTCAACATAACAACCGACTTCGACGTTGCCGGCATCGACTTCAACGATGCGGAAATCGCAGCCGAGCTGCCGCGCAAGACCACCGTGTTTGACACGGCTTGCTCATGGATGCCGGCGCTGCAGCGCTACAAACTGGCAGGCGAGGCGGAGCAGTACAGCATCGACATTGCCCGTGGCGGCTACTACCCCTCCGTTGTGCTCAACGCCGGCGTCGGCACGTCAAACACATCGGGCAGCGGGAATCTCGGCACGCAGCTGAAAGACCGCCTCAACGAGCAGATTTCGGTGACGGTGAGTGTGCCTATCCTTGACCAGAAAAAGAACAAGACGGCGGTTGCGAAAGCACGGATTGCCCAACTCAACGCCGACCTCGACTACCAAGAGGCCGTGACATCGCTGTCGCAGACAATCGAGAGTGTATACATCGATGCAGAAAACGCCCAGGCAAAGTATGAGAGCTGCGCTGAGAAACTTACGAGCGCGTCGCTGACCGACGAGCTGGTCAACGAGCAGTTTGCGCTCGGGCTGGTCAACACGCTCGACCTTCTCAACGCCCATTCCTCGCTGCTGACGGCGCAGCAGGAGTTGCTTCAGGCAAAATATCTCACAATCCTCAACAAGCGATTGCTAAACTTCTATCAAACACAACAAATATCACTTTAGCAATAATATGAATCCCAACAAGTTATCAACACTGATTCTGTCTGCCGCACTGACATTGGCCTCGTGTGCCGACAAAGACAAAATACAACTCGAGACGGCAACGGTGTCTGCCGGCGCCATCAGCGAAACCGTAACCGCCACCGGAACGCTTGAAAGCGTGACGCAGGTGGATGTGGGCACGCAGGTTACCGGCAAAATCACCAAACTGTTTGCCGACTACAACTCAGTGGTCAAGAAAGGCGAGCTGATAGCCGAAATCGACAAGACCTTGCTCGAGAGCGAGGTGGAGGCTGCCAACGCCAACCTTGAGAGCGCGCGCTCCACCTACGAATACCGCAAGACAAACTATGAGCGCGACCGCAAGCTGCACGACAAGAAACTGATAAGCGACTACGACTATGAGACGTCGCGAAACGAATACGACGTGGCGCGCCTCGCCTATCAGAAGAGCAAGGCCGACCGCGTGAAGGCCACGGAGAATCTCGGCTATGCCGAAATCTACACTCCTATCGACGGCATCGTGATATCGCGCGAGGTGGAAATCGGGCAGACCGTCGTTGCCAACATGACGGTTGCCAACATCTTCACCATCGCCGACCTTGACAATATGCAGGTGATAGCCGACGTCGACGAGGCCGACATTGGTCAGGTGAAAGTTGGGCAACGGGTTACGTTCACCGTCGACGCCTACCCCGACGACGTGTTCAACGGCAAGGTGACGCAGGTGCGCCTGAACCCCACAGAGGAATCGAACGTGATTACCTATGAGGTGGTGGTCTCTGCCGACAATTCAGACCATAAACTGATTCCCGGACTGACAGCCAACATCACCATCTATACCGCCGAGTCGCAGAATGCACTCATTGTGCCAGCCTCCGCCATTAAATTCTCGCCCAAGGACCTTGACGACGAGTCGCTTCCTAAAAAAGCACAGGACGCGCCCAAAGAAGCGAAGGCGGTGGTGTGGACAGTGCGCGACAACAAGCTCTATCCCGTGGCAGTGACCATCGGCACAAACAACGGTGTCAGCGTGGAGATTCTGTCAGGACTCAAGAAGGGCGACGTGGTGGCTGTCGACTACTCAGCCGACATGGCGGCGCAGCAAGCCGGCGACAGCGAGGAAAGCAGTCCGTTCGCGCCAAAACATCCTGGACAGAAAAAGAAGGAGGGACAAAAATGAAAGAGATAATCCGACTCGACGGCATCCACCGCAATTTCGTTGTAGGCGGGGAGACCGTCCATGCGCTGCGCGGAGTGTCGTTCACAATCAACGAGGGCGAGTTTGTCACAATCATGGGCACATCGGGCTCCGGAAAGTCAACGCTGCTCAACATTCTCGGATGCCTCGACACCCCTACCTCCGGAAGCTACTTCATCGACGGAGCGGAGGTGCAGAAAATGAGCCGCAACGAGCGCGCCTACATACGCAACCGCAAAATCGGATTCGTGTTTCAGAACTACAACCTGCTGCCAAAAACCACTTCGGTGGAGAACGTCGAGCTGCCGCTTTTCTACAACTCCGCAATCGGAGCCAAAGAGCGCCGACGCCGCGCCGAGGAAGCCCTCGACGCCGTGGGGCTGCACGACCGCATGATGCACAAGTCGAACCAGATGTCGGGCGGACAGCAGCAGCGTGTGGCAATCGCCCGCGCGCTTGTCAACGACCCGGTGCTGATTCTTGCAGACGAGGCTACCGGCAACCTCGACACGCGCACGTCGTTCAGCATTCTGACGCTGTTTCAGCAGTTGCACAGCATGGGTCGCACCATCATTTTCGTGACCCACAACCCCGAGCTTTCCGACTACAGCAGCCGCAACATCGTGCTTCGCGACGGCAAGATCATCTCCGACGAGCGCAATCCCAACCCCAAATCGGCTGAGGAGGTCTATAAATCACTACCCGTAATCAACGACTGACAAGATGAAGATTGGAAATCTATTCAAAATAGCGCTCAAAGCGTTAAACAACAACAAGATGCGGTGCTTTCTGACGATGCTCGGCATCATCATCGGAGTGGCATCTGTGATCACGATGCTCGCCATCGGCCAAGGCTCCAAAGACAGCATCAAGAAGCAGATTTCAGAGATGGGAAGCAACATGATAATGATTTTTCCCGGCAACATGGAGCGCGGCGGCGTGCAGCAGAGCAGCGACGACATGCAGTCGATGAAGCCCGTCGACTTCGAGAACATCCGCGACGAGGCAAAATTCGTTGCCGCGGTATCGCCGATGGTAAGCAGCCAGGGACAGTTTATCTGCGGCGCCAACAACTACCCGTCGAAGGTGGAGGGCGTCAATGCCGACTATCTTGAAATCCGCAAGCTGAAGGTGAAGGACGGTATGGCGTTTTCCGACCTCGACATCAAGCGCGCCTCCAAGGTGTGCGTGGTGGGCAAGACGGTGGTCGACAAGCTGTTTCCCAACGGAGGCAACCCCATGGGCCGCGTAATCAGGTTCAACTCCATACCGCTGACAATAATCGGTGTGCTGGAGTCGAAAGGCTACAACAGCATGGGTCAGGACCAGGACGACATTGTGCTTGCGCCCTACACCACCGTGATGAAGCGCATCCTCGCCATCGACTACATACAAGGCATCTTTGCCTCCGCCCTTACCGAGGCAGCCACCGACCAGGCTACCGACGAGATTGAGAAAATCCTCAACCGCAACCACAAAATCAAGAGTGTGGAGGATGAGGACTACGACATCCGTTCACAGCAGGAATTGAGCGAGATGCTCAACTCCACCAGCGACATGATGACGCTGCTGCTCGCCTGCGTGGCAGGCATCTCGCTGCTCGTGGGCGGCATCGGCATCATGAACATCATGCTCGTGTCGGTGACCGAGCGCACACGCGAGATCGGTCTGCGCATGAGCATCGGCGCACGCGGACGCGACATCATGACGCAATTTCTCATCGAGTCGATAATCATCAGCGTAGCCGGAGGCGTCATCGGCGTGGTGCTTGGCGCAGCAGCGTCGCTGTCGGTGAAATTTTTATTGAACTGGCCTGTGACAATTCAAATTTATTCTGTAGTTTTGTCATTCCTTGTGTGCACGGTCACTGGAGTGTTTTTCGGATGGTATCCGGCGCGCAAGGCGGCGAATCTTGACCCTATAGAAGCATTGAGATATGAATAGCATTCCCACCACAAAGCGCAGCACGATACTCGGCCTGATGACACACGTCATCGTGCTGACCATCGTGTTTATCCTTCCGGAGGTGATTTTCACCGCCGCCATGGGACAACGGGCTAAATTCGGGCCGCGCCGTTTCGACATCTACATCCACACGGTGATGTACATCATCACGTTCTACGTCAACTACTTCATCCTCATTGACCGTCTGCTGTTCAAGAAGCGCACGTGGCTCTATCTTGTCGTGGCGGCGCTGTTTGCCGCGCTGATGGTTGTGGCGAGCAGCTACTCCCACATCGTCATCGACAAGCTGCTGGGAGTTGCGCCTCCGCCACACCGTCGCGGACACCACGGTGGAGGACTGTTTATCGTCAGCATTATGATGCGCGACTATGTGATGCTGATTCTCACCATCGGCTTGAGCGTGGCGTTGAAGATGGGCTTGCGCTGGACAAGGATAGAGAAGCTCAACGAGCGGATAATCACCGAGCGCAAGGACATGGAGCTGCGCAACCTCAAAAACCAGCTCAACCCCCACTTCCTGTTCAACACGCTCAACAACATCTATGCGCTGACGGCGTTTGACACGGAGAAGGCGCAGAACGCCATACACCAGCTGAGCAAACTGCTGCGCTACACGCTCTACGAAAGCGACGGCACGCAGGTGACGCTCGACAAGGAGCTGCAATTCATCAGAAGCTACATCAACCTGATGGCGTTGCGTCTCAGCGACAACACCCGCCTGACGGTAAGCATCCACGACGGCGGCACAAACGGCTTGGAAATCGCCCCGATGATGTTCATCTCACTGGTGGAAAACGCCTTCAAGCACGGAGTGAGCGCCGGCTCGGAATCGTTTATCGACATCCGCATCACGCTTGACGGCAACCGCATCTGCTGCCACGTTGAAAACAGCCTGTTTCCGAAGGAAAAGTCAGACAAAAGCGGCTCGGGCATCGGACTTGCCAACCTGCAGCGCCAACTGGAGCTGCTCTACCCCGAAAGCCACGACTACAGCGCCGCCGCCATCGGCGACCGCTACGTGGCAGAGCTATCGATAACACTTAACGCAACAAAAGACTAATAGACAAACGCTTATGGACATTACTTTGAAATGCTGCGTCGTCGACGACGAACCGCTCGCGCGCGGGCTGATATGCTCGTTTGTTGAAAAGACACCGTTTCTGTCGCTTGAGGCATCGTTCGCATCCGCCTCGGAGGCAATAAAATGCGTACTGGAGAAGAAGGTAGACCTGCTTTTTCTCGACATTCAGATGCCGGAGCTCAACGGCATAGAGTTTGCGAAAATCATTCCGCCGGAATGCCGCATCATCTTTGTCACCGCTTTCGAGAAATATGCGCTCGACGGATTCCGCAACAATGCCATTGACTACTTGCTGAAGCCCGTAAACTATCCGGAGTTTCTCACCGCCGCCAACCGCGCGCTGCAGTGGGCTGAGCTTAAGGCCCGAGCGGAGGCCGCGCCACAGGCACAACCGGTTGCCGACAAGCAGCACATCATCGTCAAGAGCGAGTACAAACTCATCCAAATCGACGTGTCGAAGATTCTCTACATCGAGGGACTCAAAGACTATGTGAAAATCTACACCGAGGACTCCCCCACCTGCATCCTTTCGCTGATGAACATGAAGACCATCGAGCAGCATCTTCCTGCCGACCGCTTCATCCGCGTGCACCGGTCGTTTATCGTGCAGATGTCGAAAATCAACGTCATCGAGCGCAACCGCATCGTGTTCGGCAAGAAGTATATCCCGATTTCCGACACCTACAAGAAGGCGTTTTCCGACTATCTGGCGCGCCACACCGTCACGGCTGAACGCAACCAGTCCTCCGACGACAACGATTGAAATCCAACTGAACAACACCCATATTGGCAAAAAAAGCGCCATTTTTTTGCCAATATCGACAACTGTTTGTAAATTTGCTTATAAATGACTCACGTGGTTGCAACTTATCACATTATATTCAATCCGCGTTTTGTGAAAAATACGTATGACCTAACAAAAACAACGTCACAACAAATGAGAAAATTTACAAACATTTTCAGGACCAAGAGAAAGAACAACATCTCTCTCATTCTCTCCGCATTGTGCCTGCTGATGGCAGCGAGCTGCCTGTCGGCGCATGAAAGCAATGCTGTGGAGTCTTCATTGCAAGGCCACATCGTCGACATCGAGCATCAAACCGTCTACCCCGGAGAAATCAAGATAGCCGACGGAAAGATAGCCGACATTGTGCGCCTTTCCGATGTCGACGCTTCCGCGCCGTACTATCTGCCCGGCTTCATCGACGGACACATCCACATTGAGAGTTCAATGCTCACCCCAGAGAATTTCGCACGCCTCGCCGTGGCTCACGGCACAGTTGGCGTTGTGGCCGACCCTCACGAAATCACCAACGTGCTTGGAGAGGCAGGAATCAACTTCATGATCGACAATGCAGCCTCAAGCCGTCTGAAATTCCACTTCGGGCTGCCCTCGTGCGTCCCGTCGTCGCATCTTGAAACGGCAGGCGCCGTGATCGACGCGGTAGCGACCGAGCGTCTAATTCAGAATCCCGACATTCATTTTCTTGCTGAGATGATGAATTACCCCGGTGTCATATACGAAAACGCCGAGGTGATGGCGAAACTCGCCGCCGCACGGAAACACAACAAGCCCATCGACGGGCATGCCCCGGGTCTGACAGGAGCGAACCTCGACAAGTATATCGCCGCAGGCATTTCCACCGACCACGAATGCTCCACCCTCGAGGAGGCGCGCGAGAGAGTGGACAAGGAAATGATGGTTATAGTCAGGGAAGGCAGTTCAGCCCGCAACTTCGACGCGCTTGCACAAGTGATTGCGTATGCACCTGAAAAGGTGATGCTCTGCTCTGACGACAAGCATCCCGACGACCTGATTGCCGGACACATCGACGGAATGGTGCGTCAAGGGTTGGCGAAAGGCATCCCTGTGTGGAATCTGCTGACAGCGGCATGCGTGAATCCCGTGAAGCATTATGGTATTGACTGCGGTCTGATGCGCAAAGGCGACAATGCCGACTTCATAGCCGTTGACAATCTTGAAGCGCTTAACGTTGTGGCCACCTACATCGACGGCCGAAAGGTTTACGACCGCACGCTTGGCGTCGACAATGCAGCTCTTGCCACAGGCATCAGCGCTCCAGCCTCGACACCCAACAATTTCAAAGCAGCAAAAATCACCGAATCCGACATCGCAGTCGACCTGACCGGGTTTGAGAAAGTCAAGGTAATCGAAGCGTTCGACGGCGAACTGCTCACAAAGACAAAAATAGTCCCCGTTGCTGAGCTTTCCTCACCCAAGATACAGAAAATCGTTGTCTACAACCGCTATGGCAACGGCAGACCTCAGACGGCATTCATCGAAGGCTTCAACATAGGCAAAGGCGCCATCGGAGCGACCATCGCACACGACAGCCACAACATTGTAGCCATCGGAGCGTCAGACGAATCGATTGTAGCCGCGATAAACGCGCTGATCGAAGCAAAGGGCGGTGTGGTAGTTGTCAACGGCAAGAATACGGATTTGATGCCACTGCCGATTGCCGGACTGATGTCGGACAAGCCGGGAGAAGATATTGCCAATGATTACATGTCGCTTATTGTCAAATCGCACGCACTTGGCTGCACATTCCGGTCGCCGTTCATCACAATGTCGTTTATGGCTCTTCCTGTGATACCCGAGCTTAAACTGACCGACAAAGGTCTGGTTGACGTAACCGCTTTTGATTTCACTCCTCTGCAGAGCAAATAGCATGGGAACCACCCTATAGACATCGGGGCGGCGCCGTAAGTCAATTACAGCGCCGCCCCGTTTTTTTTATGAAGCCGGCATTACCTCCGCGTTTTCCTACAGGTTTTTCAGCGTTGATATTCGCTCGAGCGGATTTTCATCACCGAACACGTAGTTGCCCGCCACGAGGATGTCGGCGCCTGCGTCTTTCAGCAGCAGTCCGGTTTCCTCGTTCACCCCGCCGTCGACCTCAATCAGCGCCTTTGAGCCGCGCAGCGAAATCAGGTCGCGCAGCTCGTGCACTTTCTTCACCGAGTTCTGGATGAATTTCTGGCCTCCGAAGCCAGGGTTAACCGACATAATCAGAGCCAGGTCGATGTCGTCGATAATGTCGGCGAGCATCGACACCGGAGTGGCAGGATTGATGGTCACACCGGCTTTCATTCCAGCCTCCTTTATCTGCTGCACCACGCGCGACAGATGCGTGCAAGCCTCGAGATGCACGTTCATATAGGTTGCGCCGAGATCCTTCACTTCCTTGATAAACTTCTGCGGCTCCACAATCATCAGATGCACGTCGAGCGGCTTGTCGCAGATGTTTTTGAGGTTTTTCAACACAGGGAATCCGAAAGAGATGTTGGGCACGAAAACGCCGTCCATAATGTCGAGGTGGAGCAATTCCGCCTCGCTTCGGTTGATCATCTCCACGTCTTTCTGCAAGTTGCAGAAGTCGGCAGAGAGCAGTGATGGTGATACTATCATATCTGTTTCTATTTTTTCTTTTTCAGCAAGTTATGGGCAATAAACACAACGATTACCGCAAGCAGCGCATAGCCGCCGTATGAGAGGTAGGAATTGTAGTGCTCAATCTGCGCCAGCAGGTCGGCAGGCGCAACAAACGTAGAGAGCCATGCTCCGAGAGCTGCAAGCACCGCGTTCCACGCCCCCGCTCCGAGGGCTGTGAACACAACGAATTTTCCGATGTTCATCCCCGCCAAACCAGCAGGAATCGAGATGAGCTGGCGCACAGCAGGAATCAGTCGTCCAACGAACGTCGACACCGCGCCATGCTTGTCGAAAAAGGCTTCGGCATTCGCCACTTTCGCCTCGTCGATAAGGCAGATGTGGCCGAAACGGCTGTTTGCGAACCGGTAGACGATTGGCCTTCCGAGCCACACCGCCAGATAGTAGTTGACCAACGCGCCGATGAGCGCGCCCACCGTTGCCAATGCCACAACCACGTAGATGTTTATATGCCCTTGCGCCACGGCGAAGTAGGCCGCCGGAGGCACAACGATTTCAGAAGGGAAAGGGATAAACGAGCTTTCAACCGCCATAAGCGCCACAATGAGCAGATAAGCCGTAAACGGGTCGCTTATCATCGCTACAAACCAATTGTATATTTCTACAACCATAAATCAATATTTTCTGTTAATTATTCCGCAAAATTAATACTCTAATTTCATTCCACTCCTATCTCGCGGAACATTTCGGCATATTTCTCCGCTTTTTTCTCCACGGCGAGCGGATAAGCGCGCGACGACGACACCATGCGGTAGTGCCGGCAGAGGTTGCCACGATGTGTGAATTCAACATATTCGCCCGTCTTCGGCACCGCCGTGCCGTTGATTCCGGCTATTATCGCCGACGACTTCTCGCCAGCCGTCACCACCGTGCGGCAGTCAGGCAGACGGTCGAGAAACCCGTCAAGGTCGATTGGCTCCACCACTTCAAGGAATTTGTCGGAAGCGTTGTCTTTCTGACGCACCACACGCACCGCCGCGTCAAACATCGCGATTCCCCTCTCGGCGGCGAAACGGCGTATCGCCTGCTCGTCGTAGCCCCCGGGACGCACAAAATGGTTCTTGTCGCCGAAAAACACTATGCCCATTATGCGCCACATGTCGTTGGTGCGGTTTGGGTAATAGAAGCGCATCGACCATCGTCGTTCGGGCGGCGGGAACGAGCCGAGCATCAGCACTTTGGCGTTGCCGGGCATAAACGGTTCGAACGGATGGTTCTCAATGCGTCTTTTTTCCATTCGCCAATATTTTTTTGTAAGCAACCATCATCGCCACGGTGACCGCCGCACTGACAATAGCCACAACTGCCGACTGACTTCCAGCCTCGCCCATTGCGGCTGCGTCGATTGAGTTGTTGCCCATCCACATAAACGCCACGACAGCGGAATTGTTGAGCGCATGGCCTATGACAGGCACCCACAGCGAACCGCTCCACAGATAGGCGTAGCCGAAGAAGGCACCCAGCACAAGACGTGGCATAAAGCCGAAAAACTGGAAGTGGAGCGTGCTGAACACGAAAGCGGCAGTCCACACCGCCAAGTGTCGGCGCCGCATGCCGTCGCAGCAGATGCGCTGCAGCGCGCCTCGGAAAAACATCTCCTCGCCAAGTCCGGTCAGCAGTCCGACGCACACCACCGAAGCAATCAAATCCCACACCGACGAGCCGCTGAGCAGCGTGTCGGTGGCCTCCTGCGCGGCGTTCTCCTGCGCGCGCATCCATTGCTCCACCGGCTTCATCGCCTCGGGCAGCGACAGCGACGCGTTCCACGCCACAAGCCAGTTCATCGCCGGCGTCATCGCCAACGAAATCAGCACAATGCCTGCCACCGCCATTGCCGACGGCGCCTTGTCGAGCCGCAGGAAGCGCAGCGGGGTTCCGCCACCGCAGAGAGTGCCCACCGCCACGGCGGGGAGCATGAACATAATCAGATTCTGCAACGTTGTGGCAAGCCGCATCTGCGTCAGCGCGTCGAGCGCGTCGATGCGAGCGAGCATCTGCGACAGCAATGCCACCAGAAACAGTCCGACCAGCAGACCAGAAGCGAGCACCACCACAGCCCTCGAGGCAGAGAAACGATTGTTTGTATCGCCAAGCATCATATCCTTATTCTATCATCTTTAAAAATTCATCCTCGCCGATAATCGGAATGCCGAGCGAGCGCGCTTTCTCCAGCTTCGCCGGACCCATATTCGCGCCGGCAAACACGAAGTCGGTCTTCTTTGAAATCGAGCCGGAGTTTTTGCCCCCGTTGCGCTCAATCATCGCCTTGTACTCGTCGCGCGAGTGATGCTCGAACACGCCGCTTATCACGATTGTCTTTCCGGCGAGCTTGTCGGTTTTCTCCATCGCCTCCTTCGCCACGCCCATCTGCAGCCCCGCTGTGCGCAGACGCTCCACGATTGCGGCATTCTGCGGGTTCTTGAAGAAAGCCACCACGCTCTCGGCAATCACCTGCCCCACGTCGTCGATAGCCACAAGGTCGTCGACCGTGGCGAGCATCAGCGCGTCGATAGAGCCGAAAGCGAACGCCAGTTTCTTAGCCATTGTCTCGCCCACATTCGGAATCGAGAGCGCAAACACCACCCGTTCGAACGGCACTTGCTTCGACGCCTCGATGCCGCGGAGTATGCGCCTTGCCGTTAGCTCGCCGCAACGCCCCACAATTGTCAGTTTGTCGTCGGTAAGGTCGTAGATGTCGGCCACATTCTTCACCAGTCCCACCGCAAACAGCTGTTCGGCAGTCTCCTCTCCGATACCATCGATGTTCATCATCCGGCGTCCCACGAAATGCTCTATGCGCCCCGTAATCTGCGGACGGCATCCGTTGCGGTTCGGACACACCCATGCCGCCTCGCCCTCGTTGCGCACCAGCGGCGTGCCGCACACCGGGCAGTTCTTCACAAACTGCAGCGGCAGGCTTCCGGGTTGGCGTCGCGAGAGTTCGACCCCCACGATTTTCGGTATGATTTCGCCGCCCTTCTCCACATATACGTAGTCGCCGTCGTGGATGTCGAGCTGGCGTATGATGTCCTCGTTGTGGAGCGAGGCGCGCTTCACGATTGTGCCTGACAGCAGCACCGGCTCAAGGTTGGCGACAGGCGTTATCGTGCCGAGGCGTCCGGTTTCGAACGACACCGACTTAAGCCGAGTCAACTCCCTCTCCGCCTGGAATTTATAGGCGATAGCCCACCGTGGCGACTTCGCCGTGCTTCCGAGCAAACGCTGCTGCTGAAGGTTGTTGACCTTGAACACCAGCCCGTCGGTAGCCACCTCGAGCTGCTTGCGCGCCTCCGCCCAATGGTCGATAAACCGTTTCGCTTCGGTGACGTCGCGCAGCAGCTCTGTAGCGTCCGACACCTTGAAGCCCCACTTTCTCAAAGCCTGAAGCGACTCATAGTGAGTGGTGTATGGCAGGTTGTCGCCCAACAGGAAGTAGAAATAAGCATCCAGTCCGCGGCGCGCCACCTCCGCCGGGTTAAGCGTCTTCAGCGTACCCGCGGCAGCGTTGCGCGGATTTGCGAGCAGCGGTTCCTCATTGAAAGCTCTCTCCTTGTTGAGCGCGTCGAACGATTTCCACGGCATCACAATCTCGCCCCTCACCTCAAACTTGTCGGGCCAACCGCTGCCGGCAAGCGTCAGCGGCACGCTCCGTATCGTCTTCACATTGACCGTCACGTCGTCGCCATGCACGCCGTCGCCTCGCGTCACGGCACGCACCAGCCGGCCGTGCTCATACGTTATTGAAATCGACGTACCGTCAAACTTCATCTCCCCTACAATCTCGAGCGAGCCACCGCCCAGCTGCTGCTTTGCGCGCCGCAGGAAGTCTTCAACCTCCTCGATTGAGTAAGTGTTTGAGAGCGACAGCATCGGCCTCTCGTGCGCCACCTGTCTGAAGCCCGGCGTCAGGTCGCTTCCCACGCGTTGCGACGGCGACAGCGGGTCGAAAAGCTCCTTATGCTCCGCCTCCAGATCCTGCAGGCGACGCATCATGTCGTCATATTCTTTGTCGCTGACAGTAGGCTTGTTAAGCACGTAGTAGTTGTAGTTGTGCTTGTTGAGTTCCTCCCTCAGCCAGTTTATTTCCGATTCAAACAAATCCATATTTCCAATTATTTTGCCACGAATTTAGTGAAATTTCCCGTAATTGCAGATTCATGACGGCTAATTTCTAACCGCGCGAGCCAAAATTTTCCCAATACGGGCGGAGCGCATTGCGAATAAACGCGGCGACATCGGCAAACGGCTCTTCTTCAGTCTTTGTGATTTTACGCATAAAAGCAGCCCATCTCATTTCCATATTTCCGCTTTGGGCAAAATCATCACGAAAGAACATTGCATCTGCATCATAAGCCGTATGCCTGTTCTGAAACGTTTTTATGATTGCCTCTTGCAAAACAGATGAATCAAATTTGCCATCTTTAAGAATCCTATACAAGTCGTAATAATCTTTCATCCGGCTGTTCTGGTCAGCCAAATCAATAACCGCATACATCTTTTCCGCTATGACTGACTCAATTGAATACGACAGTATGCTTACATCAACGCTCCACCCTTCAGATAGAAATTGCCCCGGAAACGCGTCTTTGACAATCGATATAGCAAACGTTCTTGAAAATATCGCGTCAAGATTGTTTGATAAAACACATTTTCCTTTTTTGCCACATTCAGCAATTTTGCACGAATAGATTTCCCGGAATTTTTATTTTCGTAGCCACTCATAATTTAACCTGCAAATATTTTTCAAGGATTCCACCCACACGCAATCTGCGCGCATAATCCATAAGTTTTCCCATGTTCCTGTCCTGACGTTCAAGATAATTATTCAAGATTTCGGCACACACATCAATTCCTATTTTGTTGCGAAATTTAACAGCGTCACACACACTGCGCTCCACATCGTAGACACTGACCCAGAAACCTTCAACCACCATATCGGCAACACCAACCGCCAAAACCGACTCGGAGCAATAATGAATCTGCATCTGCGGAAATTCGGGCAAATTAATCTTACGCCCCCTTTCTACCGCAACATGAAAAGCCTGCGGCAAAGAGGTGGTGAGTTTATGAATGCTCCAAGCCGACCAAAGGCACAGGATTCCATTCGGCACAACAGCGCCTACGTCAACCATACCGGCAGACAGTTGGTCGACAGTAGCATAAACTCCCCGGCGCACCTTTACGAGCTCCCCCATACGAACACGCTCCAACATTTTGTAGTAAGCCGTACGCCCGTTTTTTTTGACATCACTTGCCTTTATGTATGAATTCTCCATATTTCCTTTGATTTCCGTACAAAGATACTACAAATATTTATAACTGCTGTTGTTTTGTACGGATTTTTATACAAAGCACTGGGGATTTTATGATAAAAAAACAGGCAATTCCCCGCTCTGCGAGATTCTGAAGCAGAACGGCGACGCAGTGACCACGCTCGCCGACCGCCGCTTCTTCGCAAAGGAGGCCTTCGGCGTGTCGAGCGCATACGACAGCGCAATCTTCAACTATTTCGACGCCGAGAGCGACAGCGACTTCCACGGTTGCCATCCTCAAGCACAACAACGCCTGCGGCATCGCCTTTTGCAGTCGTCGTCCCTCTTCCCTCATTGGGCGATGCCGGGTTTTATTTTTTCCTTTCTTTATCTTCTCTTTCTATTTTTTGCACGAAAGGCGGAGCCCGAGGTTGCCGTCGCGGTAGTCTGGAGTGCTGTTGATACGGTACGACACACGACAGATCCTCGCATCGAAATAGTAGCTGCCACCACGGTACACACGGCTGGAACCCGATGACGGTCCCTGGGGGTCGCTCTGCGAGGACGACTGATAGTCTCCATACCAGTCGCCACACCACTCCCAGACGTTGCCGCTCATGTCGTAGATGCCAAGCTCGTTGGCCTGCTTCGCGGCTACAGGATGCGTCCCGGTTCCGCTATTGACATCATACCACGCCACCGAGCCGATGTCGTTGCCTCCGGCATACTTGTAGCCTCGGCTCTTACGCCCGCCCCGGGCGGCATATTCCCACTCTGCCTCCGTGGGCAGGCGGAACTGCTTTCCCGTCAATTGGTTCAACTTTTGAATAAACTCTTGGCAGTCGTCCCACGACACCAGTTCAACAGGAAGATTGTCTCCTTTGTGACCGGATGGGTTGCTGCCCATCACGACTTTCCACAACGCCTGCGTCACTTCGGTCTGCCCGATGTAGTAGTCGCTGAGCGTTACCTGATGTGCCGGCTTTTCATCGTCTTCCGCATCGCTGCCCTGCTCAGAGGTCGCACCCATAGTGAATGTGCCGCCCTCAACAGGCACCATCGTGAACTTGACACCGTTGACCGTGAATGTCTGGGAGCCTTCAACAGCAACCAACTGCGGTGCAGACTCCGTTTTCTGCTCCATATCCTCACCTACGCTCAAAAACTTGGCACACACAATACCAACCACAGCCGCCACCGCTACACAAGCTGCGATTATCCACCATTTTTTAGTTGATTTTTTTCCTTCTCCAATCACTTCAGTTTTCGATTCAACCGTCGGCTCTGCTGCAAGTTGCGACACTGGCTTCTCAACGACAGACGGCTCGTTGCCATACAACTCCTTGACGAAATCGCAGACCGAGAGCGTGCGGTCCTTGCGAGAATAAGCCATAGCATGCACCACTGCCGGACGAACTTCTTCAGGAAGGCACACCGACCAATCATTCAACGAGAACTCCAAATCTATCGCTTCGGGAGGAGTCTTGCCGGTCAGCATGTTGGCGAATGTGGCAGCGAGGGCGTACACATCCGACTGCGGCGAGAACTGCTTCAACCCTACATACTGCTCCGCCGGAGAGAAGCCTGCGCTGTATGCCAACGTCCGAACGGTGGTCGTGGCATTGCCCCGACGGTCGTAGTGCTTGGCAAGACCAAAATCAATAAGCACAGGATCACCGTTGGAACGGAACATAATGTTGCCAGGCTTGATGTCGAGATGCGTGATGCGGTTGCAGTGCAGAAACGCCACGGCGTCTGCCACAGGTTTCAGAATTTTCTTTGCTGCACCAACAGAAAGCGCGCCATGCTTTTTCACATAATCCGCAAGACTTCCGCCATCAAGGAACTCCATCACATAGCATGCCGTACCGTTAGCCTCAAACACCTCGTCGACCGGCACTATGTTGCGGCATTGTCCGCACAGACTGTTCAGCCGCCGCGCCTCAGAGATGAAATCCTTCAAGCCATCGGCAGCCTCCCCCTTTGTGTCAGCCGTGCTGACCTTTCCAGAAGCATCGCGCAGACATCCGTCCATGAAAAATTCCTTCATGGCAAACTCCACGCGCACAGGTATCTGCCCCACCTGCTCCATCGCTGAAACCTTGTAGGTGATTCCGAAGCCGCCCTTGCCGAGCACCGCCTCCACTCTATATTCACGTTTACCGCTCCGCAGCACAGAGCCTACCGGCAGCACGTCATCCCATTGTTCCATTTCATCCATTACTTGAAAACCGCCACAAACTTACAAAAATCCGAGCATACGAAAAAGCACACACCCCAACCAATCATCAAAAATATGCTGAAAAACATTTTTTTGGGAAAATAATGTTGATTTTTAGGCGTGTATGTTGATTGATTTGCGTATCTTTGCAAATCGAATGCCAGGAAGGCGTTCGACAGGTTTGTTTAATTATATTGACAAAACATTAATGGCTGACAACAAGAGAATTAAAACGGCTCTCGTCTCCGTATTCCACAAAGACGGGTTGGATGAACTTTTAAGTTTGTTACACAATCACGGAGTGAAATTTCTTTCCACGGGAGGGACAAAATCATTTATCGACGGTCTGGGATACGAATGCGAAGCGGTTGAAGACCTTACCGGCTACCCTTCGATTCTCGGCGGACGCGTCAAGACACTCCACCCCAAGGTGTTTGGCGGCATTCTCAACCGCCGCGACAACGCCGGCGACCAAGAGCAAATCAAGCAATACGAAATACCGGAGATCGACCTTGTGATTGTCGACCTCTATCCTTTTGAAGAGACAGTGGCATCTGGAGCGTCAGAAGCCGACATCATAGAGAAAATCGACATAGGCGGCATCTCTCTTATCCGCGCCGCCGCCAAGAACTACAACGACGTTGTTATCGTGGCGTCGAAGCATCAGTACGCGCCCCTCTGCGAGATTCTGAAGCAGAACGGCAACGCAGTGACCACGCTCGCCGACCGCCGCTTCTTCGCGAAGGAGGCCTTCGGCGTGTCGAGCGCATACGACAGCGCCATCTTCAACTATTTCGACGCCGAGAGCGACAGCGACTTCCGCGTTGCCATCAACGGCTCGCGCCATCTGCGCTACGGCGAGAATCCACATCAGGCGGGCAAGTTCTTCGGCGACTTCGACAAGATGTTTGAGCAGCTTCACGGCAAGGAGATTTCCTACAACAACCTTCTCGACATCGACGCGGCCGTGAACCTTATCGGCGACTTCGACGAGACCACGTTTGCCATCCTGAAGCACAACAATGCCTGCGGCATCGCTTCTCGTCCAACCATCCTCGAGGCATGGAAAGACGCTCTTGCTGGCGACCCCGTGTCGGCGTTCGGCGGAGTGCTCATAGCCAACCGCGAGATTGACGCCGCGACAGCCGAGGAGATGCACAAAATCTTCTTCGAGGTTTGCATCGCACCGTCGTACACCAAAGAGGCACTCGCCATTCTCGAGCAGAAGAAGAACCGCATCATCCTGCTTCAAAAGTCTACCGAGCTTCCGACACAGCAGTTCCGCTCCATTCTCAACGGCGTGCTCCGTCAGGACAAAGACCTCCGCAAAGAGACTACAGCCGACCTCAAGCAGGCCACGGAGAAAGCCATCACCGCCGAGCAGGCAGAAGACTTGCTCTTCGCCAACAAGGTGGTGAAGCACAGCAAGAGCAACGCCATCGTGCTCGCCAAAGGCAAGCAGCTATTTGCGAGCGGCATCGGTCAGACATCGCGTGTCGACGCCCTTCGCCAAGCCATCGAGAAGGCCAAGTCGTTCAACTTCGACCTTCACGGCGCGGTCATGGCATCCGACGCCTTCTTCCCGTTTGCCGACTGCGTTGAAATCGCCCACAACGAAGGCATCACAGCCGTGATTCAGCCCGGCGGTTCAATCCGCGACAACGAGACCGTTGACTTCTGCAACAAGAACGGCATCGCCATGGTTATGACAGGCATCCGTCACTTCAAGCATTAAAACAACCGACAATAATAACAGCAAAATGGGAATATTCTCACTGACACAAGAAATAGCCGTTGACCTTGGAACGGCAAACACGATCATCATCCACAATGACAAGATCGTGGTCGACGAGCCTTCGTATGTGGCTCTCGACTCCAAAGGCAAGCTTGTTGCCGTAGGAGAAAAGGCTAAGATGATGCAGGGAAAGGAGCACCCGGGCATCCGCACCATCCGCCCGCTGCGCGACGGCGTTATCGCCGACTTCAACGCCGCCGAGCTGATGATCCGCGGACTTATCAAGATGGTAAGCTCGAAACACCATTGGTTCTCTCCGTCGCTGCGCATCGTGGTGTGTATCCCTTCTGGCAGCACCGAGGTTGAAATCCGTGCAGTCCGCGACTCGAGCGAGCATGCCGGCGGCCGCGACGTTTATATGATTTACGAGCCTATGGCAGCAGCCCTCGGTATCGGTCTCGACGTCGAGGCACCTGAAGGCAATATGATTGTCGACATAGGCGGCGGCACAACTGAGATTGCGGTAATCTCTCTTGGCGGCATCGTCACCAACAAGAGCATCCGTGTGGCAGGCGACGTGCTTACCGAGGACATCCAGGAGCACATGCGCCGCGCGCACAGCATGAAGGTTGGCGAACGCATGGCCGAGCTGATAAAAATCAACGTTGGCTCGACGCTCACCGAGATGGACAACCCGCCGGAAGACTACATCGTGCACGGTCCGAACCAGATGACCGCCCTTCCGATGGAAGTGCCGGTGTCGTATCAGGAAATCTCCCACTGCATCGAGAAATCGATACTCAAAATCGAGGCAGCTATTCTGAGCGCATTGGAGAGCACACCACCCGAACTTTATGCCGACATTGTCAGAAACGGCATCTATATCTCGGGCGGCGGCGCGCTTCTCCGAGGTCTCGACAAGCGTTTGTCGGAGAAAATCGGCATCAAATTCATTGTAGCCGACGATCCTCTGCACGCAGTGGCGAAGGGCACAGGCATCGCGTTGAAGAACCGCGACAAGTTCTCGTTTCTCATCCGATAGCGTTCACCCATCGGCATAAAAATTCACCAAGAAGGCGTCAACCATTTTGTTTGCGCCTTCTTGTATGTATAAACAAGGTATATTGACCGCAAACTGGTGAATTCACCGCAACCGACTGACTGTGAATAATATTATTAGTTTTTTTGTGCGACATTCGTCGTGGATTGTGTTTGTGCTGCTTGTTGTGGCAAGCTGCTGGATGCTGTTTCAGAAGAACCCATACCAGCAGCATGTGTTTCTGACATCCGCCAACCGAGCGTCGGCCGTAGTCTACAAGGGCGCCGGCGAGGTCACATCATACTTCAACCTGCGTTCAATCAACTCCGACCTTCAGGAGCGCAACGCCACGCTTGAGATGGAGGTGATCAACCTGAAACGCCAAATCGGCGAATACAAGACGCTGCTGCAGCCCAGCGGCATCGCCCTACCCGACTCCGTGGCACAAAACTACGAATATCACTTTGCCAACGTGATCAACAACAGCGTCACCCACCCGAAGAATTTCATCACCATCGACAAGGGCCGCCTCGACGGCATCGCCCCCGAGATGGGCGTCGTTGACCAGAACGGAGTGGTTGGCATCGTGAGCAACGTCAGCGACCATGCCTCGCGCGTGCTGTCGCTTCTCAACTCCGACATGCGTCTGTCGTGCAAGGTGAAGAACACCGACTATTTCGGCAGTCTGGTGTGGCACGGCACCGACCCCTACCACGCCACGCTCGAGGAGATGCCGAAGCACGTGAAGTTCCACCGCGGCGACACCATCGTCACGAGCGGCTACTCGGCGGTGTTTCCGCCGGGTCTTATCGTCGGCGTGATAGAGAGCAACCAGCAGGCCACCGACAATAATTTCTTCTCTTTGAAGATACGTCTCACCACCGATTTCACCCGCCTCGGCACCGTGCGCGCCATCAAGAGCAAGATGGCAGGCGAGCTGAAGCGACTTGAACAGGAAGGAGGAACCGACAATGAATAAAAGCATCTTCCAGACACTGGCGTTGTTTGTGCTGCTTGCCATCGTGCAGGTGCTCGTGTGCAACAACATCAGTATCCTCAATTTCGCCACTCCGTTTGTGTTTATCTATGTCATCGTGCGCCTTCCGCTCACGCTCCACCGCAACTGGGTGATGATTATCGGCTTCCTTGCCGGTCTGATTATCGACATCTTCGGCGACACCGCCGGCATGAATGCCCTTGCATGCACCATTCTCGGCGCAGTCCGCGAGACGGTTGTGAAGCTCTACGTGACCCACGACGACGAGATTGCCGACCCCGTGCCTTCGGCGAAGACCCTCGGACCTGGCGCCTACATCAAGTATCTGCTGACGATGACGTTTGTCTACTGTCTTTCGGTGACCTTCATCGAGGCTTTCACGCTTCATGATTTTCTGCTATCTTTGTACCGCGTTGTAGGATGCACCGCACTGACATTCGTCATTCTGCTCGGCATCGACGCGCTTGTCAACGCCAAGAAATGAGAGAGTACGAACTGGAGAAACGCCGATTTGTCATCGCCGGACTGATAATTGTCATTTCGGTGCTTTACATTGTGCGCCTGTTCAATCTACAGGTGGCCGACGAGACATTCAAGAAAAACGCCGACTCCAACGCCTTTCTGCGCAAGACCATCTATCCCTCGCGCGGTATGATCTACGACCGCAAGGGGCGTCTCATCGTGTTCAACCAGCCGGCATACGACGTCATGGTCATCCCCAAGGAGATACACGACCTCGACTCGCTCGACCTGTGCAGCACGCTGCAAATCACGCTTCCCGAGCTTCGCAAGAAGTTTGAGGAGATGCGCGACACTCGGCGCAACCCCGGCTACTCCTCGTTTACCCAGCAGGTGCTTATCCGCCATCTGTCGCTCGAGGACTATGGCCGCCTTCAGGAGAAGCTCTACCGCTTCCCCGGATTCTTCATTCAGAAAAAGACACTCCGCAAATACAACAGCACCAGCGGCGCCAACATCCTCGGCAACATCCGCGAGGTGAACCAGAACGATATCGACAACGACCCCTACTACCGCGCCGGCGACTACACCGGCGACCTCGGCATCGAGAAGAGCTACGAGACGTATCTGCGTGGCAAGAAGGGGCAGGAAATACTTATCCGCGACGCCCACGGACGCATCCAGGGACGCTTTGAGAACGGAGCGAGGGACGTGGCTCCCGTGTCGGGCAAAGACCTGACACTCAGCATCGACTACAACCTTCAGGAGTATGGCGAGAAGCTGATGCAGGGCAAAATCGGTGCAATCGTTGCCATCGAGCCGGCAACGGGCGAGATTCTCGCCCTCGTGTCGAGTCCCGGCTACGACCCCTCACTGCTCATCGGGCGCGACCGCGGCAAGAACTACCGCGAGCTTGTCAACAACCGCTACAAGCCGCTGTTTGACCGCGCCATAATGGCAGCCTACCCTCCCGGCTCCCAGTTTAAGCCCACCCAGGGACTGATATTCCTGCAGGAAGGCATGGTTGGTCTCGGCACGATGTTTCCCTGCCACCGCGGCTACATCAACGGGCGTCTGAAAGTGGGCTGCCACGGCCACGAGTCGCCCATCTCGCTGAAGCCCGCCATCCGCACGTCGTGCAACGCATATTTCTGCTGGGGCTTCAAGACGATGATCGACAAGCGTTCGAAATACGGCACCCCCGCCAAGGCGTTCGAGATTTGGAAGAACTACCTTGTGGAAATGGGCTTCGGCTACAAACTCGGCGTCGACCTTCCGGGCGAGAGCCGCGGATTCATCCCCAACAGCAAGTTCTACAACAAAGTGTACGGCGAGAACCGCTGGAGCGCCAACACGGTCATCTCGGTGGCAATCGGACAGGGCGAGATACTCGCCACTCCGCTTCAGATAGCCAACTTGTCGGCAACGATAGCCAACCGCGGCTGGTACTACACGCCCCACGTTGTGAGACGCATCAGCGGCACCAAGCTGCCAGCGCAGTACACCACACGCCACACTCCGCACATCAACAAAAACTACTATCAGGACATTGCCGAGGGCATGCGCATGGCAGTGGTGGGCGGCACGTGCCGCCAGGCGCAGTTCGGCGACATCGAGGTGTGTGGCAAGACGGGCACGGCGCAGAACCCCCACGGACGCGACCACTCGGCGTTTATGGGCTTCGCCCCGATGAACAATCCCAAGATAGCCATCTGCGTCTATGTGGAGAATGCCGGCTTCGGCGCCACCTTCGGAGTGCCTATCGGCGGACTGATGATGGAGAAATACCTGACGGGGAAGATTTCGCCCCACCGGCAGTATATCGAAGACCGCATGCTGGAGTCGAACACGATTATCTACAGCGGCGTTAAGAAACATTGACATAAAAAAAGGACACAACAATATGCTGAAAACAGACATTAACGAAAGGAAATGGGAACTTGTGAGCAGCGAATATCTGTTCCGTCGTCCGTGGCTGACGGCACGCCGCGACGTGGTGCGTCTGCCCAACGGCACCGAGATACCCGAATTTTATGTGCTTGAATATCCCGACTGGGTCAACATCATCGCGGTGACCGCCGACAGGGAGTTTGTGATGATACGCCAGTACCGCCACGGCATCGACCAGACACGCTATGAACTTGTGGCAGGCTGCGTAGACCCCGGCGAGGACCCTCTGACGGCAGCCAAGCGCGAGCTTTATGAGGAGACGGGATTCGGCGGCGGCGAATGGCGCAAGATCTCGGTGATTTCGGGCAATCCCAGCACCACCACCAACTGGACCCACTGCTACGTGGCAGAAGGCGTGGAGCGCGTAGGCAGCCAGCATCTTGAGACGTCGGAAGACATCAGCGTGCATCTTCTAAGCGCCGACGAGGTGCGCTGGCTTCTCGACCACGACGAAATCAAGCAGGCGATGATGGTGGCTCCCCTGTGGAAATATTTCATTGAGAAAAAATTGGTATAGTCTGCCGTTTTTTGACTACCTTTACAGAATTCAATCGACAACAGAGAACTATGACAAACAAGACAGTCTTAAGCGATTTATACAAGCAAGTGGCAGGCGTAGAGCCAGCCGGAATCACCGAACTTCCGTCGTCGGGCTCCAACCGCCGCTATTTCCGCCTCACGGGCGAACGCACGATGATAGGCGTGATAGGCACATGCATCGAGGAGAACGAGGCGTTTCTCTACATGGCGAAGCATTTCGCGTCGAAGAATCTGCCCGTTCCGGAGGTTTACGCCCACAGCGACGACCGAATGGCATACGTGCAGCAGGACCTTGGCGATACGCTTCTTTTCAACGCCATCGAGAAAGGGCGCAAGACCACGGTGTTCAGCGAGGAGGAGAAAGCCCTACTGTCGAAGACTATCCGCCAGCTTCCCGACATTCAGTTTGCCGGCGCCGACGGTCTTGACTTCTCGAAATGCTACCCTTCGTCGGAGTTCAACGCCCGCTCGATAATGTGGGACTTGAACTATTTCAAATACTGCTTCCTCAAAGCCACCGGCATGGAGTTTCAGGAAGACCTTCTCGAAGACGACTTCCAACGCCTTGCCGACGTGTTGCTGCGCAGTTCCTCGGCAACGTTCATGTATCGCGACTTCCAGTCGCGCAACGTGATGATCAATGACGGCGAGCCGTGGTTTATCGACTTTCAGGGCGGCCGCAAGGGACCGGTGTTCTACGATGTGGCATCGTTTCTATGGCAGGCCAAGGCCAACCTTCCCGACAGCCTCCGCGGCGAGCTGCTTGAGGAATATATCGACGCCCTGCGCAAATACACTCCCGTAGACCGCGACTATTTCTACGCCCAGCTGCGCCACTTCGTGCTGTTCCGCACGCTTCAGGTGCTCGGTGCCTACGGCTTCCGCGGCTACTTCGAGAAGAAGCCCCACTTCATCCAGAGCGTTCCGTTTGCCATCGCCAATCTCAGGCATCTTCTTGCCAACCCCTATCCGGAGTATCCCTACCTCTGCAAGGTGCTCAAAGAGCTTGTTGGCCTGAAGCAGTTTACCGACGACCTGCAGAAGCACACGCTCACGGTGCGCGTGATGAGTTTCGCCTACAAGAAAGGCATCCCCAACGACCCGTCGGGCAACGGCGGCGGCTACGTGTTTGACTGCCGCGCCGTCAACAACCCCGGCAAGTATGAGCGCTACAAGCCGTTTACGGGCCTCGACGACCAGGTGATAAAGTTTCTTGAGGACGACGGCGAGATACTCGAGTTTCTCGACCACGCCTATGCCCTTGTCGACGCTACGGTGAAACGCTACAAGGAGCGCGGATTCACGAATCTGATGGTTTGCTTCGGATGCACCGGCGGACAGCACCGTTCGGTCTACAGCGCGCAGCACATGGCAGAGCATATCAACAAGAAATTCAACGTCAAGGTGGAGCTCGTGCACCGCGAGCAGAACATCGAGCAGACGTTCAACGCAAAAATTTTCTAAGGATAAGAGGATGAAAGCACTGATTTTCGCAGCCGGCCTCGGCACGCGTCTGCGCCCGCTGACCGACAACCGCCCGAAGGCACTTGTCGAGGTGGCAGGACGGCCGATGCTCGAGCACGTGATACGCCATCTGATTTCATACGGCTTCACCGACATTGTGGTCAACATCCATCACTTCGGGCAGCAGATTGTCGACTTTCTGCGCGACAATGGCAACTTCGGGGTCAACATCCAGGTGAGCGACGAGCGCGGCGAGCTGCTCGACACCGGCGGAGGCATCCTGAAGGCGCGCCCTCTGCTCGACGACGGCGAGCCGTTCCTCGTGCATAACGCCGACATCATGACCGACCTCAATCTTGCCGACTTCTACAACTATCACCTCCACCATTCCGCCGACGCCTCGGTGCTCGTAGCCGAGCGCACCACGTCGCGCTACTTCGTGTTTGACTCCAGCCGGCGTCTGCAGGGCTGGGAGAACGTCACCACCGGCGAGACGCGTCCGGAAGGGTTTGTGCCCTCTGCCTGTCAGCTCCAACTGGCTTTCGGAGGAGTGCATGTGATTTCGCCGACGGTGTTTGACGCCCTTGCCGGCTACACCGACGCGCATAAATTCTCGATTACGCCGTTCTATGTCGACATGTGCCGCCGTCTGAAAATAATGGGTTACATCCCCGACACGGCATACCGCTGGTTTGACATCGGCTCGCCAGAGAAGCTGGCGCAAGCCGAGGCGGCAATCACCGGCTCACGACAATAAACTCGGGGATGTGTCAAAAAATAGGCGCATCCCCTTTTTTTTTGACTTCGTCACTCAAAAGTAAGCAGTTTTTTCTCATTCTGATGTAAGTACTCAGCTATTTTTATAACCTGCTCACGCTTTGCTCGTCTATCTCCACGTTCAATCTTACTGAACGGGGTGTCTATTTCCAATAATGCAGCCAACCGGCGTTGAAGTACACCATACTCATCTCTTAGTTCCCTAATCTTTTTTCCGAATAACATATCTATGTTTTTCTTCTTTAGCAAATTACCAGCAAATTAAATTCGTTTTCAATCACCATTGATTACCAATGTGTTATCGAAATACATTTCCGTTTTTTATTCGTTTCGGCAAGTTCCAGCAAATTACCGGCAAATTAAACTAAGCCCATATTGGTATATATCTCATGTATCGTTTCGCCGTATCAGGATCAAGTGCTTTAATCTTTCCCTGAGATATCGCCTCCTTTATCAGCCTTGAAATACTTCCTGCTGATGTTTCACTGACATTGAACCTTTCTCTTAACGACTTATTCGTCAGAGCATCACCCTGTATATACATTAGGCAAGCATGGAGATAGCATGACCAAAGTTTGTCCTCCATAGAGATATTGCTAAAACTTATTTCAGAAAATAATGTCACTTTCGTATTCTCTTGAAACACTTCAATACGCGGAGCTGGGAGGTGTTGAGCTTCACACGCCAGCACCATTCTGTCCCAGCCACGACCTAATTCCTCACACATCTTCAACCGTCGCATGAGAGACGCAAGTTTCTCGTTTCTCGACTTTGGTGGATTATCGATAATACGAAGCACATCCACCAATGGCGTGCCAGGATTCGTTACTTCAATCCGATTGTCAAAAATTTCCACGACTGGAGCAGCCCCCGTTATATATAGGTCTTGGTGGATAAGACTATTTGCAATGGCTTCTCTTACAGCTGGTAGGGGGAATTTGCTTGTTGTTGACAGTTGAACGGTATTTACATCCTCGCTGCTTGGCAACAAAGCATTCACATAACGCACGATATTCTCAAAGCAAACGGCATAGCCTTGTATAAATGATTCCTCTTTCTGAATCAGCAGTCGGTTTATGCCCTTATACTCCACCACACGCATAGCCTTGCGTCCCAATCTTGCAAATTCATTCAAGTCCTTTGCAAATAGTATAGCACCAAGATTGGTAATAGAAAACAATCCATTGTCCTGCTTCTGGATAATACTATCCTCAATCAGATAATGTGTAACAGCATCCTTTTCTGCAGGCTGTGGTATCTTCAACAACGTAAAGTAGGCATCCACCTGAAGCAGTCTGATGATGTCTTCATATCTTTGGTCTGCCTTTATGCATACATCCTCAAACTGGGCATGCCGCAGTTTGTCCCACAACTGAGCGCGGAACACAGGAAACTCATGCAGTTTCTTGGTGTAGCTACCACTACGAATATAGTCTATCTTCTGGAATGCAACAGGCTCGTTTAGTGCCTTGTGGATTCTAATCAATTCTACATGCTTGCCGTCTATGTCTGTACTATAAAATTCAAAATCTGCATTTTTAGAAAGGAGATAACGAAGCCAGTTCTCCAACTCCTGCTCACCTTTCTTCTCTAGTTGCAGACGCACTTTCGTTCCGATTATCTCATGCGTGCCGTCATCTACACCCCATACCATATAGTAATAGTCACGGTAGTTCAAGGTGGCACTATTGGCAAGGGCACTTATGTCCTCGCCAATCATCGTCGGTTCACAGTTGTTATGCTTGAACTCAACCCAGCCTATCTCCTTAGGAAGTTTGCCGAGTTCTTTTACCAGTATGTCAATATTTCCTATCATATTCTTCTTTTTTATTCTTGACATGAATCTATATCTGCTTTTAGCACAATTCCTTTACCAAAAATATTTCGCAAATATATAAGATACTGTGTCTCTTTATCCTCATACCCTATATGAGAATTATAGGTTGTATTATTTTTCATCTCTATAAGATCTTTCTTATTATCTAGTGCTTTTTGCATCCAGTTCAACTTTTCTTGTCCATCTGGTAATGTTAGAGCGTGGCTTAACATCTTTTCGTAGGATTCTAGTAATGAACGAGCATTAGAAATTCTTACTAGTACCTCATTACCAAGAAGAAATACGGCATCTGTAAATTCCGTTACAGAATGGTCGTTTATTTCTGGATTAACGCCCATAAGCGTAAGAGAGTCAACTCGTAAATTAACTATAGTAGAATTAATATCTGCTTGTAGTTTCTCTAATTCCGATTTTGACTCATTGTCTAGTGCCGTCATTAACCTTGCTTTGCCAATATTTATAATCTCAGAATATCGAATTAGGTTTATTAGTTTCTGATTTCTTGACTCTATCCAATTGTGCCTTCTTTGCTCCTCTAGAGAAACGGCAGATTTCATTTGCTCAAATTCCTTCAAAATTGTCTGCAACGAATCGTTAAGAGCATCATACTTACCCTTCTCTTTTTTGTATTCAAGTTCTCTTGCATAAAGAACTTTTGCAAATTCCTCCAGACTTTTCTTATAGAGAAATACGCATCCCACTAGTATCAATTGCAAACTAAAAATTATAACTTCAAACCAATTCATCACATTTGTTTCTTTTTAAATTCGGCTACAAAACTATGAAAATATTTATGAGTTCGCTTTCTTTTGAATATCTCCTTAATGTTACTTATTCTTAATAATAGAGAGTGTATGCAGATTCTTTTTTCAGCTTGTCACTATCGGTATATTTTATAGGGAAGATAACTTTGTCATCAGATTCTAATATTCCATATAAACCATTCTTTTCATGGTATAAAACACCCCTTTTGGCCTGTTTTTGCATACATCTTTGTGGCGGCTGAGAATCAACATTCTGGAAAAATCCGCAGAAATCTGTCGCCTAAAAAATATTGGCATAGTATGAAAAGAGGCTGCGCCGCAAACCTTAATTACGACACAGCCTTTTTTGTCATTCTTCCGTCACACGCATCCGAGGATGCGCTGCAGGGTTTCAATCTGATAGTTCCAAAGGTCCTTCGCCTCCTCCACATCGTCGGGCTCGGCGAAGTCGGTCACCGTGAGCATCGTCCCGTCGGTCAGCTCCGACTGCGAGATTCTCAGCTCGAAGTATGATTTGTCGTTCTCCTCCGCCCAATGGTAGCGCACGAATTTGTCAGTGCGTATGGCAACAATCTGCACCGTCTGCTCCACACCGTTCCAATCCAGCACCACTTCCTTTCCCGTCTGCCTTGCGTTGTCGGCAAACCATTCCTTAAGTCCGTATGCAGTAGATATATACGACCACAGCATCGCCACTGGAGTGTTGCGCATGTCATACTCAATATGAAATTTCTCTTTGGTCATTGTCTGCGAGTTTAGTTTACGGGTGCTAAATAAGCACAAAGTTTACAATCTGCCAAAAGTTTATATAAAAATTTTATTGTCCGCATGCATTATATAGGGTGACAAATTGTCAGCGTTGTCGGATTGGCACGGGATATGCAAGGAAACTGATGTCGCAAAGGCGCAGACCAAAGCGGCGCAAAAAAGGAACAAAAAATAAAAAGATATTGATTATGGCAATTAAACCTTTGGCTGACAGAGTTCTCATCGAGCCGGCAGCCGCAGAAGAAAAGACAATCGGCGGAATCATCATCCCCGACACAGCAAAAGAAAAACCGTTGCAGGGCAAAGTAGTAGCTACAGGCAATGGCACAAAGGATGAAGAAATGGTTGTAAAAGAAGGCGACACGGTGCTTTACGGCAAGTATGCCGGCACAGAGCTGGAATACGACGGCAAGAAGTATCTGGTGATGCGCCAGAGTGACATTTTGGCAATCCTCGGATAATCAATTTATCAACAATCAAAAAAACAAAAGATCATGGCTAAAGAAATCAAATTCGATATCAAGGCTCGCGAAGAGCTGAAGAAAGGCGTTGACGAATTGGCAAACGCCGTAAAGGTTACACTTGGCCCGAAAGGCCGCAACGTGATTGTCGACAAGAAGTTTGGCGCACCCCACATCACAAAGGATGGTGTGACCGTTGCAAAGGCAGTGGAGCTTGAGGACGAGTTCCAGAACATGGGCGCACAGCTTGTAAAGGAGGTTGCGTCGAAGACCGGCGACGATGCCGGCGACGGCACAACAACCGCCACTGTGCTTGCACAGGCTATCATCAACGTTGGCTTGAAGAACGTTGCCGCAGGCGCAAACCCAATCGACCTCAAGCGCGGCATCGACAAGGCTGTAGCCAAGGTTGTTGAAGGCATCAAGGCTCAGGCGCAGGAAGTTGACGACGATTTGGCGAAGATTGAGAATGTGGCTCGCGTTTCAGCCAACAACGACGCTGAAATCGGCAAGCTCATCGCCGACGCTATGGGCAAGGTGAAGAAAGAGGGCGTGATCACCATCGAGGAGGCTAAAGGCACCGACACTACAGTGAAGGTTGTTGAAGGCATGCAGTTCGACCGCGGTTATATCTCTCCTTACTTCGTGACCAACACCGAGAAGATGGAGTGTGAGATGGACAACCCATACATCCTGCTCTACGACAAGAAAATCAGCGCGTTGAAAGATATGCTCCCAGTGCTCGAGGCAGTGGCACAGAGCGGACGTCCGCTGCTCATCATCGCAGAGGACGTAGACAGCGAGGCATTGGCAACATTGGTTGTCAACCGTCTGCGCGGCTCTCTGAAGATTTGCGCAGTGAAGGCTCCGGGCTTCGGCGACCGCCGCAAAGAGATGCTCGAAGACATCGCAATCCTTACCCACGGCGTTGTAATCTCTGAGGACAAGGGCTTGAAGCTCGACATGGCTACCGTAGACGAGCTCGGCTCGGCTGAGAAGGTGACTGTCGACAAGGAGAACACCACTATCGTCAACGGCAACGGCGACAAGGAGCTTATCGCCGAGCGTGTGGCACAGATCAAGGCTCAGATTGAGAAGACCACAAGCGACTACGACCGCGAGAAACTTCAGGAGCGTCTTGCCAAGTTGGCAGGCGGCGTGGCAGTGCTCTACGTCGGCGCGCCATCAGAGGTTGAGATGAAGGAGAAGAAAGACCGCGTAGACGACGCGTTGAGCGCAACACGCGCGGCTGTGGCTGAAGGCATCGTTCCTGGCGGTGGCGTGGCATATATGCGCTGCGTTGCGGCTCTTGAGAACTTCCACGGCGACAACGACGATGAGAACACCGGTATCCAGATTGTGAAACGTGCCATCGAGGAGCCGTTGCGCCAGATTGTTGCCAACGCAGGTCTGGAAGGCGCCATCATCGTTCAAAACGTCAAGGACGGCAAGGGCGACTATGGCTACAACGCACGTAGCGGCAAATATGAGAACTTCTTCGAGAGCGGTGTCATCGATCCGGCTAAGGTGACGCGTGTGGCTCTTGAGAACGCAGCGTCGATTGCAGGTATGTTCCTGACAACAGAATGCGTAATCGCCGAGAAGAAAGAAGAAAATCCGGCTCCGGCAATGCCTGCCGGCGGCATGGGTGGAATGGGCGGCATGATGTAAGCCTTTTCCCCTTATAAATAAGAAAGCATCCTGACCAATGAAGTGACCCCAAAAAGTTGGACAGGTTATTAACTATCCGATTTTAGAAAGAGT
>ERZ1023848.127-NODE-127-length-31611-cov-22.401192_pt1 | contig 31611 bp, 27 predicted proteins | sample MGYA00380385_ERZ1023848 | MGnify/ENA primary metagenome ERZ1023848 (study PRJEB33179, sample SAMN07449069) | human gut metagenome | biome: Human-gut; feature: Human associated habitat; material: Faeces | host: Homo sapiens | place: India:Kasaragod | collected...
TTGTATACCGCCTTGTATGGCAGTGCGTCCACGTCGATGGCGTCCACTTACTCCAAATCGATCTCGTTGCCGTCCTCATCGGTGAGCGTGATGAAGTTGGGGCCAAAATCCTCGCTCATGGGAAAACCTCCTTTGTCATGGTACCAACACTATAACGGTTTTCCCGGAAAAAAGCAAGCGCCTTTGCTGCGATATTTCCGGCTGTACGGGACTGAAAACAGATAGAAACGGATAAAATGAGTGGATTCGCCACTGGAAAGAGATGATTTTTTCGGAAATAGCACAATTTGAGGAGTTGACAGGCATGGTAAAATAATCCTTATAGTGGGTTTTTATAGGATTTTCCCGCGAAAGTCCTGACCACACCAAAGTAACAGAGAAAGGAAGGTGCCCTGTGATGGAAAGACGCAGACACAGACAGGCGCCGGAGCATTCCGACCGGACGCAGCAGAGCGCCAGACACATAGACAACGACCGGCAGGAGCGTGCGCCCCGGCGGCGCGGCAGCGTCCGACAGAAGGTGGGACGCATCATCGGTACGCTGCTGCTGGTGATCGTCCTGACCGGCGCCATCTTCGCAGGCATTTTCTCCGCATACATCAACAGCAGCATGCGGGGCAAGGTAGAGGTCTATCTGGATGAGTTCGAGACAAAAGTCTCGACAGAGCTGTACTATCAGGAGCCGGAGAGCGGCGAATGGGTCATGTACCAGACGCTGTTCATGGACGCGGAGAACCGCATCTGGGCCAATCTTGACCAGATACCCAAGAACCTCCGGAACGCGGTGGTAGCCATTGAGGACAAACGGTTCTACACCCATAAGGGTGTGGACTGGCACGGCACCGCCCGCGCCATCCTCAGCACCCTGTTCGGCGGCAGCGTGCAGGGCGGCTCCACCATCACCCAGCAGCTGGTGAAGAACGTCACCGGCGACAACCAGAACACCGTCAAGCGCAAGGTGACGGAGATCTACCGGGCGCTGGATCTGGAGAAGCGCTACGAGAAGGACGAGATACTGGAGGCCTACCTCAACGAGGTGTACTTTGGCCACAGCTGCTACGGCGTGGTGACGGCGGCTATGACGTATTTCGATAAGGATGTGTCGGAGCTGACGCTGGCGGAGTGCGCCAGTCTGGTGGCCATCACCAACAACCCCTCGCTGTACGACCCCATCGAGGCCGGCTGGAGCCGCGAGAACAACCGGGAGCGCCAGCTGCTGGTGCTGCGGGCCATGCTGGAGCAGGAGAAGATCAGCCAGGAGGAGTACGATGCCGCCAAGGCCGAGGATATCCTGTTCGCCAACGGCTACACCATCTCCGGCAAATATGTGGGCAGGGACTCCGGCAAGACGGCGGATAACACCGACGGCGATACGGCTGCCGACACCGGCGACGGCAGCGAGCAGCTGCCCTCCGACGAGACGGAGAACAAGCCCCGCAAGTCCAGCCAGTCCTACTTCACCGATGCGGTCATCGACGACGTGGCAGCCGCGCTGGTGGAAAAGTACGGCCTGACCGATGTTACCGATCCCCAGACCGGCGAAGTGACCACCGCCTTTGAGCAGGGCGTCAACATGGTGTACGGCAAGGGCTACAAGATCTACACCACCCAGAACCCCAACTATCAGGCCATCGCCGAGGAGATATGCTCCGACACGGCCAACCTGCCCTATACCACCAACTACACCAACGGCTACGGTGAGACGGAGACGGAGCAGCTGCAGGTGGGCATGACCGTGGTAGACCCCTACACCGGCTATGTGGTGGCCATGGTGGGCGGCGCCGGCATCAAGGAGGTGGCCCGCGGCTGGAACTGGGCCACCAGCGCACGTCAGTGCGGTTCGGCCATCAAGCCCATCTCCGTGTACGCCCCGGCGCTGGATGACGGCACCATCAACGGCGCGTCCGCCATCGACGACTATCCGGTGATGGTACTTAACGGCACGGCCTATCCCAAGAACGCCAACGGGCGCTACATGGGCCTGACGCCGCTGCACACCGCCATCGCGCGCTCCACCAACACCTGCGCCGTCCGCGTGGTGCAGGAGTACGGCACCGGCCGATCCTACGACTTTATGACCAACCGTCTGGGCTTCACCACCCTGACGTATCAGGACTCCCAGCAGGTGGGCAATATGGGCCTGGGCGGCCTTGACCGGGGCGTTACCACCGAGGAGATGGCGGCGGCTTTCGGCGCCTTCGCCAACGAGGGCGTGTACACCGCGCCCCGCACCTACACCCGCGTGGAGGATCCCGACGGCAACGTGATCCTGGAGAACGAGGCCGAGTCCTCCGTGGCCATGAAGGACACCACCGCCGCGTTGATGAACAGCCTCCTGCAGGAGGTGGTCAGCGCCGGTACCGGCTACGAGGGCCGTATCAGCGGGATGCATGTGGCCGGCAAGACCGGTACCACCAACAACGATCAGGATCGCTATTTCGTGGGCTATACCCCGTATTACAGCTGCGCCGTGTGGGTGGGCTACGCCCATAACCAGCGCATCGTGGCCAGCGGCAACCCCGCCGCCTCCATGTGGCAGAAGGTGATGAGCCGCATCCACGAGGGACTGGCGGACAAGGACTTCTTCAGCTGCTCCGGTCTGACCAGCGTCTCCGTCTGCGCCGACAGCGGCATGCTGGCAACGGACAGCTGCGCCGAGGACTGCCGCGGCAGCCGGGTCTATTCGGCACTGGTGGCGGCGGACAACGCGCCGTCGGCCTACTGCGGTATGCACACCAGCCCCATCTATACCGTGACCCTTGAGGACGAGAACGGCAACGTCACCATGGCCAGCGGCTCCAAGCTGGACTATACCCGCCAGCGGCTGGAGGGCTTCGAGGACATCGAGGCTGAGGACGACTTCATGCTGCTGGACGGCTGGGGCGGCATGTTTGACGACGACTGGTGGGGCGGCCTGTTCGGCGATGATACCACCGGCGGCGACACCACCACCGACAGTACCGATGAGGAGGACATCCGCACCAGCTGGTGGGATTGACCGGCATCGGACACTGAAACACAAAAAAGACCACCCCGGCCCAGCGGGCCGGGGTGGTCTTTTTTGTGTTGTAGGTTACTTGGCGGCGTTGCGGGCGGCCTCACGGCCGGCGCGGAACGCCTTCAGGTTCAGCTCCCTGACCTTGGCGGGCACCGTCTCGGCCACGATCTGCTCCCAGTCGATGTCGGGGCAGCCCAGCGAGTCGCACATAGCGCCGAACAGCACCACGTTCATGCACTTGGGATTGCCCAGCTCGATGGCAATGTCGCTGGCAGGCACGGCGATGGTCTTGAAGTTCCGGGCCATGGCCTCGATGCAGCCCTCGGGATACGACTCAGCGCCGGAGGCGATGGTGGTGGACTTGATGGCGTAGTCGTTGATGACAGCCACGCCGTCGGGATTCAGGAACTCCGCGTAGCGGACGGCTTCCATTTTCTCCAGCGCCACCATAATGTCGGCCTCGCCCTTGCCGAACACAGGGCCGTAGACCTTCTTGCCCCAGCGTACCTGCGTGGACACGCTGCCGCCGCGCTGGGCCATGCCGTGCACCTCGCTTTGCTTGACATCATAACCGGCCTTCATAAAGCCGTTGGACATGATCTTGGAGATCAGGATAGCGCCCTGACCGCCCACACCTACCAACAGGCAGCTTTTCACGTCGTTCATGTTACTTCTCCTCCTTTTCGATGGCATCAAACGGGCAGGCCTGGGCGCAGACCGTGCAGCCCACGCACTGGGTACGGTCGATGAACGCCTTGCCGTTCTCCATGGAGATGGCGGGGCAGCCCACCTTCAGGCAGCTCTTGCAGCTTCTGCACTTCTCAGTGTTGACCACGCACATGCCGGTGTCGTGCTTCACGCGCTTGATCAACAGGCAGGGACGGCGTGTGACGATGGCGGGGTGCTTGCCCTCGCTGAGAGCGGCTACGGCATCGTCCACGGTCTTCTTCATGGCCGTCAGATCCTGAGGATCCACGGTGAAGATGGGAGCGTAACCATAGGCCTCGAACACCTTCTCCACGCTGATCATGGGGGCCGCCTCACCCATCAGGGTGAAGCCGGAGCCGGGGTTGTCCTGATGGCCGGTCATGCCGGTGATGCGGTTATCCAGCACGCAGGGGATCATGCGGCCGTTGTTGTAGATGATCTCGGCGGCGCCGGTCATGCCGCTGTGGAAGAACGTGGAGTCGCCCATCACGCCGAACACCACCTTATCGGTGACGCCCTCGCGCTGGAAGGACTTGGCCATGCCCATGCCGGCGGAGAAGCCGCCGCCCATGCAGATGCACACGTCCATGCAGTTCAGGGGAGGCGCAAAGCCCAGCGTGTAGCAGCCGATGTCGCCCGTGACCACATAGTTCTTGTTCTTGGACAGGGTGTAGAAGAAGCCGCGGTGGGGGCAGCCGGGGCACAGGGCGGGAGGACGCTTGGCCACCTGCACGTCGGTGATGGTCTTGTAGTTGGGCTTGATGCCCAGCACGCGCTCGCGCACCAGCTCGGTGTTCAGCTCGTACAGCTTGCCGGTGAGCTCCTTGCCGGTGCAGGCGATGCCGGCGGCCTTGATCTCATCCTCCATGAACGGATCCAGCTCCTCGATGACGTACAGCTTCTCCACCTTACCGGCGAAGTCGCGGATCAGATCCATGGGCAGGGGATAGGTCAGGCCCAGCTTCAGGAAGGACGTGCCCTCAGGGAATACCTCCTTGGCGTACTGATAGCTGATGGAGGCGGTGATGACGCCCACCTTGCCGTCGCCCAGTTCCACCTTGTTCAGGCCGTTCTCCAGCGCGCGGGTGCAGCCGTACTCAGCCAGCTTCACCAGACGCTCCTCCACGATGGGGTGGTTCAGATAGGCGTTGGCGGGGGCGCAGACGTACTTGCGGGTGTTGCGGGCATAGGCGGGTGCGGTGTGCTCCACGCGATCGCCGAACTCCACCAGACCCTTGCTGTGACAGACACGGGTGGTGGTGCGGTACAGCACGGGTGTGTCGAACTCCTCGGAGATCTCGCAGGCCAGACGCACGAAGTCCTTGCACTCCTGGGCGTCGCTGGGCTCCACCATGGCGATTTTGGCGGCCCGTGCATAGTGGCGGTTGTCCTGCTCATTCTGGGAGGAGTGGCAGGAGGGGTCGTCGGCGGTGACAACGACATAGGCGCCGTTGACACCCATGTAGCCGGCGGTGAACAGGGGGTCGGCGGCCACATTCAGCCCCACCATCTTCATGGTGCAGAACGCGCGGGAGCCGGCCACGGACGCGCCGTAGGCCACCTCGGTGGCTACCTTCTCGTTGGGTGCCCACTCGCAGTACACGTCCTTGCCGTACTGGGGCAGATTCTCCAGAATTTCCGTGCTGGGCGTTCCGGGGTAAGCGGAACAGACCTTGATACCGGCTTCGTAGACGCCGCGGGCGGTAGCCTCGTTACCGGACATCAGATGTTTCATAGCTTTTTCCACCTTTCTTCTTTCTTATTGCCTTACATATTCCCATTGGATTGCAAACGGTTTAATACTGACCGGCCTCCTGCTGTCCGTGGAGCACCCGCAGAGCGCCCTCGGCCAGAGAACGCATCTCCTCCTCGCCGGGCAGGCGGATCACCTTGGCGATCTTGCCCACATAGGCGGTAATGTCCTCACAGAAGAAGTCCTCGTAGGCCATGCCGCCGGTGTAGACGATGGCGTCCACGTCGAAGTGCAGCACGGCGGCCATGGAGCCGATGTCCTTGGCCAGCTGATAGACCAGCGCCTGATAGGCCTCCACGGCCTTGGGATCGCCCTCCACCACCTTGGCGCAGACCACACGGAAATCGGTGGTGCCCAGATAGGACAGCATACCGCCCCGGCGTCCAAAGGTCTTCTTCACCTCGTCCTTGGTTTTGCCGCTGAAGCAGTAGTTGATCAGCTGGTTCACCGGCAGGCCGCCGGCGCGATCCATGCCCATGGAGCCCTCGTCCTTGACGTTGCATACGTCTACCACGCGGCCGTGCTGGTGGGCGCCCACGCTGACGCCGCCGCCCAGATGGCACACGATGAGGTTCACGTCCTCGTAGGCCCTGCCCAGCTCCCCGGCGGCCTTGCGGCCGATGGACTTGTGGTTCAGAGCGTGGAACTGGCACAGGCGGCGGAACTCGGCAAAGCCGGTGTAGTGGGCCACCTCGGTCATCTCGTCCACGCAGACCGGGTCAACGAAGAAAGCGGGGATGCCCACCATGTCGCCCAGCTTCTTGGCCAGATACGCGCCCAGATTGGACGGATGCTCGCCGTAGGGAGCCGTCTCCACGTCGTGCATGACCCTGTCGTTGACGGCGTAGGTGCCGGAGGGAATGGGGCGGTACAGACCGCCGCGTCCGCACACCGCGTCAAAGTCCGCCAGCTTGTACCCGGCGGCGGTGATGGCGTCCAGAATGGCGGTCTTGCGGTAGTCCGCCTGATCGATGACGCGGTCGAACTGGTTCAGCTCCTCGGCAGAGTGGTCGATGCCCAGCTTGTATAGCTGCTGGTCTTCGTCGAACACCGCGATCTTCGTGCTGGTAGCGCCGGGATTGATAACTAAGATCTTCATCGGTTCTCTCCTCTTTCTCTTATTTCGCCTCGGGAAAGTGTGAAATATTTCACCGAATCATTTAATGAGCTATTCACATTATGGCACCGTCGCCCCCTGATGTCAACGGCGTTTTGGGCATTTCCGAAAAGTTGGCATATCGCACAAAAAAAGACCGCAAACGCTGGGCAAAACAGCATTTGCAGTCCATCGCGGATTCAGTTTTCCGGCTGACGCCAGCCGTCCAGCAGGGCAGCGGCCATCCGGCGGCCGCGGTGCACCAGATCGAAGCCCTGTTCGTAGATGCGCCACTCGAACAGCATGCCGCGGTGGAGCGCCACCAGATCGGCCACCAGCTCCTCCGGGTCGCGCAGGGGGGAGACACTGCCCTCCTGCTGGCAGGCGGCGGTCAGCTCCCGCAGGACGCGGAAATAGACGCGGGAGTCGTTGTCCCGCAGAATGGCCTGCTCCGGGTACTTCAGCCCGTGAATAAAGCTGCGGTACAGGGAGGGGTCTTTGCAGCTGATGTCCAGCGAGCGGCCCACGAAGTCCAGCAGCTTGCTGCGGGCGGAGATGCCGGTGTCGGCCAGATAGTTCTGCTCCAGTACCTCGTACTGGGCGTCCACACTGCTGGTGACGTGGATGATGAGCTCGTCCTTGCTCTTGAAGTAGTGGTAGATGTTGCCCACGGAGCAGCCGGCGGCCTGGGCGATCTGCTCCACGGACACGTTCTCGAAGCCATCGCGGTCGAAAAGATCCAGTGCCACGTTCTGGATACGGGAGCGCATCTCCAATGCCTGCCGTTTGCGGGCGGTCAGCTGTTTTTCCATAGTAACTCCTTTTGGGGCCATTTTTTCTTTATCATTATATATCATAGCAAGTTTTCATCAGCAGGTCAAGGCGGGAGAGAGGGCTGTTTTTCAGCGATGCTCGTTAAAGAAAAAACTTTCGAAAAAAGGGTTGACATTTTTGGGAAGTGCGGCTATAATCTCACTTGTTCGTGACGCGCGAGTGGTGGAATTGGCAGACTCGCTAGATTCAGGTTCTAGTGTGCATTACGCACGTGCGGGTTCAAGTCCCGCCTCGCGCACCAAAAGAAAAGAGACATCCGAAAGGATGTCTCTTTTCTTTTGGCGCGGTACTTTTGCTTCGCAAAAGTGGTCGCCTGCGGGCGGGTGACTGAACGCGAGCGGGGGAACCCGTCAAAGGTTCCCCCCTCACACGCCCCCCTCCTTGCGGTATGCAGGCGTGCAGACAACAAAACCTGTGGGCAGGCACATCAAAAAATCCTCGAAAGTGCTGCCCCCTATCTTGACCCTTTATGTTTTTGTCAACCACGAATGAAGCCGCCGTGATTTGGCGGCTCTTTCCGTTTTTGGTGGTGACGAGGCGATATTCGCCCTTTCCGCGCCGTTCTTTTTGCAGCGGCTTGGTTACAACGATCACACCGCGTTCGAGGGCAGCGCAAAGCAAACAGCGCGGGGGCGGTGCTATTGACCGTCCGACGCGCTGTTCGTCCGCTGGCTGACGGAGGCGGAGCGCAACCTCGACTTCGTGGCGCAGACCGGCTACATGCCGGTGCGCAGCGGCGCCTTTGACGCCATCTCGGATTACGGCAATTTCCCGGCGCCCGCGGCGGCTTATGAGAGTCTCTATGCCGCGCTCAAGACCATGCGCGAGGACTATACCCCCGTGTCCGAGCCGCGCTTCGAGGGCTACTACGGCAGGGTCAGCGTCCTCTATGACGGCCTGCGCCAGCTCCAGCAGGAGCTGCCCAAGCGCGCCGCAGCCGGCGAGGACATCGACGCGCTGGCGGAGGAAGCTTGGGCCTTACTCTGCTCCATTCGCTGAAAAAATCGACTACATCGGGAAGGGGGGGCGAAGGAATATGCCCGGCTTTCTCCTCTCAAAACTGAAACAGGCGCAGCCCTCCATGCGCCGCCGGCTGTTTCTATACATGGGCGCATTGGCGCTTCTGCTGCTGGCGGTGCTGTTTGTCGCCCTGCTTCTGCTTGGGCAGCTCAAAAGCCCACGGGCTGAAACGGAAAAGGCCCTGACCTTCCAGATGGGGGCCTTTCGCTCGGATATGACCTCCCTGTGGCGGAATGTCTCTGTCATGGGCGTCCATCTTTCGCAGGATATGACAGACCTCATTGAGGAGCAGACCTCGGACTTTTCCTCTCTCAACGGAGACGTAGCCGCCGTGGGCGCCTTGCAGGAGACCATGCTGGAGCCGCTGTGCCAATATGCGCGGCAGACGGATTGCTCCGGCGCGTTTGTCCTGCTCAATGTCTCGCTCAGCTCTGATCCCACCGTGGATTCCCACGCCGGACTGTATGTGCAGCGCGGCAACGCCGAGCACACCACCGGCGACCTGCTCCTCTATCGCGGCATGGCGGACATCGGGCGGCGGCATAAGGTGATGCCCCACCGGAAGTGGGCGCAGGAATTTGACCTGTCGAGCTTCCCCGGCTTTGCGGAGCATCTGGAAAAAGCGGCCGCACCCATAGAGCGCAGCTGCCGCACCACAGGGTTCATCACCCTGCCCGGTACCACAGAGCAGGCGATATTGCTGACCGTCCCCCTGATCGGCGCGGATGGCACGGTGTACGGTCTGTGCGGCTTTTCCGTCAATCAGACCTACTTCTCGGCGCACCACGCGCAGCCGGCCGGCATTGGCAGCCTTGCCTGTGTTCTGTCGGACGCCGCGGCGGGGCTGGATGTTCAAAGAGGGCTTCTGACCTATCCCACGGACGACTTCTGTTTTGTGCCGGATGAGCTGCTGGAAAAAAAGAGCCTGCGCGGTGGGCTGACCGCCTTCGTAGGGACGGAGCTTTCCTTTGTCGGCATTTCGGAGCCGTTTACAGTGGCTGCCGGGGATGAGGCGCCTCACGATCTGACGGTGCTGATCTCAAAAGCCGCCTATGACCGCGCCATGCTGAAAAGCGGGATAGAGATCGCCGCCCTGCTGACGCTGCTGGTGCTTTTTGCTGTGGGCTGCTGCCTGTTCTATACCCGCCGCTATCTCAGACCCATACTGGAGGACATCGATCATGTCACCGTGGCGGGCGGCGAGAAGGGAAAGCCCATCTTTGAGGAGCTGCTGCCCATCTCCGAGAAGATGCAATCCCATGAGGAGGCTGTGACCGTTCTGAAGGCGGAACGGCAGGACGCACAGGACAGAGCCGAGCAGCTTTTAGGCGAAAAGCTGGGACTTCAGGAGCAGATGGAGGGTATGCAGGGGCAGCTGGACGATTCCCTTGCGGAGATCCGTCGCTTGGCGCACCTCGGAAAGAAGGAGCTTGATCCGGCTGACTATGAAAATTTCTTAAAGGGCTATGCCAAGCTGAGCACCAAGGAGCTGGAAATATGCGAGGCTCTCGTCAGCGGCCTGAGTACCCGCCAATGTGCGGAGCAGACCGGCTGTGCCGCCAGCACCGTAGATACATACCGCAAGAGGGTCTATGAAAAGACCGGCATCCACAAGATACGGCAGCTGCAGCTCTGCGTTGCGCTCATGCGGATGGAGCAGCAGGAGGCGGAAGCACAGAAAGAATCATGACGGCAATGGCGGCGGCGCATCTCTCCACGAGAGGATGCGCCGCCGCATGCTTTCTGGTATGACGCCGCTTTTCGATGGAGGGCGTCCGTGAAAATTTTTGATGGCATCGTCTGTGCCCCTATGATACAATGGAGCGGACAAAAGCGTGAGGACGGTGACGGCCATGTATTTTACATACGGCGCAGCGGAGCTGAACTATCTGCGGAAGAAGGACAAGCGGCTCGGCGGGGTCATTGACCGCGTGGGGCCCATCCGCCGGGAGGTGGATCCCGACCTGTTTTCGTCTGTCGTCCACCACATCATCGGCCAGCAGATCTCCACCAAGGCGCAGGCCACCATCTGGCAGCGGATGCGGGACGCGCTGGGACAGGTCAACGCCGAGACTGTTCTGGCGGCGGGTGTCCCCCGGCTGCAGGCGCTGGGCATGACCTTCCGCAAGGCGGAGTACATCACGGACTTTGCCGGGAAGCTCCACACCGGCGCCTTCGATCTGGACGCGGTGGCGCACATGTCCGACGAGGACGCGATACAGGCGCTCAGCGGCCTGAAGGGCATCGGCGTCTGGACGGCGGAGATGATCCTGCTGTTCTGCCTGCAGCGCCCGGATGTCTTCAGCTATGACGATCTTGCCATCCGGCGGGGCCTGCGGATGCTCTACCGTCACCGGGACATCGACCGGCAGCGGTTTGAGCGGTACCGCCGCCGCTTCAGCCCGTATGGCAGCGTGGCCAGTCTGTACCTGTGGGCGGTGTCCGGCGGGGCGATCCCGGAGCTTCGGGACCCGAAAAAATAAGCAAAGCGTCACCAGCTCGAACAGCTCCTCCGACGCGATGGTGATGTCCGCGATCTCCCAGGCGATGTCCGTGGGGGGGAGATGGCGACGCCCGCGTCGGCCTCGGACAGGGCGGGGGAGTCATTCGTGCTTTACGCCATGGGCAGACGTACGGTGAAGGTGCTGCCTGTGCCGGGGGTGCTGGATACCTCCGCCGTGCCGCCGTGGAGGCGGGCGATCTGCCGCACCATGAACAGGCCCAGTCCCGTGCCCTCGCTGCCGGAGCGGGCGGGATCCACCTGATAGAACCGCTGCCAGATGTGCTCCTGCAGCGCCGGCGGGATACCGATGCCGTCGTCGGCCACGGACAGCACCGCCGTATCGCCCTCCCGCCCCACGGTGACGGCGGTATGGCCGCCGTCCCGGCCGTAGCGGAAGGCGTTGGAGATGAGGTTGTTCAGCAGCCGGGTCATCAGCGTCACGTCCAGCGGCAGCGTCACCGGCTCCGGCGCGCCGCAGGTCAGGGTGATGCCCCGGGGAGCCAGCTGGGCCTGCGCCGTGCAGACGGACTGCGCCAGCTCGCTGAGGTCGGCGCACTCCTTCTCCAGCTTCTGGGTGCCCTGCTCCAGCCGGGTGATGTGCAGCAGCTGGGTGATGAGCCGTGACATCTGCCGGGCCTGCCCGTGGATGACCTCCACCCCGGCGCGGTAGTCCTTCACCGTGGGCTGGCCCTGCTCCAGTGTGTCGCACTCCGTCAGGATCACGGCCACCGGCGTACGCAGCTCGTGGCTGGCGTCGGAGGTGAACTGAGCCTCGGCGTGGAACGAGCGCTCCAGCCGGTCGAACATGTCGTCAAAGGCCCCGGCCAGCCGGTTGATCTCGCTGCGCCCTCGGGGCAGGCCGATGCGGCGGGACAGATCCTCGCCGCCGGAGATGCTGGCCGCCGCGGCGATGACCTTCTCCATAGGCTTGAAGGAGAGACTGGAGATGAGCCAGCCGCCGGCCACACTCAGCAGCACCAGCGCCGGCAGCACAGACCACGCCAGCGGCACGATGACCTCCATGACGCTGCCCTTGGCGTTGGCGGAGATGGTGCCCCGTACCCAAAGGGCGCCGCCGTTCATAGCCAGCGGCAGGTCGTAGACATAGTACGCGCCGTCGCTGCCCTGCGCCGTGCGGATGGGGCCCGCCGTCAGCGGCAGCACCTCCGTGACGGCGGGGGCGGCGGAGCCGGCCACCAGCCGGCCGTCCGCATCGAAAATTTCCGTGTATACGCCGTGCCCGAAGAACTCCACATCGCTGAAGTCATAGGCCCCGTGGTCGTACTCCACATCGTCGGCGTTGCGCTGCACCATGCGCACCACCTCCGCCGCCGGCGGGCGCGTCACCTGGTTGCGGTTCATCAGCATGACGAACACCAGCATCAGGGCGGTGATGACGATCATCAGCAGGGAGAACCAGATGGTCATGCGCCATTTGATGGAGATATGTCTCATACCGGCTCGTCCTCCTTCAGTACCCAGCCCATGCCCCGTATGGTGTGGAGCAGACGGGGGCGGCCGCCGCTGTCCAGCTTCCTCCGCAGATAGCTGATGTATACGTCCACCACGTTGGTGCCGCCGGCGTAGTCGTAGCTCCACAGACTGTTTTCGATCTGCGTCCGGGACAGCACCACCCCCTGATTACGGATGAGGTACTCCAGCAGGGCATACTCCCGGGCTGACAGCTTCAGCGGCGTGCCGCCCCGCACGGCGGTGCGGGCGGCGGTGTCCACCGTCAGGTCGGCCAGCGTATAGATGCTGGTGCGGCCGCTGCCCTTGCTGCGGGTCAGTACCCGGAGCCGGGCCAGCAGCTCCTCCAGCGCGAAGGGCTTTATCAGATAGTCGTCGGCCCCGGCGTCCAGCCCGGCCACCCGGTCAGACACGGTGTCCCGGGCCGTCAGCAGCAGCACCGGCACGGCGCCGCCCCTGGCGCGGAGGGTGCGCAGGACGGTGAGCCCGTCCACCTTGGGCATCATAATGTCCAGCACCACGGCATCGTAGTCCGCGCCCTCCAGATAGAGCAGGGCCTCCCCGCCGTCCGATACGGCGTCCACCGACCAGCCGGCGGCGGTGAGGGCCTTCGTCAGGGAGCGGTTGAGCTGGGGCTGATCCTCGGCGATCAGGATACGCATAGGCAATACCTCCGTGACGGCAGAATGAGAACGCACCCGCCCGCCTGCGGCGGACGGGTGCGTGGGGGCGTACCGTCGATGGTATCAGTATAGCAGATAGAGGAAATTCTGGCAAGTGTCAGGCGGTGAGCAGCGGCAGGTCGGCGGCCTCCACACCCTCGTACTTGCGGGTCAGATAGTCCTCGATATAGGCGGCCTCGGCCACGGTGCGCAGGTTGTCGTAGCACTCCAGCTGCTGCTCGTAGGCGGCGGTGACGGCCAGCGTCTCGCCGGTATGGATCAGGCGCAGCACCACGCCGTTGTCCAGAGTGCGGGTGCTCTCCAGCGCGTAGTTGGCGGGAGCGGCCTTTTTGATGAGCCGGATGTTTTTCATATCGGTTACCTCCTGTGAAGTGTTGTTGTGTTGTTCGGTATGGCTGTATCATACGGCCCGATTATTAGAAGAACATTAGAAAATTCAAAATATTTTTTTGAACACGACTGTTTTTTGCGGCGGATGTCTTTTCAAAGCGGGCATCCGGTGGTAAAATAGTGCGCAGCAGAAAGACATGAAAGGAGCGTTTCCCATGAAAAAGAGTGTTCTGCGGGAGTATGCCCGTCTCATCGCCCGTACCGGCGTCAACGTGCAGCCGGGGCAGGAGGTGTTCATCGCCGCCGAGCTGGATCAGCCGGAGTTCGTGAAGATGCTGGTGGAGGAGTGCTACAAGTGCAAGGCCAAGAAGGTGGTAGTGGACTGGAGCTACCAGCCCCTGCAGAAGCTGCACTACCGCTACCGCACCCTGACCACCCTGTCCAGGCTGGACAACTATGAGGAGGCCCGCTGGCAGCACTATGTGGACACCATCCCCTGCCGCATCTACCTGCTCAGCGAGGATCCCGACGGCCTTAACGGCATCAATCAGGAGAAGATGGCCAAGAGCCGCCAGCGCCAGTATCCCGTCATTAAGAAGTACCGCGACCAGATCGAAAACAAGTACCAGTGGTGCATCGCCGCCGTACCCGGCGAAGCGTGGGCCAGGAAGCTGTTCCCCGGCCTGCGGAAGTCCCAGGCGGTGGAGAAGCTGTGGGAGGCCATTCTGTCCGCCAGCCGTGCGCTGGAGGGCGACCCCGTGGCCAACTGGGAGTCCCACAACCGGGACATGCAGGAGCGCTGCGCCTATCTCAACGGCCTGCACATCCGGGAGCTGCGCTACAAGAGCGCCAACGGCACCGATTTTCAGGTGGGCATGATCCCCGAGGCCCAGTTCTGCGGCGGCAGCGAAAAGAGCCTGCGGGGCATCGTCTTTAACCCCAATATCCCCACGGAGGAGTGCTTCATCTCCCCCATGCGGGGCAAGGCCGAGGGCATCGTCTACGCCACCAAGCCCCTGAGCTATCAGGGCCAGCTCATCGAGGGCTTCTGGATCCGGTTCCACGAGGGCAAGGCCGTGGAGTGGCACGCCGAGAAGAACAACGAGCTGCTGACCAAGCTCATCACCATGGACGAGGGCAGCGCCTATCTGGGCGAGTGCGCGCTGGTGCCCTACGATTCTCCCATCTGCCGGTCCGGCCTGCTGTTCTACAACACGCTGTTCGACGAGAATGCGGCCTGCCATCTGGCGCTGGGCATGGGCTTTGCCGACACCATCCGGGACTTCGAGCACAAGACGCTGGAGGAGTGCCGCGCACTGGGCGTCAATGACTCCATGGTCCACGAGGACTTCATGATCGGCTCCGCCGACATGAGCATCGACGCCGTGTGCGGGGACGGCAGGACGGTGGCCGTCTTCCGCGACGGAAACTGGGCATTCTGAAAAGCCTGCAAAACGGCGTGCGCCAGAGGGCGCACGCCGTTTTTTTGCACCTCCGGGACTGCGGCGGCATAGAATACAGGGAGACGGTGCATAGAAAGGATGGTCATATATGGCAAGCAACGATCCCATGCGGAAAGACCCGGAGCAGTGGTTTCTGGACGCCCACCCGGAGCGGGGGACACTGCGGGTGCAGGTGTCCACGGGCCGGGGGCTGTTCCCGGTGGAGGGAGCACGGGTGGAGATCTACCGGAACTTCGGCCCGGAGCGGACGGTGTTCTACGAGGGCGTCACTGATGCCTCCGGCATCGTGGAGGACATCCGCCTGCCGGCGCTGCCCGCCGGATGGTCGCAGTCGGCGGAGACGGCGGGCATCAGCGGCACTGTGTATCAGGCGGCGGTGCGGCACCCCCGGTACAGCACGGTGGAGGGCCGTCCGGTGACGGTGTTTCCACGGATCGAGACGATTCTGGCGGTGTCGCTGGAGTCGGCCTGACGGAAGGGGGGAGGAGCCATGCCGTTTCCCGTGGTACCGGAGTACATCACCGTACACCTCGGCCCGCCCAACGAGCCGGCGGAGAACGTGACGGTGTCCTTTACGTCCTACATCAAAAATGTGGCCAGCAGCGAGATCTATCCCACATGGCCGGAAAACGCCCTGCGGGCCAACATTCTGGCCCAGATCTCCGTGGCGCTGAACCGGGTCTACACCGAATACTACCGCAGCCGGGGCTACGACTTCGACATCACCAGCTCCACCCGCTACGATCAGGCCTTCGTGCCGGGGCGCAGCACCTTTGAGAACATCGACCGGCTGGTGGACGACATCTTCAACGACTACATCGTGCGGCAGGGCAATGTGGAGCCGCTGTACGCCCAGTTCTGCGACGGTGTGCGTACCCAGTGCGCGGGACTGTCCCAGTGGGGCAGCGTGGATCTGGCGGAGCAGGGACTGACGCCCTACGAGATCCTGCAGCACTACTTCGGCGACAACATCAACATCGTGTTCAACGCGCCGGTGGGGGACGGTACGCCCTCCTACCCCGGACGGCCCCTGTCCCGGGGCTCCGTGGGGGAGGATGTGCGCACCATCCAGCAGCAGCTCAACCGCATCCGCCGGAACTACCCGGCCATCCCCCGCATCAGCGAGGTGTCCAACGTGTTCGGCGCGGAGACGGAGGCCGCCGTCCGGGCGTTCCAGAGCATCTTTAATCTGGCATCGGACGGCATTGTGGGCAAAGCCACATGGTATAAGATCAAGATGATCTTCAACGGCGTCAAGAGCCTGTCGGAGATCACCAGCGAGGGGCTGACCATCTCCGAGGCCCAGCGGGTGTACCCGGAGGTGCTGCGGCTGGGGGACACGGGGCTGAACGTGGAGACGGTGCGGTTCTATCTGGCGTTTCTGGGGTACTTCCTGCCCCAGCTGCCGCCCATCCCCATCACGGACACCTTCGATCAGGCCATGCTGGACGCGGTGTACGCCTTCCAGAGCACCTACGGCCTGACGGTGGACGGCGTGGTGGGGCGCAACACATGGAACGCCCTGCAGAACGTGTACGAGCAGACGCTGTACACCCTGCCCGCCGACTATCAGGAGTTCGCCCGGGAGGTGTATCCGGGGCGGTTTCTGGTGCTGGGGGACACGGGGCCGGAGGTGACGCTGCTGCAGACCCGGCTGAATCAGATGGCCGCGCAGGACAGCGCCATTCCCGCCGTCATGGTGGACGGCGTGTTCGGACAGGAGACGGCGCGGGCCGTCCGGGCCGTCCAGCGCTCGCTGGGGTACAGCGCCACCGGCGCGGTGGGGCCGGTGCTGTGGTCGTATATCATCACGCAGGGGCAGGGCTACGGCGTGTTCTGAGACGGAAAAGCGTCCGTCCCGCGGGAAACGCGGGGCGGGCGCTTTTTTGTCTGGCGGAAAACCGTTTTTTTACAGGATATGATTGTGCGGCGCGGAAAGATATGGTATGCTTTTCCTATGGGCACAGAAAGAGTACCGGTATTTTCATAAACATAGAAAAGGAGAAGGACTATGGGACTTATCAAGGCAGCAATGGGCGCCGCGGGCGGCGTGTTGGCGGATCAGTGGAAGGAATTCTTTTACTGCGACGCGATCCCTGAAAACGTGCTGGCGGTCAAGGGCCGGAAAAAGACGGGCAAGCGCTCCAGCAACACCAAGGGCGACGACAACGTGATCAGCATCGTCAGCGTCATCGCGGTGGCGGACGGCCAGTGTATGCTGATCGTGGATCAGGGGAAGATCGTGGATATGTGCGCGGTGTCCGGTGAGTATACATACGATATGTCCTCGGAGCCGTCCATTTTTACCGGCGAGCTGGGCGAGGGCATCAAGAACGTATTCAACAACATGGCCAACCGCTTCACCTTCGGCGGCGAGGCGCCCAAGGACCAGCGCATCTACTACTTCAACACCAAGGAGCTGATCGGCAACAAGTACGGCACGCCGTCTCCGGTGCCCTTCCGGGTGGTGGATCAGCGGGCCGGCATCGACATCGACGTGGGCATCCGCTGCTTCGGCGAATACAGCTACCACATCAGCAACCCCATGCTGTTCTACACCAACGTGTGCGGCAACGTCAGCGAGGAATACACCCGCGACCGGCTGGACAGCCAGCTCAAGACCGAGCTGCTGACCGCCCTCCAGCCCGCTTTCGCCAAAATCGGCGAGAACGGCATCCGTTACTCCCAGCTGCCGGGCCATACGCTGGAGCTGGCGGACGCGCTGAACGAGGTGCTGAGCAAGAAGTGGCGTGACCTGCGGGGCATTGAGATCGTGTCCTTCGGCGTGTCCAGCGTGACGGCGGACGAGGAAGACGAGAAGATGCTCAAGGAGCTGCAGCGGAACGCGGCGTTCATGGATCCCACCCGCGCGGCGGCGCATCTGGTGGGCAGCCAGGGCGACGCCATGAAGATGGCGGCCAACAACCAGGGCGGCGCGGCCATGGCGTTCATGGGCATGAACATGGCGGGGCAGGCAGGCGGCATGAACGCCGGAAACCTGTTTGCCATGGGACAGCAGCAGGCGGCACAGCAGCCCGCCGCGCCTGCCGCACCCGCCGGATGGACGTGCGCCTGCGGCCACGCCGGGAATACCGGCAAGTTCTGCGCGGAGTGCGGCCAGCCCAAGCCCGCGCCCGCCGGCGAGTGGAGATGTGCCTGCGGCGCGGTGAACACCGGCAAGTTCTGTGCCGAGTGCGGCCAGCCTAAGCCCGCCTCCGACGAATGGACGTGTGCATGCGGAACGGTGAACAAGGGCAAGTTCTGCGCCAACTGCGGCACGCCTCGCCCCTGACGGCAGGCGCACCGTATACGAGAGACGGGAGGAGAGAATATGGCATCCCAAGTGACCAACTATAAATGCCCGGCCTGCACCGGCCCGCTGCACTTTGTGGGCGCGTCCGGCAAGCTGGAGTGCGACTTCTGCGGCGGAAAGTACGACGTGGCGGATATCGAGAGGCTGTACGCCGGCAAGGAAGCCGCCGCCGTGGAGGCCTCCGAAAAGGCGGAAGCCAAGGCAGAGGCCAACCGCCAAAAGATGGCGGATATGGAGGCTCAGGGCTGGGACACCTCCGGCCTGACCAGCGACTGGGGCGCGGAGGCCGACGGCATGAAGGCCTACAGCTGCCCCTCCTGCGGCGCGGAGCTGATCTGCGACGCCAGCACTGCCGCCACCTCCTGTCCCTACTGCGGCAACCCCACGGTGGTGCCGGGGCAGTTCAGCGGCACCCTGAAGCCGGACTTCGTCATTCCCTTCAAGCTCAGTAAGGAGGACGCGGTGGCCGCCCTGAAAAACCACTACAAGGGCAAGCCCCTGCTGCCCAAGGCGTTCACCAACGGCAACCACATCGAGAAGCTCCAGGGCGTGTACGTCCCCTTCTGGATGTTCGACGGCCGGGCCGAGGGTGTCGTAGACTACGAGGGCTGCATCATCCACGAGTACGAGACGGGGGACACCGAGGTCACGGAGACGGAGCACTACGATGTCCGCCGGGGCGGCAGCATCGCCTTTGAAAAAGTCCCTGTGGATGCCTCCAGCAAGATGCCGGACGACCACATGGATTCCATCGAGCCGTATGACTACGATGACCTGAAGCCGTTTTCCACCGCGTACCTGCCGGGCTTTCTGGCCGACCGGTATGATGTCAGCGTGGCCGACAGCCGCGACCGTGCCGACAGCCGGTGCGCCGCCTCGCTGGAGATGGCCCTGCGCCGCACGGCGGAGCAGTACGACACCTGCACGCCCCTGCGGCAGGACATCCGCCTGCGGCGCGGCAAGGTACACTACGCGCTGCTGCCGGTGTGGATGCTGCATACCAAGTGGAACGGGAAGGACTTCCTGTTCGCTATGAACGGCCAGACCGGCAAGCTGGTGGGCGACCTGCCCACGGATATGGGCAAGTTCTGGGCCATCTTCGGCGCCATCGCCGCGCCTGTGACCGCCATCACCGCAGCCATCATGCTGCTGGCGTAAGGAGGGACGGACAGATGAAAAAGAGAATTTGCACCTGCCTGCTGGCGCTGCTGGCGGCGCTGCTGCTGACCGCGCCCGCCATGGCGGAGCAGACGCCCGGCGACACCTTTATCTACGACACGGAGGGCATGCTGACCGACAGCCAGTGGGCGGCGCTGGAGGAGGAAGCCGACCGCATCTCGTGGCAGTACGACTGCGCGGTGTACATCGTCACCATCCGCGACTACGAGGAGTACGCCGGCGACGTTTACGAAGCCGCGTACACCATCTACAACGGGCAGGACTTCGGCATCGGCGGAGAGCGCAGCGGCGTCCTGCTGCTGATGAGCACATGGGACAGAAGCTACGCGCTGTACGTCCGGGACGGCTACGCCAAGAGCATGGTGGGCAATTACGCCCAGACGGTGCTGGAGGACAGCTTCTTAGGGTACTTCGGCGACGATGACTGGTACGGCGGGTTCAACGCCTACCTGACCACCTGCGAGGAGATGTTCCAGCAGGCGGCGGACGGCCATCCGGTGACGAAGCCGCTGGGCAAGGTGATCCTGCCGGCGCTGGCGGTGGGCTGCGGCGTGGCGCTGATGGCCTGCCTGCTGCTGAAGGCCAAGATGAAGTCCGTCCGTCAGGGGGCGGAGGCGGATGTGTACGTCACCGCCGAGGGCCTTGACCTGACGGTGCGTTCGGACGTTTACACCCACACCACGGAGGTGCGGCGCAGGAAGTCCAATAAGGACGGCGCCGAATCCGGCGGCGGCGGCTCCGGCCGCAGCGGCCACTATTGAGAACAAAAAGAGTACGGCATCCCGTTGGGGATGCCGTACTTTTATATGACATATTACAGGAAGAATTTCCGGTGCAGGCTGCGGCGCAGGGGCTTGCAGATGGCGATGACCAGCAGCATGGCGCCCAGCACCGTACACACCGCCAGCGGGTAGAACGACCACAAAAACGTGTCGTGAAGCTGGAATGTCACGTTCAGCAGCCACTCCACCAGCACGGCGAAGCCGCCGCTGAGCAGCAGCGCCCCGGCGCAGACGTACAGCGCCCCGGCGGGCACATACCGCAGCAGCGCCACCATGGCTGTTACCAGCGCCATGGCCGTGCCCGTCACCGGCAGCGCGAACGTCAGGAACCAGTGGCCGTGGGTGGCGAAGTTGATATAGAAAAGATACAGCCCCAGCATGATGAAGTCCACCGGCACGAAGATCACCGGATTGGGCCGCTTGAACCACAGGGGCAGCACCACCGTGACATACAGCAGCAGCAGACCGCCCACCACATAGCCCGACCAGACGATGCCGCCGCTCAGCCGCCAGTCGCACAGCACGGACACCACCGCCGGCAGCAAAAACAGCACCGTCAGCACGAACAGGACGCCGACGCGGCTCACCTCCTCCGCCCGGGGACGGTGGTCGGGGGGATAGGGCGTCTCGCCCTGCCCGCAGGGCAGATCGGGGTGGAACACCCGCGTGCCGCACAGGGGACAGACCTTTTCGCTGTCGGCCAGCTCCACGCCGCATTTGATACAGTACATACTTACGCTCCTTTCCCGCGTCAGCGCTGGTTGCTCTCCACCTTGACGTGGAGCCCCAGCTGCCGCAGCACGCGGTAGAAATGCATTTCCAGCTCCGGCTCCCGGATGCTGCGGATGCAGTTGATATACATGGTGCCGTTCCATGTCACCACGCCGCAGTCGTGGGGGGCGGCGGCCTGTACGCCGATGATGAAGTCCATGCGGCGGACATAGGATGCCATGGCCTCCGGCAGCTGTACATTGCCCAGATTGGACAGGCACAGGCAGGACTTGCATTCGCCCACGGCGTCAAACACCGCCTTCATGGCGATGTTCTTGATGAACAGCGGCATCACCCGCAGCACCGGCGAACGCTCGCTGGCCACATTGGCGGCGAACTTGGCCCGCATGGTGCGGCGGTTGTTCTCCAGTCCCATCCGGTGGTGTACCTCGTCGCACAGCTCCTCAAAGCTGCACTCACCCATGCGGGGATCCAGCTCCGGCGTGATGTAGGACGCGAAATTCCGCAGGGTCTTGCTGGGGAACAGGTTCCGCAGGTTCACCGGCAGCAGCACCTTTACCGGCTTGCGCCGCCGCGGGTCGCGGACCTTCTCCGCCTGCAGGTCGAGGATGGCCTGCATCATGGCGGCGCACAGCAGCTCCGTCACGGAGATGCCCCGCCCCTTGGCGCAGGCGCGCACCGCGTCGGCGGACAGCATCATGGTGATGAGATTGTTGTAGCCGTCCCGCTCCGGCGTCCCGCTGAGGTGGTAGGCCGTGGCCTCCTTGCGGCTGGCCTTCACGTCTCCGGCGTAGCGGAGGAAGCTGTCCTCCAGCTCCTCCGGGTCAGGCTCCTCCAGACGGCCCAGCACGCCCCGCTCCGCGGGGACGGCGATGCCGTACCGCTGGGTCAGGTACTCCGCCACCAGCGTCTTGAGGAAGATAAGGCCGCCGGTGCCGTCGGTCAGGGCATGGAAGAACTCCACGGCGATGCGTTCGCGGTACACCAGCACCCGAAAGGCGCAGCGCCGCACCTCCTGAAAGGGCGCATGGGCCAGCGGGCAGCTTTTTTCCTCCTGAATGGGGGGCGTCTGGGGTATCTCCTCCAGATAGTACCAGAACACGCCCCGGCGCAGCCGCACGGCGATGGAGGGGAAGCGGCGCACCGTCACGTCCAGCGCGCTGCGCAGCACGGCGGCGTCCACCGGCTCCGTCAGCGTGGCGGACAGACGGAAGAAGTTGTTCCAGTTGCGGCGCTTGGCGGCGGGGTATATCTTGGCGGCATTGTCCAGCCGCATCCACCGCAGGCTCCGGGCGGGGGAGAGGTTGCGTGTCAGGAAGTGGTCGATGGCCTGAAAATCCTCGGCCATGTTCTCCTCCAGACAGTACAGGACGTAGGCGTGCCACCGCTCCGGCGCGATGTGCAGGCGGCTGCGGCAGCCGCACTGCAGCAGCTTCTCGTGGAGCAGCCGGGCGTCGTCCAGCATCACCTCGTCGCCGCCCACGAACAGCAGAGACGGCGGCAGTCCCGTCAGGTCGCCGAACAGCGGCGAGCACAGTGGGTCGGTGGGATCGTCGGTGTAGCACTTGGCGTAAAACTCCAGCAGGGCCTTGGTCATGGAGGGGTCGATGTCCTTGTGCGCCTCGTAGGACGCGCCGGAGCCGGTGAGGTCTGTCCACGGCGAGATGCCGATCAGGCCGCAGGGCAGGTCCATGCCCAGCTCCTTCAGCTTCAGGCACAGGGCATAGATCAGTCCGCCGCCGGCGCTTTCACCGCACAGCAGGATCTGCCGGGGGGCGTAGCCCTTCTTCAGCAGGTAGCGGTAGGCCTCCAGCGCATCCTCCAGCGCGGCGGGGAAGCGATTCTCCGGCGCCAGCCGGTAGGCGGCGCAGAATACCTTGACGCCGCACTCCGACGCCAGCGTGGCGGCAAAGCCCTTGGCGTACTCCAGACTGCCGCAGGTGTAGCCGCCGCCGTGGAGGTACAGGATGACGCCGGTGCGCCGCTGGTCCTTGGGCATGACCCACGCGCCCTGAAAGCGCTCAAAGGGGTGATCCTTCACCAGCACCTCCCGCTTGTGGAGGGCGGTCATCAGCTCGCCCAGCTTGTCCTGTCCCTTGCGGGTCACCTCCAGCGAGCAGTTGGCCACAAAGGGCTTGAAAAAATTCAGTTGTGAGCGGACTAATTTTGCCGACAGTTCCATAGGCCGCATTCCTTTCATACATTGCTAAACTTCAACAATCTATTATACCAAACCCGTCAAGTCCTGTAAACACGCAAAACAGGCGGGAACGCACAGCGTTCCCGCCTGTTTTGTTTTTTTCGTGGCCTATTCACCGTAGTGGACGTGGAGCAGCTCGTGGCACCGCGCTTCGCCGTACTTGTCCAGCAGGGTGGTGACGATGGGGTTCTTCTCCGCCCGCTTGAACAAGGCGGAGGCGTCCGTGTCGTACAGACCCTGCTTGCGCTTGCGCTTCACGGCGGTAAGGCCGTAGGGCTGTCCCGCGCCGCCCACGCAGCCGCCCTGGCAGGTCATGACCTCCACCAGATGGTAGAACCGCTTGCCGGCCTCAATGTCGGCGATCAGCTCCTTGGCGTGGATGAGGCCGTTGACAATGGCGATGTGCAGCTCCTGCCCGCCGATGGTCAGGCTTACCTCTCGGATAGCGCCGTCGCCCCGCAAATCGGTGACGGACACGGCCCGGAGGGCATTTTTGCTCTTATCGGGTACGCAGTAGCGCACCACCGCCTCCGCCACACCGCCGGTAACGCCGTAGATGGCCGCCGCGCCGGAGCCGAGACCGAAGGGCAGGTCGGGGGATTCCAGCTCCATCTCGTTGAGCTGGATACCGGCCTCCCGGATCATATCGGTCAGCTCCCGGGTTGTCAGCACCAGATCCACATCGGGCCGCCCGTCGTGGCAGAACTCAGGCCGCGCCGCCTCCATCTTCTTGGCGGTGCAGGGCATGATGGCGATCTGATAGGTGGTGCGGCCGTCGGCAGCGTCCTTGGCGGCGTATTTGTCGCGGATAACGGCGGCAAACATCTCCATGGGGGACTTGCAGGTGGAAATGTTCCGCAGATACTTGGGGTCGTTCAGCTCCAGATACTTGACCCAGGCAGGACAGCAGCTGGTGAACATGGGAAACGGGCCGCCCGCCTTGAGGCGCTGAAGGAACTCCTCCGCCTCGGAGATGGTGGTCATGTCCGCGCCGAAGTTGGTGTCGTATACCTCGTCCGCACCCATGATCTTCAGGGCAGGGACCAGCTTGTCGATGATGTTGACACCGGCGGGGATGCCGAAATCCTCGCCCAGCGCCACCCGGACAGCGGGAGCGATCTGTACCACCACCCGCTTCTGGGGGTCGTGGAGGGCGCGCCACGCCGTGCCGATCTGGTCGTTGACGGTGATAGCGCCGGTGGTGCAGACGGCGGCGCACTGGCCGCAGCCCACGCACTTCGTCTCCTCCAGCTTCCGGTCGAAGGCAGGCATGACCTGCAGCTCGCTGCCCCGGAAGGCGAAGTTCAGGATGCCCTGTCCCTGCAGCTCCTCGCACACGCGGACACAGTCACCGCAGAGGATGCACTTGTTGGGATCGCGGAACACCGCATAGCTGGTGCGGTCCTTTTCATACTGGGGACGGGTGTTGGGGAAGCGGATGTGCCGCACGCCGAAGCGCTGCGCCAGCTCCTGCAGGCGGCAGTTGCCGCTCTTATTGCAGGTGGTGCAGGAGCAGTCATGGGCCGCCAGCAGCAGCTCCAGGATCATCCGCCGGTGCTTCAGCAGCTTGGCGGTGTTGGTGCGGATCTCCATGCCGTCCCGAGGCTCCATGGAGCAGGAGGCGTCCAGCTTGCCGGTCTTTACGTCCTCCACCATGCACATACGGCAGGCGCCGTGGACAGACAGCTCGGAATAGTAGCAGAAGGTGGGGATGTCGATACCGGCCTTGCGGATCACCGCCAGCACGTTTTTCTCCCCGTCGAACGGCACCCGCTGGCCGTCCACGATCATAATACCCTTGGCCATGGCTCACTCCTCCTCAATGGCGTCGATGGCGCCGAACGGGCAGGCGCCCCAGCAGGCGCCGCAGTGGATGCACTTCTCGTTGTCAATGATGTACGGCATACGCGGCTGGCCGCTGATGGCCTCCATGGGGCAGTTCCGTGCGCACTTGCCGCAGCCCTTGCACAGGTCGGCCTTGATCTCCAGACGGCGCTTACGGCCGTTGCAGATGGGACAGTGCTTATCCACCACATGGCGCAGGTAATCCTGCCGGAAATTCTTCAGCGTGCTCATCACCGGCTTGCAGGCCGTCTGGCCAAGGCCGCACAGCGCCGTGTCGGTAATGGTGTCGGACAGCGCCTCCAGCAGCTCCAGATCCTCCATGCTGCCCTCGTTGGCGATGATGCGCTCCAGCGTCTCCAGCATCCGCTTGGTACCCTCCCGGCAGGGGGTGCACTTGCCGCAGCTCTCGTTGCGGGTGAAGTTCATGAAGAACCGCGCCACCTCCACCATACAGGTGTCCTCGTCCATGACCACCAGACCGCCGGAGCCGATGATGGCCCCCAGCTTCTTCAGGGAGTCGAAGTCCATGGGTACGTCCAGATGCGCCTCGGTGAGACAGCCGCCGGAGGGGCCGCCGATCTGCACCGCCTTGAATTTCTTGCCGTCGGGGATGCCGCCGCCGATGTCGAAGATGACCTCCCGCAGGGTGGTGCCCATGGGAACCTCCACAAGGCCGGTGTTCACCACGTTGCCGGTGAGGGCGAAGGTCTTGGTGCCGGAGCTGGCGTCGGTGCCGATGCCCCTGTACCATCCGGCGCCCTGCCGGATGATGCCGGGCACGTTGGCAAACGTCTCCACGTTGTTCAGCACCGTGGGCTTGCCCCACAGGCCCTGATCCACCGTGCGGGGCGGCTTGACGCGGGGCATACCCCGCTTGCCCTCGATGGAGGCGGTCAGAGCGCTGCCCTCGCCGCAGACGAAGGCGCCGGCGCCCCGGTTGATGTGCATATGGAAGCAGAAGCCGCTGCCCATGATGTCGTCGCCCAGCAGACCGACCTCCGTAGCCTTTTCAATAGCGGTCTGGAGCCGCTTCACCGCCAGCGGATACTCGGCGCGGACGTAGATGTAGCCCTCGGCAGCGCCGGTGGCCACACCGGCGATCATCATACCCTCCAGAATGGAGTGAGGGTTGCCCTCCATGATGGAGCGATCCATGAACGCGCCGGGGTCGCCCTCGTCGCCGTTGCAGACCACGTACTTCACGTCGGACACGTTGCGCCGCACGCTCTCCCACTTGCGTCCGGCGGGGAAGCCGCCGCCGCCCCGGCCCCGCAGGCCGGACTCGGAGATCTCCTTGCAGATAGCCTCCGGCGTCATGGTGAACAGCGCTTTTTCAAAGGCGGTGTAGCCGCCCTTGGCGATGTACTCGTCCAGATCCTCGGCGTCGCTGGTGCCGCAGCCCGCCAGCACCACCCGGTGCTGCTTCTTGTAGAACGGGATGTCCTCCTGCCGGGGGTAGGAGACACCGTCCCGCTGATAGGTCAGGCGCTCGATGATCTCGCCGCGCAGCACCGTTTTCTCCACGATCTCGCAGCAGTCCTCCGGCTTGACATGGATGTACATGACGCCCAGCGGCTCGATATGCACCAGCGGCCCCATCTCGCAGAAGCCGTGGCAGCCGCTCATTTTGATGTGCAGGCTCTTTTCCTCGCCGCTGTGCTCCGTCAGACCCACATAGACCTGCAGGCCCCGGCGGGCGCACTCCTCCTTCAGCGTCTCGCAGACCTTCAGGGAGCCGCCGGCGATGCAGCCGGTACCGGCGCAGACCAGCACATTTACGGCATTGCCGCTGCGGCGCAGGGCCTCCTCCGCCGTCTCGCGCATGACGCGGAAGCCGTCTCTTGTCAGGACGCTCATTGTGCCGCCTCCTCTCCACGGAGCCGCTCCAGCTCCGCCAGCGCCGTCTCCGGCGTCATCTTGGCATATACCTCGCCGTCGATGGTCATGGCGGGGGCCAGACCGCAGGCGCCCAGACACGCCACCGTTTCCAGCGTGAAAACGCCGTCGGCGGATGTCTTTTTCTTGCCCTCCAGCTTCAGATACTCATGGATAGCGTCGTAGATGGGGCCGGATTTCCGGACGTGACAGGCCGTGCCGTCACAGACCTTGATGATGTGCTTCCCCTTGGGCTCCAGCGAGAAGTTCTCATAGAACGTGGCCACGCTGTACACCCGTGAAACGCTGATGGACAGCATGTCCGCCACCAGCGTCATGTTCGCCTCGCTGAGATAGTTCTCCGCGGCCTGGATATCCTGCAAAATGGCAATGAGCTGCGCGCTGTCGCAGCCATGTGCCCGCACGATCCCGGCCGTCCTCTCCTGCTCGGGTCTCATACTTTTTCCTCCTCGATTCGTCAGTCCTCTCCACGGACGTGTCAGGCAGTGTTAATTTTTTGACACTCCTTATGTACTCTACCATATCCTGCCAGCGCTTTCAACCAAAAAAGATAATTTATTCTCACCGTGCGAACTTTCTCCGCTTTGCACACAAAACCCGCGCAAACTTTGACAAAACAGACACTTGACAGCCCTACTGCCGAAAATCACAGCCCCACACGGAAAACCGCCCGGAGAATGCATACGAGGTCGAAGCCGGGGAATCCCCGGAGGGCGGCCTTTGCGGTAAATCACGAGAGCAATACTGCCTGCGGTGATCTCACCGGAGATACCGCGTATGACCCGGCCATGCGTCTTGCCGCAGCGCAGAAACAGCGAAAAGGGACGCCCTGCGCGGTGCGTCCCTTTTGCGTACCTGTATACTTTTCAGGCCATGTAGCCCCGGATCTCCATGATGGCCGCCACGATGCAGAACAGGCCGAAGGCCACGATCATCGTGCCCGCCAGCTTCTTTTTCTCCTTCAGCTGGAACATCATCACGCCCACCAGAACCATGCTCAGCGCCAGCAGGAGCATGCTCAGCCCGGGTATGTACAGAATGTTGATCTTCCGCAGCACCCACAGCAGCATGGACAGCACCAGCAGCACAATGGCGATGTTCTTCTTCGTACTCATCGACATATCTCTCAACCTCCCCCGGCGGCGCGGCCGCCTGCTGACAGTGTACCGTATTCCGGGCGGAAATACAAGGCTTTTCGTTACTGCGCCCGGAGAATTTTGCCCTTCAGGATGGCGGCCACGGTCTTGGCGTCCGTCAGCGTACCGTCCATGCACTGACGCACCGCCTCGTCAAACGGTACGCGCAGCGGCTCCAGAAACTCGTCCTCGTCCGGATGGGTCGCCCCGAAGTGCAGCTCCTCCGCCATGTAGAGGTACAGCGTCTCGCCGTAGCAGCCCGGCGAGGCGATGAGGGTGCCCAGCTCCGTCCACCTGCCGGCTGTGGCGCCTACCTCCTCCTGCAGCTCGCGCCGGGCTGTGAGGAACGGCTCCTCCCCCGGCTCCCGCTTGCCCGCCGGGATCTCCGTCAGCACACGGCCGAAGGCGTAGCGGTACTGACGCACCAGCAGCACACGGCCCTCGTCGTCGATGGCCAGAACGGCCACGCCGCCGGGATGCTCCACCACCTCGCGGGTGCCCTCCTTCCCGTTGGGCAGGCGCACCGTGTCCTGCCGCACACGGATGATGCGGCCCCGGAACACCTCCCGGCTGTCCAGTGTCTTTTCCGTCAGATCCATATTGCGTGCTCCTTTCGCGGTTTTTTCGCAGTATACCACAGCCGGCGGCAAAATACCAGCCCCTGTCCCCTCTTGCGTCCCGCGGGAAAATGTGCTATACTATCGGACACGTACACCGGAGAGGAGGGATCACCATGGAAAAGTCCGGCATCAAGATCGCCGCGCAGAACCGCAAGGCGTTCCACGACTATTTCGTGGAGGATCGCTTCGAGGCCGGTGTGGAGCTGTTCGGCACGGAGGTCAAGTCCATCCGTGCCGGCGCCCTGAACCTGAAGGACTCCTACTGCGTGGCGCGGGACGGCGAGATCTACGCCTACAGCCTGCACATCTCCCCCTACGAGCAGGGGAACATCTTCAACCGCGACCCTGATCGCCCCAAGCGCCTGCTGATGCACAAGCGGGAGATACGGAAGCTCCACGACCTGCAGAAGCAGGACGGCTACGCGCTGGTGCCCCTGTCGGTCTACTTCAAGAATTCCCGCGTCAAGGTGGAGGTGGGCCTGTGCAAGGGCAAAAAGACCTACGACAAGCGGGACGCCGTGGCCAAGCGGGACGCCAAGCGGGAGATGGAGCGCGCCATGCGGGAGAAGAACCGCGGCTGACACACGAAGTACAACAGAAAAGAGGAAAACTGTTATGGCTAATAACCCCATCGTCACCATCGAGATGCAGGACGGCGGCGTCATCACCTGCGAGCTGTATCCCGACATCGCGCCCCAGAGCGTGTACAACTTCATCGCGCTGGCCAACGCCGGCTTTTATGACGGGCTGATCTTCCACCGCGTCATCCCCGGCTTTATGATCCAAGGCGGCTGCCCTGACGGCAACGGCATGGGCGGCCCCGGCTACTGCATCAAGGGCGAGTTCGCCGCCAACGGCGTCGCCAACGATCTGCGCCACACCCGGGGCGTGCTGAGCATGGCCCGTGCGCAGGCTATGGACTCCGCCGGCAGCCAGTTCTTCATCATGCACAAGGACGCGCCCCATCTGGATGGGCAGTACGCCGCCTTCGGCTGCGTGATGGACGGCATGGACGTGGTCGACCGCATCGCCAACCAGCCCCGGAACATGATGACCAACAAGCCCAAGAAGGAGCAGGTCATGGCTAAGGTCACGGTGGATACCCACGGCGAGACGTATCCGGAGCCGGAGAAGCTGGCCGATCCGTTCCACAGATAAACAACATTGCACAGCGTTTGCACCGGCGGGGAGCATCCCCTCCCCGCCGTCCCATACGGGGCTGTACCGGTTTCGACGGGGGTGTGGAGGCTGGATAAGCGGGCGGCGGCGCCTGACCGCCATAAAACGGGCAAATTAAACTTAACTGACAACACTAACACTGTTGCCGTCGCTGCTTAAGCAGTGACCGTCTGAACCGGAGCGGCCACCGGCCGGGGAAGGCGTCGTTTAGGTGGCGTCCGTGAGGCGGGTAAGAGTTGCCCCGCCCACGCATCATGACTCTACTGAACCGCAAAGTCTGTCCGGTGTCTTTGTGGGGAGGGAATGCTGAAACCTGACTGCGCCCGGAGAAAGTCCTGTCAAAGTGCTTTCGGACAGGGGTTCGACTCCCCTCAGCTCCACCATATGAATGAAACCCGCTTTTCGAACATTTTTATCGAAAAGCGGGTTTCTTCACGTCTTGAAAGCCTTGAGAGATCGGGGCTTTTTCTTTTTGCCGCGTTCCTTTATTTGCTCCAAAACTCTCAAAATTCGAAACTAATATTTTTATGTAAGGTCGTTATTTGAACACAGCTTTTTCATAAACCGGCCCAATAAGCTTCCTCGAATGCCGTTGGTGTTTTGTATTTCAAGGTCCGATGAGGCCGAAGCTCATTGTAAAATTGGATATACTGCTCCACGCTTTTGCGGTAGCTTTGTTCTGAGGTGTACTCTCTGCGGTACGCCTCCTCTTTTTTGAAGGAAGCAAAAAATGCTTCAGCCACTGCGTTGTCATGCGGCCGCGCCGTAGCGGAAAAAGACTGCTTTACATTGCAGTGCTGCAAGAGTTCTGTGAATGCGGCCGAGGTGTACTGTTTTCCGCGGTCACTGTGAAAAGTGAGACCGCTGGGATCGCCGCGTTCCCGAAAAGCGGACCGGAAGGTGCTGGTGACCAGGTTCGTGCTTGCGTTGCGGGATACCCGATAGCCGACGACCTTGCGGGAGAAAAGATCCAGGATGACACAAAAGTAGACCCAGTAGTCGTTGATTTTAAAATATGTGATGTCACTGACCCAGATTTGGTTGGGGCGGTCTGCGGTGAACTGTTGATTCAACAGGTTTTGCTTTTTATACTGCTGATGCTTTTGTATTGCTTCTTGGCATCAGGGCGGATGCTGTGCAGGTCCAGTTCCTGCATGATCGCCGCAATGCGTTTGGTGCTGACCCGGACACCGCTCTCAGCCAGAGTGATGCGGATCTTTTCAGCACCAAATCGCTGAGCGCTGTCATCAAAGGCCTGCTGCACGAGCCGCATAAGCTGCGCCTGCTCCTGATCACGCCTGCTGTGGTCCGCCCGGCGAAAGATATAGTTGTAAAAAGTGCCTCTGGCAACTTCCAGCGCTTCGCAGAGCTCATAGACGCTGTAAGTGTTATCTGGTTGGCGATAGATGCTTTCTAAAGCTGACAGGCTTTTTTGTAAAGGCACATCTGCAATGTAACCAGAATGTTTAATGATCTCCATTTCGTGCTCTAATTTTACCAGCCGCCTTGAAAGCTCATCAAATTCTTTTGGTGTATAGGTGCGATTTGCTGTTTTGATGGAGCAATACTCTTTCCGCCAGTGATAAATCGTGCTTTGCGCAATGTGCAATTCCTGACTGAGCAATTGGATGGATTCACCGTTTCGGTAGCGTTGGATGACTTCGGTTTTGAACTAGGTGGGATACTCTTTTGGCATAGTCTAATCTCCCTGATCATGATGAGATTATTGTAACTTCTTACATGGAGCATGAAAAGCCTGTCATCGAATTACACCAGCCACCTATTTTCAAAACATAACTATAGCACAGATTGCCTTTTGATAAATGCTATGATATAATACAATGGAAACCATAGATTTATTCTTGCGTACA
>ERZ1023848.129-NODE-129-length-31586-cov-24.281120_pt1 | contig 31586 bp, 19 predicted proteins | sample MGYA00380385_ERZ1023848 | MGnify/ENA primary metagenome ERZ1023848 (study PRJEB33179, sample SAMN07449069) | human gut metagenome | biome: Human-gut; feature: Human associated habitat; material: Faeces | host: Homo sapiens | place: India:Kasaragod | collected...
AGCCGATGGAGCCGCGCAGCCAGAAGTAGATGAACGTGAACACCAGAGCCAGCATAGAGCCGATGGCCAGACCGGCGCCGGAGGAAGCGTTGGAGAAGGCGCCCATGAAGTCGCCCACATACTCGCTCTCGGCATCGAAGAAGCCGCCGGTGTAGATCAGACCCACGATGCAGGTGGCAATCAGCACCACCACGGGCAGGATCAGATCCAGCACGGAGGACTTGCCCTTGGAGCCAGTCTCGTAGTCGTCAGCGCCGGCGAAGGGACGCTCGGGCGTGGTGAACAGATCGTCCTTGACCTGAGCGTTGTACTCGTGGGTCAGCATGGGGCCGTAGTCGATGTTCAGGATGGAGATGACAATGATCATCAGCAGGGTCAGCAGGCAGTAGTAGTTCCAGGGGATCTGGTTGATGAACATCTCAATGCCGCTGACGTTCTCGGAGTTGACGTAGCCGGACACGGCGGCAGCCCAGGAGGACACGGGAGCGATCATGCAGACGGGAGCGGCCGTGGAGTCAATGACGTAGGCCAGCTTCGCACGGGAGATGTGATGGCTCTCGGTAACGGGACGCATAACGGCGCCCACGGTCAGGCAGTTGAAGTAGTCGTCGATGAAGATCAGCACGCCCAGCAGCATGGTCATCAGCTGTGCGCCGGCGCGGGTATGCACGGTCTTGGTAGCCCAGCGGCCGAAGGCCTCGGAGCCGCCGGTCTTGTTCATCAGGTCGACCATGATGCCCAGAATGACCAGGAACACGATGATGGCGATGTTGCCGGAGTCGGAAACGGTGGTGACGATACCGTTATCGCCCTCCACCAGCTGCACCAGCGTCTCCCAGGGGGCGAAGTTGCTGACCAGCAGCGCGCCCACCAGGCAGCCCAGGAACAGGGAAGAATACACTTCCTTGCTGATCAGGGCCAGCACGATGGCCACGATGGGGGGCAGCAGAGACCAGAAGGTGCCTGCGAACGGGGTGGTCGCGCCCTCGATCAGGATGGGGGCATCCTTATAGCTGATGCCCAGAACGACCAGCAGCACGATAAAGATACCCAGCGCAACGAAATACGCTATTTTGGTACTTTTCTTTTCCATGTGTGTGATTTACCTCCTCACAATTTGTTCTTTCATCATACTCGCCCGTTAAGATATTGTCAACCTCTTAACGTTATATTCGATTATTTTAACAAATTGTGAACGCGCTTTTCCGTCGTTTTTACAAAAAATCGGGTGGCTTTATGGATCCCAACGGGTCGGAGGTGACTTTTCAGCGGCGCAGAAAGTATTGGTAAATCAGGATTTTCCCGGAAACGCGGGCATAAAAAGGCCGCCGGAGCGGCGGCTCCGGCGGCCTTTTTATGTATGCTTGTATTTTGTTAAGCCGTTGTTAAGACGCTCAGAAGAAGAAGGACTTGACCTGTCCGTACAGCACCATCAACAGTCCCAGCGGCGCGACATACCTGATGCAGAAGCGGTAGAACTTGTACATGGTGAACTTGTTGCCGCATTGCTCCACCTCGTTCTTGACAAATTCCGTACCAAGCTCATAGGCCACCATGAAGGTCATCAGCAATGCGCCCAGCGGCATCATAATGCCCTCCGAGACGCAGTCCCAGAAGTCCAGCCAGTCAGCGGCCCATGTCTTAGGTTCCGTGATACCCAGCAGATCCGCCGGTGAGATGCCCGTGGAGCCCAGCGCGTCCGCGCAGACCAGAATACAGCCTGCGGAAACGGCAACGGTGGCGATGAGGGTGTACTTCTTGCGCTTGTCGCCCTTGCCGGCGTCCCGGGCCTTATCCACAAAGTGGGCCACGATGACCTCCAGCAGGGAGATGGAGGAGGAGATGGCGGCAAACACCACCAGCAGGTAGAACAGGATGCCGAAGATGGGGCCTGCGCCGCCCATACGGCTGAACACATTCTGCATGGTGACGAACAGCAGGCCGGGGCCGCCCAGATCGCCGTTGGGGTCGAGGGCAAAACGGCCGGGCAGCACGCACAAAGCCGCCATAAAGGCCACCATGGAGTCCATGACCACGATCAGCAGGCCGTTCTTCTGGATGTTCTCCTTCCTGTCCAGATAGGAGCCGTAGGTGATCATGGCGCCCATGCCCAGCGACAGGGAGAAGAACATCTGTCCGCCGGCAGTGGCAAATACCTGAAACAGGTTGGGCGCTTCCTCAATGACGCCGTTGGCCACAGCCCAGCCGGGGATAAACATATACTTCAGGCCGTTCACGGCGCCGGGCAGGGTGCAGGAGCGGATAATGCAGATCAACAGGGCCACGAACAGGGCGGGCATACCGACGGAGCAGACCTTCTCGATACCGCCGCCCACGCCGCCGAGGACGATGAGCATGGTCAGGGCCACGAAGATCATGCCATAGACGATGGCCTCCGTGGGGTTGGCGATCAGCGCCGCCCACGCCGCCGCGCCGGTGGAGCTGCCGCTGGCCGCCGCGGCCTCGGCAAATACGTTGGAGCCGAAGCTCGCGTTGAACAGGTCGCCCACGTTCAGCACGACGTACTTGATGCAGTAGCCGCCCAGCGTGCAGTAGAAGAACAAAATGAAGAAGGCGGAGGCGATACCCAGCCAGCCCATCCATTTGAACTTCCTGGAGAGGATCTTATACGTCTCCACCGCACCCTTGCCGGTCTTACGTCCCATGGCCAACTCGCTGATCATGACAATGAATCCGCAGGTGACGCCCAGGAAAATGTAAACCAGCAGGAACGTGAATCCGCCGTTGGCCCCCATTTTGTAGGGGAAGCCCCAGATGTTGCCCAGGCCGACCGCAGAGCCGACCGCAGCCATCAGGAATCCGAAATTGGATCCGAAGCCTTTTCTTTCTTCCATTGCTTTCTCTCCTTACAAGTTTCCCCCGCCTTACCCAGCGGGCGTATATGTATCTTACCGCGAGAAAAAATCGATGTAAATAAGGCGGGGCGGTTCTTAGCACATGCTTGCCGAGTGGCTGATTTTCCTTTATTTTACGCATATAAAAGGCCCGTGAAGCGTCGATGCGTGTCGAAGGCAATTTTCTTTTCAAGAAACACCCGGCGCATAAAAACCGCCCCGTTCGGGGCGGTTTTTATCGGATATGTATACGGCTCAGTCGCCCTCCCGCATGCGGTAGCCCACACCCACCTCGGTGAAGATGTACTGTGGGTTGCCGGGGGTCGGCTCGATCTTGCGGCGGATGTTGGCCATGTTCACCCGGAGGATCTGGTTGTCCGTCTTGGCCTTGGGGCCCCACAGCTCCCGGATGATGAAGTCGTAGGTCAGCACCTTGCCGGCGTACTTGCCCAGCAGAGCCACAATCTTATACTCGTTGACGGTGAGCCCGGCGTTCTGGCCGTTCATCAGCACCTGATGCTTGTCGTAGTCGATGGTCAGGTCGCCGGTGACGAACTTGCCGGACTGGGCGATCTGCGTGTTGGACAGGGTGGTGCGGGTGTGGCGGATGGCCGTGCGGATGCGGGCCAGCAGCTCGGAGGTGCCGAAGGGCTTCACCAGATAATCGTCGGCGCCGTAGTCCAGCGCCTCCACCTTGTCGTGCTCATGGTTGCGGGCGGAGACCACCACCACCGGCAGGTTCGACCACTTGCGGACAGACTTCAGCACCTCCATGCCGTCCATGTCCGGCAGGCCCAGATCCAGCACGATCAGATCCGGGCAGTGGGAGGCGATCATGGTCAGTGCCTCCTCCCCGCTGCGGACGATAATGGTATCGTACCCGTTGGCCGTGAGGATCATGGAGATAAAGTTGCTGATGGACTGCTCATCCTCCACGATCAGTACCTTGTCTTTAATCTTCATAGTCGTCTCCTTTCATGGGCAGCGTCACGGTGAAGCACGCGCCGCCGTCTTTTTTATTCTCTCCCCGGATCGTCCCGCCGTGGGCGTGCACCACCGTGCGGCACACAGACAGGCCGATGCCCATGCTGCGCTTACCGTCGCTGGTGCGGTCGCTGCGGGCCGCCCCGTCAAATAGCTTGCCCAGAAGGTGCAGGGGAATGCCCTTGCCGTTGTCGGCCACGGTGAACACGGCATTGTCCCCCTGCTGCGTCAGCGTGATGTCGATGCGGCTGGTGCCGCCGTGGATCACAGCGTTTTCCATGAGGTTCACCAGCACCTGCTCGATAAGCAGCGGATCCATGGGCACCAGCATCAGCTCGTCCGGTACGGAGACGTACACGTCCACGTCCGGGTAGTGCTTGTGGGTCTTGGCCACAGCGCTGCCGATGACCTCCTCCGCCGCCTCCGGCGCCTTCTTCACACGGGCCTCCTCGGAGTTGTTGATGCGTGTGATGGACAGCAGGTTCTCCACGATGCGGATGAGCCACTGGGCGTCCTCGTTGGTGGAGCGCAGCAGCTGGAGCCGCTGCTCCTGCGTCAGCTCCACATCCTGCTCCAGCAGGACGTTGGTGGCGCCCACAATGCCAGTCAGCGGCGTGCGGATGTCGTGGGACACGGCCCGCAGCAGATCGGCGTACATCTTCTCCTTCTCCGCCTCCCGGCGGACGGCCTCCGTCTGCTTGGCGCGGCTGGTGACGGCCGCCGTCAGCACGGAAATGGTCATCATGACCAGAAACGTCAGCGGGAAGCCGGTAAGGGTGAAGCTAATGTGCCAGTAGGGATAGGTGAAGATGTAGTCCACACTGAACACCCCGGCCACGGCGGTGATGATGCCCAGCACATAACCGTTCGTCCAGTAGGCCGTCAGGAACACATCCAGCAGGAAGATCACCGCCACATAGGTGGTGTCCTGGTGCAGGTCGATGTTCCGCAGGAACAGGCACAGCATCACCGCCGCCAGATACAAGCCGAAGGCGATGGCCAGATCCCGGCCGGAGCATGTCAGGCCCATGCCGGCAAAGATCCGCTCCCGCTTGCTCTGGCTGCGGAGCTTGGCCAGATAGCCTTTCCCGTCCACGGCGCCGCCCCCTTTCTTTATATGTCTGGCGCTATTGTAGCACATCCGGGCGCTAAGAAGTTGTTAAATCCGTGTTAAGTTTTTCCGTTTCCCCTGTCGACTTGACAAGCCGCGCGTCGATTGCTATTTTATAATGTTGTATGCATACTGTGGCGGCGTCTGCCGCCCTTTGGAAAAGAGGTTTTTACGATGTATGATGCCGTGATTGTAGGCGGCGGCGCGGTGGGCTGCGCCGTGGCCCGCTGGCTCAGCCGCTACCGCCTGCGCATCTGTCTTGCGGAGCGGGGCGAGGACGTGTGCGTGGGCACCAGCAAGGCCAACTCCGCCATCTGCCACGCCGGGTTCGACGCGCCCATCGGCTCTGCCAAGGCCCGGTTCAACGTGGCCGGCTCCCGGATGATGGAGGCGCTGTCCCTGGAGCTGGACTTCCCCTACCGCCGGTGCGGCGCGCTGGTGCTGTGCTTCGACGAAGCGGACATCCCCCGTCTGGAGGAGCTGAAGCGGCGCGGTGAGCGGAACGGCGTGGAGGGCCTGACCGTGCTGGATCGGGCGTCCCTGCGCCGTCAGGAGCCCCGGGTGTCGCCGGAGGCCGCCGCCGCGCTGTACGCCCCCACCAGCGCCATTATCTGCCCCTTCGGCATGACCATCGCACTGGCGGAGAACGCCGCCGCCAACGGCTGTGAGTTCCGCTTCGACACGGAGGTACGGCGCATCCGCCGGGAGGGCGGCCATTTCCTGCTGGAGACGAACCGCGGCACACTGGAGAGCCGGGTGGTCATCGCCGCCGCCGGCGTCCACGGAGATGTGCTCCATAACCAGCTGTGCCGGACGAAGCTGACCATCGTGCCCCGCCGCGGCGAGTACTGCCTGCTGGACCGGCGGGACGGTGAGCTGGTGCAGCACACCATCTTCCAGCTGCCCTCCGCCATGGGCAAGGGCGTGCTGGTGTCCCCCACCGTCCACGGCAACCTGCTGGTGGGCCCCACGGCGGTGGATCAGGAGGAAAAGGACTGCACCGCCACCACGGCGGCGGGTCTGCGCCGTGTGGCGGAGACGGCGGCCCGCAGCGTACCGAGCCTGCCCATGCGGGACGTTATCACCAGCTTCGCGGGTCTTCGCGCCCACCTGACCGGCGGGGACGACGACTTCATCGTGGGCGAGAGCGCCGACGGCTTTTTCGAGGCCGTGGGCATTGAGTCGCCGGGGCTGTCCTCCGCCCCCGCCATCGGCCGGTATCTGGCGGAGCTGGCGGCGGAAAAGCTGGACGCGGCGGAAAAGGACGACTTCATCCCGGAGCGGCGGGACATCCCCCGCCCCCGGGAGATGGACCTTGCGGCGCGGCAGGCGCTGATAGAAAAAGAGCCCGCCTACGCCACGGTGGTCTGCCGGTGCGAGCAGATCACGGAGGGCGAGATACGGGAGGCCATCCGCCGGGGCGCCCGGTCGCTGGATGGTGTGAAGCGGCGGGTACGGGCCGGTATGGGCCGGTGTCAGGGCGGGTTCTGCACGCCCCGTGTGCTGGAGCTGCTCCACCAGGAGCTGGGCGTGCCCATGACCGAGCTGACCAAGGGCGGCGGCGAAAGCCGTCTGCTGGCGGGCCGCACCAAGGAGGTGCTCTCATGAAAACAGTACAGCTGGCCATCGTGGGCGGCGGCCCCGCCGGACTGGCCGCGGCAGCAGCCGCCTATGACGCAGGGCTGCGGGATATCCTCATTTTAGAGCGCAGCGGCGAGCTGGGCGGCATCCTGAACCAGTGCATCCACGCGGGCTTCGGCCTCCACACCTTCCATCAGGAGCTGACCGGCCCGGAGTACGCCCAGCGCTATATCGACGCCGTGCGGGAACGGAGCATCCCTGCGTGGACGGACTGCATGGTGCTGGACATCTCGCCGGAGAAGGTGCTGACCGTCACGGGACGCACCGTGGGCCTGCGGCAGATCAGGGCGCAGGCGGTGGTGCTGGCCATGGGCTGCCGCGAGCGGCCCCGGGGCGCGCTGAACATCGCGGGCACCCGCCCCGCCGGTATCTGGTCGGCGGGCACGGCCCAGCGCATGGTGAACATGGAGGGCTATCTGCCGGGACGGCAGGTGGTGATCCTCGGCTCCGGCGACATCGGGCTCATCATGGCCCGGCGTATGACGCTGGAGGGCGCCGAGGTCAAGGCCGTGGCGGAGGTCATGCCCTACTCCGGTGGTCTGAAGCGCAACATCGTCCAGTGTCTGGACGATTTCCATATCCCCCTGTACCTGTCCACCACGGTGGTGGAGATCCACGGGCAGGAGCATCTCACCGGTGTGACGCTGGCGCAGGTGGACGGGCAGCGCCTGCCCATCCCCGGCACGGAGCGGTACGTCCCCTGCGACACGCTGCTGCTGAGCGTGGGACTGCTGCCGGAGAACGAGCTGACCCGGCAGGCCGGCGCGGCACTGGACGCCGTCACCGGCGGGCCGGTGGTGGACGAGACGCTGGCTACCTCCCTGCCCGGCGTGTTCGCCTGCGGCAACGTGCTGCACGTCCACGATCTGGTGGACTTCGTCTCGCAGGAGGCGGCGGCAGCGGGACGCAGCGCCGCCCGGTGCGTGCTGGAGGGTCCCGGCGGCGGCGAGAGCATCCGTCTGGTGGGGAAGAACGGCGTGCGCTACACCGTGCCTCAGTCCCTGCACCGGGACGGCGGGCCTGTCACCGTCCGGTTCCGGGTGGGGCAGCCCTACCGCAACGCGGCGCTGTGCGCCTACGCCGGGGACACGCTGCTCAAGCGCATCCCCAAGCGCATCCTGACCCCCGGCGAGATGGAGAGCTTTCCCATCGACCCCGCCGCCATCCCCACCGGTGCGGACACCGTGACATTTGTGGTAGAGGAGGCGCAGGCACAATGAAACAGGAATTGATCTGCATCGGCTGCCCCATGGGCTGCCAGCTCACCGCCGAGGTGGAGAACGGCGCCGTGACCGCCGTCACCGGCAACACCTGTCCCCGGGGCGCGGCCTACGCCCGGAAGGAGTGCGTGGCCCCTGTGCGCACCGTCACCGGTACGGTGGCCATTCAGGGCGCGGCGCTGCCGGTACTGCCGGTACGCACCAATGGCGAGGTGCCCAAGGCGCTGGTCTTTGACGTGGCCCGGGCGCTGGGCGCCGTGACGGTACAGGCCCCCGCAGCCATCGGCGACGTGGTGCTGCGGGATGTCTGCGGCACCGGCGTGGACGTAACGGCGGCCAAGAACATGGAAAAGATATGAGAAAAGAGGTGCGGCCACCTTCGTTGGCCGCACCTCTTTTCTGCGATGATCTTCTTTGCGGGAGCTGTATGAACAGGGCGAAAAACGCCCATAAAAAGCAAAACGCCACGCACACTGGCGTGGTGGTCATCTTTTGTGGGTGGGACGCTTACCGCTGGCTGTCCTGCTGCTGGCAGTTGCCGAAGATCATATCGTCCAGATCGCCCATGATCCAGTTGTTCATCATAACACTATCACGCTCCTTTCTTCATTTGTCTACGAGGATAGTATATGCCGTTCCCGCCTGTTTTGCAAGTTAATTTCTGCATGTATTTCACAATTTTGTTCAAATATTTTTGGATGATTTGCACAATGGCGCTTGTGGGCCATACCATATATAATGACTGCATATGAACGCATTGGGGACATACTATGAGAGAGTTTTGCGCGGGAGAATTTGATATCGCCGTTATCGGCGCGGGCCACGCCGGCATCGAGGCGGCGCTGGCATCGGCGCGGCTGGGCATGCGCACCGTCTGCTTTACCATTGATCTGGACGCGGTGGGCAACATGCCCTGCAACCCCGCCATCGGCGGCACCGGTAAGGGACACCTCGTCCGGGAGCTGGACGCGCTGGGCGGCGAAATGGCCCGGGCGGCAGACCGTGCCTGCATCCAGTACCGGATGCTCAACCGCGCCAAAGGCCCCGCCGTATGGTCGCTGCGGGCGCAGGCCGACCGCCGGCGCTACCAGCAGGTGATGAAGCACACGCTGGAGCAGCAGGAGAACCTGACGCTGCGGCAGGCGGAGGTAACGGAGATCCGCTGCGAGAACGGACACGTCAGCGCCGTGGTGCTGCGCACCGGCGCGGTGTTCGGCGTGAAGGCCGTCATTCTCTGCACCGGCACATACCTGACGGGACGCACCATCGTGGGGGAGTGCATCGAGTCCTCCGGGCCCGACGGCATGCACGCCGCCAACGCCCTCACCGGCAGTCTGTTGGCGCTGGGCCTGCCCCTGCGCCGCTTCAAGACCGGCACGCCGCCCCGCGTGAACCGGCGGAGCATCGACTTTTCCCGCATGGAGGTGCAGGAGGGCGACAGCGATCCCCTGCCCTTCAGCTTCGAGACGGCGCAGGCCCCGGAGAACCGGGCCGTGTGCTACCTGACCTACACCACGGAGGAGACACACCGCATCATCCGGGAGAATCTGGATCGCAGCCCCATCTACTCCGGTGTCATTGAGGGCATCGGCCCCCGGTACTGCCCGTCCATCGAAACGAAGGTCGTCCGGTTCGCGGACAAGCCCCGGCACCAGCTGTTCATCGAGCCCATGGGCCTCGACACGGAGGAGATGTATATTCAGGGCTTCTCCTCCTCCATGCCGGAGGAGGTGCAGCTGCGGATGCTCCACAGCGTGCCCGGACTGGAGCACGCGGAGATGATGCGCCCGGCCTACGCCATCGAGTACGACTGCATCGACCCGCTGGCTCTGCGGCCCACGCTGGAGGTCAAGTCCGTCCCCGGCCTGTACGGCGCGGGACAGTTCAACGGCTCCTCCGGCTACGAGGAGGCGGCGGCACAGGGCCTCGTGGCCGGCGTCAACGCGGCGCTGGCCCTGAAGGGCCAGCCACCCATGATCCTCCGCCGCAGTGAGAGCTACATCGGCACTCTCATCGACGATCTGGTGACAAAGGGCACCGAGGAGCCGTACCGCATGATGACCTCCCGCTCCGAGTACCGGCTGCTGCTGCGGCAGGACAACGCCGACCGGCGGCTGTGCGCCATCGGACACCGCATCGGGCTGGTGTCCGCGGAGCGGCTGCGGGCGGTGGAGGAGAAGTACGCCGCCGTGGAGCAGGAGGTCAGGCGTCTGACCCGCACCGGCGTGGCCGGCAGCGATGCCCTCAACGGCCTGCTGGCGCGGCGGGGCACCGCCCCCGTGGCCGACGGTGCGCGGCTCATCGACCTGCTGCGCCGCCCGCAGGTGTCCTACGATGATCTGCGGCCCTTCGACCCCGGCGCGCCGGCGCTGGGCAAGGCCGTGCGGGAGCAGGTGGAGATCACCGTGAAGTACGAGGGCTATATCCGCCGCCAGCAGCGGCAGGTGGAGGAGTTTGAGCAGCTGGAAAAGCACACGCTGCCCGAGGATATGGATTACAGCGGTATTCAGGGCCTGCGGCTGGAGGCACGGGAGAAGCTGGGCGCGGTGCGTCCGCTGAATCTGGGACAGGCCAGCCGCATCTCCGGCGTGTCCCCGGCGGACATCGGCGCGCTGATGATCTGGCTCCAGACGCACCGCGCATAACGCCGCGCACACAGGCGGCCATGTGCCGCGTGATATGATAAGGAGGGTCTTTATGAAAAAATTTCTGGCCATTCTGGTCTGCAAGCTGATCCGCTTTGTAGGCTCCTTTGTGGGGCGCGGCAGCAGCCTGCCCGGACAGATCGCGCTGAAGATCTGCCCCGACATCCTGCAGCGAGTGCAGCTGCCGCCGGAGATCATCGCCGTCACCGGCAGCAACGGCAAGACCTCCACCTCGGAGATGATCGCCCATGTGCTCACCGCCGCAGGCAAGCGGGTGGTGTTCAACCGGGAGGGCTCCAACCAGATCGAGGGCGTCACCACCCTGCTGCTGTGCAGCAGCACCCTGACGGGGCGGTGCAGAAGCGACGTGGTGGTCATCGAGTCCGACGAGCGCTACGCCCAGTACACGTTCCGCTACTTCCAGCCCACCCACTACGTCATCACCAATCTGTACCGTGACCAGCTCACCCGCAACGGCCATCCCCAGTGGGTGTATAAGGCCATCGAGCCCAGCATCGGCCCGGACTGCACGCTGATCCTCAACGCCGACGACCCGCTGGTGTCCCTGTTCGGCCGGGGACGGCCCAACCGGGTGGTGTGGTTCGGCATGGATCGCCAGAGCTTCTCCACCGACCGCAGCACCGGCATCTACGACGACGGCAAATACTGCCCCCTATGCCGCGCGCCCATGGCCTACGACTACTACCACTACAACCATATCGGCGCCTACCGCTGCACCAGATGCGATTTCCGCCGCCCGGAGACGGCCTTTACCGTCACCGACGCGGATCTGGATGCCGGATTCCTCACCATCAACGGCAAAGACCGCATCGAGCTGGCCTTTAAGAGCATCTACAACGCCTACAACATTCTGGCGTGCTACACCGTGTGCGCGCTGGCCGGCGTGGACGGCGGCGACATTGCCCGCAGCATCAGTCACTATGTGCTGAAGAACGGCCGCATCGTCAACTGGCAGTACCATACCATGCGCGGCACGCTGCTGGCCTCCAAGCACGAGAACTCCGTGTCCTACGACCAGTCCCTGCGCTACACCGTGCAGCAGAAGGAGCCTCACGCCGTCATCATCATCGTGGACGCCGTCAGCCGCAAATACTTCACCAGCGAGACCAGCTGGCTGTGGGACATCGACTTCGGCATGCTGAACACGGAGAACACCTCCCACATCTATCTGCTGGGCCGGTACGCCGACGATCTGTACGTTCGCTTCTCCTACACCGATGTGCCGCCGGAGAAGCTCAGCGCCTATGAGAGCATCAGCGAGGGCGTGGACGCCGCCGTCCGGGACGGCGTGACACAGGCCTACACCATCACCTGCTTCTCCGACAAGGGCAAGTTCCTGTCGCTGGTCAATACGCTTTAAGGAGGGTCTGCACATGAGCATCCAGCTTCTGCATCTCTATCCGGATCTGATGAACCTGTACGGTGAGTACGCCAACGTGGCCGCGCTGCGGCGCAGTCTGGAGCGGCAGGGCGCGGAGGTCGTTGTCCGCACCGGTACGCTGTACGAGGACATCGACTTCTCCGGCGCGGACTTCCTCTACATGGGCGCGGGCACCGAGAGCGCCCAGCTCACGGCGCTGGAGGATCTGCGCCGCTATGAAACCGCCGTCCGGGCGGCGCTGGAGCGCGGCGCCGTGGTGCTTGCCACCGGCAACGCCATGGAGCTGTTCGGCCGCAGCATCACCGACCCCGACGGCACGGAGCACACCGGACTGGACCTGTTCCCCTTCCGCACCACCGTGTCCGACACGGAGCGTATGCAGGGTGACTGTCTGGCCGTGGGCGCCGCCACCGGACAGGTGGCCGTGGGCTTTGTGAACAAGGCCAGCCAGACCACCGATGTCGTCCGCCCCCTGTTCCGCATGGAGCACGGCCCCGGCAACAGCGCCGCTGCGGCGGAGGACGGCGCGTGGGAGGGCAGCTTTTACGGCACCCATCTCATCGGCCCCCTGCTGATGAAGAACCCCCATATCAACGCCTACTTCACGGAGCTGCTGTGCCGCCGGGCGGGTCTGCCCTATCAGCCCCAGGACTGCCCCCACGAGCAGCGGGCCTATGAGGTGACGCTCCATGCCCTGCAGGAGCGGTTCCAGCAACAGTAAACGCAAAAAAAGAAAGACGCCGCAGGGCGTCTTTCTTTTTTTGTCTCGGCTCAGATGTACTGGCGCATGCCCTCGGTGGCCACGTCCTCGTCCGCGCTGACGGTGACGGTGAACTTCACGTTGTTGCTCTCGCTGAAGCAATCCAGCCAGTGGAGGAACTTCTCCACCTCCTGCCAGTCGGTGCTGCCCGCGATCTTGCACAGGTTATCCACGAACACATGGGAAATATCGTAATTGCCCGCATACAGGCCGCAGAGGAAACCGCGCAGGCATTCAAAAGAATTCACGTTGTACTCACCGGCATTGACCAGCCGCACGTTGTAGCTGATGTCGTAGGTCATGTCGCGGCTGGGTTCGATGCAAACAACGCTGCCGGTCTCGGAATCCACGCTGGTGTGGATCAGCTCGATAAGCTGCTTCGTCTTACCTGCACCGTTCGCGCCCATGATCAGTCTAACCATAAGAAATCACTCCTTTGTCATTGATGGAGCTGGCTTTACTCCTGCTTGTAGCATACCATACCAAATACAAAATAGCAACGGAAAAATCCCGGCGTTATTTTTGGTGAAAACGCCTTACCGGCCCAGCTTGGCCAGCAGTGTGCCCCGCAGCTCCTCGTAGCCGGGCTTGCCCAGCAGCGCGAACATGTTCTTCTTGTAGGCCTCCACGCCGGGCTGGTCAAAGGGGTTCACGTCCAGCAGGTAGCCGCTGAGACCGCAGGCGTACTCGAAGAAGTAGATGAGCTGTCCCATAACGCCCTCGTCCAGCGCGCCGGTATACAGGGTGATGTTGGGGACACCGCCCTCCACATGGGCCAGCAGCGTGCCGTCCATGGCCTGCTCGCGGATAAAGTCCATGCTCCTGCCGGTCAGGAAATTCAGACCGTCGCCGTCCGTCTCGTCGTAGGGCACGGGATTCTCGTGCTTCGACGGGCCGAAGCGCACCACCGTCTCAAACAGGTGCCGCTCGCCCTGCTGGATATACTGCCCCATGGAGTGCAGGTCGGCGGTAAACTCCACACTGGCGGGGAACAGCCCCTTGCCCTCCTTGCCCTCGGACTCGCCGTACAGCTGCTTCCACCACTCGGCCATGAACCGGAAGCACGGCTCGTAGGCCGCCAGGATCTCGATTTTCTTGCCGCTGCGGTACATCTCGTACCGTGCGCCGGCGTACTGCCACGCGGGGTTGGCGTCCATGTCCGCCGCCGCGCAGGTGTCCATCATCTCCCGCGCCCCGGCCATCAGCGCATCGATGTCGATGCCCGCTACGGCGATGGGCAGCAGGCCCACGGCCGTCAGCACACTGTACCGTCCGCCCACGTCATCGGGTACCACGAACGTCTCGTAGCCCTTGGCATCCGCCAGGGACTTCAGTGCGCCTCTATGCCGGTCGGTGGTGGCGTAGATGCGCTTGGCCGCGCCCTCCGGGCCGTACTTCTTCTCCAGCAGCTCCCGGAAGAAGCGGAAGGCCACCGCCGGCTCCGTGGTGGTGCCGGACTTGGAGATGACGTTGACGGAGAAGTCCACGCCGTCCAGCAGCTCCACGATCTCACTCATGTAGTCGGAGGACAGGCCGTTGCCCACAAAGTAGATGTTGGGGGTGTCCTTCCTCTTCAGGTTGTAGTTGGGGGAGCGCAGGCACTCGATGACGCCCCGTGCGCCCAGATAGGAGCCGCCGATGCCGATGACCACCAGCGCCTGAGAGTCCGCCTTGATGCGGGCCGCTGCGGCCTTGATGCGGGCAAACTCATCCCTGTCGTAATTCTCCGGCAGGCACACCCAGCCGGTAAAGTCGCTGCCGGCGCCATCGCCCTTTTGCAGATGGTCATGGGCAATGCGCAGGCGGGGCGCCAGCGCCGCCTCGTAGGGCAGCGGGATAAAGCTGTTGCAGCTGCTGAGGTCTACTCGGATCATATGTCGTTCCTCCTTGGTATAAAAGACATTTTTTCGGTGTTTCCCATCTTACAACGATTATATCCAAATTACAAGGGGGAAAAGGCTGTCTACGCCGCGAAAACCGCCATGCGCAGCAGCTGGGTGAACACCTGCCCCCAGCTGCGCCGCGCCACAGCCTCCTGTGCCACCAGCGGTACGGTCACAAGCACCGTGTCGCCGTCCAGCACCGACAGCTCCCCCAGCCGCTGCCCCGCCGCCACCGGTGCCGTCACCTGCGGCTCCAGCGTGACGGTCTGGGTCAGCCCCCCTGCCTTCGACCTCTCCACCAGCACCGAGGCGTTCTCCGTCTCCGCTATGGGCTGCACGGCGTCCGCCGTGCCCATGGCCACCGGCACAGGCGTCAGCGGCTCCTGCGGTGCGGCGCTGACCAGCGCGTAGGTGGAAAAGCCGTAGTTCAGCAGGGCCTTGGCATCCTTGGTGCGGGCGTCCTTGTCCGGGGCCTTCATGATGACGGCGATCAGCTCCATGCCGTCCCGCTCCGCCGTGGCGCTGATGCAGTACCCCGCCGAGGCGGTGTACCCGGTCTTTAGCCCGGTGGCCCCGTCATAGAAGCGGATCAGCTTGTTGGTGTTGGCCAGCTGGAACGCGCCATTGCGGATGGTGTCCATCCAGATGGTGGTGAAGCGCCGGATGTCCGGGTGGTGCAGGATCAGCTCCCGGCTCATGAGGGCGATATCGTGGGCACTGGTGACGTGGCCCTCCGCCGTCAGGCCGGTGCAGTTGACGAAGTGGGTGTCCTCCATGCCCAGCTCCGCCGCCCGCCGGTTCATCTGCTCCACGAACAGCTCGTGTACGCCGGCCACCTTCTCCGCCAGTGCCACCGCCGCATCGTTGCCGGAGGCCACGCACACCGCCTTCAGCAGCTCCTCCACGGTGATCTGCTCACCCTCCGCCAGAAATACCTGACTGCCGCCCATGCCGGCGGCATCCGCGCTGACCGTCACCACATCGTCATAGTGGATGGTGCCGCTGTCGATGGCCTCCATGGTCAGCAGCAGCGTCATGACCTTGGTGACGCTGGCCGGCTCCAGCTGCTCGTGCTCGTTCCGGGCGTACAGGATCTGGCCGGTAGACTTCTCCATCAGCAGCGCCGCCCGGCTGGTGATGGGCAGCTCCACCGCCGCCGCGCGCACCGGCCACAGGGCCAGTGCGCACAGCAGCGCCATCAGCAGGCACGCCCCACGCCGTAATTTCTTCATCATGCAGTTCCTCCCCCGCGTTTTTTTTATTTCTATGCCAGGACGGCGGAAATCATGCGCTTCGACAGAATTTCCGGTTGCAAATCCCCCGCCGACCTGTTATAATAGCAGCGTTCGCAGGGTTGGTATATCGGTATTACAGCGGCTTCCCAAGCCGTTAAGGCGGGTTCGACTCCCGTACCCTGCTCCAAAAAGAAATGTCACCCCTTTGGGGTGACATTTCTTTTTGGAGCAGCCCTCGCGGGCGGGAGTCGAAACGAGCTCCAGCTTCACACGTCCGCAGGGCGTTGAAGCTGGGCGCAGCAGTCCGGGGGACTGCTGCATTCGCGAGAGGAGACTCCCGTTGCACACGCCGCCTCGATGGCGGCGTGTGCAAACTGCATCGACGGCTGACCGTCCGCGCAAGGGAAACACGTCTACGTTTTCCCTTGCACACATTCCCTTCCTTGCGGCCAGAAGAAATACCCGCGGCTGAAGCTGCGGGCAAACGCGCACGAGCGGGGGCTCCCTTCTGGGGCTTCCCCCGCTCGTTTTTTCGGCAATATGCAAAGTTGTAGTCGAAGAGTTCTCTGCTTTTCCAGCGCCGCCATGAACCGCAGCAGATTGCCCACGGTGAACCGCAGGTTCTCCTGTCCGTGCCGCCGCGCCTCCTCCAGCGTGCAGGGCGACGGGTTGACGGGGAACACCCCGGACACCCCCGCCGCGTAGACCGCGTCCAGCGCCGTTTCGCAGCCGCCCGCCAACGCCGCCACAGGAATGCCCAGCGCCTTGGCACGCCGGGCCACGCCGATGACCGTCTTGCCCCGCATGCTCTGGCTGTCCAGATGCCCCTCGCCGGTGATGACCAGCCTCGCACCCCGGCAGCGCCGGTCAAAGTCCACCGTATCCAGCACCGTGTCGATACCCATGCGCAGCACACCGCCGAAAAGCGCGGCGGCCCCTGCGCCGAAGCCGCCGGCGGCCCCGCCGCCGGACAGCGTCAGCACCTCCATCCCCAGATCCCGGGCCAGCACCTGCGCCAGATGGCGCAGCCCCGCGTCCAGCCGGGCCACCATGGCCGCGTCCGCCCCCTTCTGCGGGCCGAACACCGCCGCCGCGCCCTCCGGGCCGCACAGTGGGTTGTCGATGTCGCACATCACCGTTACCGGTACGCCGCCCAGCGTCCGGCGCAGCGTCTCCGTCCGGATACGGGCGATGCGTGTGAGCGTGCCGCCCACCGGCACGAAGGTGCTCCCCTGTTCATCGAGAAATTCCGCCCCCAGCGCCGCGGCGGCGCCGCAGCCGCCATCGTTGGTGGCGCTGCCGCCCAGCCCCAGCACCAGCCGCACCGCGCCGTGGGACAGCGCGTGGGCCATCAGCTGCCCCACGCCGTAGGTGGTCGTCTTTTCCGGGTCGCAGGCGTCCCCCGCCAGCGGCAGGCCCGCCGCCGCAGCCATCTCCACCACCGCCGTGCCGTCCGGCAGCAGGGCGTAGTGCGCCGTTACCGGCTCTCCCCACGGGCCGGTGCAGGGTGCTTCGATACGCCGTCCGCCCACGGCGGCCAGAAAGGCGTCCACCGTACCCTCTCCGCCATCGGCCACCGGAATGGCGCAGACCTCCGCCGACGGCTCCAGCCGCAGGATCTTCTCCGCCGCGATGCGGCAGATATCCGCTGAGGACAGGGTGCCCTTGAAGGAATCCGGGATCAGCACATACTTGCTCATGGTATCGCTCCTTTTGAAAAAGACGAGCCGCAGCGCTGCTGCGGCTCGTCTGCGTTTTATTACAGCGCGTAGAACAGCGCCGCCATCTGGGCCGTCACGTCCTCCGTGTAGCTGCACAGCGTCACGCAGTAGATGTAGTTGCCCTGCTTCAGGCAAATCACCAGCTCATACATGGGCGTGTCCTGCACCGTGGCCGTCAGCGCCACAGCGGGGCAGTCCGCACCGGCGAACTCCGTAGTGGTCACGGCGGCGGTGACATTCTCAAAGCCGTAGGTGCTCATGGCGTCCGGCAGCTGCTGCGCGGACAGCTCCGCGTACTCATGGGCGCTCATGGTGGTGCCAAACAGCAGCCCCATGTTCTGGAACACCACGTTCATGGTCATCAGTCCGTCAGTGGAGGTGGCGTACATATCCTGCACGCTCTGGTTCTCCTCCATCAGCTTCTTCATATCCTCGTCGCTGGTGCCCTCGGTGAGGAAGCCGTTGATCTCCGCGATCTGCTCCTCCGTGTAAAACACCCACGTCTCGTCCAGCGCGCAGCCGAAGCCGGCAAACTCATTGGTGTAGGTGCCGCCGCTGACGCTGCCCATCTCCGGCGTATCCTCGTCCGGCGCGGGGGTATCCACCTGCCCGGTGACGGCATCGTCGGACTGCGCGCCCGGCTCCACCGTGCCGCCGGTCTGCTCCGGCGCCTGCTGGCCGCAGGCCGCCATGGTCAGCAGCATCATCAAGGCCATCAGCATGGCCGCAAGCTTCTTCATAAGGCTCCTCCTTTTTGTAAAAATGCCTGTTGTCTCCGCCGTCATTGTACCAAATCGATTGGGGAAATACAACAGCAAAATTTCCCGACAGGATGCGCCCCGCCCTTCCGCTACAATAGGAGCGAAAGGAGGGACAAGCCTTGAAAACTGTCACCGAGGTCAGCCGATCTGTCCCGCTCCGCCCGCTTCTGACGATGTTCCTGCCGGCCGCCGCCGCTTTTCTGCTGACCGGCGGCGCGCTGGACGGGCTGTACAGCCCATGGTCGCTGGCTGTCGTCTCCGCCGCCGGCGTCGGATGGCCCGGGCTCAGCGCCCTGCTGGGCGCCGGACTGGGCGCTTTTCTTTTTCTGGATTTTCAGGCGGGGCTGCGCCACACCGCCTCCGCCATCCTGATCTTCTGCGCCGCCACCGCCTTCTGCACCACCCGGCTGTACCGGAGGCCCCGCTTCCGCCCTGCCGCCGCCGTGGTCATGACACTGCTGGTACAGTCGGCGTACCTGTTCCAGCGCCAGCCCCGCCAGTGGACGCTGTGCGCCGCCGCGCTGACCATTCTGTGGGCCGCCGCCGCGCTGCTGCCCTCCCTGACGGACAGCTCTGCCGATGGCGGGACGCGGCAGCAGGCGGGCTTCCTGCTGGCGCTGGGCCTGTGCCTGTCCGCCTACGGCTGGGAGGTATCCGGCTTCCGTATGGGCGGTCTGCTGGCCGCCGCGCTGCTGCTGGCTGCGGCGCGCCGCCTGACGCCTGCCGCCGCGGCGGCTGCCGGTGCCGTGGCCGGTCTCGTGCTGGATCTCTACGCCGGAGATACGGTGCTGCTGACCGCCGTGCTCAGCGGCGCTTCTGCCGCTGCCTCCGCCCTGCAGCGGCGGGGACGGCTTCTGTCTCCGCTGGCATTCTGCGCCGTGGCCGCCGCCGTGTACCTGCTGCTGGACGGCCCCGACCTGCTGCCGTTGCTGTGCCAGTGCATTGCCGGTGCGGGATTGTACCTGCTGCTGCCGGAGCATCTGCTGCCCCGGCTGGCCCAGCGCGCCGCCAGCGTCTCCCGGAGCGTCCCCTCCCGTGAGGAGGCGGCGACGCCCGCCGCCGCGTTCCGTGCCGTGTACGACAGCTTCTTCACCGACACCACGCCGCCCCGTCCGGAAAATCCCGCCGTGCTCTTTGACCGGGCCGCCGAGCAGGTGTGCGCCGGGTGCCTGCTGCGGCAGGATTGCTGGCAGACCCACTACACCGACACCTACAACGCCTTCAACGACGCCTGTCCCCACCTGCTGCAGCGGGGCAGCGCCTGCGCGGAGGATTTCCCCCTGCACTTCACCAGCCGCTGCCTGCACTTCCCCCGGCTGCTGGACGCGCTGAACGACCAGCTCCACCAGTTTCTGCTGCGCCGCACCCACCGTCTCCAGCTGGAGGCGGCCTATCAGGTGGCGCGGGAGCAGTACGCCCAGATGTCGGAGGTACTGGCCGTGGACGCGCCGGCAGCGGCGGAGCCGCGCTTCAGCTGCGTCACCGGTACCGCCCTGCGCCCCCGGAAGGGCGAGACGCTGTGCGGCGACCAGACCGCGTCCTTCGACGCGGGGAGCGCCGCCTACCTCCTGCTGTCCGACGGTATGGGCAGCGGCGAGGCCGCCCACCGGGAGGCCTCCATGACCGTCCGGCTTCTAAAGCAGTTCCTGCAGGCCGGGGTGGAGCCGTCCCCGGCCCTGAAGACCCTGAACACCGCGCTGCTGCTGCGCTGCCGGGAGGGCGGCGGCTTCACCACCATCGACCTGGCCCGCATCGACCGCGCCACCGGCGCGGTAACGCTGTACAAGTATGGCGCGGCGGCGTCCTATTTCAAGAAGCACGGGCGCGTCGTCCGGTACGCCGGCAGCGCGCTGCCCGCCGGACTGGAGGAGGCCTCCCAGCAGCCGGAGACCATCCGCTTCACGCTGCCGCCGGGCGGCTGGCTGGTGCTGCTGTCCGATGGCGTCACCGCCGGGGACGGCGATGAATGGGTACAGGATCTGCTGGCCGGCTGGGAGGGCAGCTCCCCGGAGGAGCTGGCCCGCCGCATCCTGACGCTCTCCGCCGACCACGGCGGGCTGTCCGACGACTGCGCCGTGCTGGCGCTGTACCGCCCCCGCGCCGAAGCTTCCGGCAGATCGCAGGTATAAGCCGCCGCCGTGCTGTCCATACTATCACTATGAAAACGGACAGCAAGGAGGGCATACTCTTGGTCAAAGGCATTTCACGCCGGGTCATCGTGGTGGATTCCCCCGACCCGCAGATCTTCGAACAGGCAATTTTCATTCTCCGTACGGACGGCGGCGGTGTCAGCTCCCAGCAACTGGTGGATCAGGCCGTCCGCATCGCCAAGAACTACGCCCGCTGTCAGGGCGCGCCCCGCCGGCGCTTCCGCGCACCCGCGTGGCTCTGGGCCGCCGCAGGCGCCGCCGCCATCGGTCTGACGTGGCTGCTGTGCACCGTGCTTTGACCTATCTTCACCGGTTTCAGCGGGTCTTACCCGTTTGAAATACTTTTTCCATCATTTTTCTCCTCACTTGGGGCGGACGGTATGCGTCCGCCCCCCTTTTTGCGCAAATAAATATCCCCCGGTATGGGGGATATTTATTGCTGTATTGTGTTACTCGTCCAGATCCGGCAGCACGATCTCACCGGAGCCGGAGGGCTCCTCCGGGGCGGGATCGGGCACCGGCTCCGGGTCGGGCGTCGGGTCAGGCGCGGGATCGGGGGCCGGGTCGGGCGCGTTGGGGTCAGCCGCGCCGCATACGGTGCAGATGCCGTCCGCGTACCGGTGTCCCGCCGCCGGGATGACCTCCGTGAAGCTGTCGCCGCACACGGTGCAGGTGTACGTCCGCACCCCCGCCTCCGTGCAGGTGGCCGCCGTCGTCACCGCGGCGGTGTAGCGGTGGCCCAACGCCGGTGTAAAGCTGTCGGTGTAGCTCCTGCCGCAGGCGCAGGTGTATGTGGTGTAGCCCCCCGCCGTGCAGGTGGCCGCCGTCACCTGCTCCTTGTACGCATGGGTGTGGCGGACGCCGCCGCTCTGGCCGGTCTGATGGCCGCATACGGTGCAGACGCCGTTCTGCAGCGTGTGCGCCGCCGAAGCCGTCTTGTCGCCGCAGATAGCGCACACCTGCCAGTGGCCGCTGTCATCGTCCTCCCAGCGGTAGCTGTGGTTCATGGCGGGCAGCGGCGTTGTCCGCACCGCCGCGCCGCAGCTGTCACAGGTATAGACCACGGAGCCGTCCTGCGTGCAGGTGGGCTGGGTCACGTTGGCCGTCAGCTGCTCATGGGCGCAGTCGGTGTCGCCGGTGGTTTCCCCGGGACTTGCGCTGCCGGTCTGCTCCGTGTCTGGCCGGTCGGGCGTCTCGTCCTCAGGCGTCTTTCCGCCGCAGGCACACAGCGATGCCAGCAGGCACAGCGCCAGCAGCGCCGCCATCCATTTCTGTTTCATGCGAATGCTCCTTTCTGCCGCAGGGCGCGGACAAAGGGAAAAAGGCGGGCGGCTGTGCCGCCCGCCTTCCGTCGGTGTTTGAGATGGGGATTAGTCCCAATCCGGCGGTGTTACGATCGGGTCGCCGCCGGAGCAGACGATCACGTCCGTGGCTGCCAGCTCCAGTACCTTCATCTCAGGTGCAACGTACTTCATACTCTTCCTCCTTTACTTACTTGCATACTCCGTGCAGGCACAACCATAGTTGAACAGTTCTGCCATGAACTTATACGCATTGCTGCTCTTGTCATAGTTGGGCATCTTCTTTGCCAGATAGGTGTTGACACTGTATGTCACCATATCGCCCACGCCAGTCTCGTTGACAAAAGACTCGAATTTGACCTCGCTATCCAACTGCGTGGCGTTCAGGTTTGCGTAGTCGAAGTAGTAATAGCCCAGCTTCTCGTCCTTCTCGAAGGAGTTCACAGTGTCAGTCTTGCCGTTAGCGGTCACCTTGAAGCTGACGTTCGCGATGTCAACGCCCTTGTTCACCGTGAAGTACACACGCACTGCGAAGGTGTTGCTCAGAACCAGCGTCTTGCCCTTGATAGTGACACCGGCAGCGCCCGTCACCTTTCCGGTGTACTGCGTCACGCTGGACAGCCGGTCAGTGTAATCGGTAGAAACGGCACCGGACACAACTGTGCTCACCAGATTATCCGTACGATAATTCTGGTATACCTGAGCCGCCGCGCCGTACGCGACCAGATTGCCGATCAGCTTCCGCAGCGAATCATCCTGGCCAAGCTTCGCCAGCTTGTTGCTGCAATACTGTGCCACGCTGTAATCGGCGACCTGATACTCAACCACATTGCCGCTTGCATCCTCTGCATACACGGTTGCCTTCAGCGTATCGGTCATACGCTGGGGATTGACGCCGGTGAAGTCGAAGGTGAATACCTCCACAGGTCTTCCATCGGGACCCTCAACGGTAGCCGTTCCGTAGTTCTTGACCTCGACCGTTGTATAGCCCTTGATGTCATCGTTGTAGAACTGGAACTTCACCCACGGATTCGTGCAGTCGGTCAGGTTGACCAGATAGGTGATGGTCAGGTCGTTGCCGATCGACAGGCGCTTGCCGACAGTGATCTTCGCATTCGCCGGAACCACAGTGTAGCTGCCATCCTCATCCATGCGGGAAACATATCCCGCAGCCACGAAGCTGGTGCCCTCGCCCTCCGCCTTGTTGTTGGCGGGATCGAAGCCCACGAACGTACCGCCGGTGACAATGATTTTGGCTGTACCGTTCTTATAGCTTGTATCGTTGCAGTTCAGCGTCCACGCAGGAGTTCCGCTCACGAAATTACCGCTGTTGATAGTGATTGTACCGCCACTGGCATAGATCATATCCATCTGCGGATCATCCGTGTGCGTAATCTTCTGGCTGACATCGAGTCCCTCAAGAGTGACCTCGCAGCCCGCCTTGCTGGCCCAGATAGCCATCGTGTATTTGCCGGCACTGCCGCTCTGCTCCACAGCAACGACCTTACCGTTCTTAATGACCACCTTCGCATCCGCATTATCGATCTGGAACACGGCATCATAGCCACTGCCGGTGACGGTCATGCCGTTCAGATCAATGGTCAGAGACCTGCTGATCATGTAGCTGATCTCAGGCGTATTGATGTCTCGCAGCAGCTTCACGGTATCGCCGTCCTTGGCAGCCGCAATGGCCTCAGACAGCGTAGCATACGCCACACCGTTGACCTCGGCAACGTAAACGCCTGCCTTGACGCCGTAGGTGCCGTCACCGTTGGTGGTAGGAATAAAGCCCGGCGCGCACAGGCCCTCGGGCACCGCGCTGGAGAACGTACCGCCGGAAACGGCGACCGTCTTGTTGGCAGTGAACTCAGTCTCGGTGTTGTTCGCCCAGTCGTAAGCCTTGATGGCCTTGTTGCCAGCCTTGGCAGTAAACTTACCGCCGGTGACGGTCACATCGCCCAGGCCCTTGTAGCCGGTGCGGTTCACGATGGAGATCGCCGCGCCGTCCTGAATGGCGCCGTCATTCTCGGTCTTGGGCACCGCATCGCCGGTGACGGTGATGGCGCTGCCGGCATTGATGCTCAGGCTGCCGGCGCAGACCTGCACGCCCATGGTCTTGGCATTGATGGTGCTGTTGTCAATGGTCAGCGTACCGCTGCTGGGGAAGTAGATGCCGTAGCCGTTAGGCACATTCAGCGTACTGTTCTTCAGCGTAACGGTATCGTTGGTGTTGTTGCCGTTGGTCTCGATGCCGCTGTGAGCGGTGGTCGTCATCACAACATCCTCGAACACCAGACCGGCGTTGTCGTACTTGATGGTACCGCCCATAGCCGAGGGGATCAGACCCACCAGCTGGCTGCTGACGATCTTGCCGTTCTTCACGGTCAGCGTCACATCGGGGTTGTTGATCTCGAAGGCCGCGCTGTTTGTATCCGTGCCGGTGCAGGTCCAGGTGTAGCCGTTCAAATCCACCGTGCGGTTAATGGTGCCGGAGTTGAACGGTGAACCGGTGGTATAATCGCGCAGCATAACGACGGGCTCACCACTGGCCGTCTGCGCCTTGAACGCCTCCTCCATGGTGTAGTAGGAGGTTTTGCCGACCGTGGCGAGATAAGCCTTCTCCACACCGAAGGTGCCGTCGCTGTTCGTCTTGACGGTAGAACCCTCGACCAGATACTTGGTGGGATCCTTGGCAAACGTACCAGCGGTGACCTCAATAGTCGCCTTGGTAGCATCGCTAATACTGGTCAGCTTGTTCGTCTTGGGATCATAGCTACGAGTATCCAGTTCGCCGTTGATAGTACCGCCAGTGATGGCAACAGTCGCTTTCTTACCATCGGCATTGCCGTAGTTCACAGAGGTGACATCACCGTTGATGGTGCCGCCGCTGATCTCCAGAGAGCTGCTGTACCCGCCGCTGTACGTCCAAGCCGCCACTGTGCCGTTGACCGTGCCGCCCTTGATGGTAGCTCTGTGCCAGTCCTCAATGGCATAGCTATTCTTGCTGTTCAGGGTGCCGCCGTTCAGGAACAGATCGCCGCGATCGACCTTGATCACGATGAAGTTGTCCTGGGTAAACGTGCCGCCCTTGATATTCAGGCCGGGGTACTTGGCGACTCTGTCATCGCCCACGCGCACCAGAGACGCGCCCTTCCCATTCGCGTTGCCGCTGTTGTTCTTGACAGTGCCGCTCTCGAAGGTGAGCCAGCCGCCGCCCTGAACGTCGATGACATAGTGGGAGGAAACACCGGAGTTCTCCGCAGTATCCTCACGCATGATGGTACCGGTCTGCGCCGTGCTGCTGTCCTTGACGGTCACGCGGGCCGTAACGGTCAGTGCGGGCTTGCCCTTCTCGGTGCCGCCATTCAGGGTGAAGCCGTTCAGGTCAAGGGTCAGATAAGGGGTGGAAATGGTGACGTTCTCGCGGGTATTCGCCAGCATCGTCACGGTAGCGTTGCGCTTGGCCGCATTGATAGCCGCCTGCAGCGTCTCGTACTTGACGTTGTCAACCTTGGCGACGTAAACGCCTTCCTTGACGCCGTAGGTGCCGTCAGCATTGGCGGTGGGGATGTAACCGGTAGCGCAGTATTCTTCCTTGACCGCGCTGGAGAACGTACCGCCGGAGACGGAAGCGTTCGGCTTATCCCACGTCTGCTGGCTGTTGTTTTTCCAGCCATAAGCCTGAACCGCACCGACACCCGCAGCGCTGGTAAACGTGCCGCCGCTGATGGTCATGGTGGGAGCACCGGCGGGATACGCGCGATTCACGATGGAAACAGCCGCGCCGTCAGGGATGGAGCCGTCGCCGGTCTTGCCGGAAACGTCACCGTTGCCGGTGGCGCTGATCGTACCGCCTGTCACATTCAGAGTGCCTGCACACATCTGAACGCCGCCGGTCACGCCGTAAACCTCACCGCCGCTGATCGTCACCGTACCGGCCTGCGGATGATAGATGGCCGTATCCTTGTTGGAGAACACCTTGCCGCCGCTGATGTTGATGGTGGTATTCTCCAGAACGGAAGATCCGTTGCCGGCGATGGCGTAGCTGTCGCTGTAGACCTTACCGCCGTTGATGTTGACGATAACGCCCGCCTTCGTGTTGCCCTTCCCCGCGCCGAAAACGGCGATCGCCGCCGTCGTGCCGGTGATCTCGCCGCCGTTGACGTTCAGAATCTCCTGACCATCTCTGGTATCTCTCCACGGCTTGGGCTGGCCCTTCATGTACACACCGTAGTTGCCGGAGATCTTGGTGCCGTCCTCAACGGTGATGCTGGCCTTGATGCCGTTCTTACTGCTGGCAATCGCGAATTGCACACCGTTTGTCTTGCTCTCCACCGTCAGGTTCTTCAGCGTGGTGGAGTTGGAGCTGCCGCCGACATACAGCGTACCGTAAGTCGTACTCGCGTTGGTATTCTGGATCGTACCGTTCTGGATCGTCCAGCCGTTGACCTTGAGGTACACGGTAAACCTACCCGCGCTGGTCACGGTGTAGCCGCCCAGATCGATGGTAACATTCTTTACCGTCGTTTTCACATCGTAGGTGCTCAGCTCGTCGGTACCCAGATCGATGTTGCCCAGCACATAGATGGTCTCGTTCGCCTTAACGGCATCAATAGCCGCCTGCAGCGTCTCGTACTTGACATCACCGATCTGCGCAACGTAAGCGCCTGCCTTGACGCCGTAGGTGCCGTCAGCGTTCTTCACGGGGATGAAGCCCTCCGCGCAGTACTCCGCGGGAACCGCGCTGGAGAACGTACCGCCGGAGACGGAAGGCTTCGCGCCGACGCTGGCCGCAGCGCTGGTAATGCGCCAGTTAGTGACATTCAGATTACCACCGTTGATCGCCAACGTGGGAGCTACGCTGCCGGCGATATCCATCACGATCTCGCCGGTGAACTTGGCATCGCCGCCGATCGTGGTCTGGCCTACGGATTCGTCCGCTTTATAGGCATCCGTCCACAGCTGACCCTTGATCTCGCCGCCGGTGATATCGGCCTTGAACCAGTTCTGGATCGCGGAGTGGTTGCTGGTGATCGTACCGCCAGAGACATGCAGCACACCCAATGCACCGTTCTTAATGGCGATGAAGTTATTCTGCGTAAACGTGCCGCCCTTAATGGTCAGCGTACCCCCCTCGTTACAATCGCCGTTGCAGATCAGGGAGCTGCCGACCATGGAACCGGTAGGATTCGCCTTCTTGTAGCCGGAGTTGTTGATCACGATACCGCTTTCGATGGTCATCGTGCCCTGGTTGCGGATGACGTAGTAGGAGGTCTCACCCACAGTACCAGTGTCATCACGCTTGATGGTACCGGTCTTAGCCGCGCTGGTGTCCTGAATGGTGATCGTACCAAGGTTGCTCAGCGCAGCCTTAGCCGTACCGGTGCCGCCGCTCAGGGTCTTGCCGTTCAGGTCGAGAGTCAGATTCTTCTCCTTTGCGATCTCGACATTCTCGTTTACGTTAGTCAGTAGGATAACGGTCTGTCCCGCCGTAGCCGCATCGATAGCCGCCTGCAGCGAGCCGTACTGCTTGCTGCCAACGGAGGCAACAGCTTCCACCGTCTTCAGGACGATCTTGTCCGCCGTCGCGTCCCCAGCCTTCCACTTGAGTGCGTCAGTCAGCTCAACCTTGTTGCCATTTGTATCCTTCACGGTAGAGCCGAGAGGCAAAGACGTTTTCCCTTCGGGAATGGTGTACAGCGCGGCGGTGTTTGCGCTCTTGGTGTTGTCCTCCGCCACGAGGTTAAACGCATTTGCATCCGTGTGAGCGCCAAGATACAAGCCGACATTCTTGATTGTGGTGTCCCCGTCCTGCTTGCTGATATCAAAGTAGTTGCCGGTGGCGGTGACAGTGCTCGTGATATCCCACTGGGAAATGTACTCAAACTTCACGGGGCGTGTGCTGGTGACCTTGTTGTCGGTGAAGTTGATGGTGGTCAGGGACCTGAAGTCGCTGCCCTGGCCCTCGTTATCGCCCTGGGTCCAGTTGCCGTAGGCAGGCCGGATCCATGTGGGGTTGGAGCTGTTGGCATCTGTAGTATTGGTGTAGTTCTTGAACTCACACCCGTTAAACGTCAGCGTCTGAGCCGCGATAGCGCCCACAATGATGCCATTGAAGGTGCAGTTGTCAAACTTCAGCTCGCCCAGCTGGCTCCAGGGAGAGGTGTACAGCTGATAGTTGAAGCTCATGACGTTGTTGAAGGTAGTACCCTTGAACGTCACGTTGGTGTAAGCGGGCAGCGCCAGCAGCAGGGATGTGCCGATCTTGTCGATGCTGGTGTAACCCGTGACGCCGCTGGTGATGGAGCCGCCGACGAACACAACGCTCTTGCCGTTGGCGCCGTCGTTCTTCTCACCCAGATAGCCGTTCTCGCCATAGGCGTTGAGCTTGGAGTGATCGGGGATCTGGCCCGTGGTGTCGTCGCGCACACCGTTGCCCAGCACACCGTTGGTGTCATAGGCGTAGTTGCCCACGGTGACATACATGGTGCCGTTCAGGCGATTCTGCGCCTCGATATACGCCTGACGGGTCATAGCGCCCAGCTGCTCCAGCGTGTAGGGGTTAGCCTCTGTGCCGTCGCCGGTAGCTGTGGCCGCCTCGACTACGCCGTAGGTGCCGTTATCGTTGGCCTTGACCTCGAAGCCGTCAGCGCAATAGTCGTTGGACACCTCGCTCGTAAACGTACCAGCAGAGATGTTGAACTCATTCTTGGCATTTCCGGCATTTGTGATATTAAATGTACCGCTGATGCTCTCGCCGTTAGCCTTGATAATGGTCGCATCCGTTGCGGTATCTTTCTGAATCAGGCCTACCGTGCAATTTCTCGCGGTGACATTCTCCAATGTCACATCTGCGGGAGCAGGCTGAGATACCACGATTGCCGCTTTTCCAGTCAAGCCATCAAAGGTCGTGTCCTTAACGGTAATCGTAGCCTTTGCATTGCCCGTATTGTACAGCTTCACACCGCGTGTACCGGTAAAGGCTCCGTTATTGAGCTCAACTTCGCCTCCCTTTACCCACAGATTGTATCTGCTGTCATCATTGCTGAATTCGCAGCCAGTAAACACTGTCTTCCCGTAGGTATTGTTGATAACGCCCTCGGGGAACTTGCAGTCAGTGTATGTAACAACGCCAGTTTTAACCGTTGCGCGAATCTCCATCGCAAAGTACTGCGTAAACTCGGCATAATCATTAAGATAGGTCGGGTTTTCCTTGACCAACGTCAGGCCACTGAAACTGACATCAACATTGCCATACACCTGATCTGCCAGAACAGCGTCTTCCTTCGTGACATAAATCGCCGCATCGTCAGTCGCACCCACGAACTTCACCGCCGTAAGGCCGGTCAGGCCAGCCTTCGCCACCTGTACCCAGCCGGTAGCGGTCACATCGACCTTGCCGCTGATTTCATAGGTGATAACGCCGTTTGCATCAGGAGTCGCCGCGTCAATAGCATCTTCCAGCGTCTCATAGCTGGTGCCATTGACACTCACAGGCTTCACCACAGTGGCCTTCGGCTCAAACACCGTCTCGCCCGCCACGGTCACCGTGGTGTTCTTGTTGGTGTCGGCCGTCTGCTTCTTGTCGTTCCACAGAGTCTTGCCGCTGTTGGAGCCGGCGGCGAAGCCCGCAGCCGTGGTCTTATCGTCCACGGTGATGGTGGCGCCGCCCTCCATCAGACTGGTGTCGATCTCGATGGCCGCCTTGCCCTCAGCGGGAGCGGAAGCATTAAACTCGGTGTTCTCCACCGTCAGATCGGTCTTGTCGATAGCGCCCTCGTTGTACACCAGCACGCAGCGGCCCACGCAGTTGAAGGTGCAGCCGTTGAACGCGACGTTCTGCGCGCCATACGTCCAGACGTTGTAGGCGCCCGCGCTGGTCTGATTGAAGGTGCAGCCGTTGAACGTCTCGTTGACGGCATACAGGAACACCGCGCCGTTGATGGTGCAGTTGTCGTACACCAGCGTGTCGGCGTGCTGCAGGCCGATGTAGTTGCCATTGGTCTTATAGTTGAAGGTCACGTTGTTGAAAGTGATCTTCGCACCATGCAGGGCCACGGCAGCGGACATGTCGAAGGAGACATCCGCACCCTCGGCAGCCGCGATAGTGAACGCCTTGCCCGTGTAGTTCAGGCTGCCGTTCAGTGTGTACTCGCCCGCGTTGACCACGATGGTCTGGCCGTCCGCAACAGCCTCGATCGCCGCGTCCAGCGTCTCGTACTTCGCCTCGCCGATGGTAGCGACAGCCGCTGTCTCGCCCTCGCTGCCGTTGGCACCGCCGCCGCCCTCGTCCTCACTGGTGGACTCGGGGTTGCCGGTAGTTCCCCCCACCGTGTTGTCATCGGACGTGTTCGTCTCCTCGACGATCACGTCACTGGTTTCGCCGGTGCCGCCCACCGTATCTTCGGTAGCGTACACCGTCGTCGGCAGCAGAGAAAGCATCATTACCAGCGAAAGCAGCAATGACGCAACTCTTTTGCCCATTCTCGTTTTGCTCATGTTCCCCCATCCTTTCTTTTTTTCTTTTGGGATCTCCGGATCAGATGTGTCCGTACACCGTGCCGGACAAGGCTTTGCTGCGCCTGACGGCGCATCCGGCAAAACGCCGGGCCCCGCCGCAGCCCGATGTACGTCCTCCCTTGCGCAGCATCGGACACAGGACCCGCATCCAGCAGGCCCGCCACAAGCGGGGCCGGTCGGCGCCCGCCTGTGGTCTCGGCCATCGCCCCGGCCTCGCCGGGACGAGAAAAGGGTACCCTTTTCTGCTTTGCACCCCCCTGCACAGACACGCGGATGTGCGCCTGTGCTGCGCAGGAAAACGGCCGAAAGGGGCTCGTTCTCCTATATTGGACATACACGGGTTAGTATAGCATTATTTCGACAGAGTTGCAACTTGATTCCCGCACAAAATTTATTGACACATTCTATTAAATATGGACAAATAAATATGGACAAAAGCATAGGCAAAAAATGTCTCTGCCCCTGCCCGCAATAAAAAACACCACCCGTCTGGGTGGTGTTTTTGGCAGTCCTTCTCCCGATCATGCAGACGAGTCGGCTCTCCTCTCACGGACGCAGCGTGCCCCCGGCACGCTGCTCCCCGTCTCAAGGGCCTGACGGCCCTGTGAGACGGGCGTTCGTTTCTCGCCTTTCTGCCCCTGCCCGCAATAAAAAACACCACCCGTCTGGGTGGTGTTTTTGGCAGGGGCAGAAAGGCTCGAACTCTCGACACGCGGTTTTGGAGACCGCTGCTCTACCAACTGAGCTATACCCCTATGTGGTGGGCCTTCGGGGACTCGAACCCGGGACCGGACGGTTATGAGCCGTCTGCTCTAACCAACTGAGCTAAAGGCCCAAGTCTACGCGGCTGACACGAGAAAAAGGAAATGAGCCGCCACCTTACGGATGGCGGCTCACCCTTTGGCTCCCCCTGTTGGGCTCGAACCAACAACCCTTCGGTTAACAGCCGAATGCTCTACCATTGAGCTAAGGAGGAGTGTTGGCGCTACCTATCTTCCCAGGCCGTCTCCAGCCAAGTATTGTCAGCAGAAGCGAGCTTAACTTCCGTGTTCGGGATGGGAACGGGTGGACCCTCGCCCTAATCAGCACCAACTACCGATCGCAGCCGCAATACGGCAGCGACCTATGCAATTTGGAGAAAAAGTGGTGACCCGTACCGGATTCGAACCGATGTTAAAGGCGTGAGAGGCCTCTGTCTTAACCACTTGACCAACGGGCCGTATAGAAAATCACCGGCGGTAGGGTCGGTGATCTTCTTCATGGTACACCTTCAGGGACTCGAACCCTGGACACCCTGATTAAGAGTCAGGTGCTCTACCAACTGAGCTAAAGGTGCATGCTTCTTGTACCCTGAAAACCGAACAAGGAAGGAAGATGGGAGAAGGCTTAGATTGCCT
>ERZ1023848.132-NODE-132-length-31540-cov-51.983802_pt1 | contig 31540 bp, 23 predicted proteins | sample MGYA00380385_ERZ1023848 | MGnify/ENA primary metagenome ERZ1023848 (study PRJEB33179, sample SAMN07449069) | human gut metagenome | biome: Human-gut; feature: Human associated habitat; material: Faeces | host: Homo sapiens | place: India:Kasaragod | collected...
CACAAATCATAGTGAGTCGTTTCACCTTTAGGTGGAAGTCCGGCGCAGCCGGATAAGGGGGAGCCGCGTAGCGGCTAATCACCAGAATGCTTACTATGTCATATGACACTGAAAGTAAATCCCGTAACGCTGACTTTATACTCATCGCCCAAAGGGCGATACCATCACCCTCTGAACCCTTTGAACCTTCTGAACCCTGTGAACCTTCACACCGAAGGTGTGTCCAATGAACCTTCACACCGCAGGTGTGTCCAGCGGCGTGTCACTTCAAATAAGACTCATCGTAGCTGAAGACGGCGCTGCCGTCTTCTTTGGCGTGTATGGTGGCTTTGACGCCCAGGGGCAGGAAGAGGTTGTCCGGGCCGTGGCCTGCGGGAACGCCTTCAATGGCCGGTTTGCCGGAGAGTTTGGCGTAGTAGGCGAGCACGTCGTGAATGGAGAATTCCTCTCCCACCGGGGAGGCGCCGTAGAAGTCGCCGTAGGCGATGGCACTGACCCGGGAGAGGAGGCCGCTCTGGTAGAGCTGTTCCATCATGCGGTCCACCCGGTAGGGATCTTCGCCGGTATCTTCCAGAAGCAGGATGGCGCCATTTCCTTTCAGTTCATAGGGGGTGCCGCAGAGGGATGCAAGCACTGTCAGATTTCCTCCTTCCACGATGCCCGTGGCGTCGCCGGGGGTGAGGGTTTTCAGCGTTTTTCCGGCAGGAAGGCGGATGTCTCCCTTCGGCAGACTGCCGGAAAGACCGTTTTCAAAGTTATAGAGGGTGAAGGCCGTGTAATTATCTCCTTTGAAGGAAGACATCATGGGCCCGTGAATGGTGACGATGCCGCTTTTTTCGCCGATGGCCGCATGGAGGGCGGTAATGTCGGAAAAGCCGATGAGCATTTTCGGATGATGGGCAATCATGTCGTAGTCCAGCTTGTCTAGAAGACGGGCAGAGCCGTAGCCGCCCCGGAGGCAGACGATGGCTTTCACCGAATCGTCCTTGAAGAAATCGTTCAAATCCTTCGCCCGTTCTTCGTCGCTTCCTGCCAGGTAGCCGTAATCATCGGTGACGGAGGGAGCCAGTTTCACTTTGTATCCCAGAGATTCCAGAAGCTCGATGGACCGGTTGTAATCAGTCATGCCTCCATGGGCGGCGGGTGCCAGAATGCCTATGGTATCCCCTTCTTTTAAAGGGAGCACCTTTTCCCGCTCCCTTGTTCCTGTATCGGGGGCAGCGGAAAAGAGGCGGACCAGGAGCAGGACGACCCCTATGATCAGGAGGGGCAGAATGTAAAATTCGTATTTCTTAAACCATATATGTAAACCGTGCATGGATATTCCTTCTTATACTGTATTTGCGCTTTTGGGCGCCAATGACAAGTATAGCACGGAATAGGGGAAATGGCGCAAGAAAGATGAAATTGGTAAGAAGCGCTGATTACATCATTGGGACTGTGAAAATGTAAATCATTTCTTCACAGCCTCCCTATGAATGGGCGCTTTCTTACATCAATCGTATAGCAAATGATGTACAGTGTAAGCTTAAAAATATACAGACAGATACTGGTTTTTTATCTCAGCCTCTTCATAAAAAATGGGCGAGCTTCAGTGAGGCTATGGAAAAGGGCAAAGCACTTTTGCCGGATGTCTTCTGTGGCCGGCATCAGGTCCGGCACCATCACTGGTTTCATACCGGCGGCGTAAGCGGCGAGGATGCCATTGGGGCTGTCTTCGAATACAAAGCAGTCCTTGGGAGAGGCGCCCAGTTTCCGGGCAGCCAGAAGGAAAATATCCGGCGCCGGCTTCCCGCGCTGGACCTCATCACCGCTGGCTATGGCAGCAAAAAATGGAAGAAGACCGGTGACGGAAAGATTCGCCCGGATCTGCTGAGCGGGACTGCTGCTTCCAATGGCCAGGGGCCATCCCTTTTCATGGAAAAAGGAAATCAGCTCCCTGGCGCCCTCTTTCTCCGGCACATGCTCCGCCAGCCGGCGGGCCACCCGCTCCTTGCAGAGACACTGGATTTCGCCGCCCTCCGGTACATGGTAGTACCTCTCAATGATGCGGTTCATGGCCTCGCCGCTGGTGCCGCATATGGCATATTTGAAATCGGGAGGAAGGGCAAGGCCCCGCTCCCGGGCCAGCCGGTTCCATTCCTCCTGAAAAATGGTCTCTGTATCAAAAAGAGTGCCATCCATATCAAAAATAACAGATTGTTTATGCATAGATACCTCGAAAATGGACAAGCCCCTTTGGGGCTTGAGGGTTCAAATGGACACGCCCTGCGAGCGTGAGGGTTCTAAAGTTTGACGGGGCTGTGGCCCCGAGGGTTCTTAAGTTTGACAGCGGCTATGCCGCTGAGGGTTGTGGTAGGCGCCTCTAAATTATAAAAGGCGCCAAATTATATGATAAAAACCATACAACCGCCCTGGGGGACTTTATTCTCCGCTATGGGTTGAGCTGTTTAAGTCAGCACTAAAGTAAGCGCAGAGCAAATCTCCCCCGCCGGGGGAGATGCCGCAGGCAGAAGGGGTGCATTTCCAACGGGCCCCAGGCCCGGTTGTATGGTTTTCGGCTTTTGCCGCCGCAGGCGGCATAAAAAACTGCGGCGAAGCCGCCACCACAACCCTCGGCCTGCAAGGCCGTCAAACCTAAGAACCCTCCGGCCGACGGCCGGTCCATCCTAAGAACCCTCACACCCGACAGGGTGTGTCCCATGACGCATCAAAATCCCATATGACTTCCGGCGGCCTGGAAGACGGGGAGCATGACGGTGAAAACCATGAGGGCTGTGACGGCGCCGGTGAAGAGGAGGAGCGAGGGTTCCAGAATGGTACGGAAGCGGCGGATTTTCCGCTCGGTTTCATGGGTGAGGATTTCTTCCGCCTGCCGAAGGAAGCGGGGCAGTTCGCCGCTTTCCATGCCTACCCGGCAGAGGTGGTGGACCAGAGGGAGGGAGAAACCGCTCTTTTCCAGGGTGTCAGGGAAATCTTCTCCCCTGTCCAGATGGGCGGCCACAAAGGAAAGGGCTTTTTTCGCATTCCGATTTCCCAGCACCTCCCGGGCATCCCGGAGGGATTCGGACAGGGTGCGGCCACTTTCCAGAAGGGCCGCCAGAGCGGCGCAGAAACGGACCAGCAGGATACGCCTGTAGAACCGGGAACGGTAGAGTAGATCCTGACTGGTACGCCGGCCTTCCCGGGTGAAGAAGAAAAGGATAGCGCCCGTGAGAGAAAGAAGAAGAAACAGGGCCAGATACAGGCCATAGTCCTTCAGCCACAGGCCCAATGACAGGGCTAGGGATGCCACAGGAGGGAAGGGGATGGAAAGGGAATCGAAAAGAAGGGCAAAAGAGGGAAGGATGAAGGTCAGGATAACGATGAAAAGGCAGAGAGCGAAGGCGGTGACAAAGAGGGGGTAGGCCAGTGCACCTTTCAGCTGGCTGATGAAGCGGTCTTCCTTCAGATAGTACCGTGACAGACGGTGGAGTTCTTCCGGCAGGGTGCCGGACAGTTCTCCCACCGACAGGAGGGAAAGGAAAAAGGGCGGAAAACAGCGGGCCCTTTCAAAACTTTCGCCTACGCTGTGGCCGGAGGAAATGGTTTTTGTAATAGAAGAAAGGACATCCCTTTCTTTTCGCTCCATCTGGTTTTCCAGAAGGGAAATGGAATCGGTGATAGTTAGTCCTGCATCCAGAAGGGAGGCCCACTCCTCGGCAAAAAGGGAGAGCTTCTGCCGGGAGCCGAAGGGGCGGCGCCGAAAAGAAAAGGAAGAGGGCTCCTTCTTTTCCTCCAGATGAATGAGATGGAGATTTCGGGAAAAGATTTCCTCTGCCGCTTCCTGTCGAGACGGTGCCCGGAGGCTGTCCTCCATAATCGTGCCATCGTCGCTGCAGGCTTTAAAGATAAATTCCTTCATGGCTTGCTCCTTTGTCACGCTATTACAGGCATGGACACACCCTTACGGGTGTGAGGGTTCAAGCGCCTTCGGCGCGGTCGGGACCGGGATCGGGACCTAGGCGGTGTTTTCCAGTATTCCCGAAGGGGCCTGCGCCTGCGGCGCAGAGGGGCGTATAGCCCTGTGCTGATGCACGGGCTAAGGGTTGCATCGCTTCGCTCAAGGGGCGGCTGCTTCAGTTAGCACTAAGGTAAGGTTAGAGCAAATCTCCCCCGCCGGGGGAGATGCCGCAGGCAGAAGGGGTGCATTTCCAACGGGCCCCAGGCCCGGTTGTATGGTTTTCGGTTTTTGCCGCCGCAGGCGGCATAAAAAACTGCGGCGAAGCCGCCACCACAACCTTCGGCCTGAAAGGCCGTCAAACTTAAGAACCCTCCGGCCCATGGGGCCGGTCAATCTTAAGAACCTTTTCCCATAAACCCTTTGAACCCGGGCCACAAAGTGGCCCCTATAGTTCCAGCAGCTTCATCATCTTTTCCCGCTCCCGCTCGGACAGGCCTTTCAGTCCGTAGGCGGCCTGTTTCATGGTTCTCATCTGGTGAAGTCCCATTTCCATATAGGAAGGAATCTGGGCTTCCTTGCCTTCCCGGATAAGGTGGGCAGTGGCGGGAATATTGGTGAGGATTTCACGGAGTAGCCAGGTTTCCTTTCCTGTGCGGTAGAGGCGCTGGGAGATGGCGGAGCGGAGATTGGCAGCCAGAAGGCTTCGGATTTCATCCTGCCGGTCAGCAGGGAAGGCATGGATGATGCGACCGATGGAGTCGGCGGCCCGGGTGGTGTGGAGGGTGCCCAGCACCAGGTGTCCTGTCTCGGCGGCGGTGAGGGCGGCGGATATGGTTTCGCTGTCTCTCATTTCTCCCAGGGCGATGACGTCCGGGTCCTCCCGGAGGGCGTCCCGTACGCCGGAGGCAAAGTCCATGACGTCGATACCCACTTCCCGCTGGTGTACCAGGGCCTTGTCTGATGGAATCACATATTCCACCGGGTCTTCCAGGGTCACCATGTGACAGGGGCGGCTGCTGCTAATCAGAGAAAGAATGCGGGCCAGGGTGGTGCTTTTGCCGCTGCCCGAGGGGCCGGTGACCAGCACCAGGCCGTGCTCCAGGGCGGCGGTTTTCTGCAGCCATTCCCTGTCCGGGTCCGGGGCCAGAGCGGTCAGGGAGGGCAGGATGCGGAGGGCTGCTGCTTTCCGCCCGAAGGAGTGGTACATATGGATACGGATGCGGGAGGTTCCTATGGTGCATCCGCCGTCGCAGGAGCCGCGGCGGGTCCACTCCTCTTCCTTTTCCGGGCCCAGAAAATCATGAAAGAGAGAGGTGAAAAAGGAATCTTCCCCCTTTTCCTTCAATTTCTTAAGACTGCCATAGACCCGGATAGACACCGGTTCTCCCTCGGTCACGTGGATATCCGTCATGGCGGGATAGGCAGTGATCATTTTTTCCATATCCATAGAAATCAATCCTCCCCTGCTGCAATCATAGACGCTTCTTCGGGTGTTATCACACCTTCTGCCATAAGGGTGAGGGCCGCTTCTCCCATGGAGGGCTGGCCCTGGCGTTTCATGCATTCCCGGAACCGGTCCGCCGAAAAGCCGTGGTGAATGAGGTCCCGCTCTTTTCGCCCTATGGAAATCATTTCAAAAATGCCGGTGCGCCCTTTGAGCCCGTCGTGGCAGTTCTCACAGCCCTTCTTCTGATACACCCTGCGTCCTCGGCATGTTTCCGGCAGACCCAGGGCCTGCTGCTCTTTTTCCGTGAGGATATAGGGGCTTTTGCAGTGCTGGCAGAGACGGCCTGCCAGCCGCTGGGCCATGACCAGGGACAGGGAGGCGGAAAGAAGGTAGGGAGCAATGCCCATATCCATGAGGCGGAGCGGCGCATCGGAGGCCTGGTTCGTATGGATGGTGGACAGGACCAGATGACCGGTCAGGGCTGCATGCACTGCAATTTCCGCCGTTTCCCGGTCCCGGATTTCCCCGATCATCACAATATCCGGATCCTGCCGCACAATGGACCGGAGTCCTTTTTCAAAGGTCAGTCCCGCCTTCTCATTCACCTGTACCTGGGTCACCCCCTGCAGGCGGTACTCCACAGGATCCTCCACGGATATAATGCTGACCCCTTCCCGGTTCAACATTTTCAGGGCCGCATAGAGGGTGGACGTTTTTCCGCTGCCTGTGGGACCGGCAGTGAGAATCATGCCGCTTTTTCGGGCAAGGCATTTCCGGAAAACCGCTTCCTGCAAGGGGAGCATGCCCAGCTCATTCTTCTCTATGAAATCCACCTGCCCTGACAGAAGGCGGATGACTATGGTTTCCCCATATAAAGAAGGGAGGATAGAAATACGGAGATCATAGGGCACGCCGCCAAAAGATGCACTGCAGCTTCCGTCCTGGGGCAGCCGGCTTTCGCCCACATTCATGTGGCCGATGACCTTGGACCGCACCGACAGACCGGAAAGCATCTGCAGGGGCAGATGGAAACGCTCATACAGCACGCCGTCTTCACGGAACCTCACCCGTACCAGAGACGCCTGGGGCTCCATGTGAATATCGCTGGCTCCCTCTGACGCGGCGCACTCCAGAATCCGTTCCAGCACTCTTTCCGCCGAGCCTGTCCTGATTTCCTCCATACTATCCTCCCGTAGAGAATCGCAAAGAAATGTTTATTTTATTATAACAATAGATAGCCCGGGAGGGCTAGTGGGCCCATCATGGACACGCCCTGTCGGGCGTGAGGGTTGACGGCCCGCTGGGCCGAAGGTCCTTAAGGGGCTTAAGTTTGACAGCGGCTATGCCGCTGAGGGTTGTGATGGCGCCTCTAAATTATAAAAGGCGCCAAATTATATGATAAAAACCATACAATCGCCCTGGGGGGACTTTATTCTCCGCTATGGGTTGAGCTGTTTAAGTCAGCACTAAAGTAAGCGCAGAGCAAATCTCCCCCGCCGGGGGAGATGCCGCAGGCAGAAGGGGTGCATTTCCAACGGGCCCCAGGCCCGGTTGTATGGTTTTCGGCTTTTGCCGCCGCAGGCGGCATAAAAAACTGCGGCGGAGCCGCTACCACAACCCTCGGCCTGAAAGGCCGTCAAACTTAAGAACCCTTGGGCCGAAGGCCCATCCATCTTAAGAACCTTCCCCTATGAACCTTTTGAACCCTCTGAACCTTCTGAACCTTCACACCGCAGGTGTGTCCAAAGGTGTGTCCAAAGGCGAAGCCGCCGCTAGTCTCCAGACCTCAAGACTTCTCTGATCAGCTGATTCCACTCATCCCACACCACTTCCGGGGCGAAGGGCTTCATATGTTCCTTAGCCCTTTTTCCGAAGGCCGTCCTTCGATCCGCATCTTCCATGAGCTTTCGGAGAGCCTCTGCAAAGGGGGCGGCGCCGTCGTCGGTGAGGTACCCGTCCTCGCCGTCATGGATGAGCTCATTCACTGCCGGACAGCTCCTGTATCCCACGGCCGGTATGCCTACGCCCATGGCTTCGGTCAGGGCCAGGGGAAAGCCTTCGTGGTGGCTGGGGAAGGCGAAGATATCCGTTTCCTTCCACACGGAAGCCATGTCCTTTGTGGTGCCCCGAAGATGAACCCGGCCTTCCAATCCCTGCTTTTTGATGATGCCCTTCAGGGTGGTGACATAGGTTTTGTCATAGGTATCGCCCCAGAGGTTGACCTGCCAGTCAGGGAAATCCTTTGCCAGACTGGCAAAAGCCTCCACCAGCAGGTGCTGCCTCTTGGTGCGGCCGGTGATGCGGCCCACATTGGTAATGGTGTGGACTTTGCGCGCTATTCCGGGCTGGGCGGAGATGGCAGGAATGGATACGGCGTTGGGAATATACACGAAGCGGTCATAGCGGAGATATTTTTCCGCCTTTTCTATGAAAGAAGGCATGAGAGCCTGGATGCGGGCACTTTTTTCCAGGGCTCTCATTTCCCCTGACGGCGCATGGGCGAAGATTTCATCGGGATCATTATGAAGCATGGAAATCACCGGCACCTTCGTGTCCAGCCCCTCCAGCAGCAGACGGCCAGTGGGCTCCCGGAATGAAATGATTACATCCGGCTTCTCCAGCGCCAGCACCCTCTCCAGCTGGGGCTCTGCAGCGGAAAGCATTCTGTAATTCCGCTCCCTGGCGCCGGCCTTGCTGAAAAGGCGGGTGATTTCCCGAAGCCCTTTCCCCAAAGAACTCATGCGGACGGGTTTCAGGCCGGCCATATGGAAAAGATTGTAAAAATGGCAGTCCTCGGGGAAGGGGTAAAAAGAAGATCCTTCCTTCTCATCTGCCATGACCACCGACACATGGTAGCCTTTTTCTTTCATAGCAAAAGCCATGCGGGACAGCACATGCTCGATACCGCCGCTGTAGCCTACGAATTTGTGAAGATCTGCCAGTAAAAGATTCATATTCTTCTCCCTGCCGTTCATGAATTTGAGATAAACCTGCCTTTATTATAGCAGATGGAACACAGAAGCCATTATAATATGATAAAATATAACCGATTCTGATATTACAAAAATCGATTTCCATGAAATACAAGGAGACATTCATGAGCAACGTTCTTTCCCATGCTGTTACAGACACCATTCATCTGGGCAGAAAGGCAGAAAAAGAAGATTTCCACATCGCCCTCACCGGGACGGAAGACTACATTCCCCACATGGGCATGGTGGCCCTTACGGTCCATGCCCACAATGAGGACATGCCCATCTGCTACCATTTCTTTGTGAATCACCTGACAGATGAAGAAAAGGGAAAACTGGAGAAGGCGGCGCAAATTATGCAGAGCCCTTTGGAAGTGCATCTTATTGACGACAGCGCCTTCAAGCCCCTTCTTCTCTCTGACGGCGTGGCTGCCTTTTTCTATCGTTTTCTGGTGGCTCCCACAGTGGCTCCCGTGACAGACCGGGTCCTTTATCTGGACGGCGACATGATGTGCCGCGGCTCTCTGGACTATTTAAGAAATCTGGATTTCAAGGGACATGATGTGGCGGTGGTATCAGACCGCAAAGAAGAGCTGCAGATGAAACGGGTTCACACGAAGCGTTATTTCAATGCAGGCATGATGCTCATCAACGTGAAACAGTGGATGGAAGAAGGCCTCTTCGATGATATCGTCCGCCGGGCAGAGGAAAATGTGAAGCGGGTAGGAAACCGTCTCTCCCATCATGACCAGGATATCCACAATGAAATGCTGGACGGCAAATGCCTCTTCATTGAAAAGAAATACAACTACCTTTACAACCTGGACCGCCAGTCCCTTTTCAAAAAGCAGCCGGTGAATGAGGACTATCACCGCCAGGTCATCATCCACTTCGCCGGCCACGCCAAACCCTGGCACAGCTGGGTGCAGGCATGGCCGGTGGTACAGGAATACGCCGCCATCCAGAAGAAGTCCCCCTGGAAAGACGTACCCCTGGTGCCGCCCAAAGGACACAAAAACCTCCACCAGGCTGCCCGTACCGCCCGTATGCAGGGAAAATACGGAGACATGATTTCCCTGTATCTGAAATATCTGGGATCCAAAGCGTAAGGGTTTGGGAGCTACAAAGAGAATTTAACCAACTTGTCATCTGCATAAAGGAGAAACATATGAAAACACCGATTACATTAGAAGGGAAAACCGTATTTGTTACCGGCTCTGCCGGATTTATCGGAGCCAATCTGGTGAAGCGGCTCCTTACAGTGAAGAATATCCGCATCATCGGCATTGATAATATGAATGACTACTATGATGTATCCCTGAAGGAATACCGCCTGCAGGAACTGGAAAGAGAAGCTTCCCTGGCAGAAGGAAGCGAATACCATTTCATTCGTGGAAATCTGGCAGACAAAGACTGCATTGTAGACATCTTTAGCACCTGGCATCCGGATATCGTAGTGAACCTGGCTGCCCAGGCCGGTGTACGTTACTCCATCACCAACCCCGACGTATACATCGAATCCAATCTCATCGGTTTTTACAATATTCTGGAAGCCTGCCGCCACTCCTATGACGGCGGAGCCAAAGGCGTAGAACACCTGGTATACGCCTCCTCCTCTTCCGTCTACGGCGGCAACACCAAAGTTCCTTTCAGCACCGAAGATAAAGTGGATCATCCCGTCTCCCTCTATGCGGCTACAAAAAAATCAGACGAACTTCTGGCTCACTGCTACGCCAAACTCTACAACATCCCCTCCACAGGCCTCCGCTTCTTCACCGTCTATGGCCCTGCCGGACGGCCGGATATGGCTTACTTCGGGTTTACCGATAAGCTGCGGGCCGGAAAGACCATACAGATTTTCAACTACGGCCACTGTGAACGGGACTTCACCTACATCGATGACATTGTGGAAGGCATCATCCGCGTCATGCAGGGGGCACCGGAAAAGAAAAACGGCGAAGACGGCCTCCCCATTCCGCCCTATGCTGTATATAACATCGGCGGTGGACGGCCGGAAAACCTCCTCCAGTTCGTAGATATCCTGCAGCAGGAACTCATTCGCGCCGGTGTCCTTCCCAAAGACTACGACTTCGAGGCCCACAAGAAACTGGTGCCCATGCAGGCCGGCGACGTTCCCGTCACCTATGCGGATACCGAAGCTCTGGAAAAAGACTACGGCTATCGCCCTGCCACCACCCTTCGCGAAGGCCTCCGGAAATTTGCGGAATGGTACAAGACCTACTATCATATCTGATACAAAAAGCGGCACCCTGCCAGAGGGGCCGCTTTTTGAAATTAGAGATTTGAGCTCAGAGGGCAGACACTCAGACGGCAGATATCAGATGACAGGAGCGGGACTATGCACCTCGTCATTTCGAGGGTCGGAAGGGAAATTGAAAAATTGCCCCGCTCTCTATAGCTCTGTCTCTATTGTTAGGAAAGACATTCTGCGATACGCCTCTCTGAAGCCTGACCGTCTGACGTATCCCTGTCTTCGAGTCCCCAGTCCCGAGTCTCCAGTCCCGAGTCCCGGGTCTCCAGTCCCCAGTCCCCATTCCTCGGCCCCCTGCTGATACCGGCTTTCATTCCTTTGGACTATATGAACAGAGAGGCGGGAAGGCCTGGCAACATTCTTTCATTTCCCGAAAGCGCGCATTCCATGGAAACGGGGACAGAAGAACCGAAGCCATCACAAGTGAGTTCTGCCGCTCCCGGTGCACCGACAATGAAATACCCCATAAAAACTCCTGAAGAAAGACCTGTCAGACATGACGGTGGCAAATATGGCTATACCTGTTCTTCCTTGACGACACAGATATTCCGCTTCGGCGGCTGCTCCTGGCCGATTCATCGAAGCAGAAGGCCTGAGCCCAACCGTGCAGCGGCATTGGGATGATTCAGGAGTTTTTGGCGTGGGGGAGGAGATTTGAGGAAAGAGATTTGAGATTTGAGGGAGATGTCAGACGATTAGACATCAGATGACAGGAGCGGGGCTCTGTTCCCGTCATTTTGAGGGTCGGAAGGGAAGTGGAGACATCTTCCCACTCTGCGCCGCTTGCTGCAGGCGGTAAAAAGCACATACCGAACTGTCAGGGGCTGTGAAGAAATGATTTACATTTCCTCACAGCCCTTTTTTATGCCGCTATTTTTTGCAAATGACCGCAGGCGGTTCACCTTCATTGTCATCTCGAGCGGAGCTGACTGTCGGTATCAGGACAAAGGGTTCTGCGCTCTATGAAGGCTGAGTCGAGAGATCTCCCCCTACCATGGAGCCTCCTCACTACGGAGTGAGATTTCTCCACGCCTCGGCGCTCTCGTGGAAATGACAAGAAAACGGGGAGAGCAGCTGTGTCAGTTCGCTCCCTGTCAATGAAGGATGGGGCATCTGCTGTCTGATCGTTTAACCATCTGAAAGGGACTCCATCATTTTTTTCACAGCCCCTGCATACTGAGGCAAAGGCGCCGCCATCCTTTGAGACTTATGAATCCGGGCCGCAGAGCAGCCCTGCAATCTCAAATCTGTCATTTTAACTCAATTCAAAGTGAAGTCAAATTTTTTTAACTCAACATTTTAAGTTAAAAACGAGCTAAGCCAAACAAATTCAATAAATTCAGGTGTTTTAACGTGCAAATAACTGTGCTAAAATGCCTGATTTTATTGACGGTCAATTTTTAACGTAAAAGGTAATACGATGTAATGTGAATGTGTTGAATTAAAATAAATGGGACGAAGAGCTGGGAAATGCATTGATTGGACAACCTTATGAAAGGCCGGCAGGCCGCAGATGCTCTGCGGCTTTGAGGTGGAAAACCAATATGTATCATTGCAGGATTTTTCTTGCTTATTAGTAGAATACATATATATAATAAAAGAAATAAGAAATCAAGAAGAAATAAGAAATCAAGAAAATGGCGCAGTGAGTTATTGAGGATTTGTTTTATTGATGCTTGGGGGGAATGGGAATCAGTGGAGAATAATAAGAAATTTGCTGCCAAGGCCTTTATGGAAGCAAATATTACTTTAATCATTACTTTTGCGTATTTTTATTTTTGTGGAATCAACAGAATATTAGCCTGGAATAATAGTATCAGGGATTATGTCATAGGTGCCCTGATACTCACTGTGATGCAGATGATATTAAAGCAGAGACTTTTTACCCGTATATGGAGTTCTGCCGGTTTGATATATCTCTTAATGATGAGCATTTATCCCTATGTGATAGGTCATTCTATGGTCGGATGGAATGTTGATTTTGATTTTATTAATCCCTATTATTTGAGTGCTTTGTCAGTGGGGGTTATTTTAACTCTGATCGCCGAAGCTGGCAGAACATGTAAGCATTATCGTTTAGGCGCAATTATTCTGATTTCATTAGTTGTTTTTTATTTTTCTATTACAACAGTATCTTATCTTGTATATTTTGACCTTTATAACAACATGTTTTCTACTGAAGACATGATTCCTGTCCTTATGACGGATTGGCAGGAAATTAAAGGATATTTAACCACACAGTTTAGCTTTGGAAAACTGCTGGGATTGTCTGCTGTGGCTCTTTTTCTGGCGGCAGTTAGTTGCTTCCTTTCGTATGTTTCAACTGGCAGTGGAGATACGAGTAAGAGGGAAGAATATAGGGAATTTTCAAGAAATAAATATGAGGTTATTGCTATTGTTCTGCTTGTGATAGCGGCAGGGGTTACTATTCATAGATGGGTTCCACGCTGTTATCCGCTGTATGAGATTAAAATGGCCCAAAGACATAGCAATAGCATTGCTCACGCGAAACAGTTCCATGATAAAAACTATGATAGAATCCAATTCTCTGATAATAAAATAAAAGATCCACTAAATGGCAGCATTATCTTAATTATAGGGGAAAGTGCGAATAGAGATAGGATGACGGCTTTCAATCCTTCGCTTCAGGAAGACAGCACTCCATGGCTGACACAGATGGTGAAAGAAAATCAGATCACTTTATATCGCAAAGCCTATTCCAATTATCCGGCTACGGCTCTTTCATTGGAACAGGTCCTGACCAGTATGAATCAGTACCATGATGAGAAATTTAACGAAGCCATTTCAATTATAGATGTGGCTAATAAAGCCGGATATGATACTTGGTGGCTCAGTAACCAAAGCCGTGCTGCAGACGGCAATGCCGTCTATGGGATTGTGGCAGAACAGGCAAAGAACAAGCTCTGGGTTGATCATGCACCGGGTGACGATCAGTCACTACAGGAATTAATGACAAAGATACCCAGGGAAGGTAGCCATTTTATCGTGATTCATTTATATGGCTCCCATACCCGATATAAAGACCGGTATCCTAAAGGATATGAAGAGGTGCGAAACAGTACATCGGAAAGAATCATGGAATATGATACGTCCATTAAATATACCGATGAAGTCATGAGTAAAATATTTAATTATGCTAAGCAGAATTTGAACCTGCAGGCTATGGTTTATACATCAGATCATGGAGAGGATATGGAAAAGGGGCATGGTGAAGGCGGATTTACCTACGCCATGGTTCATATTCCTGTATTTTTCTATCTCTCGCCGAATTATCAGCAAGCTTATCCGGAACACTCTGCTAATATCAGAAAACATGAGAATGATGCATTTACTAATGATTTGATGGTTGACTCATTATGCGGCATTTTATTGGCAAGAAATAATTTTTATAGCGCTGACCATGATGTTACTGATAGTCAGTATAGCTTGCCTTTAGACCAGGCTTTTACAGTTCATGGAAAATATAAAGTCTCAGATGATTCTGAATTATAATAAAATTATGATGAATGCAAGGAGAAAATGTTGAGAATAACCATTGCTCATTTTGGCACTTATTATGTGAATATGGCCGGCGGTGTTGAAAAGGTGACCTGTAATCTGGCAAATGCACTGGTGGAGCGAGGACATGAGGTTACTATCCTGTATCGAGATGACAAAGAGGGGAATCCCTATTTCCCTCTTGATAAAAGGGTAAAACAGTATAATATACTTTTTGAAAATGGGAAAAAAGTAGTCTCTGAAAAACTTCCTCTGCCGCTTCGCATCGTGCGTGAACTGGTTCGGCCTTTTAAACAGTCTGCCGCCCAGGCAGTGAATGCGAAATTCAAAGGGAAACAGTATGGGCCAAGAATTCGCAAATTCTTGGATGCATATCCGGCAGATGTAATTCTGTCTTGCTCAATTCCTTCTGCCAAATATGTCATTGAAGATGCGGGATGCACGCTGCCGGTGGTGGAAATGATTCACTCCCATCCCAGAGTACAGTTTCCTGATTTGTCAACAGCGGAAAAAAGAGCAGTAGAGAAGTGCATAGTTATGCAGATTCTCCTCCCTTCCGGCTTGAAACTGGCCCATCAGTATTTTCCGCATCTGCCTGTCGTAGTTATCGGCAATGCAGTAGCACCGGCAAAGAAACCGGCGCACCCCGGGGATGAAAAAGACCATCACAAGCTTATTTGTGTAGGAAATATCAGCGGCACCAAGCAGCAGTTCATGCTGGCAGAAGCTTTTGCGAAGCTGGTGGCAGATTTCCCGGATTGGACGTTGGAATTCTGGGGAGCCGATAGGTCACCCTATGCCATTCACATGAGAAAATGGGTAGAAAAGAATCATCTTTCTGATGTGATTCATATGAACGGGAAGACAGATCATGTGGAAGACATGTATGCAGAGGCGGATATTTTCTGCCTCCCAAGTAGGGGAGAGGGATTCCCATTGGCTCTCTCAGAAGCTATGGCAGCCGGCCTTCCGGCAGTTGGATTTTCTGACTGCACTGGCGTGAGTGACTTGATAGAGAATAGGAAAAGTGGATTTCTTGTTACCCGTTCTGTCGATGAATTGGCAGGAGCCTTAAGAAAGTTGATGGGACAGCCTTCCTTACGTAAAGAAATGGGTATTGCAGGAAGACAGGCTATGAAGCAGTATGCACCAGAGCATATCTGGAATCAGTGGGAAAGGGTATTGGAAAAAGCAGTGAAGGGCGAATTCAAATGAATCATTCTTCTTTTACTTATAAAAATGTATTTAAAGACCATGATGTGATGGTATTTATTCCTCATGAAGATGATGAAATCAACGTGGCAGGAGCGACGATTTACGGCCTGAGGCAAGAGGGATTTCATGTTATCTGTGTTTTTGCAACCAATGGAGATCGAAGTTATCTGGCAGAAACAAGAATCCGGGAGGCTGCGGCAGCTTTGAAAATGCTTGGTGTCCCTTATGAAGATATCATCATTCTGGGATATCCGGATGGAGGATTGGATGCATCCCGATCGCCCTATGCCCAGGGGGTAGGACATACTATAACCGTCGATGGGCATGATAGTACCTATGGCATTGCTGACAAAGACGATTTTCCTATGGCGGAATATGGAAAGCATACGCCCTATACCCGAACTGGTTTTCTTGAAGATGTGGAAAATCTGATTCGGACATATCATCCGGCTAATATCATAGCCGTTGATTTTGATTCCCATCCGGATCACAGAGCCTGCTCTATTGCACTGGAAACAGCTATAGGCCATATTTTAAATGAAAAAGGAAATACATATTTTCCCATTGTTTTAAAAGCATATGCATATAATACGGGCTTTGAATCGGTAGCAGACTTTAATAGCCTCCATTTGTATTCCACAAAATTTAACAGAGGACGGCTTGCAGACCCATCCTTTGAAACGGACAATCCGGTATACCATTGGGAAGAACGAATTCGACTTCCTGTGACGGGGCCCTGTCGCAATCAGTCTTTATCTAGGAATTTGATATATCAGGCACTTCGATGCCATGTATCGCAGAGGGCCTTTCTTAAGGCCAATCAAATTATTAACAGTGATCAGGTGTATTGGTTGCGGCGCACTGATAATCTGGCCTTTTGCGGCAGTACGACTGCTTCCTCGGGCAATGCTGATGCAGTTCATGATTTCAAAATGATTGATGTGAAGAATATTGCAGACAAAAAGCTTGAGTTTGACACATGTCTATGGGAGCCTGCTTCTTCTGATAGAGAAAAAAGTATTACTATTCATTTTTATAAGCCGCAGAATATTTCTGCCATTAAACTGTATGGCAATGTGAATAGGGAAAGTCGTATTTTGGAGGGGCAGCTGCTGTTCAGTAATGGGTATTCCGTGAAGATAGGGCCATTGGAACGTAATGGGCAGGCAACGGATATTCCCATAGAACCGCAGAGTGATACGGAGTGGGTTACTTTCCAGGTATTACAGGCAGAGGGTCCACATCCGGGGCTTACGGAGTGGGAAATTTTTGATCATCCTTGCCCTGATATGCATATTTGCAAAATACTTGTCAATGGAGAATTTGCCTATCACTGGGATATGTATCCGGAAGAAATGGCAAAAGTGGGGGTTTATGCCTATCCGGAAGATATGCCGGTTGTGTGGAAACTGAATGACGTTGAAATGACAATAGATGAGCTCAATGAGAAAATTTTGACAGGAAGCGGAGCTTTTAAAATTCAGGTTCTGGCGGTGCAAACGGGAGTGATTTTGGATGAAATTTCCATAAAAGAAGTATCTTGGTATAAGCAAAAGAGAATGAGTATTCAAAATATATTCAATCGCATCCATGTATGGAAAGAAAAGCAGCTGATTAAGCGTAAACATCATCGGCTAAGAGTAATGAAACGTAATAGTTTGCAAAAACTATGAAATTGTGAATGTAGAAAGGGTTCTGTAATGAAAGTTGTCATGGCTTATTTTGGGAATTTAGTTGATGTTCCAGGCGGGTTAGAAAAAAATCTTTGTAGATTATCAAATGAACTAATTCGAAGAGGACATGAAGTCTTTATAGTTACATACGATAATAAAAAAGGTAGACCTAAATATAACTTGAGCGAAAAGGCAAAGCTAATAAATCTTAAGAAGCCGTTGAAAACAGCAGAATCAGGATTGAGATGGAAAATTATTAGAGAAATCGCCAGGGTTAGAGGCAAGGAAGCATTTGGGCGTTGGAAGAAAGAGCAGCGCGGAGATATTTTTGAGGGAATAAAGTGCGTCTTTTCGGAGATACAACCGGATGTAATATTGGCATATAATCATCAGACTGCAGGAGAAATTTATGAAGCAGGATTTTTAAGACATGTTGTAGCTATGTTTAGAAATGATCCAGATCGGCTATGTCCACAAATGACTGATACCGAAATTCAGAGTATTGAGTCTGCTGATTTAGTTCAAGTACTGTTACCATCTTTTAAAAATTCGATTCGACGGTATATCTCTAATCCACGGGTGGTATGCATACCTAATATCATTGAGATACCCGATAGTGTTGCAGATATTATTCATCATAAGACAACATATAAGATCATTGATGTGGGACGTGTTAATAAAAATCAAAAAAGACAGGATTTATTAATAAAGGCATTTGCTAACTTGGCTACGGAATACCCGGAATGGGAATTGGAGTTTTGGGGAGAATGTGATAATAAGTATGGGAGGAGTCTACAAAGCTGGATAAAGAGGAGAAAATTAGATAAAAGAATTCTTTTTAAAGGGGAAACGAATAGCATTAATGATAAATATATAAGTTCTGATATTTTTGCGTTTCCAAGTAGGTATGAAGGTTTTCCTAATGCTTTAGGAGAAGCCATGGCAGCAGGTCTTCCATCTATAGTTTGTAGAGATTGTTTCTCTTGTACTCAGTTAATTCAGGATGGTGTTACTGGATTAATTGCAGAACCGAATGCAGAAGATATTGCAAACAAACTCAAACATTTAATGGGTAATGTGAAATTAAGGGAAAGTTTAGGTAAGAATGCTAGGAAATATGCTGAAAAATATGATCCAAAAATAATTTGGGATATGTGGGAAAGAATCTTATTAGATATTGCAAAGTAATCAAGTGTTAGTAAATAGTGCATACTATAGAATAATTAATAGCGAATAATTAATAACTCAGTGCCTTGAATTTGCGAAATTTATAAAATAAGGAGCCGTTACGTGATGGAAACCAAACACATGGAGAAAATTGCAAATATAACTGCTGGAGTTATATTTTTTCTAATGCTTGTTAGAACAGGGGAGAAGTATTTCGGCGCTGTGTGGATTGCCTTTGCTTTATTTCTGTGTGTAGATATGATTTATTGTCATAAATATCATAGAAAAATCTTCCCGGCTTTGCATGATTCTAAGATTATTATAGGGAGTATTATTCTTTTCTACGCGTCGCTCTTTTTATCGTCTCTGTTTAATGGTGCTGATGGAAGTATGGGCTTTTCTTTTTCACTTATGAAGTTTACTGTGCCCATGTGGATGCTGCTTTACATCATTGGGAAGTATAAGGCTATGGAAGGATCAATGGTAGGAATTGCAGCAGGAGGCCTGATCTCTTCGGGTTATTGTATCTATCAGTACTTTTTCATTTACCCTACGGAAAAAGAATTTGGCGGAAGGGTGTTTGGATTGTTCCAAAATCCCAATTTGGAAGGGGCAGTACTCGAAGTCCTAATACCTATGCTTATTTATTGCATTGTCACTTTGCATAATAAATACCTTAAAGGAATTAGTTTCTTATCTCTTATTATCTCTTATGGGGCTTTATATCTTACTGGCTCTCGTGGAGCCATGTTAGGCTTGCTTATAGGAACGCTTTTATCAGTTGCACTATTATTATTTTTAAATTATAAAATTATGGATTCAAAATTTTTAAAAAAAGTTGTGCTATATGCTGGTATACTTTGTTTGATTAATGGGGGTATATTTTCAATGACATTTACCGCTCGACCGGTATATCAAGGTCAATCAAATCAAGCAATTCAAATGGAGCAACAGACAGAGAGGAATCGTCCAACTGGCAATAAGCGTATTAATGGAAGTGATATGGAAAGGTTAAAAATGATTAAGGCTAGCTTTTACATGTGGCAGGATCATAAAATCAGTGGTATTGGTATGGGAAGCTGGGAAAAAAGTTATTACACTAAATATCATTTGCCCGATGCAAATCTCAATACACATTATGGGTTTCCTCATAATATGATCATGTTTTTCTTGGCCTGTGGAGGCATTATTGGTCTTATTGGTTATGTAATTTTCACATTTGGAATAGGAATTGGGATAGTTACTGAGAGAAGTTCAAGAGTTTTTGTGGTAACGGCGGCAATGTTAGCTATGCATATCGCTTTTTTCGTACATGGGTTAGTAGATCAAACGATTATCTGTCGGTTTTGCTCATACCTTTATTATGGATTCATGGGGCTCTTTATTACGAGTGGTCTTGAACAAGACGCCAAGAAAGAAGAGGATTAAAAGAGTATGCTGTTTTCTATTGTCATGCCTGTCTATAACGTAGAAATATATCTAGAAAGAGCAATCCGTTCGATTGTGAATCAATCGTTTATTTCATGGGAACTCATTTTGGTTGATGATGGATCTAACGATCGTTCTGTACAAATGGTGGATGAATGGCAGGTCAGGGATTCTCGTATACGGGCTTTTCATCAACGAAATAAGGGAGCTAGTGCAGCTCGGAATCTTGGAATGAAATATTGCAGAGGAAATTACATCTATTTTGTTGATGCCGATGATTATTTAGAGCAAGGACTTTTGGCAGAAATCGCTCAAGTGATTACAAATAAGCAGGCTGATGTTGTTCTTGTCAATGCAAAACGCTTTTTTAAAGAGGGGGAATTTAAAAAACCTGAATTATATTTTACTAGTGCCTATACAGAAGATAACTTGAGGAAGCTCCTTTTATGTGGATTGGTTCGGGAACCATTTACCAAGGTTTGTAAGAGCGAGATTATTAAAGGGAAAAAATATCGAGAAAACTTAAAATCATCGAATGATCTTGCTTTTGTTCCAGATATCATGGAAAGCGCCAAAACTTTTGCTTGTACAGAAAAGCATTTTTACTTTTATAATAAGATGAATGAGAGCAGCATTACGCGGATAAAATCAGAATTGCAGAATGATGTATGTGGCTTTTGGGCGTGCTATCGTTTTCTGAAATTTTGTAAAGAATATAGATGGGATAGAATTGATTATAGGCTTCCAGAGCTTTATCGAGTGCAATGTATTGCATGTGGACTGAACTTTTTACAACATATGGTGGATGAAGACAAGAAAGTATCGGAAACTGATTATCAAGTAATTATTGATTTCCTCAAGGCTAATGACATAAGTATTGATAAGGATATAGATAATTATCGTTATTTAAACTATTACTTTTCTTATGAAGAAGGGCGGCTTTGTTGGTCCATATGTGATACTTCCTTGGGCGCTTGGGAATCGCGTTTTATTAAATCATTTTATCGTTTTTACAGTGTTAATCAAGTAAGAAATCAAATAGATATAAATAGTGAAATTGAATCATATCTCAAGCTCATTGATAAGCATAATGGAGGTAAATCTTTATCTACCGGACAGTTTATTAAATATAAGCTTGCGTGTTACAATATACGGTGGTTGTTAAAACGTGAAGGGAAAAAACTTCTTCGTTGATGAATTATTATACTAATTATAGCAACAATATGAGGCCCATCCATGAAATTATTTAAAAATATATCAAACGTCAAGCATAAACTGGAGATTGATTATTTTTTAGAGCAACGAATAAAAAAGACATTTTATAGAAAACTCGGATATAGACTGAATTTGGAAAATCCGTGTACTTTTAGCGAAAAAATCCAATGGATGAAACTCTATTATAGAAATCCCCTATTAACAGAGTGCGCTGATAAATACCTAGTAAGAAATTATATAAAATCAATAGGCGGAGAACAATATTTGACGAAATTATACGGAGTTTATGAATCATCAAAGGAAATTGACTTAGAGTCTTTACCAAATAAGTTTGTCTTCAAACCGAATCATTCTTGTGGTGAGATTATAATATGTAAAGATAAGTCGTCTTTAGAATGGGGGCATGCTTTTAAGTTGTTAGACGATAGCTTAGGACGCAACTATTTTTATACTAATGGAGAGTGGCAATATAAGAATATAAAACCTAAAATCATCTGTGAACAATTCTTGGGAGACAATATGACAGATTATAAGTTCTTTTGTTTCCATGGAAAGCCGTTCATGTGCAATGTAATCGGAAATAGAGACAGGAAGACTGAATCTATAGATGAGTGCTTTGTTGATCTTGATTATCACGTTTTACCCATATTACAGAATGGACGGCATCATGAATTTCCAAAACCAACTAATTGGCTAGGCTTAATAGAGGCTGCTCAAAAGTTATGCGGACGATTTGCTTTTGTAAGAGTTGATTTATATCATGTAGATGGCAAAATTTATTTTGGAGAGCTAACCTTCTGCCCAGCTGATGGTATGGAAAAATGGAATCCACAAGAATGGGATTACCGTTTAGGAAAAATGATTCATTTGGAAGAGCTGCCATCTCAGATGATAATACACTAATAATATCTATGAAACGTTTTCTCAAAGTAAAAAAGTTGTATATTTTTTAGGAGGCAGTCATGAATATAGCAGTAGCAGGTACGGGATATGTAGGTCTTTCTTTAGCCACCCTTCTTTCGCAGCACAACCATGTAATGGCGGTGGATATTATTCCGGAGAAGGTGGACATGGTGAACCATCGAAAGTCACCTATCCAGGATGAATATATAGAGAAGTATCTGGCAGAGAAGGATCTGGACCTCACTGCCACCATGGACGCAGAGGCGGCGTACAGGGATGCGGAAATTGTCATCATTGCCACACCTACCAATTATGACAGCCGGCGAAATTTCTTTGACACTTCTTCTGTGGAGGCGGTTATTAAGCTGGTGATGAAGTATAATCCGAATGCCATTATGGTGATTAAGTCCACCATTCCTGTGGGATACACGGAGGAAATCCGGAAGAAAATGGGGACGAAGAATATTATTTTCAGCCCGGAGTTCCTGCGGGAGTCGAAGGCTCTTTACGATAATCTCTATCCCAGCCGCATCATCGTAGGTACGGACTTGAAGGATCCCCGGCTGGTGAAGGCGGCTCATACTTTTGCCCGTCTTCTGCAGGAGGGGGCCATCAAGGAGAATATTCCCACCCGGTTCATGGGATTCACGGAAGCAGAGGCGGTGAAGCTTTTTGCCAATACTTACCTGGCCATGCGTGTTTCCTATTTCAATGAACTGGATACCTATGCAGAAATGAAGGGGCTGGATACCCGGGAAATCATCGACGGTGTGTGCCTGGATCCAAGAATCGGGGAGTTTTACAATAATCCATCCTTCGGGTATGGCGGTTACTGCCTGCCGAAGGATACGAAGCAGCTTCTGGCCAATTATCAGGATGTGCCGGAGGATCTGATCGAGGCCATTGTAAAATCGAACCGCACCAGAAAGGATTTCATCGCCAATCAGGTACTGGCGAAGGCAGGCTATTACCATGATGGCAGCAGCTATGATGCGGCCAAAGAAAAGCCTGTAGTAATTGGCGTGTATCGCCTCACCATGAAATCGAACTCCGATAATTTCCGCCAGAGCAGCATCCAGGGGGTTATGAAGCGCATCAAGGCCAAAGGGGCGGAGGTTATCATTTACGAGCCTACGCTGGAGGATGGTACCACTTTCTTCGGCAGTCTGGTGGTGAATGATATGGAGAAGTTCAAGAAGGAGAGCTGTGCTATCATTGCGAACCGCTATGATGAAGTGCTGGATGATGTGAGGGACAAGGTGTATACCCGGGATCTCTTCGAGCGGGACTGAAGGAGAGAGATTTGAGGGGCGGTCAGACTATCAGACTGTCAGACTGACATGGGGCCTGGAAATGTATCCTCGTTTACGGCAAGTCACGTAGAGCAGGGAGATCTCGGGGGTTCGTTTCGCTGCACTCGAAATGACGAGGCGCGGGGAGATTTCTCGGTTTCGCCTTGCTCGAAATGAGGGGGCAGAAATGGATATTTAACCAAAGAGGCATCCTGTTTTTCAGGATGCCTCTTTTTCTTTTTATTTATTTTTCCCTATCATCTGTTTTTTGATCTCTTCTACGGTTTCCAGAGGAAGACTGGTACCCTTTGATACGTCTTCTACAGAAAGGCCCATGGAAAGCAGGCGGAGGGCGGTCTCATTCAGACCCGCCAGTCGACCTTCTGCACGTCCTTCCTTGCGGCCCTGGACCAGGCCTCTGTTCAGGGCTTCTTCTGAAATGTTTAAGCTCAAATTGCACATGGTACTCATCTCCTGTTCCATTTCCGGTGTCATTTCAATGTGATATTCTTTCTTCAAAATGTTTCTTTTCGAGTCAAAGGTCTGCTGGCTTTCTGTGAAAAGGACCTGCAGCAGGTGAATCAGTCTGTCTTTGTCTGCCTTTTCCCCCAGGCTGATAAGAACGATGTTGACCAGGTCATAGTTTTCCGGTGGTTCCTCGTAGCGGTGGAGCAGGTGTTTTTCCTCCAGGCGGTAGCGATTGATATAGCTGTCTCTGTTGGGCGAATCCATGCAGATCTAAATGGAATAGATTTTCTTGATACTATTATAATCCTTGCCTTCAAATTCCCGCTCTTTCTGTGAAGAAATCAGGCGGCAGGCATAGAAGACGGCCCTTTTCATCAGATGGTACCCCAGGGTCAATTCTTTCTGGCTGCGCTGGGCTTCCACGTTGATAATGAGGGTCATGGGTTCTCCTGTTCCCGGTGCGCGGGCGTGGAAGAGGATGTCGTAGGTGATGTATCCTTCCTTCGGCACCCCGTCTTCATTGCGGCCGCCTGAGATTTTGGAAGGCACTGCATTCGTAAGGCCCGGGGCTACAGGGATGCTTCCCACAAGCGGCGTCCCTTCAATATATTTTTCCGCAATGTCATCGATGCTGGTATCCTGGAATTCAGGGACCACCTTTTTGACGATTTCAGCGAGCAGCTTCCTGCTGGACAAAAGGTGCTTGGCGTGCTGGTCATACTTGGCATTATCTGAACCGTACAGGGAATCCATCATGTTTTCCGTGATGATAAATCTTTGCTCTGTCATGGATTCGTCTCCTCTCTCTACCCTTATTGCAAAGGAATAGGGAGGCTGCTGAAAGAAAAGAGTGGCTTGGGATTTGAGAGGGGCGGTCGGACGTCAGGATGGCGGCGGGCCGGACTATTTCATCGATTCTCACCCTTTCCATAGGAAGGAGAAAATTCATTTTAATAAAGTGCGGCATGCCGCACTTTTGTAAAATGGGATTTTTCATGAGGTTGCTATCGCAGTCAGTGTCGTATACAATAGGGACAGATGTCATTTTATTATTTTGTGGCATGCCGCATTTTTGTAAAATGGAGGGCGTCATGGAGATTGAACGGCCTTTTTATTTGAATCGTCTGCTTCGGCTGAAGGATAATGGACGGATTAAGATTATTACGGGTATGCGTCGGGCCGGGAAGTCATATCTGCTGTTTACGCTTTTCCGAAAGAATCTTCTCCAGAAGGGGGTGCCGGAGGACTGTGTGATTTCCATTTCGCTGGATGAGCTGGCCAATGCCCGGGAGAGGAATCCTGTGGAGCTGGATCGGTGGATCAGGAGCCGGCTGAAGAAGGATGGGCGGCGATATTATATTTTTATTGATGAGATTCAGTTTGTGGAGAACATCCCCAATCCCTATCTGCCATCGACGGAGATTACTTTTGTGGATGTAGTGATGGGATTGATGAAGCTGCCTTATGTGGATATTTACATTACGGGGAGCAATTCCCGCATGCTGTCTTCGGAGGTACTGACCCAGTTCCGGGACAGGGGGGATGAGGTGCGGGTATATCCTTTGTCCTATGAGGAATTTCTGTCCGTGTGGCAGGGAGATATCCGCTTTGCGTTCAATGCGTACTGCACCTATGGCGGTATGCCGGTGGTGCAGTCGCTTTCGTCCCATGAGGAGAAGAGCCGGTATCTGAATGATCTTTTTCGGAGGACTTATATTCGGGATGTGGTGGAAAGGAATCGAATTGCCAAGGATGAAGGAGTGCTGGAGGAACTGCTGGATATCCTGTCTTCATCCACCGGTTCTTTGACAAATCCGGCCAAGCTGTCTCGGGCGTTTGCATCTATGGAACATATCCAGATATCGGGGCCCACGATTTCCCGGTATATCGATTATTTCATGGATGCTTTCCTTCTGGAGAGGGCGCAGCGGTATGATGTGAAGGGGAAGCGGTATATGGCGTCTCCCTACAAGTATTATTTCACTGATGTGGGGCTCAGGAATGCGCGGCTCCATTTCCGTCAGCAGGAGCCTACTCATATTATGGAGAATGTGATTTTTACAGACCTGCGGCGCCGGGGGCTGGATGTGGATGTAGGCATGGTGGAGTATAATTACCGGGATGAGGCGGGCCATAAACTGCGCAAAAACCTGGAGGTGGATTTTGTGGTGAACAGGGGCAGCAGCCGCTGGTATATCCAGTCTGCCTTCCGTATGGATACGGAGGAGAAAAGGAAACAGGAAACGGAATCGCTGCACCGTATCGATGATTCCTTCCGGAAGATCGTGGTTCTGCGGGATGCGGTCATTCCCTGGCAGGATGAGCAGGGGATTCTGTATGTGGGGGTGGAGCAGTTTCTCACGGATCCTTCTCTGCTGGGGGAGTAGAGATTTGAGGGAAAAACAGTGAGGCTGGCGGCGGGCTGGACTATTTCATCGATTCTCACCCTTTCCATAGGAAGGAGAAAATCCATTTCAAGAAAGTGCGGCATGCCGCACTTTTGTAAAATGGGATTTCTCATGAGGCTGCTATGGCTGCGAGGAGCGCATGTCATGGGGCAGAGAATAGATGACCGGTGGGAAGGCTTTCATTTTTTGTCCCCTGCCCCTTCTTGACAGGAGGGACGGGGGCTATTATAATGTTTGGTAAATATTAAAGGCGATGAACAGGATTGAGCTTGACCGGAAATGACAGAGAGCCGGGAGGATGGAAACCGGTATGGAAGGAAAGCGTGTCCCCTGGGAGCTTCGAACTGAAGTCAGTAAGTCCGACGTCCGTCCGCGTTAGGGATATGGAGTATAATGCAGGGTGGTACCGCGCGATTGCGCCCTTGTCCGTAGGACAGGGCTTTTTTTATTTCCATCTTTGTGTATGCTCCTTGAGATATAAGTAAGAGTGGTACCGCGCCAAAGCGCCTCTTTTCTGCCGTTTCAGCAGGAAAGGGGCTTTTTCTTTTCTATCATTGGCGAGGGATTCTCTTTTCCTGTCTCATCACTTTGGTTATTTTTATTTTATCTGTATATGTACCAGGAGGTTGTCATTATGAAAACAGCAACAGAAAAACGTATCGCATTCCGTAACAATCTGAAATCCGGAAAAATTATGATTGCTCCAGGCGTAGGCGACGCTCTGGGTGCTAAAATCGCAGAAATGGCAGGCATTCCCTGTCTGGCCATGGGCGGCTACTCCGTATCCGCATCCCGCCTGGGACAGCCGGATGTAGGCCTCCTTTCCTGCACGGAAATGGCGGAGCAGCTGACGGGCATCTGCAATGCCGTGGATATTCCTGTGGTGGCTGATGGCGATACGGGCTATGGCAATGCGCTGAATATCATCCGCACGGAAAGAATGTTTGAACAGGCCGGCGCTGCCTGCATTTTCTTCGAAGACCAGGCATGGCCGAAACGCTGCGGCCACATGGACGGCAAGCAGGTCATTTCCGCTGAAGAACATGCCCAGAAGATCCGGGCTGCCGTGGATGCCCGTTTCGATAAGGAAACCATGATCATGTCCCGCACCGACAGCCGCGCTGTGTACGGCATTGATGACGCCATCGAAAGAAGCAAGCGCTATGCTGACGCCGGCGCAGAAATCTGCTTTGCCGACGGCATCGGAAGCCGGGAAGAACTGGAAAAATTTGCCCGGGGCATGGAAGGCACCGGCGCTTACCTGGTAGCCAACATGATCGAAGGCGGCAAGACACCACTCATCCCCGCCAAGGAACTGGAAGAAATGGGATTTTCTGTGGTATTCTGGGCATGCAGCGCTGTATACACCATTTCCAAGGCCCTCTATGACCTCTTCTCCGGACTGGAAAAGAACGGCACCACCGAAGCCAGCGCCAAGGACATGATCGAATTTGGCCGTTTCAACCATATTATCGGACTGGATACGTATAAACAGCTGGAAAGAAAGTATAAAGTCGATCGGGACGACTAAGAAAAAATCGCTAAAGGCGCACCTGCGCTTTCGGACCCGGGCTGTTTCATCAAAAAAGGCCGCATCGTCGGCCTTTTTGATTGGAAATTTGCCGAAATCTGTGAAAACAAGTAAAATAGAAAAAGAGACTCACATCACTTCAAGGAGGCGCACCCATGATTACACCAATGGATATTCATAACAAGACCTTTTCCAAAGGCCTTCGGGGCTACAGCGAAGAGGAGGTCAATGACTTTCTCCGGCAGATTGTAGCGGATTATGAACAGATTTACCGGGAACATCGGGAAATGGAAGAGCAGATGGACCAGATGAAGACGAAGCTGGCCAACTACGAAAAGATTTCCGAAACCATGACCAATACCCTGCAGCTGGCGAAGGATACCGCAGAAAATGTGAAGAAGAACGCGAAACGGAATGCGGAAATCCTCATTGCCAATGCCCACGCAGAAGGAGACCGTCAGATCCGGGAGGCCGAAGAATCCCGCCGCCGTCTGGTGGAAAACATGATCCGTACGGAAGGAAATATGAAGAACTATGTAGGGAAGATCCGCAAGGAACTGCAGCTGGCGCTGGCAGCCATTGATGCCCTTGACCGGATCGAGGCGCCCAAGGTAGCAGGCTATCCGCCGGTGGAAGAAAAGAAGGAAGAAACACCGGCCACGGAAACGGAAGAACCGGAAGAGACGGGAGAAGCCGTCGAGACTGCTGAACCTGCGGAAGAGACAGAAGAAGACGGAACGCCGGATGAAGAAGCACCGGCTCCGGAAGCAGAAGAACAGAAAGAATAAGGAAATAAAAAAGGCTGTGAAGAAATGAAGCCCATTTCTCACAGCTTTTTTTCGTGGGTTCAGGCGCCTTTCGGCGCGGTCGGGATCGGGATCGGGACCTGGGCGGCGCTTTCCGGTATTCCCGTAGGGACCTGCGCCTGCGGCGCAGAGGGGCCTATGGCATCCATCGGGCCTCTGGCCCGATGGATGTTAAGGGTTGTGTAGCAAGGTTGCATCCCACAGGGAAAACGACTCACTACATTTTGTGCGTCGCTCCGCTCAGGGGGCCGCCGATTGGCGGTCAGGACCGCGATGGGGAATCATATCGGCGCTATGCCCCGTACACCCTTTCCCGCTTCGCGGGACTTCCCCTCAAGGGGAAACGAGAGATATGAGGGAAAAAAACAGCGAGTCATATACTTCAGGTACCATTTCGGCGTTTTCCCCCTTTGGTGGCTGGCGCCACCATCTTCCCGCCTCGCTGGGAAGCGTGTCACTTGATTCTCAGTCGCCTACGGCTCCTTGCGAATCATGTGACACGCTTTCCCGTGGATGTACAGCGAACATGATTTGAAGGAGCACCAGCGACGCACAAATCATAGTGAGTCGTTTCACCTTTAGGTGGAAAGTCCGGCGCAGCCGGATAAGGGGGAGCCGCGCCCCTTTTTTTAATCTGCGGCGTCAGCCGCCACCACAACCCTCGGCCCGAAGGGCCGTCAAACTTAAGAACCCTCCGGCCCATGGGGCCGGTCAATCTTAAGCCCCTTTCACCCTGCCCCCTGAGCGAAGCGAACACAACCTGCCGCCATTAGGCGGCCACAACCCTCGGGGCGCAGCCCCGTCAACCCTCACGCCGCAGGCGTGTCCTTTATTTATACAATATTTTCAGCAGGGTCCGTGCTTCTTCTACGGTGAGCTGGCCGGGGGCGCTGGCTTCTTTTCCGGCAGCGAAGGTGAGGGGGGCGCCCAGACGGTTCCCTGCGACTCTGGTGAGGACGCCTGAGGGGCCCATGCCGATGGTAATGATGGGAGTATCGGGGAAGCGCTGGCCCACCCGGGCGGCGGCGTTTATGAGGGCGGCGGTGTCCAGGGGCGTCTTTGGCATGACGGCGATTTTCAGGATGTCCGGATGGAAGGAGCGCATATTTTCCAGGGTGTCCACGATTTCCATTTCCGAAAGGGCCCGTTTGAATTTGTGATAGCTCATGAGCGTGGGAATCTTCTGGGCTCTGGCCCGGGCCATGAGGATTTTGGTGTCCAGCATTTCGTGGCCGTATTCGATGTCGATGATGTCGGCCCACCGGGAGGCGAGGATGAGGGAGATGAGTCTTATATAGTCGCCGCCGGGGGTTTTATGGACGCCGCCCTGGCTTTTGGTGCGGAGGGTGGTGAGGAGCGGGGTGTCCTGGAAATGGGAGCGGATGATGCGAAAGGCTTTGTCCAGGTCTTCCGTGGCGTTGAAGTCTTCTTTGTTCAGAAGGTAGTCCACCCGCCATTCCAGCATGTCGGGGCGCTGGCTTTCCAGGACAGCGCATTCCCGGTCCAGTTCGTCAAAGGAAGGGGAAACGAGGGGGACGCAGATTTTAGGCCTGCCTTCGCCGAGTACCATATGTCTGATTTGAATCATAATTTTCTCCTTTCAGGAAATCTGCCAGCCTCGGGGCGCATGGTTCAGTACTTCGCAGCCTGTGTCGGTGACCAGCACCAGGTCTTCCACGCGGACGCCGAAGCGGCCTTCCAGATAAATGCCCGGTTCAATAGAAAAAATCATGCCCTTTTGGGCGATAAGGGGGGAGGAGGCGCTGACTTCTCCCTCTTCGTGCTCTTTCAGGCCGATGAAATGGCCCAGACGGTGGGTGAAGAAGGGACTATAGCCGCCGTCTTCTATGTGCTTTCTGGCGGTCCGGTCCAGCTCCGCCAGGGGAATGCCGGGGCGTACCAGGGATTCCGCCAGTTCGCCGGCTTCCCGTACCAGACGGTGCACCTTTTCCTCTTCTTCCGTGGGAAGGCCGGTGAAGAAGGTGCGGGTCATGTCGGAGCAGTAATGGTCCTTCCGGCAGCCTATGTCAAAGAGCACCACTTCGTTTTCGGCAAGTTTCGTGTCATCGGGCATATGGTGGGGATCGGCGCCGTGGGCACCGAAGGAAACAATGGGCGGGAAGGAAAAGCCTTCGGCCCCTTCTTCTTTATATATGGCAAGGAGCTTGTCGGCACATTCTTTCTCTGTCACGCCCGGACGGATCCAGCGAGAAATCCGCTCCATGGCCCGGTCATTGATGGCCGAGGCCACACGCATGGCTTTGATTTCCTCCTGGTCCTTCACTGCCCGCAGGCGGTCCACCAGAGGCGAGCCGTTTACAAAGGAAAGGTCCCGGCGGAGGGCCATAAGGGAGAGAAGGAAATGGGACGGCCAGGTCTTGTCAATGCCCACCGTGCCTTTGGGCAGGCGGGAGGAAAGAAGGGCAGGGCCGTCTTCTCCGTCTTCAAAGGAAATATCCGCTGCCTCCAGCGAGGCTTCGGCGTCTTCCATGGAAAGGCCCATGCCTTCTTTCAGCGGAAACAGGCGATTCCGGATCCAGAAGGAAGGTCCTTCCCGACAAATCACCAGCACTGTGAGCCGTTCGCCGGGGTGGATGATTTCCCCGGTGAGATAAAAGAGGGCGGCCGTCTCTGAAACGATAAGGGAGGAAAGGCCCATCTCCGCCAATCCTTCACGGACAGCGGCGATACGCCTTTTGTATATGTCTTTCATAGTATCACTCCTTAATGCTTTCTTAACTCTATTATATAGGAAATGAAAATTTTTGCTGAGAAAGTTTTTGGGACCGTGGGATGGCTGTCCGCTATCTGCCCTGAGCGAAAGCGATACACAACCCGCGGCGAAGCCGCCACCACCCTATGGACACGCCCTTATGGGCGTGAGGGTTCTTAAGTCTGACGGGGCTATCGCCCCGAGGGTTCTTAAGTTTGACAGCGGCTCTGCCGCTGAGGGTTGTAGTATGGTGCCATATGGACAAGCCCTGCGGGCTTGAGGGTTGACGGCCCGCAGGGCCGAAGGTTCTTAAAGGGCTTAAGTTTGACGCGCCTTTGGCGTGCACAGCGAACATGATTTGAAGGAGCAAAGCGACGCACAAATCATAGTGAGTCGTTTCCCCTTTAGAGGCGAGGGTTGTTGTAGGGTGCCTCTAAATTATATAAGGTGCCAGTTTGTATAAAACCTTCACAATCGGGCTTTCACCTGAGGGAAAACCATACAACCGCCCTGCGGGCGTTGGAAATGCAATCCCCCTTTGGTGGCTGGCGCCACCACCTTGCCCGGT